>Ga0181579_10000035_pt1 | contig 79998 bp, 82 predicted proteins | sample 071ome_24_FD_132996 | JGI IMG/M metagenome (GOLD analysis project Ga0181579, IMG submission 132996) | Coastal salt marsh microbial communities from the Groves Creek Marsh, Skidaway Island, Georgia - 071402CT metaG (megahit assembly) | ecosystem: Environmental > Aquatic > Marine > Intertidal...
AAGTCCGCTAGCCCAGGCAGCTCCCAGCGCCAGCGTCATCAGGGCGGAAATTTCCATCCCTCAAGATTTGTGGATTAATTGTCCCGATTCTTAATTGTCCCGATTCAAGGGGATTGAGGTTTCGCGTCCGTCTCGACGTCAATAAACTTACCTGACTGTCAAACAGGGAGAGGGCAATGGCTGGAGACATGCGCATCCGACATACGATGCTGCGGGTGGCCGATCTGGAGCGGTCGGTGGAGTTCTACACGACGCTGCTCGGCATGACCGACATGCGCCGCCGCGTCAGCGACGAACGCGGCGAGTCGGTCGCCTATGTCGGCTACGGCGACGACGAGGATTCGACCCATGCGCTGGAAATCGTTCAGGAGCATGAGCCTCCGGGCGAGTACACCCATGGCAATACCTACGGTCATATCGCTCTGGGGGTGCCCGATGTGGACGGGCTGGCGGCGAAGCTGAAGGCGGCGGGCGTCAAGTTCACGCTGGAGCCGCGCAACGTGAGGCCCGGCTCGCCGAACAAAATGGCGTTCTGTCTCGATCCCGACGGGTACGAAATCGAGCTGACCGAGAAGCACTGAAAAACGTCCGGACTGGCGCTGGAAAAAGGAGAACTTTAATGGCTACGAATTCTGCAAATGCTCTCAGCAATCTGAAAGCCTCGCTGCCCTATCGCGACCTTCGTGAATGGCTAATCGAAGCGGAAAAGCTGGGAGAGGTCGTTGTCGCCCGCGGATTCGATACGGACGAAGAAATCGGCGCCGCTACGGAGCTGGTGATGCACCCCGACGAGGCCCCCTGCGTCGTCTTCGACGAGATCAAAGGGCATGAGAAAGGGTTCCGGGTTCTCGTCAATTTCTTCGCCGGAAAGCGCAAGAACATGACGCTTGGCTTTCCCACGGATCTCGACAAGGTCGAGCTTTCCGAAGCCTATTACCGTCACCAGGTAAAGGGTTTCGAACCGATTCCTCATGAGATCGTCGAGAACGGTCCGGTATTCGAGAATATCATCGAGGGCGACGACGTGGATCTGGGGATTTTCCCCACCCCGCTCTGGCATAAACCCGATGGCGGGCGCTATATCGGAACGGGTTCGTACAACGTCACCAGGGATCCCGAGACGGACTGGCTGAATGTCGGTACCTACCGTGTCATGATCCAGGACAGGAACCATGTCGGGTTCTATATTTCGCCCGGCAAGCACGGTCGTGTGCACCGAGACAAGTGGTTCGCGCGCGGCGAGAAAATGCCGTCGGTGGTGGTTATCGGTGGGGACCCGATGACGTTCCTGAACGGTTGCACCGAGATGCCTCCGGGCGTCTGCGAATTCGACGTGGTGGGCGCAATGCGCGGCGAGGCGCTTAAATGCGTCAAAGGCAAGTACACCGGGCTGCCGTTTCCGGCCGATGCGGAGATCGTAATCGAGGGGTTCGTCGATCCCGACGACCAGCGCCGCGAAGGCCCGTTCGGCGAATGGACCGGATATTACGCCTCCGACGAAAGGCCCGAACCTACCATGGAAGTGGCCGCCATTTACCACCGCAACAACCCGATCATGCTCGGGGCGCCGCCGCAGCGGCCGCCGGACGAGCTGGCGCGCTACAGGTCGATCACGCGGTCGGCGATGCTGCGCGACAATATCGAGCGCGCCGGTGTGCCGGATGTAACGGCGGCCTGGGCGCATGAGGTCGGGAACGGGCGGATGCTCGTCGGCGTGTCCATCAAGCAGCGATACCCCGGCCACGCCATGCAGACCGGCCACGTAGCCGCAATGTGCCACCTGGGCGCCTATGCGGGCAAATACGTGTATGTGGTTGATGACGATGTCGACGTCTCGAACCTTGAGGAGCTGACCTGGGCGATGATCACCCGGTCCGATCCGGCGACCTCCATCGACATTATTCATAATGCCTGGTCGACGCCGCTGGATCCGCGCATCCCGCCGGAAGACAGGGCGGCCGGAAATATGACGAACAGCCGGGCGATCATCGACGCCTGTCGGCCCTTCCACTGGAAAGACCAGTTTCCGATGGTCAATGCGCCGTCGCCGGAAGAAGCCAGGAGCGCCCGCGAACGGTTCGGTTACCTGCTGGAAGGGAAATCGTCGCCAGCCGAGTAGCGCCCCGAAGGGAGCCCTGAAACCAGGGCGGCGTCAGGCAGCGAGCACGGGGCTTTCGTCGAGGATCGTCATTCGGCGGAGAAGGCGGGTCTTGGCCGGGTCGTAATAGGTCCGCGAATGGGCGGTGCAGCGATTGTCCCACAGGACCAGGTCGCCGACCCGCCACTCATGCTCGTAGACGTTTTCCGGCGCTTCCAGCGCATCGAATAAGGTGTTGAGCAGCGCGTCGCTCTCCGCCTGATCCATCCCGTCGATGCGCATCGTCATCTGACGGTTGACGAAAAGCCCCTTGCGGCCGGTTTCGGGGTGGGTGCGCACGATCGGGTGAGAGAATTGCGGCGCGGTCGGCTTGATTTCAGCGACCCGCATGGTGGCGCTTTCCTCGTAATCGAAATAGTTGAGCGCGGTGCGTCCGACGAGCTTCGCTCTGGTTTCGTCGTCGAGCGCCGCGTATGCCGCCTCGCAATCGGCGAACCGCGTGTTACCGCCTTCATCCGGAATGACCATCGAATAGAGTGTGGAGGCCTTGCTGGGCCTTTCCGCGTAGCACTGGTCGATGTGATACATCATCTCGCCGGCCTGTACGGCAGTGGTTTTGTCAGGCAGTTCCTCGTTGGCGACGAACAGGAATTTCGAATCCGATTTTTTCGATTTCAGACCCGCGATCTCGCCGAAATAGGAACAGAACCGCTGCTGCTCGTCTTCGGACAAATTGAGGCCGCGGACAGCGATGACCTTATGGTCGAGCCATGCCTGTTTCAGAGCGGCGAGCTCAGAATCGGAAAGCGGTTGCGATAGATCGATACCGGAAATCTCAGCCCCGAGGGTTTTGCCTAGCGATGTGGTTATCATTTCGTTGCTCGCTCCATATTCCCGATCTCGTCTCTCAGACGCCGTCCACCATTATCGCGTGGCCGCGCGCGCTGGCCAGCCGCAGTTTAATACATTCGGAATAGTCGGGCGAGTTGTACCAGGCCTTGAGCGCGATCACTCGTTTCGGATCCCAGTCGCCTTCGAGGCTCTCGCGGAACGCCTCAGGAATGAACCCAGTCACATTATCTCGCGTTCACGGCCAGGGGCGGCCTGTTTAAGGCCTCCGCCAAACCGTGGTTCGGGAATAAAATTACCGGAAAAACTGGTCGGAGTGAGAGGATTTGAACCTCCGGCCCCTGCCTCCCGAAGACAGTGCTCTACCAGGCTGAGCTACACTCCGACCGGAGGGCGGTATATAGCGCCGCAGATCGCCTCCCGCAAGCGCTTACCGGTGCGAATCCCGAGGACGGCGACAGGACGCCCGCCCCTGCGCTAATCTGAGGGGGGTAGAGGGCAGCAAACTGGGATCGGTATGTTGAGTAAGGGAGAGCGCGACCTTGAAGGCTGCGCGGCAATTGTAACGGGAAGCGCGCGCAATATCGGTCGCGCCATCGCCCTCGACCTTGCGGCGGGCGGGGCTTCGGTCCTGATCAACGGGGTCAGTTCGCGCGACGCCGCGGAAGAAACCGCGGCGATGGCAGAGGCCGCCGGCGGGCGGGCGATTGTGCACATGGCGGACGTCACGGATCCGGAACAGGTCGATGAGATGATCGCAGCTGCGGCGGACGCCTTCGGCAGGATCGATTTTCTGGTCAACAACGTCTCCATGCGGAGCGAATGTCCGGTCGGCGAGATGCCGTACGATCTCTGGCGTCAGGTGCTGGCGAGTACGCTCGATGCCGCCTTCCTGTGTACCCGTGCGGCGCTGCCGTATCTGGAACAGGCGGGGCAGGCCGCCATCGTCAATATCGGCGGTGCGGCCAGCCATGCCGGCATGGCGGAACGCGCCCATGTCGCCGCCGCAAAGGCCGGGCTGTGCGGCATGACCGGCGCGCTGGCTGTCGAGTTGGGGCCGAAAGACATCACGGTGAACTGCGTGGTGCCGTCGATGATCCATACCGATCGGCAGGGCGCCCCCGAGCCGCCCCACTTCGCGAAACGCCCTGCGCCGATGGGACGCATGGGTAACCCGGAAGAGATCGCTTCCGTCGTCCGGTTCCTGTGCGGACCGGGCGCACGTTACATCAGCGGGCAGAGCATCCACGCCAACGGCGCGTGGTACGTGACGGTTTAAGGCGGTGGGTCGTCTCTGGCGGGGCGAACTGTCGCTTGCCGACGCATTCTGGAGCTGGGCGGTGATCGGCGGGGTGCTGGTCAATCTCTCTTCCAGCATCGCCTTCATGGTTCTGGCATCGAACGACCGGTACTGGCTCGCCCTGCTCGCAGGCTATGCGCCTTCGATACCATACAACGTCCTTGTCATCGTCGGCGTATGGCGGACGGCGGAGCGCCACGCGGGCGACCCACGCCATGCCGATCTGGCGCGTATTGTTACGGTCGCCGGGATGGTTTTGCTGAGCGTGACGTGAAGGTCAGCGTGGGAATCAGCTGAAAATCAGCCGGGAAGTCAGCCGGGAAGTCAGAACGACCTGTTAACGGCAAAGGCGGCGGCTTCCTGCAGCGCCTGCTTGTGATCGCAGTCGGGGAAAATCGAAAGCGCATCGTTCGCCCTGCGACTGTATTCCCGGGCCCGTTCGATTGTTTCGGTCAGGGCGCCGACCGAATCGAGCATCTGGACGGCACGCTTGAGGTCGCCCTTCTTCTGTTCGAGGTCTTCCAGCGTCCGCCGCCAGAAAGCCCGGGCTTCGTCGTCTCCATGCTTGAAAGCGAGGATGACCGGGAGCGTGATCTTGCCTTCGCGGAAATCGTCGCCGACCGCCTTGCCGAGCGTCGCCTGGCGCGCCGAGTAATCCAGCATGTCGTCGATAAGCTGGAACGCCATGCCAATATTGTGGCCGAACGCGTGAAGCGCCTCCCGCTCCTCAACAGGCCGGTCCGAGACAACGGCGCCGATTTCGGTCGCCGCAGCGAACAGGCGCGCGGTCTTGGAGGCGATGACCTCCAGATAGTCTTCCTCCGTTGTGTCGGTGTCGTTGGCCGTGATGAGCTGGTGTACTTCGCCCTCCGCGATGACCGAAGATGCGCGCGACAGGATGTGCAGCACGTCCAGAGAACCGTCCGCCACCATCAGCTCGAAGGCGCGGGCGAACAGAAAATCGCCGACCAGCACGCTCGACTTGTTGCCCCAGACGGCGTTGGCTGTGGCTGCGCCGCGCCGGAGGTCGCTTTCGTCCACCACGTCGTCATGCAGCAGGGTCGCCGTATGGATGAACTCGACGCTGGCGGCGAGCCCGGTATGGCGGTCGCCCTCGTATCCGCAGAGCCGGGCGGCGCTCAACGTCAGCATCGGCCGCAACCGCTTGCCGCCTGCGGCGATGATATGGCCGGCGAGCTGGGGAATCAGAAGGACCGGGCTCTGCATCTGCTCGAGAATGACCTCGTTGACCCGCGCGAGATCGGTTGCGGTCAGCGACATGAGACGATCGAGCGACGGTGTCTGCGCCGGTTCGCGCGACTCGTTCAGGGCGACGACATTAGACACGGAAACTGGCCTCTATGCTTGCTATCGGGGATCGTTGCGGCGAGCATAGAACAAAGCGTCTCCCGGTCAACAAGAGATGGGCGCTGCGGCTCGCTCAATCAGGTTTTAGTCCTATCCCGGTCCCATGAAAGAACTATTGCGAACCAATGACCCGGTCCTGATTTCGTGGCTGCAGGTCCTGCTGCGCGATGAAGGGATCGAGTCTTTCGTGTTCGACGCGCATATGAGCATCCTCGAAGGGAGCGCTGGCGCCATACCGAGGAGGTTGATGGTGATCGATGACGATCTTTCGCGTGCGCGGCGTCTCCTGACCGAGGCCGGCGAGGGCGACCGGCTGGGGCCGGAATAGCCGGTGGACACAACCGAAGATACGATTCTAAACGGCGCGGTATCGATCCGGCAGCCGAAGGACGGATTTCGGATCGCGATTGATACGGTTTTTCTGGCCGCTGCTGTGGCCGCGCGTCCCGGTCAGCGCGTTTTCGAAGCCGGCGCCGGGGTAGGGGGCGCGGCGCTTTGTCTGGCGCATCGCGTGTCCGGTCTGCGTATCGCCGGGATCGACAGCAATTCCGCCCTGGTGTCGCTGGCGGGCGAGAATATCCGGGCCAATGGCATGGGACGGGCGGTCGAGATCATGGAGGGCGATATCGCCGCGCCGTTGCCGCCGCGTATCGCGCCGCCCTTTGATCACGTCATGATGAACCCGCCTTACATGGAGGCAGGCCACGGCAACGCACCGCCTGACGGAGGAAAGGCCGCGGCCAATGTCGAGGGTGAGGCCGGCCTTCTGCCCTGGGTCGACTGCGCGCACAGGCTGCTGGGACACAAGGGCACGCTGACGCTGATCCATCGCGCCGATCGGCTGGACGACCTGCTGGTGGAAATCGCGCCACGTTTCGGCGATATCGCGATTTTTCCGCTCTGGCCTAAGCGGGGCCGGCCCGCGAGCCGAATCGTCCTGGCGGCGCGGAAGGGTGTCGCGTCCCCGCTCAGGTTGCTGCCCGGACTTGCGCTCCATGAAGAGAATGGCGCCTATACCGACGAAGCGGCGAAAATCCTCAATGGCGGCGCGCTTGAATGGTAGCTCCTTGGCAGAGTCCTTCGTGCTTTCTATGTTCCCGGTATGGCTGACGAAACAGAAAAATCGAAAGTAACGGGCTGGCGCCGCGCTATTCCTGTCAAAGCGGTACGAGACCCGGCGCCGGTTGTCGGGGTGCTGCGGCTTACCGGCGTGATCGGCGGGCGGATGGGGCCCATGGGCGGTAGCCTGACGCTGGAAGGGCTGGAGAAATCGATTGAGAATGCCTTTTCGAAGAAGAACATCAAGGCTGTCGCGCTACAGATCAATTCTCCCGGCGGGTCGCCTGTACAGTCCGCCCTGATCGCAGGACGCATTCGCGCTCTCGCTGACGAGAAGAAGTTGCCGGTCTTCGCCTTTGCCGAGGACGTTGCGGCATCGGGAGGGTACTGGCTGGCCTGCGCGGCGGATGAAATCTACGCAGACGAGAACTCGATCATCGGATCGATAGGCGTGATCTCCGCCGGATTCGGGTTTCCCGAGGCGATATCGCGTCTCGGGATCGAACGCCGCGTCTACAGCGCCGGCGAGAACAAGTCGATGCTGGACCCCTTCAAACAGGAAGACGCCGTCGACGTTGCCAGGATCAAAGCCCTGCAGACCGACATTCACGAGAGTTTCAAGCGCCATGTCCGCGACCGCAGAGGGGAACGGCTCAACGAGGATCTTGAGCCGCTATTCGAAGGCGATTTCTGGACCGGCGGTCGCGCGCTCGGGTTGGGGCTGGTCGACGGCATCGGCGACATGCACGGGGTGATGCGCCGGAAATTCGGCGACCGCGTCACGTTCCGGAAGTTTTCAGCCAAAACGAGCGGCCTGAAAAAACTGCTCGGCCGAAGCGGGGCCGATGCGGCATTCGACCGGACACTGGCCACGGTGGCGGCGGTCGACGAATGGTCGCACTGGAAGCGGTACGGGCTCTAGGGAGACGCGACCATGTTTGGATTCAGCATCGGAAAACTGCTCGTTCTCGCCGCGATTATCGCCGCCGTTTGGTACGGGTTCAAATTTGTCGGCCAGATCAGGAACTCGCCGCAGGAGCCATCCGGGCCCGATAACGGCGCGGAGGACATGGATAAATGCCCGGAATGCGGCACGTTCGTGCCGGTCAGCGCGGCGCGCCATTGTGGTCGCGCTGAATGCCGGTATCCGGAATAGTCGGCGAGGCCCAGATTTCTTGACCTTTCCGGCAGCCCGCGCGTATGTTGCGCGCGCCTGAAAACCCCAATAATCGGCTCCGACGTGACTGCTCCGAACAAGGAAACCTGTTTCCAGAATCTCATCCTGCGCCTGCACGCGTACTGGAGCGAGCGGGACTGCATCATCCTGCAGCCCTATGACATGGAAGTCGGGGCGGGAACGTTCCATCCGGCGACGACGTTGCGCGCGCTTGGCCCCGACCCTTGGCGCGCGGCTTATGTCCAGCCGTCGCGGCGACCGGCCGACGGGCGTTACGGCGACAATCCCAACCGGCTGCAGCATTACTACCAGTACCAGGTCATCCTGAAGCCGTCGCCGCCCGACAGCCAGGAACTCTATCTCGACAGCCTGCGCGCCCTCGGTATCGATCCGCTGATGCACGATATCCGCTTTGTCGAGGACGACTGGGAAAGCCCGACGCTGGGCGCGGCCGGTCTCGGCTGGGAGGTGTGGTGCGACGGGATGGAGGTATCGCAGTTCACCTACTTCCAGCAGGTCGGCGGAATTGAATGCCGCCCGGTCGCCGTCGAACTGACCTACGGGCTGGAACGGCTGGCGATGTATATCCAGGGCGTCGAGAACGTCTACGATCTGGATTTCAACGGCGCCGGCGCGACCTATCGCGATGTATTCCACCAGGCCGAGCGCGAGTTCTCCGCCTATAATTTCGAACACGCGTCGACCGATATCCTGCGCCAGCAGTTCGAATTCGCCGAGCGCGAATGCGCCAAACTGCTGGAACAGAAGCTGCCGCTGCCAGCCTACGACCAGTGCATCAAGTCGAGCCACCTGTTCAACCTGCTGGATGCGCGCGGCGCGGTCAGCGTAACCGACCGGGCGTCCTACATTGCGCGCGTCAGGACGCTCGCCAAAGGATGCTGCGAAGGCTGGCTGGCGACGCGCATCGGGGGAGCCGCCTGATGTCTCAGCTTCTGTTCGAACTGTTTTCCGAGGAAATTCCCGCCCGCATGCAGCGCCGGGCGGCGGATGAGCTGAAACGGCTGATCGGGGACGATCTGAAGGACGCGGGGCTGACCTGGGTCGACCTGCATTGCTACGCCACGCCCCGTCGGCTGACGCTGGTCGTCGACGGGCTTCCGGACACGCAGCCCGACGTGCGCGAGGAAAAGCGCGGCCCGCGGACCGACGCGCCGGAGAAAGCTCTGGAAGGGTTTCTGCGAGGCAATGGGCTGACCATCGAAGATTGCGAAAAGCGTGAACAGGGCAAGGGCGAATTCTGGTTTGCCGTGATCGAACGCGAAGGGCGACGGACTGGCGAAGTGCTGGCCGAAATCCTGCCCGGTATCGTCAATCGCCTGTCATGGCAGAAATCGATGCGCTGGGGCGAGGGCGAGTTCCGCTGGGTGCGGCCGTTGCAGCGAATTCTGTGCGTCCATGACGGGAAGGCTTTGGACATCGAGACGCCGGATGGAATTCCCTGCGGCAACCTGACCAGCGGGCACCGGTTCCTCAGTCCCGATGCGTTCGAGGTCGGCTATTTCGACGATTACGAAAAGACTCTGCAGCGCGCGAAAGTCATCGTGCGCGGCAAGGTGCGGCGCGACCTGATCGAGGAGCATGCTGTCAGGCTGGCGGACGAGGCCGGCTTCGTGTTCCGGCGGGATGTCGGGTTGCTGGCCGAAGTCGGCGGGCTGGTCGAATGGCCGGTCGTGCTGATGGGCGAGATAGACGCCGTCTTCATGGAGTTGCCCGACGAGGTGCTGGTGTCGTCGATGCGCGGACACCAGAAATATTTCGCCGTCGAGGATGCGGACGGAAAGCTCGGGCCGCGCTTCATCGTCGTTTCGAACATGGAGGCGTCTGACGGTGGCGCGGCCATCGTCGCCGGCAACGAGCGCGTGCTGCGCGCACGTCTGTCCGATGCGATGTTCTTCTGGGATCAGGACCGCAAGGAAAAGCTGGAAAGCTATCTCGGACGCCTGCGTGAGATGGTGTTCCACGAAAAGCTGGGAAGCCTTGCCGACAAGGTAACGCGAATCGAAGCCCTGTCGGTCGAGATCGCGGACCGGATTCCGGGCGCGGATGCGTCTGCGGTGCGCCAGGCGGCGATGCTGTGCAAGGCCGACCTGATGACCGGCATGGTCGGCGAATTCCCTGAACTTCAGGGCGTCATGGGGCGTTACTACGCGCTGGGCGAAGGAGTTGGCACCGACATCGCCGACGCCATCGCGGAGCATTACGCGCCGGCCGGGCCGGACGATATGTGCCCGTCCGCGCCCGTCAGCCTCGCCGTATCGCTCGCCGACAAGATCGACACGCTCGTCGGCTTTTTCGGTATCGACGAAAAACCTACCGGATCGCGCGATCCGTTTGCGCTGCGCCGCGCGGCGCTCGGCGTGATCCGCATGGTGCTGGAAAACGGATTGCGGCTACCGTTGGCCGAGATTTTTGCGAAAGCCGTTGGCCATTACACCGCTGACCTGGCGCAGACCGAAATGATCGTTTCCGATCTGATGGAATTCTTCGCCGACCGGCTGAAGGTGCATCTGCGAGGGCAGGGCGTACGGCACGACCTGATCGCTGCCGTGTTTGCACTCGGTGACCAGGACGATCTACAGGACGTCTTCAGCCGGACACGAGCATTGCAGGAGTTTATCGAAACCGAGGACGGCTCCAATCTCCTGGCCGCGTATCGCCGCGCCACCAATATTGTCCAAATTGAAGAAAAAAAAGACGGAACTTCGTATGGCGGAGAAATGACGCTGTACGAAGGCATGGAGCCCCACGAAGCTAATCTCCACACTTACCTCGGCGAATCCGCCCATGGTGCGTCCGAAGCCATTGCTTTGAGAGACTACAAGAGCGCCATGGAAGCGATGGCGTCGTTACGAGACCCGATCGATGCATTCTTCGACAACGTCACGGTCAACGTCGAGAATGCCGAACTTCGGGCGAACCGGCTCCGGCTATTGTCTCAATTTCGGCGGACGCTGGGCACAGTTGCCGCTTTCAGCGAAATAGAAGGCTGAACCTGCCGCTCCTCACGCGGAAAGCGACGGGTAAAGCGTAACCGCAGTTCCGCCCATAACGCGCTCGATCTCTTCTTCTGACAGGAATGAGAGCGCGTCTTCCGTCTGCTTCGCCAGATCGGCCAGCGTGCCGGGGGACGCCGGGAAATTGGATCCCCAGGCGATCCGCTTCGCACCGAACGTCTCGAACAGGAGAGGCAGGAAGGTCTCCCACGACGCATTGCCTTCCCGAGCGCGGCGCAGGATAACCGGTGTGAACTTCACATACAGCTGTTCATACGACGCCAGGTCGAACGCCTTCTGCGCGTCTTCGTAGGGCGGGCCGGGTGTCAGGTCCGGATGGGCCAGATGGTCGAGAATGACCGGGACCGCCGGAAACCGGTCCATCAGCGCCTTCACCATGCCAAGCCCTTCAGTGCGTACCTGAAGGCAGATCGGCAGGTTGATGCCGGAGGCGAACTCCCACACCGGCCAGGTTGCCGGATCCTTGAGCCATTGCGCCTGGTTCCAGTTGGTCGTTCCGGTGGTGAACAGCCGGAGACCGGTACAACCCCTGTCCAGCCAGCCTTTGAGCGTATCCACGGCGTCCGGAGCGAGCGCATCGATGGAACAGACACCCGTAAGCCGATCGGGAAAGGAAGCTGCCGCGTCGGCGACCAGAGAATTATCGAACCCATAAGTAGTGGATGAATGAACGACAGCTGCGCGGTCGATTCCTGCGACATCCATTGCCGCGATCAGCTGTTCCGGAGTCAGCGATTTCGCATCGGCCGACCAGACCGAGCGTTTGCCGTCTACCGGTGCGAGCGGGTAACGGTCCGTGTCAGGGGAAATCACATGGGGGTGAATGTCGATACGCATAAGGGGATTTTAGCGGCATCTTCTGCTGGCGCATCTTGACAAAAGGCTGCGTGGGGTAATTTCTATAGGGAACAGGTGTCAGGAGGAATCGCGCCATGAGCTACGACAGCATCACCGTTACGCCTTCGTCTCCGCATGTCGGGGCCGAGATCGGCAATGTCGATCTGACCGCGCCGCTGTCCAACAGCGAGGTCAAGGAAATCCGCGACGCTATCAACGCGCACGGCGTTATCTTCTTCCGCGACCAGAATATCTCTCCGGAAGACCATGACCGGTTCGTTCGCTATTTTGGCGAGCCGCATGTCCATGCCGGCGGGAAAAGCACGGCATCCAAGCCGGTCGACGGCTACCCCGCGCTGCGCAAGCAGTATTTCAACAAGGATTCGGCGCGAATTTCGGGCGAGACCTGGCATTCGGACCAGAGCTGCGCCGATATCCCGCCGAAATACAGCGTCCTCTACCAGGAAATCATCCCGCCCGATAACGGGGGAAACACGATGTTCCTGTCGGCAGGCAAGGCCTACGAGGAACTAAGCCCCGGCATGAAGGCCTATCTTGAGGGCAAGACTGCGACGCATACCGCCAACAAGGCGTTTGACGCGAAGCTGACCAAGGACAACAAGGAAACCCATCTGATCGCCGAGCATCCTGTCGTCACCACCCATCCCGAAACCGGTCGCAAGACGCTGTTCGTCAACCCGAACTTCACCAGCCACATTAATGACGTCCCGGAAGACGAGAGCCGCCATATTCTGGAATTCCTGTACCAGCACATCCAGCGCCCGAACTGGATGGTGCGCTTCAACTGGACCAATCATTCCATCGCCTGCTGGGACAACCGCGCCGTCCAGCATTACGCGATCTGGGATTACTGGCCCAACGAGCGGCTGGGCTACCGCATGTTCGTCGGCGGCACCGAACGCCCGGCGGCATAGGAAAAGCTACTCTGCGGCGGCCGGCTGCAAATTGATCGGCTCGCCGTCGATACGCACCTCGTCGTCGGCGTTATCGACGACCACGTAGTTTTCGTAATAGTTGACGGTCGGACGCACGCCGAAATTCTTTTCCGCGCGCACCCACCACTCGTCGTCGTACCAGGCTTCGGCCGCTTCCCGCGACTCCCACAGATAGACGCCGCCGCCGCCCGAGTCGCCGTTCAGATAGTATTTGCGGATCAGGCCCGGCGCCGCAACGAAGCTCGGCGCGGATGCCGTGGCGGCCTTGACCGCATCCTCCCTGCTGCGCGGTTCGATGGGGATTTGCACGATGGCGATGAACATGATGGGCCTCCTTCGGTCGATTTGACGGGTCGTTCCGCATGGGAAATATTTTGCCTGAGCAAGCCTGATCGAGTTCCCTTTGCAGCGCAACGGGTTTGACCCCTGGAATGGCTCGCAGGTTTCCGACGATCCACCTGGCATGGTGCGGGGGAGAGGCGCAGGAGAACGATTATGTATTTCGAAGACATGCCGGAACCGGGGCGGAGCCGGCTGCTCAACCATCCTATGCCGGATATGGTGGAGACGCCCTGCGTCGAAGGCCTGCCGCTGGGCAAACGCCGCATCGCGCTGATCACCACGGCGGGGCTGCATGACTACCGCGACGCGCCTTTCGTACCCGGGCGATCCGAATACCGGACGATACCGTCTTCGATGGATATGGCCGACGTGATCACCAGCCATCCGTCGACCAATATCGACCGGATCGGCATCCTGAGGGATCTCGACACCGTCTTTCCCATCAATCGCCTGCGCGAGATGGAGGCGGAGGGCGCAATCGGAACGGTTGCTTCTAACCATTATTCCTTTCTCGGCTCGACGCCGCCCGACAACTTCGAAGGCCTGATCGGAGAAATCGCCGCCGCCATGAGGGCGGACAGGGTCGACGGGATCGTGCTCGCCCCGGTCTGACCGTTTTGTACGCGCGCCGTGTGCGGGCTTGCCCATTACCTCGAACGCGAAGGCCTGCCGACCGTGGCGATCGCGCTCATTCCCCGTCATGCCGAGCTCATGCGCCCGCCGCGCGTTCTCAGCGTACCATTCGAACTCGGTCGCCCGTTCGGAGCGCCCGAAATGCCCAAATTTCAGCGCGCCGTGATGGATCATGCGCTCGGCCTGCTTGAGCGGACCGACGGTCCCGTGCTGGAGACGTTTCCGCGCAGGCCGAACGAACACGGCGCGTCCGCTGTCTGGTCGCCGCCGATAGAAAAGGCGTCCGATATCGCGATTGGCGAAGAATCTGCTTTCGTGTCCGCCCTGAAGGCGGAGATCGCCGCGATCCAGCCGGCCTGCGAAAGCTGGGTTGCCGGCGGCGGGCGGCGTCTCGACCGGATTTCGGGCAGGACCTCGCCGGAGATCGTCGATCTGATGCTTGCGCTCGCGCAGGATCCCTCCATAGAAAGTCCGATGGAAGGCTTCCCTATCGAACTGGCGGCCAAGTTCGCCGCCGACGATCTGAAGCATGCCTATTACCAGGCCGGCCTGTCGCAGCCGGGTGCGGTCACCGATGTCGGGCTCGACGACTGGTTCTACAACGACACGCTTGCCGGAAAGCTGATGTTTGCGCTGTGCGCGACGCTGCTGAAATCGGAAGACGAAAAGGTCAGGGGCTTCGCGTCCCACGCCTTCGTGCCGTCGCACCAGCGGGAGAACGTTCCCGAAATCTGAAACTTTATATTCAGCCCGCTGGCCAGCGCCACGGAGCGATTTCGCCCAGCCACCCCCATGGTGGCAGAAGCGACAGCACCCAGGCGATCTCAAGCGTCAGCGCCAGCGACCCGAGAGCGGTGATCGCGATGCCGGCGATGACCCAGAAGCCGAACACTTCATGGTTCCTGTTGATAAGGGCGCTCAGCAGATAGCGGAACACCATCGAGCTCACCATGATCGACGAAACCACCGTGACCGGCGCGAGCGCGAGCGCCATATAGCGGATCATCTGGGACGTGCCGGTCGCCAGCCCCGAATAACCGAACCATTTCGCCGTTTCGCCGCGGATCGTGAAGATGGTCCGGCGGGTCGAACGGCTGAGGAAGGCGGGCGCCAGCAATAAAGACGCCGCGAGATAGGACCAGACGCCGCCGGCGATCGCGGTAGGGATATCGGCCCCGGCGAGGGCCGCGCGTACGAAGAGCGGGCTGACGCCGTACCCGAGCGCCGAGAGGAAAGCGAAGAAATAGCCTTCGGCATAGCGAGGCTCGAAGGCCTCGTCCCCGGTAGATGAAGGCTTCGGCTTTTTCCGCGTCGCGTTCTGTCCGAACAGCATGACCGCCGGTCCGGAAATCACCAGCACGACCCCGATGGCGCTGAGCGGTGTCAGATATTCGTCGAGCAGCCATAGTGCAAGCGCCAGCGACACCGGCAGGCTGAGCCGCTGGACCGGTGCGGCGAGGTTGGAGCCCATGAGCCGGATCGCCCGGTAGGAACAGTAGCGGGCCAGCGCAAAATGACAGATGCCGGCGGCCGCCAGCGACAGGATCTGCCAGAGTGAGAATTCGAAGATCGCATCCCACGCGCCCGATACCAACGCGCCGGCAAGAAACAGCGGCACGCCGATCGGCACAGTGATGGCGATGCCCTGCAGGACGGTACCCTGTATGACGCCGCGCCGTGCGCTGACATTGCTGAAGGCGAAGGTCGCTGCCGCCAGCAGCGCCAGCCAGGCCCCGAGCATCGTGCAAACTCCTGTTGAACCGAGGCCTTATAATTGGCGGGATCGCGACTCAGGGCAAGGAGCCGACTTCAGAACGGCACATCCCCCGCAATAGACGTTCTATGCAGATGCCGGACGCCCGGCGGGACGATGCCGCCGCAGGCGAGGTGGATGGTGCAGCGATTATCCCAGAAGACGAGGTCGCCGACGCGCCATTTGTGGCGGTAGATGAAGTCCTGCTTCTTCTGGTGTTCGAACAGCTCGTCGAGCAGCGGCTGGGCTTCCGCCTCGTCCATCCCGTCAATGCCGACGGTGAAGCGGGGCGAGACGAACAGCGCCCTGCGGGCGGTCTCGGGGTGGGTGCGCACCATCGGGTGGAGCGAATCCGGGACCTGGATCGAGTAGTAGGCGTTTACGTCGCGGTCGAATTCTTCCGAAATGCCGGCGCGCGGGTTGCGGCGGCGGTCGCGCACATGGATCGCCCTGTGGCGGTCGATCAGGTCGCGGGTTTCTTTCGGCAAAGTCTCGTAGGCGAGGTACATGTTGGCCCAGGCGGTGTCGCCGCCTTCGTCCGCCACCTCCAGCGCGTGCAGCATCGAGCCCATACTGGGGCGTTCGGCATAGGTCAGGTCGGAATGCCAGTGCTCGCCGGCATAGGCTGCGGTCGCGCCCGCGCTTTTTCCATCCACGACGCGGTTCGAAAGGATCAGCACATCCGGGAAGTCGGGATGCAGGAATTCGCCCGAGACGCGGCGGACCAGATCGCCGAACCTTCTGGCGAAGGCGACCTGCTCGCCCGCCTCCAGCGACTGGTTCCGGATGACCAGGACGAGGTTTTCGTTGAGCGCCGAGCGCAGCGTGGCGATCAGCGCGTCGTCGGCATTGCTGACATCGATGCCTGTCACTTCTGCACCCAGCGGCGCGTCGAGCTTTTCGATGGATATCGCCATGGGGGAATTACGGGATAAAGGGAGCCCGCCGTCAAGCGGTAGCTCACCTCACCTGACCCCTCCCCCTGAAGGGCGGAGGGAAAACGGATGAGGGGGCGGACTGTACTCCCTCTCCTCCCTTAGGGAGGAGAGGGCTGGGGTGAGGAGGGGGAAACTCCCTAGTCCGAATTTTCTTCCTGGTGCAACTCGCCCGCCAGGTGAAGCACCACCTGCCGTTCGGTGGGGTTGCTGCGGTGCTCCCAGAGATAGATCGCCTGCCATGTGCCTAGCATCATCCGCGCGTCAGATACGGGGATCGTGAGCGTGGTGTCGGTTAGCGCCGACCGGATATGGGCCGGCATGTCGTCCGGGCCTTCCGTTCGATGGCGGTAGAGCGACGGGTTCTCCGGCGCGAGGCGGGAAAAGAAATCTTCGAGGTCGCGCACCACATCCGGGTCGGCGTTCTCCTGTATGGTCAGCGAGGCCGAGGTGTGGCGGATGAACAGCGTCAGGAGGCCGATCCTGATTTCAGATCCTTCGACCCAGCGCGCGACCGGCGCGGTGATGTCGTGGAGACCCGGCGACGGCGCGCGGAAGGTCAGCGTGCGTTGCAGATGCGGCATGGTCGGATCCCGGCTCCCTAATTCCTCTGGCTCCAGCCGGCGATCAGCCCGGCGAGCTCCCGCTGAAAGTCCGGCTGGCCGATCAGGAAATGCGTTGCGCCCTTGAGGCTGTGAAGCTCCTGCCGCTCGCCAAGCGCTTCGGTCCACATTGCGGTGTCGCTCGGCAGCACGTTGGTGTCCGCGGTGAACTCGACATTGAGCACGGGAACGCTGGTCCGCGCGATGCAGTCCGGCCCGTGCGCCCGGGACTCCGTCGACCACTGGCTGAGCCACGAAGTCAGGGTGGTGAAGCAGGCGACATCCTTGGGGCTGAAATTGAGCTTGCGCGGATCGCCCCAAACCATGCCCGGCGCCCGGTCGTTGGGATCGAGTGAGACATCGAGAAAGCGCGGGTCGGCGACAGTGTGGTGGACCAGAAAGGCTTCGTCGCGCGCCCCGTCGGGCACGGCGCGGATTTCGGCCAGCCGGTCCTTCGCCCAGGCGGTGATGCGATGCCAGCGGGCATACTGGGCCTTTCTGACCTTCCCGATGAAGTCCGGTGAGAAGGGCGGTCCGTAATCCGGGTTGAAGATATCGAGGGCAGGGTCCCGGGAATCCGGATCGCGCTCGTCCGTTACGGCCGCGTCGAGCCATTTTGGCAGGATGATCGCACGCCCCGAATGGGCACCGAACAGGGCGATCCCATCTGCCGGCGGGAGGTCTTCGGGCGATAGCCGTACCGGATCGCCCGCCGGTGTGTCCGTTATCGTCAGCGTTTCAGCCTGTTCCTGGTAGAAGGCGACGGTCGATGCTCCGCCGGAATTGCCCAGCAGGACGATTTTTCCGTACCCCTCGTCACGCAGAAACCGCACCGCCGCCCCAACATCGGCGATCAGGAATTCGAAGATGAGCTGGGAATCGTTGCCGACATAGCGCGTATTCAGCGCCAGCAGCGTCACGCCGCAATCGGGCAGGGGACCCATCAGGTAGTGCCCCATGAAATCGCTGGTCGGGTGAACCACGATGGCGGCGATGTCGCGGTTTTTGGCGCGGCGCAGTGCGGCGTGAACGGGCGGGCCGCCGCGCCCGCCAGCTTGCGCCCGCAGTTCGATCAGTTCGGTGGCGGTCACAGGGCTGGTGTCAGTTGCCGGAATGCTCTTCCAGCCATTTCTTCAGATGGGCCGGCGCACGATCCGCATAGGCTTTCGTTTCTTCCGGCGTCGCCATCGAACAGGTAATTTCGAGCCGCAGATTGTTGGGGTCGAAGAAATAGATCGAGCGGATGAAGCCGTGATCGGTCGGACCGACCACGTCGACGCCGTTTTCTTCCAGCCGTTTCTTGAACCACAAGACCTGATCGTACTCGGCCACCTCGAAGGCGAAATGGTTGACCCATTTCGGATTGTCCGGGTTGGGCACGTAGCCCTTGTTGTCGCGCAGATCGAAGAAGGCGATACAGGATCCGTTCGCCATGCGGAAGAACAGATGCATGTAGGGCGCGAATTCCTTGGTCGACGGCACGTAGTCCAGCTCGATCGTGTGGACCAGTGGCAGGCCGAGAATGTCTTCGTAAAAATGCCGCGTTTCTTCTGCGTCGCGGCAGTGCCAGGCAAAATGGTTGAGTTTCGTGATCGGCGGCGGCGTTTCGGTGAGCGCCGCATCTCCGGGACTGGTTTTAACGTCATCGGGCATGGCAGCCTCCTCAGCGCGGCGTATAGCGTACGATCTTCTGGTCGATGGCGCCGAAGATCGATCCGCCGGCAGCATTTTTCATATCAATGGTAACGCGGTCGCCGAATTTCATGAACGGAGTTTTCGGCTCGCCCTGCTCGATGGTTTCGATGGTTCGTACCTCGGCGAGGCAGCCCGAGCCGCGCGCCCGGTCACGGTTCGAGACGGTTCCAGATCCGACGATGGTGCCAGCGCCAAGATGGCGCGTTCTCGCCGCGTGCGCGATGAGCTGTCCAAAATCGAAATACATGTCGGCGCCTGCGTCCATGTCGCCCAGCCGTTCACCGTTAATCGCGACATCGACGGGGCCGTGCATCTTGCGCCCGTCCCAGGCATCGCCAAGCGCCTCAGGCGTAACGGCGACCGGTGAAAACGATGTGGCCGGCTTGGACTGAAAGAACCCGAATCCCTTGCCGAGTTCGGTCGGGATCAGGTTACGCAGCGATACGTCGTTGGCGAGCAGCACCAGCTTGATATGGGATGCCGCATCCTCCGCTGAAACGCCCATCGGGACGTCGTCGGTGATCACGGCTATTTCGGCTTCGAGGTCGATGCCCCAGGCTTCGTCGATAGCCTCAATATCGTCACGCGCACCCAGAAGCGCATCCGAGCCGCCCTGATACATCAGGGCATCGGTCAGGAAGCTCTCCGGCAGTTCCGCGCCGCGGGCCTTCCTGACCAGCTCCATATGGTTCAGATAGACGCTACCGTCGGCCCACTGATAGGCGCGGGGCAGGGGCGCGGCGCAGGCGGCGGGATCGAAATCCGCGGCATCCGCAACGGTTCCGGCATTCAGTTCCGCAGCGCGGTCGGCCAGCCGGGGTGCAATATCGGACCACTCGTCGAGTGCAGCCTGCAGGGTCGGCGCGATATCCGTCGCGTCAATACATTGGGACAGATCGTCGCTGACGACCACGAGGCGGCCGTCGCGGCCGAGCTTGAGCGATGCAAGTTTCATGCCGTCATCCTATGAACGGGGTCGGCAAGGGTCAAACCCGTAGAAATGATCTCCTTCGCTTTTGATTTCACCCTTCGTTTTCCGTATTAACCTGCATTCCGGAACGCGGGAGACCACCAGTTTCATGGACGACATCGCCAGCGCATTTTCGCAAGCAGTCTCACTTGTCCTGGCAGCCGATCCCGCCATTCTGGAGATCGTCGGGCTCTCCTTTCGTGTGACGCTGTCGGCTGTGGTGGTTGCCTGCCTGATCGGGCTGCCGCTGGGCGCGTTACTCGCTGTGAAGGCATTCCCGGGACGAACGGCAGTCATCGTTGCCATCAATGCGCTGATGGGGTTGCCGCCGGTGGTGGTCGGGCTGTTCGTTTATCTGATGCTGTCGAACGCCGGGCCGTTCGGCGTGTTGCAGCTTCTCTATACGCCGACGGCGATGATCGTCGCGCAGTCGATTCTCGTTACGCCCATCGTCGCCGGGCTGGCGCGGCAGGTGATCGCCGATCTTCACGCCGAATATGACGAGCAGTTGCGCTCCATGGGGGTGACGGCGACGGGTGCGATCCCAACATTGCTCTGGGACGGACGTCATGCCCTGGCGACCGTGGCTCTGGCCGGGTTCGGACGCGCGGTTGCCGAGGTGGGCGCGGTGCTGATCGTTGGAGGGAATATCGACCACGTGACACGCGTCATGACCACCGCCATCGCGCTGGAAACGTCCAAGGGCAATCTTTCGCTGGCGCTCGGGCTCGGGATTATCCTGCTGTTTATGTCGGTGCTGGTAAACGGCGCGGTTATGGGACTCCGCGCGACCTCCGGACGGGTCGCGCATGTCTGATCAGTTAACGCCGATCCGGCTTCATGAGCTCGTCTATTCGGTCGACGGCAGGCGTCTGATCGACGGGTTGTCGTTCGAGATGCGGGCCGGCAGCCGGACAGTCATCATGGGGCCGAACGGCGCGGGCAAGAGCCTGACCCTGCGTCTGTTGCAAGGGCTGATGGAACCGGACAGCGGGTCGATCACCTGGGGAGAGCCTCCGAAGCATACGGTTGGACGACAATCCGTTTCGCTGGTTTTTCAGCGGCCTGTTCTGCTGCGACGTACGGTCGCAGCCAATTTGAGGCACGCGGTCGCGGTCTGCGGAATGCGGGGGCCTGCAAGATCGGAACGGGTAGAGGAATTGCTGGCGATGGGCGGGCTGGAAGCCCTGCGCCGCACCCCGGCCCGTGTGCTATCCGCGGGCGAACAGCAGCGCCTGTCGCTGGTTCGCGCCTTGGCCGGAAGACCGCGTGTTCTCCTTCTGGATGAGCCGACTGCCAATCTCGACCCCGCCTCGACGCTCGCCATCGAAAGGCTCGTCAACGGTGCGCATGAGGGCGGGGCCAAGATCGTGTTCGTGACGCATGACCGCGACCAGGCCGCGCGGCTTGCCGACGACGTGGTTTTCATGCAGGACGGGAGGGCGGTGGAGACGGGCGCTGCTGACAGGTTCTTTTCCGCACCGTCAAGCGAGGAAGCGCGCGCCTATCTCGATGGCAGGCTCTTTGTTGGAGGAGATGGATAGGGAATGCGGCGTCTTGCCCTTCTGCTATCGTTTCTTGTGACGGTTGCCTGCCAGGCCAGTGCCACCGACCGTTTCATCGTCGTACAGTCGACGACATCAACCCAGAATTCGGGCCTGTATGGCTATCTGCTTCCGAAATTCCGCGCGAAGACCGGCATCGAGGTTCGAGTCGTGGCGGTCGGGACGGGCCAGGCAATCCGCAATGCGCGCAATGGCGACGGCGACGTGTTGCTGGTTCATGCGAAGGCGGCGGAGGAGGAATTCGTCGCGGACGGATACGGCGTGATGCGCTTCGACCTGATGTACAACGATTTCGTGATCGTCGGGCCGGCGAACGATCTTGCCGGCGTCAAAGGCTTGAAGGACGTGACGAAGGCGCTTGCGGCCATCGCCTCGAAGGAGGCCCCGTTCGCTTCGCGCGGCGACGATTCCGGGACCCACAAGAAGGAACGCGCGCTTTGGAAGTTGACCGGCATCGACCCGACGAAGGGGAGCGGCGCATGGTACCGCGAGCTGGGTTCCGGGATGGGCGCGACGCTCAATACCGGCATCGGTATGGGGGCCTATATCCTGTCAGACCGCGCCAGTTGGATCAGCTTTGGCAACAGGCGGGGCCATCGGGTTCTCGTTGAAGGCGATACGCGGCTGTTCAACCAGTACGGGGTGATCCTTGTGAACAGGGAAAGGCACCCGCGCGTAAAGGCGGCGCTCGGCCAGCTTTTCATAGACTGGCTGCTGTCAAAAGAAGGGCAGGCGGCGATCGCCGGCTTCAAGGTCGGTGGGCGGAAGCTTTTCTTTCCGAACGCGAAATAGGCGTCACAGGCCGTACCTGAATCTTAAAGCGGATAACTGTCGGTGGATTTTACAGTTCCTGCCCCCCGCCCGATTTCAGGTTTCCGTAAAATATTGATTTCTCTCAATTTAAGGATTCTGGCATTGAATTTGCTTGTCTGTATGTTATCTGACAAATTTATTAAGGGATCCTAATGACTTGGCGCATCTTCAGGACCGGCTTTGTCAGCCTGACCTTGTTTTTGTCAACGATCGCGACTGCATCCCAGGCGCTCGTGTTTGGGACGGCAGATTTTCCCGGTAACGGGTTCCCGTTCGGTTCGACAGCAGGGTCGCGCTATCAGCAGGTTTACGCAGCGTCGGAATTTTCCGGACCTGTTTCGATCGTCGGGATCAGTTTCTTTGCGCAAAACGATCCGACGAACCTGTCGCGAACCTATACTGGGGGGCTCTATACCGTCAGCCTGTCGACGACGCCTCTCGGCGTGAACACTATAAACCAGTCCAGTAATTTCGACGCCAATCTGGGCGCGGACAACCAGTTCTTCGCATCGGTGACGTTGTCCGGGACCATAGATGAAATTCTGAATTTTTCCGGCACGGCATTCAGTTACGATCCGGGGCAGGGCGATCTTCTGATCGATATTCAGGTTTCGGGGGCGACTGTCGCCGGTGGCGCGCTTTTTCTCGAAGACAGGACGACAACAGTCATGAGCAAGGCGCACGATTTCGGTTCCGGGTTCGACGGTCGCGGCCTTGTCACCGAGTTCGCGTTTGGCGAAAGCGTAACCATTTCCGAACCGGCGTTCATGATGCTCGTCGCACTCGGTCTGGCTAGTATCGCTTTGCGTCGCCGTACCTATCCCAGGTGTTTTCGGAAGGACGCCGCCAGCTGTTCGAACGACGTCGGCGAATAGCGGCTTTCCTGCACGATATCGATCAGCTCGATTTCACCGTCTGCCTGTCTGTAGTCAAAACAAAAACTCTCGGGTTCGTTTATCTCGACCGGTGAGTCCGGGTCCTGGTAATCGTGTGGCGGGTCAGGCTGTCCCTGAACTCAGGCAACCCTTTCGCTGGGGTCTCAAATCGTTGCAGTAATTTTCATGGACGATTTCACAGCTTTGTGATGGGGGAGCATTCGGGTAACCTTTCGTTCATGTCCTGATCGACAGGGCAATAACAGGGAGGATTACGTAACAATGCATAAGATTCTCAAATCGGCGGTTTGCGTGTCAGCGCTTGCCGCGTTCTTGGCCCCTGGCATGGCGTTTGCCGCGCCCAAGACGCTCAGCCTGACCATTGCCGACGGCTATCCGCCAAAGGCGCTCCAGGTCCGGACCCTTATCGAATACTTCATTCCCGAGGTGAATAAGCGTCTCGCAGCCAAGGGCCAGTATAAGATTCGCTGGAACCAGGCTTTCGCCGGACAGATCGTCAAGGTGCGCCATGTCATGACAGGCATGCAAAAGGGGCTCGCCGATATTGGTGTTGTGACGACCGTGTTCCATCAGGACAAGGTGCCGATGCAGGCGGTGGCCTATGTTACGCCGTTCGTGACTGCGGACCCGCTGCTGCTGTCTCGCACGGTAGATGAACTGACGCAGAAATTCCCGGAAATGTCGAATGCCTGGAAGAAATATAATCAGATCGTCCTGACAAGCTTCTCGGTAATCGATTCCTACCAGATGTTCTTCCGCAACAAGGTCACGAAGCTGGAAGACTTCAACGGCATGAAAATCGCCGGCGCGGGGATCAACATGCGCTATCTGACCAACACCGGTGCAACGCCTGTCGTCGGCTCAATGGTGCACTACTACAACAAGTTCAAAACCGGTGCGATCGACGGCTCGATGCTGTGGACCGATGCGGCCGTCGCCTTCAAGCTGGTCGAGGGCGCCAAGTATATGTGGAAGGCCGATCTCGGTACCGCCAACTCAAAGGCGCTGACGATGAATCTTGATGCCTACAAGCGATTGCCCAAGGCGGTGCGCGACATCATCCACGAGGTGTCGGTCGATTATCGAGACTATACGGCCAAGGCCGCGATGGCGGATGCCGACAAGGCCTATGCCAGCTATAAGGCGAAAGGCGGCGAGATCATCCAGGTGTCGGAAGCCGATCGCAAGAAATGGGCGAACAACATGCCCAACATCGCCAAGGACTGGGCGTCGGATCTCGACAAGAAAGGACTTCCGGGCACCAAGCTGCTCCAGGCCTATATGGACAAGATGCGGGCGGCCAAACAGCCGATCCTGCGCCAGTGGGACAAGGAATAATCCTTCTTGTCTGAACCTGCTGAGAGCAAAGACGTGGCGGGGCGCGAGGATAGCGCCCCGCTTCGCGTGTTCGGCGGAGTCGTCAGCGGCATGAATGCCGCCGGCTCCTGCTGGATCGTCGTGCTGATGCTGCTTATCAATATCGAGGCGATTGGCCGGTCGGCATTCAATTCCCCCATTATCGGCGTGATCGAGATGATCGAGATTTCGATCATCGGAATCGTTTTCATGCAGCTGGCGGATTCGCTCCGGCGCGGCGTGATGACGCGCTCCGATGGGCTGGTCAATCAGGTGATGCAGCGCCGGCCTGCGATCGGACATTTCATGGGAGTGATTACCCATCTGCTCGGCGCGATATTTATGATCATCATCCTGTTCGGCAGCATTCCCTATCTCGGGGAATCCTGGAGAAAGGATTACTATATCGGCGTCGAAGGCATGTTTACCGCGCCTGTCTGGCCCATCGCTCTGATCATTGTTGTCGCCGTATTCGTCACGATGGTGCAGTTCCTTGTCATGCTGGCGGGGAATGTCCGCGGCATGCTCGCACCGGCGCCGGTTGATAAGGGGAGAGAAACCCCATGATCGGCGTCGAGGTAGGGATCGCATCGGTCCTTCTTATTCTAGTCCTGATCTATACCGGGATCCATGTCGCGGTGGCTCTGGGGCTGGTCTCCTTCGTCGGCGTGTGGATCTATCGCGGTAATATCGATGTTGCGATCAGCCTGCTGACGGCGGCGACGCATGACACGATTGCGCACGAAGTATTTGCGAACGTACCCCTGTTCGCACTGATGGGCATTGTTTCGAGCGAAATCGGGCTGGGTGCAGATGTCTATAAGGTAGCCGACCAGATGTTTCGTCGGGTACGGGCCGGTCTCGGCATGGCGACAGTGGCGGCCAACGCGCTGTTTGCGTCGATCACAGGCTCTTCGATCGCCTCCGCGTCCGTGTTTACCCGGATAGCGGTTCCGGAAATGCGACGGTTCGGTTATTCGCGCCCGTTTTCCGTCGGCGTCGTGGCCGGTAGCTCTGTGCTGGGAATGCTGATCCCGCCATCGGCGATGCTGATTATCTTTGCGATTGTGGCAGAACGGTCGGTCGGCGACATGTTCATCGCCGGCTTCATTCCTGGAATCATGCTCGCTGTTGCCTTTATTCTCGGCATTCTGCTGATGTCCTACATCAAGCCGTCGTTCATCGGTGAAAGGCTGTCGCGGTCGGAAGAAGAAGCACCGCCTGAGATGAGTGCAAAGGAGATATTCGGGCTTCTGTTGCCCGTCGCAGGGCTGGTGGTTGTGGTTCTGGGCGGCATTTATTCCGGTTGGTTTTCGCCTGAGGAAGCGGGGGCCGCCGGGTCTGCCGGCGCACTCGCCATCGGGTTGTTGAAGCGCAGGCTGACCTGGCGTGGATTCTGGCGTGTGCTGGTGGAAACGGGCCAGATCACCGCCGCCATCCTGTTCCTCATCATCGCCGCTTCGATGTACAGCCGGATGCTCGGCGTTGCGGCTTTGCCGACGCTGTTCAGCGAATGGCTTGCGGACCTGAATTTGGGGCTGACAGGACTTATGGTGATCTACGTCATCCTGATGGTGGCGCTCGGTACGATCATCGAGACTGCGTCCATCATCCTGATCGTCGTACCACTGTTTCTCGGTTCGGTAGAGGCGCTCGGCGGCGATATCGTGTGGTTCGGGATCGTTACGGTGATCGGCGCCGAGATAGGTCTGTTAACGCCCCCGCTGGGCATATCGTGCTTTACGATCAAGAGTACCATTCGAGATCCGTCAATCACGCTTCGGCATATCTTCACCGGCGCGTTTCCGTTCGCGGTAATCATGCTGCTGGTGCTGATCCTGATCATTGCTTTCCCCTGGCTCAGCCTTGCGCTGCTATAGCGTTAGCGGCAGAATTCCGGCCATCCAAAGGAGGCGTACATGATCAAAATGAAGGGGCTGACCCATTTCACCATTCCGGTGAAGGACCTGGAAAATTCGAAAGACTTCTACGTCAACACGCTCGGGTTCGAGTTCGTCCGGGAGAACCCGCATATGGTGTTCTGCAAGTGTCAGAACGATTATTTCGTTCTGACTCGGTCGGAAAACCCGATCGATCCCAACCCGGGCGATAGTCATGACATCCACACCGCGTTCTATGTCGATTCCGACGAGTACGATCGGGCGCTGGATTACCTTGAGGGTAAAGGCATCCGGGTGTTCAAGTCAGAGGAACGCCACGGTGATGCTACCTTCACCGGCCGCAGCGCCTATTTCCACGACCCGGACAGGAACGTCCTGGAACTGCTGGATTCCGACAAGGGAACCCATCACGACTGACCGGTCGTCTTACGGCAAAAGAAAAACCCCCGGGCGGATGCCCGGGGGTTTTGTTTTTCGACCTGTTCGGAAGATCAGCTCTTGCAGTCGAGCTTCTTCGCCGTGGTCTTGTTGCCGTAGTAATGGAAGGTGCAGTTCATGCCCATCTTGATGGCCTTCCGCTTCGCTTTCTTGCCGTCTACGAGCACTTCGGTCTTGCTGCCGGAGACGTTGGCCCGGCGGTTCTTGCCCTTGTAGTCGATGGTGATTCGGCGGCCGTCGCGCTGGATTTTGACGACCTTACCGGCTTCGACGACGATCGGCAGTTCGACCTTCTCGACCGGGCCCTTGAACTTGAACATTTCCTTCAGGGCAGCCATCTTCTCGGTCGGGGTCTTGGACAGCTCCTTAAGAATTTTTTCGATCTCGTCGCCCGACACGAACTCGATTTCGCGTTTAATACGCTTGGCGTCGGCGAGGAATTCCGGGTCCTTGGTCATTGCCGCAAAAGCATTCTTCATTGCGACGACACGCGCTCTCGGCACTTCCGCCGCCATGGCGAACGGACGACCGAATACCGGCGGGATCACCGTCAGCTGGAAGTACAGCCTCGCGTCTTCCATGGTCACGCCCTTGGCGAGCTGGTCCTTGGTCAGCACGTCGCTCAGGAGCGGTACGCCCAGCTTTGTCATCTGCGGATCGGGATGCAGCGAAATCTGCACCAGCGGGACGATCTCGCCGCTATCCAGCATGTGCTTGGCCTGTTCCGCGAACGAAGCCCAGCTCTGGCACACGCCGTCGAGCTCGCCGCGACCGATCGCCAGATGAATCTGCGGCGTGGCCGGATAACCACGGATCAGCTTCATGTTGGCGCCCATCGTGTTGCGCAGAAGGGCCGGCCAGAACTCGGTCGAATTCGGTCCGGTGCCGCCGAATGTGAGCTGTTTGCCGAAAAGACCGCTGAAATTTTTCACGCCGGTCCGTTTCGCGACGGCGCAGACGCCGGCTTCCTTGGCGAGACTGCCCAGCCAGTTGAGCTCCGCTGCCTTGAACTTCGGACCCTTCTGGCCCATCAGCTGGACCAGCGGAACCGACCGCTGCAGACCGCCGACGATCGAGCCGTCCTTGGGCGCGGCGTTGAACACGAAGTTCGCGCCGATAATGCCGCCGGCGCCCGTCATGTTCTGAACGATCATGGTCGGGTTACCGGGGATGTGCTTGCCGATATGGCGCGCGACAAGACGCGCATACACGTCGTAACCGCCGCCGGCGCCGGAGCCGACGATCATTTTCAGGCGTTTGCCTTTGTAGAAATCCTCAACCTCGTCAGCGGATGCGGACGGGGCCGCGATGCCGAAACCGACGGCTACGGCCAGCGCCGCAGCGGAAATGCGTTTTATAGTTTTCATAAATTTACCTCCTGTTCAGGGCGGGCGACATCTTCTGCCCGCCCGTGGCCGGGAGATTAGCAATGCTAAGCCGTCGGGCCAATGGCGAATTTATGGCGGAAATCGGGCGATTGATTGCGGTTAGTGGCGATTGCCGAGGTCTCGTAACTCTTTCAGAACCGGCATGTCTTCGATATCCCGCTCCGTCAGGCAGGACCAGTCTATTCCGGCAGGGGCCGGAAGAGGGGAGGCGATTTCGAATGCGCCCTGCGGCGTCGCAATGGCGGAGAGCGGCAGGTCGGTTGGTTCGGACGGAAAATCGCCGACCAGACAGATATCGTGTACGGTCGTGGCGACCGGGACGGCGCGATGGCCGAGTTCGCGCAGGATGGCGAATTCGATGTCGCTATAGCCTTCTCCCTTGCCGCAGCGCTTTCCGGCGCGCGTGACCGCGACGGAGCCGGCAACGATGGCGTCGACCTGCGGCATATCCTCGAGGGCGACCAGTTCTCCCCATTGTTCCGAGCTCGATAGCGCTGCGGCCTCGTTGAACTTGTCCGGCGGAATGCGGGCAGGATCGAATTTCCTGAATCCCGCCTTGAGTCTCGGCGTCGGCATGAAATAGGTGATGCCGCGGCGCAGGGCTTCGACGCGTACCGGCTTTTGCGGAGAATCGGGGTTTATTTTGAGAAGCTTCGCATCGCGCCAGGGCGGCAGCGTGAACAGATGCCTTGCTGCCGCTTCCGCCCCCTTGAAGTTGGGAATACGGCCGCGCACGGGAAAGGGGAAACGCGCCAGTTTTCGTTCGGTCAGAGCTTGCCAGATTGTCTCGCGGGCGTCGGCTTTCGATTTGAATTTCCGGTCGCCGAAATCGTCGCTCATGATCGGTTGCTGCCTGACACCATCAGCGCGAACCCGTATGACAAGGCGATTTCCTTGAGTCGATCGAAACGGCCGGACGCCCCGCCATGCCCGGCGTCCATATTGATCCAGCACAGAATATCGGTGTTTCCCTGATTGTGATGGCGTAGCTTTGCCGCCCATTTAGCAGGTTCCCAGTAGGTGACGCGCGGATCTGTCAGCCCGCCGGTCGCCAGAACATTGGGATAGGCCTTATCCGCGATGTTGGTATAGGGGCAATAAGCGGCCATGTCGTTGAAGGCCTCTTCCTCGCGGATCGGATCGCCCCATTCTACCCATTCGGGAGGAGTCAGCGGCAGGGTCTTGTCCGACATGGTGTTGATTACGTCGACGAACGGGACCTCGGCCAGAATGCCGCGGAACAGGTCGGGCCGCATGTTCGCTACCGCACCCATCAGCATGCCGCCGGCTGACCGTCCCTGCGCGACGATGGAGCCGACAGAGGTGTATTTCCGTTCCACCAGCATCTCGGCTGCGGCGATGAAATCGCGGAACGTGTTCATCTTTTTCTTCATCTTGCCGTCGAGATACCAGCCATAACCGCGATCGGTGCCGCCCCGGATATGGGCGACGGCATGAACGAAGCCGCGGTCCACCAGGCTGAACACGTTGGGGGAGAAGGCGGCAGGGATAGAGATGCCGTAGGAACCGTACCCGTAAAGAAGCAGTGGCGCTGTGCCGTCGACCGGCGTCGATTTCGCGTGCAGGACTGTCACCGGAACTTCGATGCCGTCATGACTCTTGGCGTAGAGCCGCCGGCAGACGTATTTTTCGGGGTCGTGGCCTGACGGAATTTCCTGTTCCTTGCGTAACTGGCGCGTTCTCGTCGCCATGTCGTAATCGTAGATCCGTTGCGGCGTGGTCGGCGAGGAGTAGGCGAAACGCAGGATCGTCGTCGCGAACTCGTAGCCAGGCATCAGAGACAGGTCGTAGGCTTCCTCGTCGAACGCGATGGCGTGTTCCTCGCCGGTGGCGATCTCGCGGATGACAATGCGGGGCAGAGCGTCCTCCCGCTCTAGCCGTACGAGGTGTCGTTCGAACAGCAACATCGAACGGATCAGACGACCGGGCTGGTGCGGCACGACCTCCGTCCAGTTCCCCGGCGAGGGGTCGGCGATGGGGGCGGAAACGATCTTGAAATCCACCGCACCGTCGTGGTTGGTGCGGATGAAGAACGATTCGCCGTGGTCGCTGAAATCGCACGTGATCCCGGTTTCCTTCGCCCACAGCATACGGGGTGGATCCTCCGGTCTTGCCGCATCGATGGCAAGGACCTCTGTCGTGTCGGAATGGTCATGGGAGTCGATCAAGATGAAGCGCCCGCTCTCGGTCTCGCCCGCACTCATATAAAAAGCCGGGTCGCTGTCCTCATGGATGGAGACATCGGTCTGCGGGTCGGTGCCCACAACATGCCGCATCACCCGGCACGGTCGATGGTTTTCGTCGAGCACCGTATAGATAAGTGATGACGAGTCCCGCGAGAAGGACAGGTCGCCCAGCGCATCCTGAAGCAGGTCGGGCAGCGTCGTGCCAAGTTCGAGGTCGCGAATCTCAACCGTGCAGTACTCGGACCCGTTTCGGTCGATCGCCGCGGCCAGCAGTCGGTGGTCCGGCGCGTGCGCCGCGCCGTTGACCGAGAAGAATTTCTCGCCCTCCGCTTCCGCATTGCCGTCGATCAGGACCTGCTCTCCTGAGCCGTCAGTCACACCGCGCGGTCGGCGGCAGTATATCGGATACTGCTGGCCGGTCTCGAACCGCCGGTAATACTCCCAGTCGCCGTCGGGCGACGGCACCGTGGAATCGTCCTCCTTTATCCGTCCCTTGAGCTCCTCGAAAAGCGTTTCGCGCAGGTTTTCTATCGGTGCGAGAACGTGATCCGTCCAGGCATTCTCCGCCTCGAGATGGGTGCGAATGTCCGGGGCCAGCGCATCCGGTTCGCGCATGACGCGCTGCCAGTCCTCGTCCTTGAGCCACGCGTACGGATCGCTCAGCGTGCGGCCGAACCGTTCTTCCGTCTTTTCGCGCCGTTCGGCGCAGGGTGGTGATTCTTTTGTCATCGGTCCGTCTCGTGCCTGGGTAACGCGGCGCATCTATATCGACGTCGGGTCGATACAGGCAAGTCTCGGACCAACACAAAAAGTTCGAAATTATTCTTCGGCCAGTGACCCGTTTAGAGATTCGACCCGTACAAGGAACGCGTGCATCGAATGCGGCGCAGAAGCGAGCAAACTTTCTCACAGGAGACATCAAAATGTTTGGTATCAAATCACTAGCACGGGTTGCTGCCTTTACGGCAGCGCTTTTCCTCTCAGCGACTGGCGCCAAGGCCATGGAGAAGGACATCGTCGACACGGCCGTTGCGGCGGGGTCGTTCAGTACCCTCGTAACCGCGGTCAAAGCGGCGGGACTGGTCGAGACGCTGAAATCCAAGGGGCCTTTCACCGTATTCGCTCCGACCGACGAAGCTTTCGCAAAGCTGCCCAAGGGTACGCTTGAGAATCTGTTGAAACCGGAGAACAAGGATAAGCTGGTCGCAGTTCTGACCTATCACGTGCTGTCAGGAAAGGTGATGGCATCCGACATCGCCGGAAAGAAGATGGACGTGCCGACCGTGCAGGGCAGCAAGGTTGCGGTCGACGCCACCTCCGGCGTAACGGTCGACAAGGCGAACGTCGTAAAAGCCGATATCGCGACGTCGAACGGCGTGATCCATGTTATCGACACGGTAATTCTGCCGGTCCAGTAACCGCACAAGCTCTGAAAACACGACGGGCCGGCATCATGCCGGCCCGTTTTCGTTTTTGCATATTCGACGGCAACTATGCCCGGATTCAGCCGTGAATTCGTGCGCGGGCCGGTGATCCATGTTCCTGCCAACCCCGTATCGGAAGTAGTAGCAAGAATGGAGCAGGCATATGGATTCACAAATTGATGCATCGAGGGACCGATCGGACAAGCTCAATGCTACTGCAAGCAGATTTCTGACAGCAGATGAGGAAAGACACCTGATCACCTGTTGGCAGGACGCGCGGGACAAACGCGCGCTCGACAGGATTGTTCGTGCCTTTGCTCCCCTGGTTGCACGGCACGCCCACGCATTACGGAAATACACCGATCAACGCGATGACCTGATTCAGGAAGGAAATATCGCTCTCATGGAAGCCATATCGCGCTTTGACTCTGAACGAGGGGCGAGATTCGGAACCTACGCCAGCTGGTGGGTGAAAGCGCGTATGCAGGATTACGTCTTGAGCAACCGGTCGGTTGTGCGTATTCCCCGGTCGCGCGAAAAAAAGAGCCTGTTCTTCAAGATGCGGCACCTCGAGGCAAAGCAGTTTCAGAACGGTACTGACGATCGGCAGGCAGTCGAAACTGTTTCCGCAGCACTCAATATTCCTGTCGGCGACGTCGTTCGCGTAGCAGCGCTGATGTCAGGCGATCAGGCCATGGAGGCGCCAGTTCCGGCAACCGGTATGGAGTTTGGTAGCATGCTGGCCGACCCGGCGCCCGGACCAGAAGAAACTGTTGCTGCGCGCCAAAGCATCGACGCTGGCCGCCTCTTGCTCGACGAGGCCATGGACGATCTATCCGACCGTGAAAGAGAGATAATCAAGGCCAGAAAACTTACGGAAGCCCCCCGGACACTGAAGGAACTGGCCGCAGATTTCGGTGTCTCGACAGAAAGGGTTCGCCAGATCGAAGGCTCAGCCCTGATCAAGCTACGCGAAGCTATAGAGACCTCATTCAGCTTTCCCGTAGATCTGTTGCCAGATTCCCCCTCCTTTGTAGCAACCGGAAGGTCCGGGACCGTCGGTCAGGCCCTTTATTAAGCGGTGCTGGAGGTGATTGATGTCACCGCTCGCCTTCGCCGTCTATCAGGATAAACGCCATGGTACAGTATTCGTCTCCGCGGTTTACCCAGGCGTGGTTGGTGCCGCGCTGGACCATCACGTCGCCGGGCTTCATCACTACTTCGCTATCGTCGAGCAGCATGGTCATCTCGCCCGACAGGCAGATCGCGTAATCGACCGTGTCGGTACGGTGCATGAAGGAATGGCGGTTCGCCTGCGTTTCGTTGGCATTGTCTTCGTGCTGCAGCGCGCCGTCGGCGCCGTATTCCTCGAACGCCTTTTTCGCGGTTTCCTCGTCGACCGTGCCGACTTGGTTTTCCGGCGGGAACTCGATCAGGCGGAAAGTCGTGCCGTTGGTTGGCGGCGGCAGAGGAAGGTCCACGCTGGTCTCTTCCTCCGGTCCGTCATAGCGCGCAGGTGCGGATTTGGTGGTCCACATATTGTGAAAGATCACGCCCGGACGGTTGGGGGTGGTCTTGACTCCCGGCGTCGGGCCGTCCGCGATGACGATCGCCTTTCCGCTGGAATCGTGTCCGGTAACGATACGGCGAATGCCGACAGGCTGTTTCTCGGTCATTGAATAATCTCCTGGTTTTAAAGACGGTTCAGGAAGCCCAGCAGGGCCTGATTGAAATCGGCCGGGTTCTCCATGTTGGAAATATGCCCGGCTCCGGGCACGACATGCAGCTCCGAGCCGGAAACCGCCTGCTGCATCGGGCCCATCGTGTCGGCATTGGCTGCCGGGTCGAATTCACCGCAGATGAACTGGGTCGGTACCCGGATGCGGTCGAGGCGTGCCTTGTAGTTGATGTCCTGCAGCGCATTCGAACAGCCGATGAACCCGTCGAGCGAGGTCGTGGCGATCATGCCCTTGATCTTTTCCATCACGGGCGCATTGGCCGGGTCCGTGTGAAATTTTTCCGTAAACCAGCGATTGGCCGTTGGCTCAGCCATGCCGTCCATGCCGACTTCTTTCGCCATGGCGATGCGGTCGTCCCAGGCGGCGGTGAAATCGGGCAGGGACTCGCAGCGCAGGTCGCAGCCGATATAGGCCGCCAGTCGGTCTTCGTAATCGATGGCGAGGCCGAGACCGGTCGTGCCGCCCATCGACAGGCCGCAGAACACGCTGCGCCGTACGCCGAGCTCATCCCAGATCGCGACGACATCGGCGGCCAGTTGATCGAACGAATAAGGGGGCGTCGTCGCCTGGGTCTTTCCGTGGCCGCGCTGGTCGTAGCGAAGCACGCGCCAGTTATCCGACAGCAGCGCCGCCTGTTCGTCCCACATGGTGATGTTGGTGGCGAGCGAGTTGGAAAAGGTGATCCACGGCGCGCCTTCCGGTCCGTCGACTTCGCAATTGAAAGTGATGCCGTTCGCGGCAACGGTCGGCATGGCAAGCCCCCCGGCTGTTATCGATAGGGGACCTGATACGGTTTTTGCCGCAGGCGGTCAACGGAGGCAGCGGCGGGATAATATGCGCCCTATCCGACCGGATGCCGGGTTCCTATGATGGTTTGCAATAAAAGAGGTAACGGGAGGCGCCGATGAACGCTGACAGGAAAAAACGACTAATGCTCAAGGACGCGCTAGCGGCGCCTGACATTGCTCTGGCGCCAGCATGCGCTGATGTGTCGACGGCGCGTCTGGTGGAGCGTATGGGGATCGCAGCCATCCACGGTTCCGGCAGCACGATGCACCGCACGGCGGGCTACGCCGATGCCGGATACCTGACGATGACCGAAATGGCCAACCGCATCCGTTCGCTCAACGAGGGGATCGGCATCCCCGTTATCGCCGACGCCGATACCGGGTTCGGCGGTCCCTCGAATGTGGTCCGGATGGTCAGGGAGTACGAGCGCGCCGGCGCGGCGGCGATCCATATCGAGGATCAGCTGACGCCCAAGCGGCCGACCCATGCCGGCTTCGACGGTAATTTCGTCTCCCGGGCCGAAATGGTGGACAAGATCCGCGCCGCCGTCGATACGCGCGAGGACGAGAACCTGCTGATCATCTCGCGCTGCGATGTCGACGACTGGGACGAAAAGCTGGAACGGCTCGTCGCCTGCCGAGATGCCGGCGCCGATTGCGGCTGGATTGCGGCGCACGATCCGGAAAGGATCCGGGAAATCGTCGACGCGTGCGGCACGCCCTGTATCGGCGTGCTGCAGCCTTCCATGAGCGCCCAGGAATTCCAGGCCGCCGGCGCCGCGCTGGCGCTTATTCCCACCGCGCTGGAAATCGCCGCCCTGTGCGCGCAGATGGCGGTGCTGGAGTCGTTGAAGGCGACGGGAACCTTCGCCGAATGCCTCAACGGCCTGCCGAACATAGACGAGATGCGACCCTTCTATACCCAGCAGGGCACCGAGGAGCTGAAACGCGTCGAGGCGAAATATAACGGGGAGGGGTAGTCTAGCCCTACGGTCTGAACAATATTCGGGCGGCAGTTGCCGCCATGCGCCTGTTGCTGTGCCCGACTCCAGGAACGGATTCCAGCCTCCATCCGAACTCAAAACGGTTCATGCGGGCAAACTCCTGAGACACTGAGAAAAAATTTCTGGCGCGTTCAAGGCGGTGACTTCCCTGCTTCCGGGTGTTGCTGTTCTGCCGCAGAGATTTCGCATACGGGTCATTGTCGTTTTCGCCGATAAGGATTGTCAGGTCGGTTCCGAATACCGACCGCCAGTCGATCTGGTCTTTCTTTAGCAGTCCCGTGCCGTACGGGTAGTTCCGGTCTTCGTCCGGCCACAGATAGTATCCCGCGTTTGCGGCGACCGCGCGGATGATCCGCTTCCCGCCGGTAAGCATGACGTAGCGGTGTACGAACTGTGCGCCGGCAGAGTGGCCGTACAGATAGAATTTTTCGCCGTTTGCGCCTGTGGCTGCGGCCGCGATGGCGACGGCTTCTTCCATTGCACTGAAGCTCCAAACAGCCCGTGGCTTCTGTACGTTGCGGCTTTTCGTCAGGACATTGCCCCAGTTGTAGTGGCGGCCGGACGGCCAGTCCTGTCTGGCGAATTCCGGCACGAGCAGAATGACGCCCTGCGCGTTTGTGAACGGTTTCCAGACATCAAGATAATTTCCTGCCGTTCGGCTCTTGCCGTGCATGACCACAAGAATTCGGGAGTCGTCCGACCGCGCATCGGGAATATGGATATGCGCCCGGACGGTTCGCCGCCGCTCACATCGTCTATTTCGAATGTCTTCGTAATGGTTTCGCCGGCTTGAGATAAAGATAAGCTGCTCAGGGCAACAAAGGCCGCTACAGCGGACGCGGCCCACCGCGCCGGAAATCTTTTTCGATATGGCATCCGAAAGAGGCCTCTCCTGTTGACTGTCCGACCCTACCACCAGGAAGGGGCGGGACGTATGATGAAAGCAACAACAGCTGAGGGAGTCATTCATGCCCCGCAAAAACATGGGGAAGGCGTTCCGCGATCTGCTGGCGCAGGAGCGGATCATCGTCAAGCCGGGCGCCTATGACGCGCTGAGTGCGAAGATGATCGAGGCCGCCGGGTTCGAAAGCTGCGGCGTATCGGGCTACGCCGTGTCGGCAACGCTGCTGGGCAAGCCGGATTGCGGGCTGGTCACGCTTGATGAGATGGTGATGGTGTCGCGCTACGTGCAGGCGGCGGTCGATATTCCGGCCATCGCGGATGCCGATACCGGCCACGGCAATGCCATCAACGCGATGCGTACGGTCGAGGATTTCATCCGCGCCGGCGTCGGCGGCATCCATATCGAGGACCAGGTCGCGCCCAAGCGCTGCGGCCATGTCGCCGGCAAGCAGATTATCCCGGTCGAGGAAGCTGCCGGAAAATATCGTGCGGCCGCGAAGGTTCGTGATGAGCTCGACCCCGATTTCGTGCTGATCGCCCGGACGGATGCGCGTGGCGTTGCCGGCGGATCGGTGGATGCCGTGGTGGAACGGGCGAAGGCCTATCTCGATGCCGGGGTCGACATGATCTTTCCGGAAGGGCTGACCACGAAGGATGAACTGGCCGAGGTGTGCGACCGGGTCGATGCGCCGATCCATTACAATCGTACAGGCGTCTCGCCCATGCTGACGCTGGAAGAACTGGACGAGCTGGGCGTCGCCATGGTGTCCAACGCGACCGGGACGCTGCGCTCGGCGGCGCGCGCCATGTGGGACTACATGCACCGGTTCCGGGACGAGGATGTCGCCTGGCAGAAGGCGTTTCTCGCCGAGGTAAAGGATCACCCGATTGGCGATTTCCATGGTTTCATGGGTTTCGATACGCTGCGGGAGCTGGAGGAACAGTTTCTGCCGGCCGAGGAAATCGTCGCCAAGTACGAAGGTTCGGTCGGTTACCAGCCGCCGACGGATCAGGAAAAATAGGGGAGACCGACCATGCCGGGCATGACGGCCATAGAGAAGATTCTCGCCCGCAATGCTGGGCTCGACCGCGTCGGACCCGGCGATCTCGCCGTGGTCAAGGTGGGCTGTGCGGTGCTTTACGACAACAACCTTATCCCCGCGAACTGGCGCAAGCTGACAAGCGTGTACGACCCCGACCGTATCGTGGTGGTGTTCGACCACCGCGTGCCGGCCAAGGATGTGATTACCGCCACGGCGCAGAAAACAGGGCGGGAGTTCGTCGCGCAGTTCGGCATTAAGCGGTTTCATGATGTCGGCCCGAACCAGGGGATCTGCCATGTGCTGGTGGCTGATCACGGCTACGCCATTCCCGGCGAGGTGCTGGTCTGCGGCGACTCGCACACCTGTTCCGCCGGCGTGTTCAATTGCGCCGCGCGGGGCACCGGCTCGCCCGACATGCTGTACGCCGCCGCAAAGGGCGAGACCTGGTTCCGGGTCGGCGAAACAGTGCGCTACGAGCTCGAAGGCGAACTCCAGGAGGATGTCTCGACCAAGGATGTGTTTCTCCATATCGCCGATAAATTTGGCGATCATGCGACGATGAACGTCGAATATGGCGGACCGGCGCTGGCGAACCTGTCGATCAACGCACGGCGAACGCTGTCGACCATGTCGGCGGAGCTGTCGGCGGAGTTTGCGACGTTCGAGCCGGACGATGTCATGCTCGACTATGTGCGGGAGCGAAATCCGGGTCTTGAGTTCGAGGCGCAATATTCCGATGCGGACGCGGCCTACGCTGCTGTGCGGACCGTCGACCTCTCTGCCATCGAGCCGCAGGTGGCGCTGCCGGATTCGGTGCTCAACAATTCTCAGCCTGTCGGCGCTGTCGCGGGTACGAAGATCGATCAGGCCTTTATCGGTTCCTGCGCCAACGGCACGCTCGACGATCTGGCCGTCGCAGCGAAAGTCCTGAAAGGTCGACAGGTGGCCGACAGTGTGCGGCTGATCGTGACGCCGGGCTCGCAGAACATCTATCGGGACGCGCTTCGGGCCGGCTATATCGAGACGCTGATGGATGCTGGCGCGGTCGTTACGAATTCGACCTGCGGTGCGTGCGGCGGCGGCAATCTTGGCATCCTTGCGCCGGGGGAGACCTGTATCACGGCGAGCACCCGCAACTTCAAGGGACGCATGGGCTCGGCGGAAGCGCGCATCTTCATGGCCTCGCCCGCCACCGTTGCGGCCTCCGCTGTCGAAGGGACGATCGCCGATCCCCGCGAGGTGCTGGCGAAAGGAGGCGCATCATGATCCTGCCCGGTAGGACCTGTATCGGCAAGACCTGGATATTCGGCGACAACATCAACACCGACCTGATCCTTCCCGGCCGCGCACAGTGGTTCACAGAAGAAGAACAACTGGCCTGCGTTTTTGAGGCCAACCGCCCCGGATGGATCGACGAGATCGCGCCCGGTGAGATCATTATCGGCGGGCAGAATTTCGGCATGGGCTCAAGTCGCCCGGCGGCGCGGTCGCTGCGCAACCTGAAGCTCGGCTGCCTGGTCGCGGAGTCGATTAACGGGCTGTTCTTTCGCAACTGCGTCAACTGGGGCTTCCGGGCGCTCGAATGTCCGGGCGTGTCAGAGGCGTTCGAGGAAGGCGATGTCGCGGAGGTGTCGTTCGAGGATTTCACCGTGCGCAACCAGCGGACGGGCGCGACGCTTCAGTGCGCCGCCGTGCCTGCGACGCTGCTTGCCACCATGGAAGCCGGCGGCGTACTGCCGCTGCTTGAGAAGGAAGGCCTGATCGAGGCGACGGAATAGCTACTCCGCTGCCGCGGCACCGACTTTTCCGCTCATATATTTCGCGACCTCGTCCTCGACTACGGTGCCTTTGAAGAAGTCCGGATTCATACCGGCATGCATCGAAACGACATTGCCGAAGGTAAACTCGCGGAAATCGTCGTCGTCCATAAAGCCGTCCTCGACCATTTCATAGGCCTCGACCATCACTTTCGACATATCCGGCACGTCCCAGTGGCCGATGTCGGAGCCGAGGAAAGCATTCAGCTTCAGCCCGTAATGGTTGATTCTGGGGTCGAAGGCGAGGGCATTGAGACTGTCATCCGCCTCGCAGCCGAAATAGAAGTTGCGCTGGAAAATATCGCGGATGTCCTCTCCCTTCGTGATTCCGCTTTCACGAAAATCGTCGACCTCTTCGGCGGGTACGAAGAGTTGCGTGGCTGACGGCTGGTGCGGCGCTTCGCGAATGCGTTCGGGCGTCAGGTAGTCGTTGCCGTACTTGTCGAACATCTCGACCATCAGGTCGATATTAAGCGCCGACGGGTCGAGATTGCGCTTTTCGAAATATTCGAACAGCGAGTTGTAAAGGGCTGCCGCCCAGCCGGGCCCGCCTTCGAGGAAGGCGTATTTGAGCGTCGGGAAACGTTTCGGTACGCCGCCCATGAACAGCGAACGGCAAAAAAACTCCGATCCCTTGGCGAAGCTGCCAAGCGAGTTGTGCACGTAGTTGGTGGGCGAGTTGTTGAGCGATCCGCGGCCACGCGACGAATTGTGGCAACTCGGTGCAACCCCGAGTTCTACGCATCTGGCCCATACCTTGTCGTATCTGTCGCCGACATCGATGGCGGGCGAGATTGGTGCGGTAGAATACTGCGCGAGGTGCGGCGCTTCCTTCACCACGTCCGGATGCGGCAGATGGATCTGGGTGTTCATGACGATAGCTTTGAGACCCAGCTCGTTGACCACGAATTCGAGCTCCGCCACGGCCTCGTCGGGGTCGTGCATAGGGATCAGCGCGACCGGCGTCAGCCTGTCTTCAAGTCCTCTGAACATGTCGGCATAGAGCATGTTCATGGCGCGATAGATAACGGGACGCATCTCGTCGTCGCCCTCGCGCATCACGGTCAACGCGTAGGTGCCGTATACGACACCAAAATCGATGCCTGCCTCGTCGAGTCGTTCGTAATAGAGCTTCGGCAGCATGGCGGTCGCGCGATCAATGCTCATGTCGCCGGAAAGCCCCACCCAGACCGCGCGCCGTCCGCGCGTCTGGTTGTCGTGAATCAGGTGCTGCTCGTATCGCTTCGCCATATCGGAACCGCCGACCTTTTTGACGAAATCGAGTATCGCGAAGCTCGCCTCGATCATGTGCCCGTCGGCATCCACTACCGGATGGTTCAGCTTTTTACGAATGTCCGCGCCCTTGAGCTTGCTGTCGTGATGTCCCGTCATGGCTCTGATCCCCTGTCTTGCCGTCCGCAAAAAGCTTAGTCCCGAAAGGGAGATTTGCGAAGGCTGCCCTGTACCGTTTTTCCTGCCTGGGATACGCTTGCGGAAACACAGGGAGTCTCCTATGCCGAACGACACTGCGGGCCGTGACTATCCGGATTTTCACGATCATCTGGCGGCCCTGGAAGAGGCCGGGCTGCTGACCGTGATCGACGCGCCGGTCAACAAGGATACCGAACTGCATCCGCTGGTCCGCTGGCAGTTTCGGGGCGGCATTGCGGAAAAGGACCGCAAGGCGTTCAAGTTCACCAATGTGACAGACTCGAAGGGCCGGAAATACGATATGCCGGTGGTGGTCAGCGCGCTGTCGACCAACGAGCAGATGTATTCGATCGGGATGGGCGTTCCGGTCGAGGAGATCGGCGACCGATGGAACCACGCCATCGCCAATCCGATCGATCCCGTGACGGTCGAAGATGCGCCCTGTCATGAGGTCGTGATCACCGGCGACGATCTGCGCGGAGAAGGCAAGGGGGTCGATGCGCTGCCGGTGCCGATTTCCACCCCGGGCTATGATTCAGCGCCGTATTTCACCGCGACCAACGTCACCACGAAGAACCCGGAGACGGGGACCCAGAATATGGGCACCTATCGTGTCGGGCTAAAGGCACCCGACCGTCTGGCGGTAAGGATGGTGGCGCGGCCCGGTGGCGCGGAGGGCCATCTGCACTGGGAGCTGTGGAAGAAGCGGGGCGAAAAGATGCCCTGCGCTGTTGTCGTTGGCTGCCCGCCGTCGGTTGCCTTCATGGGACCGCAGAAACTGCCGGTCGGGGTCGAGGAGATGGCGGTCGCAGGCGGTGTGGTCGGGGCGCCGATCCGGCAGGTGAAGTGCAAAACCATCGACATCATGGTGCCGGCGGAATCCGAACTGGTGATCGAAGGGCTGGTCGATACGGAATATCTCGAACCCGAGGCGCCGTTTGCCGAGAGCCATGGCCATGTTGCGCTGGAGGATTACAACACGGTGATGGAGATTACCGCGATCACGCACCGCAGGGACGCGGTCTATACCTCGATTATCTCTCAGCTTACCCCGTCGGAATCCTCTGTAATCAAGCGCGTAGCGTACGAGCCGCTCTACCTGTCGCATCTCCGCGACAATCTCGGTATCAAGGGCGTGAAGCGGGTCTATCTGCACGAGAAGCTGACCAACCTGCGCAAGGTGCTGTTCGTGGTCGTCGACAGAGATACGCCGACGACAGAGGTGTGGCGTGCGCTCTATGGCGCGTCGTCGCTTGCCGCCGCCATCGGCAAATACGTGGTCGCAATCAACGAGGACATCGATCCGGAAAACGGCGATTCCGTATTCTGGGCGCTGGCCTACCGGTCGAACCCGGCGCTGGACGTGCAGATACTCAAGCACAAGGTGCGCTACGGGCCGCGCGATCCGCGCACGCCCAACGGCGAAGAATCGATCTGCCTGATTGACGCGACGCTCAAGGCCGACATGCCTCCTATTGCGCTGCCCAAGCGCGAATACATGGAAGGCGCAAAAGAGCTATGGGAACGGCTGGGCCTGCCGCCTTTACAGCCGGAAAGCCCGTGGCATGGCTATTCGCTTGGCGACTGGACCGATGAATGGGACGAGATGGCGAAACGCGCGGCGGAAGGAAATTACCTCGAGAACGGCCGCCGCAGCGCGCAATATCGCCGTAAGGATGTCGCGCCCAACACCTCCATTCGCGATGTCCCGGGCGGCCCGTTCGACAAGTCCTGATCGGATGGCTATATCGACCCCTACCGGAATCGGGGCACTGCTGCCGCGGGCTGAGGACAGGCGTCTGCTGACCGGCGAGGGGAGCTACAGCGACGATATTTCACGTCCCGACCAGCTTCATATCGCTATGGTTCGCAGTCCCCATCCGCATGCGGAACTGTTCGGAGTCAATGCGACGGCGGCGAAGGCAATGGCTGGCGTGATCGATGTTCTGGACGGGGTCGACTGGCGCGCGGACGGTCTCGGTCCGATGCCGGCCTGGGGCAACCCCAAGGATGTCGAACTGAAGAATGCCGACGGCTCCCCGATCTTCTATACGCCGCTCTGGCCGGTTGCGGTCGATCGCGTTCGTCGCGCAGGAGAGATCGTAGCCGTCGTTATCGCTGAAACGGAAGCGGCGGCCCAGGAAGCGGCGGAAGCCGTGTCACTCGACTGCAAGATTCTTCCCGCTGTCGTCGACCCTGAGGCCGCCCTGGCGGACGGCGCGCCTCTCCTGTGGAAAGAGGTTCCCGGCAACCTCAATTTGCGGGACGAGAAGGGCAATCGCGAGGCTACCGACCTGGTGTTCGAAAACGCCTGGCAGACGGTGTCGTTCGAGAGCTGGAACCAGCGCGTCACGGGCGTCCCAATGGAGCCGCGCGCGGCTCTCGGCGAATACAGCGACGGAAAATTCCTGCTCGAAGCGGGCGGGCAGGGCGTCATCCGGTTCCGTAACGAACTGGCCCAGACCTTCGGCGTCGATCCCGCCCACATGCATGTGATCACCCGTGACGTCGGTGGGGGGTACGGGACGCGTAACCACACCTACCCCGAATTTGCGCTTGTGCTATGGGCGGCGAAACGGATCGGCCGGCCAGTAAGATGGGTATGCGAGCGCTCTGAGGCGTTCCTCAGCGACTATGCCGGGCGTGACCTGCATATGACAGTGGAGGTCGCACTCGACTCCACCGGCCGCATTCTAGCCATGCGCAATGGGAATACCGCCAATATCGGCACTCATACGATCAGCTATGTACCGCTGGCGCGCGGGCCGACGGTCTATAACGGGGTTTACGATATCCCGGTGGCGCACATTGTGTCTTCTGCGGTTTTCACCAACACGACGGCCACGGCATCCTATCGTGGGGCAGGGCGACCGGAAGCCATGTTCCTGATCGAACGGCTGATGGATGTCGTTGCCGCAGAAACCGGGATTGACCGGATAGAACTGCGCCGCCGAAACATGATCCCGGAAGACCGCATTCCCTACAGAAACGCAGTGGACGTTTCCTACGACAGCGGACGGTTCGAGCGGTCGATGGACATGGCGCTGGCGATGATCGGCTGGGTTGACGCGGACGCGCGCAAGATCGCGGCGAAGGAACGGGGAAAGTTGCGGGGCATAGGCCTTGCCAACTATATCGAGACGGCGACCGGCTACCCGCAGGAGCGCGCCGAGATGGAAATCATGCCGGGCGGAATTGTGGATCTGATAATGGGGACGCAGTCGAGCGGCCAGAGCCATGAGACGACCTATCCGCAGGTCGTCTCGGATTGGCTCGGCGTACCGTATGACAGCGTTCGGCTGCGCACGGGCGATACCGACTTCGTGTCCGCCGGGTCCGGGTCCCATTCATCTCGCTCGATGAAGCTTGCCGGCCATCTTTACCGTCAAACCGCGGACGACATCATCGAGCGCGGCGCCCAGATTTCAGCGCATCTGCTTGAGGCGTCGCGCGACGATATCCTCTTTCATGACGGTCAGTTTGAAATTGAGGGGACCGACCGGTCTGTGCATCTGTTCGACGTCGCCCGCGAGGCGACCGGCGAGAACGTACCGGAGGAACTGCGTGGGCCTCTGCGCGCCGTGGCCGAAATCGCGGCGCCTCTTCCGACCTATCCAAACGGCTGTCACGCGGCAGAAGTCGAGATCGATCCGGAAACCGGGGTGGTGGAGATCGTTGTCTATGTCGGGGTGGACGATCCCGGCACCGTGATCAATCCGCTGGTGGTCGACGGTCAGACCCATGGCGGCGCAGTGCAAGGGATCGGGCAGGCGCTGATGGAAGCCTGCACCTACGATCCGGACAGCGGACAGCTTCTGGCAGGCTCGTTCATGGATTACGCCATGCCACGCGCAGACGATGTGCCGTCTTTCGATACCGCCTTCAACGAGGTTCCGGCGCCTTCGACAGAGCTCGGCGTGAAGGGCGGCGGTGAAGGGGGCGCGACGGCGGCTCCGCCCGCGATTGTCAACGCGATCTGCGACGCGCTGTTGGAATACGGCGTGCGCCATATCGAAATGCCGGCCACACCAGAGCGCATCTGGCGGGCCATTCGCGATCATCAAACAGGCTGAGAGGAAACAGACATGGCCGACGACAAAATCCTTTGCGAAAAGAGGGGCGATGCGACTCACATCACGCTGAACCGGGCCGATTGCGGCGGGCTGGTCAGCGATCCGATGGCGGTCGAGCTTGCCGATATGATCGACGCCGCGGCGGCGGAGTCGAAATATATCGTGTTCCGCAGCGCGGGCGCCGATTTCTGCCTTGGGCGAGACCCGGAAGGGCGTGAACCCGGCAAGCCGAAGGATGCACTGGATTCGCGCCGCCGGTCCGAGGTCGTGTTCAATTTTTACGGCGCATTCCGCCGGTCGAAGGTGCCGGTCGTCTGCGCTGCGCAGGGCCGCTCCCTCGGGTTCGGTTGCGCCATCACGTCGGTCTGCGACATTACCATCGCAGGGGAAAGTTCCACTTTTGCGCTACCCGAGATGGGGCACAACATCATGCCGACCATGGCGATGTCGTCGCTGGTCGATCGGGTGGGACGCAAGGGCGCTCTGTATCTGACCTACTCGACCGAGGAAATCGACGCGCAGACCGCGCTTGCCTACGGGCTGGTGAGCCGGGTTGTTCCCGACGACCGGATCGAGGCCCAGGTGGAGCTGGTCTGCGCCGCTCTCGACAAGGCGCCTCTGCCGGCGGTGATGTCGGTCAAGGAATACGCCACCAATGCACTCACCATGAGCATTGAGCAGGCATCCGATTTCGCCCGCAACATGCATGCGGCCGTGAATACGTCGGAAGGGATGCGGCGGTAAATTCGACCGATGGCCGCCGGTTACTTTCGCGAACGCCGCCGCCTGGCCGCTGTTTTCGTCGTCGGCGGTCTGGCGGCGATGGCGGTCGTGCTGGGCGCCTTGTGGAAGTTGTCCGAAAACGCCGGCGGCGGCCATGAATCCTGGCTTGTCGTCGCTTTCGCACTGGCCGGGATCGTCGCCGGTCTGGCGCTGATCTGGGTGAGGCTCGACAGAACACTGCTCTATCCCCTCGAACGGCTGGAGCGCGAACTCGATACCTTGCTGCATGCGGATCCCAAGCGCGCAGTCGATCTGGTCGAACCTGGCCTGCTGGGACCGGTCATCGCCAGGATGGAACGCCTTTTTGCGCGCGCGGACAGGAGCAGGCAGGACCTGGCCGCTTCGATAGCCGCAGCGACCGCCGCGCTGGAGAGCGACAGATCGAAGCTCGCAACGATCCTCCATGAACTGCCTGATGGCGTCGTGGTCTGTTCGGCTGATCATCGTATCCTGCTCTTCAACGCCGCGGCCCGCCAGATTGTGGCCAACGGGGACCGGCTGGGCGTTGGGCAACCAGTCGATTTCTGTTTCGACAGGGAAACAGTGGCAAGTGCCTTCGACAGGGTCGCTGCGGGCGTTGGACGAGATATTTTGCTCATCGATTTGCCTCAGACAGGCCCCGCCCGCATTGCGGCCTGGCACGGTAAGGGCGGAGACTGCGAAGGGTACGTGCTGACGATTGTCGCCGAGCCAAACGGTGGCGAGGCGAAGATGAAACGGCTGGCCTACGATTTCGGAATTTCCGGTCGGCCGGTCGAGGAAACCGGGGGCGATGTGAAGCTCTCGGAGGCGACCTTCGTGGTTTTCGATATTCTGACCACGGGGCTCCGGCCCGACAGAGGCGACCGGATCCTCCGGATTGGCGCCGTCAGGGTCTCGAACGGGAAAGTGCGCGAAGAGGAAGTCTTCGAGACTCTGGTCAATCCCGGCCGTCCTGTCCCGCCTTCTTCAACCCGGCTTCACGGTCTCACCGATGAAATTGTTGCCGATGCGCCCGATACGGTCCGGGCCATTGCGTCGTTTCACGCGTATTGCGGCGATGCCGTGCTCGTGGCGCAACATGCCGGGTTTGATATGCGGTTTCTGCGTAATAGCCAGCAGGAAGCGGGTGTAGAGTTCCCCGACAGGTTTCTTGATCCCATGCTGCTATCCTTCGTTCTTCATCCCGGGGAAAGCGACCATTCTCTCGCAGCGCTGGCGAGGCGTTACGGCGTCGATATAGCGGGACCGCACACGCTTAATGAAGACGTACGGGGGGCGGCGGAAATTCTGTGCCGGATGGCGCCGCTGCTGGCCGCTTCGGGGATCGAAACGGTCGATCAGGCGATAGAGGCGTGCAGAAAGAGCATCGCCAGAAACGGGAAGACGTCGTAATAGGATTCTGCCGGAAGGATCGCCTTTGCCGGCGGTATTTGCTCGATCAGAGCCTGCGACGGGTGCGCCGCCGGGCCAGTCCTATGGAAAATTCCGCTTGGCGGCTGCTTCGTGAAGCGCGAACATCAACTGTACCCGGGTCAACGTTGTGGGGGATGCGGCATGACAGTCAGAAGTATTCTTACGGTTCTTGTCGGTGGGGAAGGCGACGCGGCAGCGCTTGGGTGTTCCGTTCGGGTCGCCCGGCATTCCGGCGCCCATATTGCAGCGGTCTCCGCCGTTTCGTCGAACGGGGCGGTCGGCGATCTCGGGTTGCTGCCCGAAGAGGGCGGAAGCGCGGTCATGCTGGAGTTCGAGAAGCGGGCGAAGGAACGCGCCACACGGGCGCGCGCCGCATTCGATACGTTTGTTCGTACCGAAGCGGTTACAATATCCGACAGGCCAAAGTTGGAGGACAACGTTACGGCAAGCTGGGAAGAAATCGATGACGCGCCCGACAGCGTCGTCGAACATCTCGGCGGGGCCTACGATCTGATCGTCGTCGGGCAGCCGGAACGTGTTTCGGGCGGCATGGCAGGCAGCGGCCTGCTGAATGAACGGATTTTCGAAACCGCCACCTTTTCGACCGGGCGACCGGTTCTTGTTGCGCCAGCCAAAACGCCGGCCATGCTGGGTGAAACGGTCCTCATCGGCTGGAACCGGAGCGCCCAGGCCGCGCGGGCGTTTCACGCCAGCAAGGCGCTCCTTCTTAACAGGGCCCGGCGGGTACGGATCGTGTCTGTTACAACGGGCGCCAAGGACGGACCGCCCGCCGAACGGATCGCGGAGAACCTGGCCTGGCACGGGATCGATTGCGACGTTCGGGAACTGTCGCCCGATAACAGATCGGTTGGGACAGTTCTGCTCGCTGAGGCCAGCGCTATCGGTGCGGATCTATTGGTCGCCGGCGCCTATACGCATAGCCGCCTGCGCCAGCTCTTGCTCGGCGACGTGACGCAAAGCCTGCTGGCCGAAGCGGAAATCCCGCTGTTTTTCGCTCACTGACGGTCGCGAATAGTGGCAGTTTAGGCTTCTGCGGGGTCAGTAGTGCGGGGGCGGCGGCTCCTCTCCCTCAGGGTTTTCCAGCCGGTATGAAAGGGCTTCGAGCGTGGCTTCCAGCCGTTCGATCCGCGCCGAAAGCGCTTCCATTGCCGTCCACTGTTTCGTCACCACGTCGTTGAGGTCGTCGATCGTACCGTCCCGGTGCGCGATAAGGGTTTCCAGCGCGTCGAGACGCTCGGTCAGGCGAGAAAGGTCCGGCATCGGATCAATCAGAGAGGCCGGGCATATTCGTCGTCGCGACGTTCAGGGGGCTGCTTTTCGGCCTCCCGTTCGGCAAACCGGATGATGCGTTCGAAAAAGCCGAAAAACCGGTCCATCATCGCCGTCCGTTCTTCCGAACGTTTCTGCCGCTGTTCGGCCCGCTTCTTCTCGAGCTCCTGGGGTGAGGCGGCCGGAAGTTCGGTGGCGGCGGTCGATTTCGCGCAGATCATGCGATCCGCTTCGAGCCGGCATACCGTGATTTCCCCGGTTTCCGTATTCAGACGCCAGGCCTGCCCGTTGCCGGTTTTGACGATCTGGTACCGGCCGGCGGATGAGGGGGGGCGGCTGTCCGACGCCGGGGTATCCTCCGTCGCGACCTGAGGCGGCGGTGCTTTCGCGGCGACCGGCTGCTGGTTCGCGGAGTCGCCTGGCAACACCAGCGCGCCGGCGAAAATACCGGCGGCGATGATGACGCTGCCGAAAATGATGGCCTTTCCTGCGGTTGGGCCGGACGATTGGTGGGGGGATGGGCTGTTATCGCTCATATCTGTTCTTTCCTGTTCATTGCGATCTCCGGTCGCCCTGTTTCCCCGACCGGATACGGATAATGTGGTGATAAACGAGGTTCGATCAACGGAAACCCGCTCCGACCCATGAATTTCCATCTTCCCCTTCTTTATCCCAGTCAATAAAATGGTTTGCAATTCTGGCAAAACCAAGGCGGATCTCACATGCTGTTCATGTGCTACGGAATCGATGGTCCTGACGGCGCCGCGCGGCGCGATCTCGCACGCGAAGAGCATTTCGCCTATCTCAAGGCGAATGAGGATATCATGGTCCTCGGCGGGGCGACGCTCGCCGATGCGGATGATACGCGGACCGGAAGCGTTCTGATCATCAATGTTCCCGACCGCGCCGCTGCCGAGGCGTTCGCCGACGGGGAGCCGCTCAGGAAGGCGGGCGTCTTCGAAAGCTATAAGATTACACGCATGCGACGCGGGCAGTGGTACCCGGAAAACGCGCCGAAAACAGCTGAGGGCGATTGAGGGTAAGAAGCGGGACGATGCTGCGAAAACTTGTCTCAGGGATCGCGTATTTTCTGCTGCTGGCGGGAAGCGTCTCCGCTGCGCCCGTCGTTATCGATTTTTCGGGCTTCGTCGATCAGTTCAATCCCGGGCCGCACTCTCCCAACGTGCCACTGTTCGGACAGATCGTTCTCGACGACACTGTCGTTGCGAGCGGCCCCAACAACACTTTCGAAAACGCCATTCTGAGCCTGACGATAACGGTTCAGGATTCGGGAGGCGACGTGACCTTTACGAGCGCCGGACCGGGCGGCCGGGTGCAGCAGTTCGTCAACAACTCGACCGAATTTATCGGGATCAATTTCGGCGCAAATTCAAGCGGCATTATAAACGGAACGGTGGAGGGGGCGTCGGGAACGCTCACGATGACCGATTTCGAGATCGATTTTCGCGGCGTAGACCTGTTCGGCGACCCTACCGTTCTGGCGACCGGGCTGACCCAGGCGGATTTCAGCTTTTCTGAACTGACCGTCAATTACAGCACAATCGGGCTGGAAGGGCTGATGGTCGAAAGGTCGCTTGATGTCGTCACGTTCTCGACCAGCGAGTCGATCGATGAGCCGCCGATGGCGCTTTTCCTTTCATTTGCCTTACTGTGGCTGGTCGGGCGGGCGCGTCAGGCGCCCCTCACCTGATCGATCAAGGCGCCGCTATCGTCGGGCAGGGCATCGTCCCGCCACGCGACATGAGCGTCCGGCCGCACAAGCACCAGTTTCCGCTCGAAAAGGCGTATCGCATCCTCATTATCGAGGTCGACTATCTTTAACGGTACCTTGCGGTCTATGGCGGCAGCTTCCAGCGACGCAACATCGGTATCGGCCGCGCCCAGCCGCAACAGCACGAACCCGTCGCCAAACAGATCGAGGGTGGATTTGTCCCCGTCGATCCAGCAATGCGGCGCCCTTGTGCCAGGCCGCGCCGACGGCTTGAGTAGATCCGGGCCCTGGGGCGGGGAGGTGCCATCGGCGACGCAGATGGGCGAATTCTCGTAGCGCATATAGGCGCGGATCTGGTCCGGGATCGACAGGCTGCGCATCAGGGACTGGTCTGCTTCGACAGCGGCCGACAGGCTGTCCGCCGCCGGAAGGGCGGAGAGGGCGTCGTACGTATCGGTCGACAAATCGACAAAATGCCGGGCGATCGGGCGGCACTCTATTTCGTATGACGGGATCAGGTTCGTCCCGCCCCAGCCCTTGAACACCGCCTCGAATTTCCAGGCGAGATTGTAGGCCTCGCTCACGCCGGTATGCATGCCCAGTCCGCCGGTGGGCGAGCATTGATGCGCGGAATCTCCCGCAATCAGGACCCGTCCGGGACCGATTTCCGATCCGTAAGTCCGCGCCACATAGTCGCGCCGCTCCCAGGGAGAGGTATCGATGATCTCGAACTCGAAATCCTTTCCCATCATACGTTTGAGATAGGAATCGCCAGCGATGTCGGGATCGTCGTCATGGAAAACCGTCAGGCGCCAGTATTCCTTCCCGTCGATGGCGATCAGCTCCGACCAGCAGCCGGTTTCATCGACCATGCGGTAGAAGCGCGCCCAGCCCTTGTCGTGCATCGAGGCCAGCCCCGGCGACCGGAAGAACACGTTGACGCTGGTCGCGATGGTACCCAGCCCGTCGAGCGGAATATCGAGCACATCGCGAACCTTGCTGCTGCCGCCATCGCACCCGACCATGTAAAGAGCGGAAATTACGTATGTTTTTTCGTTTTCGCGATCCAGAACGGTCGCGCGGACGCCAGTTTCGTCCTGCTCGAAGGATTCCAGCTGCGTGTTGTAGCGAATATCGGCTCTGGGCAGGGACTGCGCTTTCTCGGCCAGAATAGGATCGAAATAGATCTGTGGGCAGGTACAGGTGCCTTCCGGCGAATATTCCAGATTGCCGCGCTGCATGTAGGACGGCACCTTGAGCCGCGCCAGCTCTTCTCCCAGCAGCCCGTTGGTGTAGACGAAATCGAGCGGATGGGAGCTCGACCAGACGGCGTTGCGGACCTTGTCCGCGATGCCCCAGCGGCGGCAGAACTCCATGTTCCGGCCGCTGACTTGGCTCATGCGCGGCACGCGCAGCCTGCCGTCGCGCCGTTCGACGAGGATGCAGTCGATCCCTCGGATCCCAAGCTCAATCGCCAGCGAAAGCCCAACCGGACCCGCGCCGACGATCAGGACGGACGTCGAAAAACTGTCGTCACTGATTGCGCTACTGTCAGCCATTCCTGGTGGTTCCTACATCGACTGAAAACATTTCAGCGCGGCTGCCCGCGAAGCCTTCGCCGCCGCCTCGTCGTAGCCAGGTTTGTAGGGCATGGCGAAATTATGCGAGGCGCCCGGATAGACGCCGATCTCGGCATTGGGGTGGCTGGCGTAGGATTTCTTGATCGCGTCTACCTCGTCCATCGGCACGACGGGGTCTTCCTCTCCGAAATGGAAGCTGACGGGGCATCTGACGTTGGGCGTTTCGTCGAGATGCTCGCCGATCAGGGTGCCGTGATAGGCAGCTGCCGCATCCACTCCGAGCCGTGCGGCGGCGAGGTGCGCATAGCGTCCGCCGAAACAGTAGCCCAAAACCCCCACCTTTCCGTTGCATTCCGGTCGCGCCTTCAGATCTGCGATCAGGTCTTCGATATCAAGCATCCCTTGCACCGGGTCGAAGGCCTCGTAACGTGCGAAGGCCTTTTCCATATCGGCGGTCGGGCCGGGCATGACGCGCCAGAAGATGTCAGGAACCGAGACGACAAAACCGTCCGCCGCCCAGGCGTCGGCGATTTCCTTCATCTCGTCATCGACCCCGAAAATTGCCGTGATCAGCAGGATGCCCGGCGCAGCCTTGCCGCCGTCAGGCGCGGACAGATAACCGGTGAATTCCTCTTTCGCGCGGGTGGTATAGGTAATGTCCCTGCTGGCCATGCTTCTTCTCCCTGTTATCGCGTGCCCATGTTACCCAAGGGTCGGGTCGATGACGATCTTTCCCTTCACGCCGCCGGTTTCCAGCATGTCGTACGCATCGTGCAGGGCCGCCAGCGGCATAATGTGGTCGATGGCGCAGCTCAGCCGGCCGGTCCTGGCGAAATCTAGCGCCCGTTCGACGTTCTTCCGGCTCGAACCGGCTCCGCCGATCACGCGAAGTCGCCGCAGGTACAGCCGCCTTGCATCGAGTGGAACCGTGCCGCCGCCATGCGCGCCGGCGGTCACGAGCCTGCCGCTGAAGGCGAGACATTCGAATGCTTTCGGCCAGGTTGTCGGGTCCGAGATGTTTTCGAACACGACATCGGCGCCGCGCCCTTCAGTGATCTTCATGACCTCTTCGACGAGATCCTGTTCGCGGTAATTGACTCCGTGGTCTGCGCCGAGCGAAAGGCCGAGTTCAACGCGTTCGTCCGCACCCGCGCCGGCGATCACGGTCGCGCCCATCAGCTTCGCGATCTGGATACCGGTGCTGCCAAGCCCGCCGCCGGCGCCCATGACAAGGACGGTTTCGTCCGGTTTCAGCCCCGCCTTGTCGTCCAGCAGCTGGATCGCCGTCGGGCAGTGCCGCATGAAGACGGCGGCTTCCTGAAACGAGATATTGTCGGGAATGACGCGGATGTTGTCAGCCGGCGCGGCGATGTACTCGGCATAGCCGCCCCAGCGCTGGATTCCCATTGTCGAACCCGACCGGCAATCGGCGTCGTTGCTGGCATTGCAATAGACGCATTCGCCGCAGGGGGAGCGCGAAATCACGACGACGCGGTCGCCAGTTGAAATGCCTGAAACCTCGTCGCCTGCCTCGACGACCACGCCTGACGGGTCGACTCCCGGCACTAGGGGAAGGGCATCGGCCTTGCCGTAATGTCCCTCGGCCGCCTGAACGTCGCGCGTGCGGTTGGCCGTAACGGCATGTACCTCGACGAGCACGCCGTCCGGTCCGATTGCCGGGCGCTCGACTTCCGCCAACCGCATGACGTCGCGCCAGGGGCCGTATTCCCGGATCAGAATTGCTTTCATATTGGTCGCAGGCTCCCAAAGTCTGCCCCAGCCCTCTCCCCCTCCTGACCACCCATCAGGATACTCTCGTGGGTGGTCAGGAGGGGGAGAGGGCTGGCACCAAATTCCGCATAAGTTACTTCGGCGGACCGACCGACCAGCGGCGGTTGTCTATCTCCAGCACCCCGTCGGCGAGGTTGAGGGTCATCCGCATGTTGCCCTCGTTGCGCTGCCACGGGATGACGTCGATTTCGCGCTGGCCGTACTTCGTGTAGGGCTCCTGCATGGCAAGCTCGGTTGCTTCCGCCCGGCTGGCGGCGCGGAAGATCAGCAGCCCGGTGCCGCGCGTCCAACCCTCGTCATCGCGACACGGACCGGCGGCGAACAGGACGCCGCGTCGCTCCATCTCGCAGAGGAAATCATGGTGCTCAAGCCGCATCTCGGCCTGCGGCTTGGGCGGCTCCGGTGGGTTTTCGGCGGGGCGCATCATGATCAGGTAACACTGCTCGCGCTGCAGGCCTGCCATCAGTTCTTCTGCTTTTTTTTCTGCGTCGCTCATCGGTTTCTATTCCTCAAGAAATTTAAAGGCGTACCCGTCGGCGGTGCCGACGACATGGCCTGCGGTCGGACAGGGGAAATGCGCCGGGATCAGCAGGGTATCGGTGTCGGCGATCTCGCTCAGGATACGACGCTTGGTCGCCGACGCCGCTTCCATGTCGGTGCATCGGATGGTGCTCCAGCCCGGCTCGAAGACTTGCAGCGGATGGTGGAACGCGTCTCCGGCGAATAACGCCTTCGTGCCCGCGGATTCGAAATTGGCGCAGCACTGGCCCGGCGTGTGACCGAAAGCCGGGCTAAGATGCAGCAGATCGTTGATCTCGTAATCGTCCTCGACGAGGATCGCGCGCCCTGCCTCCACAATGGGCAGGACCGAATCCTCGAAGGACGGGCCGGACGGGTGCGGGCCGTTCTCCTTGTTCCATGCCTGCCAGTGCTCGAACTCCTTGCGGCCGAAAATGTACTGCGCGTTGGGAAAGGTCGGCACCCAGCGCCCGTTCTCCAGCTTCGTGTTCCAGCCGACATGATCGACATGCAGATGGGTGCAGAACACGATGTCGATATCCTCAAACGTTACGCCCGCCGCAAGGAATTCCGCCCACCAGCGGTCCTTGGGATAGAGCAGCCCCTCGCGCCGGTCCTCATGCTCGCCGACGCAGGTGTCGATCAGGATGTTGTGATGCGGCGTTTTCAGGAGAAAGGACTGAAAGGTAAGACACAGCCAGCCGGTTTCCCGGTCGACAACGAAGTCGGGCAGGGCGGTCAGGTGTTTTTCGACCAGCTCCTTCGTCGCCTTCGGAAACATGTGATAGGGGTCGTGATAGGGCCCCTCGCGCTCAATGATGCGCGTCAGCGTGACATCGCCGAGCGGCATGGTGTTCTGCATCGCCTGTCTCCCTTTTTCTTTGGCCGAAGCTTATGAGCGAGCCGCCCTGGCGTCTACCGGGGGCTCGAACCGCATTAACGGGCAAGCGGGCGCCGATTTGCCAATGGGGAGGCTGGGCGCAGGTTCTATTTTCCCGTTGCGACCCAATTTCGTTCGGCGAGGTAAAAAGCCTCCAGTACTTCAGGGCGGTCATCGCCCAGCAGGTCATGACTGACTTCATAGTTGCGGCTCGTCTCACAGAAACCGAAAAAGCGGTAAGAGGGGCGCATCGCAATCCCCTTGTTCCAGTCGCTGGGCAGGACATCGTTCGGATTGACCGGCCGCAGGCTGTCGCTTTCGTATATGGCCTCGAACGAATTGAGCCGCCAGCCGACGTCGGTAAGCACTAGCCGGGAATGGAACCTGACGTGGGCCATGAGGTCCAGTTCGACGCCATTCAATGTCAGGCGCTCCGAGATGTTTGCCGGGCTTTCACAGATCGCGCGGCCGCCCTTCTGGTGAAGCTTGGCTGGAAAAACCCGATGCTGGATCATGTTACCAGCAGCCTTCTTCGCTTTCAGGGCTTCGGCGAAGCCTTCGATGGGACCGTCGAACCAGGTGGTACGCACGGGCGATCCGGGCACGTAGGAACCGACAAGGCCATCCCAGTCCCCGATGTCGCGGCAAAGAGACTCGAAACGAACGAGATAGAAGATTTCGGCCCGGTCTAGCAGGCCAACGGTTCTCTCTTCGGCACTTGCGCGTGGCATGGGTAGTCTTCCTTTGTGCAGCCGGTGTTCGCTATTTGGAGAAACCGGCAAGCGAAATATTATGGACGGGCAAGAGTTCCGTCCACTGTGCGCAGAATGCCGGTTTGTACTCGCAGATTGCCGAGAATGGCCGGCCAAGTGTTTCGATCTGCGGAAGAGGGATGTAGGATCGGGGCGCAACATCCGGAGAAGCCTATGCCCCTAGATGGCGTCCTTTTCATTCCCTATCGCGACACGCTGAACCTGCTGAGCGTCGAGGAGGCGCTGCAGGTCTGCGAAGATGTTTACCGCATGCATGCGCGCGGCACGGTGCAATGGTCGAACCCGCCGTCCTGGAAGCTCGACGCGGGCGAGCCGTGGCACAATCACTGGCATGTGAAGGGGGCGCTTCTGACCGATATCCCGACCACCGGGGTGCGCATGTACAACTATTACGACGACGGGGTGCGCAACACGGTCGGACAGCTTGAATGCGCGCGCTACATCCTGCTAACCGACCCCGCGACCGGCCACGCAAAGGCGATTGTGGAGGAGCACTGGTCCTACGCCATCCGCTCGACCGCGGCAGCCGCCCTGCCGCTGCGCTGGATGGCCCCGAAGGACCCGAAAGTGCTGGGGCTGGTCGGTATCGGCACGATGGGCGTCAACATGCTGCGCTGCCTCAACACCATGTTTTCGTTCGAGAAAATCGTATGCACCTCGCGCCGCCCCGAAACGCGGGAAGCGTTCGCGCAGACCTGGTCGGCGACGTTGGGGATTCCGGTCGAAACCGTGGATACGGTGGAAGAGGTTGTCCGCGTTGCCGATATCGGCGTCGGCGGGACCACGACGGAGGATATCGTTGCCCGCGAACACTGGGTGAAGCCGGGCGCGACCTATATCTCGCTGGCGCGCCGCGAAATGGACCCGGCGGGCTGGGCCGCGTTCGACAAGGTCGTGATCGACGGGTGGGACGTGAACATAATCACCAAGGAATTCAAGGCAATGATCGACGCGGGCGAGTTCTCGCGCGAACAGCTGCACGGCGAAATCTGCGATGTCGTGACCGGGGCTGTTCCGGGCCGCGAAAGCGACGACGAACGCATCCTGGTCCACACGACAGGGCTGGTGTCGCAGGACATCGCCATGTGCCACTACATCTACGAAAAGGCAAAAGAACGCGGCGTCGGCATCGTCCTGCCGCCGACGGGCGGGTAAAAACGAGAGCAAAATATTCGTATTTTTTTATTGTTTCCGGTGTTATTTGCGTTGTGGACTGACCAGTTTTTTCTAGTGGTATAGCAGGTGTCGACTGAACCGATTGCCAGGCTCGCATTCCGGGACCTGGGTCCGGGCGCGCTCCATGATCTGTTTCGCGCTGGATCGAAGGTCGTGGTTATCGAAAACGACGACAGGGTCCGGATGCTCTGGCGGCGACTGGTAGAGCGTGAAAGCGGCGCAAACCAGCCCGATGAGGAAGTACTTCCATGGGCAGGAAGTTTTCGGGATCTTGCACGCAATCATTATGCCGGTGGAGATATTTCCCAGAATATCGGGGATATGGTCTGTTCCTCGGAAGGATCGATCGCTTATACGGCCCGCAAATTTCTTCTGCATCGATCACCGGCCGACGGGGCGTTGAGGACCTTTCCGCCTCATTTCGTATTTGAAGACGAGAAACACGTTATTGCCGATGACCTGTAATCGACGGCATGGGAACTGGCGTCCGAACTGACGCAGGCGATGATGCCGCCCGGCGCAGCGACGTCCGAGATATGCGTTTCGGTCCAGCGGCTTAAATACGACGAGTCGCTGGACGATGTGATCCGCAAGAACATCGTCATAGACGACGCGATCGGGACCTGGGCGCAGCGCGGAAGAAGGGTGGATGCGATGGTGACGCGCGCCTCGGGCCTGCTCGATCACCGTTATGTCCGGGATGCGTTCGGCCTGGCGGGACTGAACGGGTTAATGCGCCGGTTGCTCGATCGTCTGAATGACGGTCAGGCCAGGCGGGATCCTGTCCGGAAAGCCCTCCCCGGTTTCGAGGTGATTGGCAGGCCGCATACGGATTCCCGCCTTTTCAGCGCAATGTGCAGCCGTCGCGACACGGTTCGGACGGAAATCTATGACGGTGCCGAATGGCATGAGCTGCCGGCGGCTCCCGATACGCTGTGCGTGTTCCCGGGCAACGGCATGATCCAGGAGTTTGGCATCGAACCGACCATGCACCGCATTCTCATGCGCGACGGGGATGCCGCCACGTTTGGCGACAGCGGCAATGTGACGCTGCTGTTCGGCATCACGCCGGCGGCCAAGTTCGAAGGGGTGTTCGAGGCCTTTCCCGCTTCTTCTGCGTAGTTCCACCAGTATTTCCGCCAGTGATTCCGCCAGTAATTCCCCCGATAATTCCGGCAGTCATTCTGGAGGAAAGTCCCGGTCAGCTGCTCTGGCCCGATATATTTATTCGCCGTTAACCATAGAATTTGATTTTCCTGCCGAGGTCGGGCGTTTAATCTGTGCCCCAATCGTGTAAAACATCGGTTCTGTCCCGTTGCGACAAAAACCCACCAAGCCTTCCGGAAGTTCGATCGCCCGGCGCGCATCGCCTGTCTTCAACCGGTTGCGATCGGCAGTTCCGATCGGGCTGGCTGCAGTTATTTCGGTATTTGTTTTCGTTACAGACGCGCTTGCCGTGCCGACGACAGTTCCGACTGGCCTGGCGCCCGGTACGCAATACCGGCTCGCCTTTGTGACGAGCACGGTGCGTAATGCGACATCGGCGAATATCTCGGACTACAACGCCTTTGTGTCGGCGGCGGCCAACGCCGTATCGGAACTGGCTGCGCTAGGGACAGGATGGACAGCGATAGCGTCTACGACGACGGTAGATGCGCGCGACAACACGTCCACAAGCCAGGCGCCTGCCGGTCCGAACGGTGTTGCGATATATCTGATGAACGATGTCAAACTGGCCGATCATTACGACGATTTGTGGGATGGGACGATCGATAGCGTTCTCGGAATCGATGAAAACGGGAATGCGGTAGGCGGAGACACAAGGGTCTGGACAGGTACGACCTTCTTCGGCACGGCCACCGCGACGTCGGCGCTGGGAGTGCCGACAACAGAAGTAACGCATGGACGGACGACTTTTTCTTCCGCTGCATGGGTGACCGGACAGACACTGGCGAAGAGCAACCAGCTCCATCTCTACGGTATTTCGGACATCCTGACGGTACAGGAAGATGTGGTTCTTTCAGAACCCGGCGCGATGCCTCTGGTCCTCTTCAGCCTGATTACGATGGTTATGGTCTCGCGTCAGGCGCGCTTGTAGCCTGAATTGATCTTGATCTCGCACCCGTCCGGGCCGTTGACGATGAACGAGTCGTGACCCGGCGTCTGGCGGGCGATCGGGGCGGGTTTCAGGCCGTTATCGGCGCATTCCTGCCAGGCGGAGTCGATGTCCTTTACCCTGAAATCGAACTGAAGCGGCGCGTCGGTGGCGATATTGCTCGCCCCGCCCGTTAGCTGCAGGCGCGTTTTGTCGGAAAACTCCATCACGGCGAAATTATCCCTGTCCACGTCCTGTCGTGCGCCGAGAGCTTCGAAAAATGCGATGGCGCCGGGGAGGTCGGTAACTGACAGTCGCAAATGACCGAGCGAAAGGGACAGGGGGGCTGAGATGCCATGGCTCGTTTCCGTCTTTGGCTTCAGGTTGCTGCTAATCCGGTCGGGGAATATTAGCGGGGAACACAGGCGTAGCAAACTCCGCTCCGTATACTCCCAGGGTTTGTCGAGGGGCACGCCTGTCGTCCAATTTACCTAAAATTCGAACAAACGCCGGATGCCGCTTAGTATTTTGTTAACAGGGCAAACCAATAATTTCCCATGACGTTACCAGAGTCGGTCGAGTGCCGATACGAAGCGGAGGGAACTATGTCGAGACATCTGACGTTCGAACATCATGCCGATCTCGCGGGCTGGACCGCTGAGCATGCCGGCCAGTCCAATATCGATATGCAGTGGTCCGGCGCTATCAGGGCCATCTGCTTCATCGGCTCCTGTTTTGCTTCCTGGGGGGCGTTATCGCGGCGTTGTACGCGATCTTCTGATCGGGCGGCTTACGCGGGCCGGGCACCGTCACAGCAAGGTTTGCATACAGCGACCGGTTTTCCAGGAACACGCAGAATTCGGGCGTCAGAATCCCGGCAGGAGGTAGCCTTCGTCCATCGGAGGCTTCGTCCAGATCGCCATTTCGTTTCCGGTCGGCATGAAGCCACTGAAAAGACCTGGTCCGAGGCTCGAAATGTTTCCACCCGGGTTCTTGCCTGTTGCGCGAGCGCTGCCTTATCCTGTTACGCGTTTGCGAAACTGAAAAATCCGTACCCGTCATGTCTGCGACCGCGGCACGATTCGTTAAGTCGTTTGAAATCGAACCGATCGGTCCGACGATCGGCGCGGAAATCCACAACCTCGACCTGACGCAGAATCTGGGCGAGGAGACCTTCGCGGCGCTTGAGGCATCGCTTATCGAGCACAAGGTCGTCTATCTGCGTGACCAGTTCCTGACCACCGAACAGCATGTCGCGCTCGGCAAGCGGTTCGGCGAGCTCGAAGTCCACCCGTTCCGGCCCGAAGGCGCGTTTCCGGAAATCATGGTGCTCGACAATCACAAGGACAATCCGGTGCTGTCGACCGATGTCTGGCATTCGGACACGACCTTCCGCGAATGCCCGACGCGTTATTCGATCCTGCGCTGCCTGGAGATGCCGGCGGTCGGCGGCGATACGCTGTGGGCCGACATGTGCGCCGCCTATGACGGGCTGAGCGAGACGATGAAAGCCTTTATCGACGGGCTGGAAGCGGTCCACGATTTCAAGAATTTCCGCGCGCTGTTCACCAAATCCGAGGAGGATCAGGCGAAGCTGAACCGGATGGAAGAGCTTTACCCAAACCCGACCCATCCTGTTGTACGCACCCATCCGGTGACAGGCCGTAAGGTGATTTACGTTAATCCGCAGTTCACGCTCCATATCAAGGGTATGAATCCGGATGAAAGCCGCGCGCTGCTGGACCTTCTGTACGAGCAGGCGCATGTGCCGGAATACCAGTTCCGGCTGCGCTGGAAGGCGGGCACCATCGTGATGTGGGACAACGCCTCGACCCAGCATTACGCCGCCAACGACTACTATCCCAATCGCCGCCACATGGAACGCGTGGCGGTGATCGGCGACAGGCCATACTGACCGTTTTCCCGTTTACGTCGCCGCAGCTTTTTTTGCCCCCGCCTCCCGCCCCTGGGCCGCCCGCCGCTGGGCTGCAAGCCGGTAGGGTGCATTCGGCGCGCCGAACCCGCGATAACCGTTCTCGCGCTGCACGAATTCGAAGAAGAACCCGTTGCCAATCGTCCTGCTGAAAAGCTGGTAGAACGGACCGTTGTCGTCCTCATCGTAAAGAATGTTGTTTGACTGGAGCCGTTGAAGATGGTCCGGGGCGAGATCGAAACGGGCCAGAACGTCGTCATAGTAATTCTGGGGCAGGTCGAGCACGTCGAAATTTTCCCGGCGCAGCCGGTCCGCAAGCGCGAAGATATCGCTGGTGGCCAGCGCAAGATGCTGCACCGCTGCGCCCCGGACGGACGAAATGAAAAGGTTGGCGCGCGTGTGGGGGGCGTCGCTGCCGTTAAGGGTGATCTGCAGCTTCCTGTTTGCGCTGCCGATCACCTGGCTCTTGATGATGCCGTCCGGATCGACCACGTCGAACTGCGGCGACTTTCGCGTCGCGAAGATGGTTGTGTAGAACAGCGCCCAGCTCATCATCTCGTCATAGGTCATGGTCTGGGCGATATGGTCGATATGGGACAGGCAGGCAGCATCGTCCGACGTCTCTCCGGTCGGTGCGAAATCCTGTTCCCACACTTCGTCGGGACGGTCGATCAGCCGGATGACGCTGTGTCCGACACCCTTGATCGTGGGAATTTTCGCTTCACTGGCGGCGATCTCCTGGTCGAAGTTTTCGGCCCGCAACGCGATGGCCCGTCGATGCGCGGCCGCGGCATCCGGCACCACCAGCGCGATATCCGTTACCGTGGTGCCGTGTTCCGAAACCGCGTCGTTTGCGTAACCCGCCGGCTCGGTATCGAGCAGAAAATTCAGACTGCCTTGCTGCCAGCGAGTCACAGCCTTCGATTTGTGACGCCCCGTGTTTCGAAAACCGAGCTGGCGAAAGAGCCCTTCGAAAAACGCCTTATCCCCCGGCTTTGTTGCGAACTCGATAAAGCCGATCTCGGCGATTTTGGGCTTGGCGGGCAGAGGTTTGAGATCGTTACGGGCGCCGAACGGCTCGCGCCCGACCTCGTCCATCAAATGGAGGATCGAGCGCAGCCCGTCCTTCGCCACCATGTCGGCGTATCCGCGCCGGAACTGGTCATTGAAAATTTCGAGGCTGATCGGTCCCGCATAGCCGGTTGCCTGCACCGCGCCCATGAATCCTGTGACGTCGAGATCGCCCTCGCCCGGCATGTTGCGAAAATGGCGCGACCAGTAAAGCAGATCCATTTCGATGCCCGGGGCATCGGCCAGCTGGACGAAGAAAATCTTGTCGCCCGGGATGATGCGGATGCTTTCCGGATCGATCCCGCGGGCGAGGGTGTGAAAACTGTCGAGGATCAGCCCGATATTGTCGTGATCGGCGCGGCGGACGACTTCCCAGGCATCCCGGTGGTCGTTGATGTTCTTTCCCCAGGCCAGCGCCTCGAACCCGACGCGCACACCGAACTTCTTCGCGATGTCGCCGAGCTGGGCGAAATCCTCCGCGCACCGGCCGATTCCTCCCAGACTTTGCGGGTGTGCCGACGAGCAGATCAGCATGAGATCCGTGCCGAGCTGATTCATCAGATCGAACTTGCGTTCGGCGCGCCTGAACGTCCGGTCCCGCAACGGGCCGTCCGGCAACCCTTCGAAGTCGCGGAACGGCTGGAAAAGCATGATCTCCAAGCCGTGATCCGAGACCATTTTCCGGACATCCGCAGGGCTGAAATCGAAGCTGATGAAGTCCTGTTCGAAAATCTCTATGCCATCGAACCCGGCTTTGGCGATGGCGTCGAGCTTCTCCGCGAAATCTCCAGACAGCGAAACCGTGGCGATGCCCGTTTTCATTTTGCGCTCCTGACTGCCGCCCTAACCGCCGACCGGTACGCGTTCGGCTGCAAACGCAGGGTCCCCGGCTGCTTCGGCGCGGGCGAGTTTTCGGCAATAGTAGCGCCACAGCGTCGTGCCGCCGATGATGGCGGGGTCGAGCGATGCGCCGGTGGCCAGCTTTTCGATCAGTTCATCTTCCTCCGGACATGAATAGGACAGGCCGGACGCATTGATCGCCAGCGCTTCGCGGCACATTTTCTCGAGCGCTATGCCCACCAGCACCGGATCGCAGATTTCTACCCCGCAGGTGACGATCCCGTGATTGCGCAGCAGGATCGCGGTTCCGGCGCCCATCGCCCTGGTCATCGAGTCCGCGGCTTCGACGGTATTGATCAGGTCGGCAGGCCCATCCCAGCGCGGCGGGCGCACCGGCTGCGTGGTGCTCCGCGGCACCACGGTGCGCAGCGGCTCCTCCGACGCCGAATAGACCGAGGCGTAGAACGGGTGCGTATGGGCCGTGACATTGATCTCGGGCCGCTGCTTCATGATCTCGGTGTGGATCGGCCACTCGTTGTGCGATCGACCGTCACCGCCGATCAGCTTTCCATCCCAGTCGAGCAGGACGAAATCCCGAGCGTCGAACACCTCGCCCAGGGCGATACCGGCGCGCTTCATCCAGATGCCGCGACCGTCAGGGTCGCGCAGCGCCATATGCCCGACGACGCGGTCGCCATGGCCCTCGAGTTCGAACACCCGGCAGGCCCGCGCCAGCTCGTCGAGATCGGCACGCAGGCTGTTGCTCATTTGCTCCATAAGCATCTCCTGTTCATCTCTTCCATTTTGCTATGTCCGGGGCACGGGGGCTGTCCAGAGAGAGCCTGTCATCGTACCTTATCCAGCATGCGAGGTCGCCCGAATATTGTCCTGATCGTCACCGATCAGCATCGTGCCGATCATCTGGGATGCTATGGCAATCCGGTGGTGCGAACGCCCAATATTGACAGCATCGCGGCGGACGGGACGCGGTTCGAGCGGTTTTATGTGGCGAGCCCCGTCTGCATGCCGAACCGGGCGTCGCTGATGACGGGCCGCATGCCGTCGCTGCACGGGGTGCGCCATAACGGGATCGCTCTGTCGGCGGAGCACGTGACCTTCGTTGAACTGCTGGCTGCCGCCGGATACCGCACCGGGCTTATCGGCAAGTCTCACCTGCAGAACTTCACCGGAGCGCCGCCGACGCGGGATTTTCCTGAAATTGAAGGGCTGGAGGCGCCGCCCGCCGATCTTCGGGAAGCGGACCGCCGGCACCGGCAGGGCGCGTTCTACGATATCGAGAACCAGACGCTATGGGACGATCCGGAACACGGCGTTTCCTTGCCGTTCTACGGGTTCCAGCACGCGCGGATATGCACAGGTCATGGCGATCTGGTGGGTGCCGACTATCTGCGCTGGCTGAAGGAAAAGGGCGGCGATGCGGACGCGCTGGTCGGCGAAGGGAACGCGCTGCCGGATCAGCGCCGCGTCGGTCCGCAGGTCTGGCGCACCGCCGTTCCGGAAGAGCTCTACCCGACGCGCTATGTCGAGGAGCTTTCCATCGAGTTTCTCGAACAGGCGGCCGGGACGGGTGATCCGTTTTTCGCCCAGATTTCCTTCCCGGATCCACACCATCCGTTCACGCCCCCCGGCCGTTACTGGGAAATGTACGACCCTGACGAAATCGATCTCCCGTCCTCGTTCGGCAAGGGCGATCTCCGCGCGCTGCAATATCTCTGGCAGGCGCGCGAGGCCGGTACGGCGGTCCGCACCTCGGCGACAGTGCCATTTGCCGTCTCCGAGGAAGAAGCCCGCGTTCTGATCGCGCTGACCTACGGCATGATCACGATGGTCGATGATGCGGTGGGGAATATTCTTTCGACGCTCGACAGGCTGAACATCGCTGACGACACGGTGGTGATGTTTACAAGCGACCACGGCGACTTCATGGGCGACCACGGCATCATGCTGAAATACCTGCTTCACTATCAGGGGCTGATCAGGGTCCCGTTTGTCTGCCGTGTGCCGGGACAGGCGGGGGATGTCAGGGCCGGACTCGGCCAGACCATCGATATCGGCGCGACGGCGCTCGGGCTCGCCGGTCTGCAGCCTTTCAACGGCATGCAGGGACGCGACCTGCTGTCGACAGAAGCGCCCAAAGAGTTGCTGGTTGAGGAAGATTCCATCATCCGCATGTTCGGCGACGATCCGGGGGACCGCGTTCGCACGCTGGTAACTGACCGCTGGCGCCTGTCCTGCCACCAGGAAGCGGGCTGGTGGGAGCTGTACGATCTGGAGAACGATCCGGATGAGATCGAGAATTTGTGGGGCTCGGACGACTATCGGGATATCGCCGACGATCTTATGCAGAAACTGATCGTAAAGATGATCGATCTGCAGGACCGCAGCCCCCTGCCGAGCGGGCGCGCCTGATGACCTCGGTTTCCGCCAGCACGGCCCATACGGTCAGGGTTCTCGGGTTCATTGGCTCAGCGCATTTCATGAGCCATGTGTTCAACCTGGCGCTCCCGCCGCTGTTTCCTCTGCTGGTGCAGGATACCAGCCTCAGCTACACCGAACTCGGCTTCGTGATGACCGCATATGCGCTGGCTGGCGCCCTGTTTACGACCCCGATGGGGTTCCTGGTCGACAGATGGGGTGGGCGGACGGTTCTGACGCTGGGGCTCGCGCTGCAATCGGGAGCGATCCTGGCGGTAGGGTTTGTCAGCTCCTTCTGGGCGATGCTGGCGCTGTTCGTCCTCGCGGGCGTGGCGTATTCGGTCTATCACCCGAGCGACTACGCCATTCTGTCGGCCTCCATCGCCAGGGAACGGCTGGGGCGCGCGTTCAGCTTTCACGCATTTTCCGGCAATACCGGGTCTGCCGCGACGCCGCCGGTGATGGTCGGGATTGCCGCGCTGTGGGACTGGCGAGTCGCGATGATCGCGGTCGGAATTTTTGGGCTGTGCCTGGCGGCTCTGATTCTGCTTCAGGGAGATTCTCTTTCGGACGGGGCGGACGAGCCGCGCAAAAAGAAAAAAGAGGAGAGCGCCGGTGGAGGCTTCAGACAGGATTTCCGCGTTCTGCTCTATCCGCCGATCTTGTTGTGCTTCCTGTTTTACGTGATCTCAAGCATCGGGTTCGGCGGGTTCCGGGCGTTCAGCGTGGCCGGAATCGTCGAGCTCTACGGCACGCCGCTGGCGGCCGCGAGTGGGGCGCTGACCGGATTCCTGGTCGGGTCGTCGGCGGGCATTCTTGCCGGGGGCTGGGTCGCTGACCGGTTCGGCGCAAAGATGATTACGGCGGCGGCTGGATTCCTCACCGCGGCCGCGCTGATCGCGTTTACCGGCACGGTTTCCATGCCGATGGTCCTGATGGTCGCGGTGCTGAGCGCCGCTGGCTTCATGCGCGGAATGGTGCAGTCGACCCGCGATCTGTTTGTGCTCTCCGTTACTCCTGCGGGCAGCACGGGCAAGGTCTTCGGTTTCGTCAATAACGGCGCCCTTGTCGGCGCGGCAATCATGCCGCTGGTGTTCGGGCTGGCGCTCGATAACGGCAACCCGCAGGGCGTGTTCTACCTGACTGCGGGATTTATGACGCTGGCGCTCTGCACGTTTTTCGGGGTGAAGCAGCTCGCGGCGAACCGGGGCGAAGGCAGCTGATTATTCCGCGAGAATTTTCTGAATCTTCGGCCAGGCGTCCGCGCCCTTCTCTGCCATAAGCTCGCAATAGGCCTCGTTGCGCCAGTCTAGATAGCCGGGCCTGAAATTCGGCCTTGCCTTTATCGCTTCGTAGAGTTCCGTCACGCGCGGCTTGTCGTCCATCCAGCCCCAGAGCTGCAGCTCGTCGAGACGGATCAGATAGGGCGTGTACCCAATCTCGGCGAGAGAGTAACTCGACCCCGCCATCCATTCGGTCTTCTGTAGCTGTGTATCGAGGTCATGGACGAATCTATCGAACGCGCGGACGGCTTCGGCGAATTGCGGCGCGTCCATGCCGAGCTCGATCTGCTGCCGCTGGCGTTCGCGGCGCTTCGGGTCGGGGATCCCGTCGATATAGGCTTTGAGTTCCTCTGCCGGGCGCGCCAGATGCTGGAAACGGAAGGCGATCGAGCCCGACAGCACGCCGGTATAGTAGTGCAGCACCTCGTCCAGCCACTTGGTCCATTGCCGCATGCGCGCCCGCTCGGCGGGAGAGGCCGGGCGCACCGGCGGGTCGGGGAAAGCGTCGTCGATATATTCGCAGATCACGGTGGATTCGATGACGACCGTGCCGTCATGCACCAGCGTCGGCACGACGCCGTTGGGGTTTAGCTCCAGATAGTCAGGGGCGTGCTGGTCGCGGGTCCGCAGATTGAGCAGGTGCCCCTCCCACTCCAGCTCTTTCTCGGCGAGCAGAAGCCGGATTTTCTGGGCGCAGGTCGACATGTCCGCGTGGTAGAGTTCAATCATGGAGAAGTTCCCTTTGTTCGGCGTTTAGTCTAACGCCGGCATCGGTTGTCGGCCATCGGGGCTGGTGATAAGTACAAACCAATGCTTTCAAACTACTAACGGATGGAATTACGACCATGGCAAAGCTCACCCTCAGTCTCGCCTGCTGCGATTACGATCGGACCCGCGCCCTGTTCGACGGGCGCGTCCCGGTCGAGGGATGCGAGGTGGTCGGCGTTCCGATGTCGCCCGAAGAAGCGTTTCACCGGGCATTCAAGTACCAGGAATTCGATGTCACGGAACTGTCGATGTCGAGTTACATGAACGTCCTGTCGCGCGACAACAGCCCCTATATCGGCATTCCGGCTTTCGTCTCGCGCCTGTTTCGTCACAGCTCGATCTATATCCGTACCGATCGTGGGATCGAAAAGCCGGAAGACCTGAAAGGAAAGGCCATCGGCGTTCCGGAATACCAGATGACGGCGGCGCTCTGGGTACGCGGCATTCTGCATGACGAATACGGGGTGCGGGCCGAAGACATTTCCTGGCGCAATGGCGGGCTGGAAGAAGGCGGGCGCGAGGAACGCGCACCGCTGCATCTCCCCGACACGATTGATCTCCAGAGTATCCCGAAAGACGAAACCCTGGCGCAGCAGCTCGACGACGGCCGGCTGGATGCGGTCATTTCCGCCCGCGCGCCCTCGACCTACTACACCAACGAAAATATCGACCGGCTGTTTCCCGATTATAAGACGGCCGAGCAGGCCTACTATGCCAAGACCGGCATGTTCCCGATCATGCATCTTGTCGGCGTAAGGCGGTCCATTGTGGAGAAACATCCCTGGCTGCCGGTCAATCTCTATGTCGCCTTCCTGAAAGCCAAGGCGCTCTGCTACGAGGAGATGGAGCAGGTCGGTCACCTGGCGCACACCATGCCCTGGCCGGTCTACGAGCTGGAGCAGGTGCGCAAGCTGATGGGGCCGGATCACTGGAAGTACGGAATCCAGGAGAACGAGAAGGAAATCTCGGCCGTGACCCGCTATTCGTTCGAACAGGGAATTTCGGCCCGCAAGCTCGAGGCGGAAGATCTGTTCGCAGAGGCGACTTTCGAGCTGTACAAGCTCTAGGAGCCGAAAAGATGACGCGGATTGCGCCGCTTAGGCGCGAGGATCATCCCGACCTCGACGAGAAGTTCTTCAGGCCCTACGAGGAATCGCGCGGCTATGTGCCGAACTCCAACCTCGTTATGGCTCGCAGACCCAAGGTGCTGGCGGCGTTCCGCGCGCTGAACGCGGCGGTGTTCGATCCTGAGAACAGCGTACCTGCCGGGTTGCTTGCGCTGGTCGGGAATATCGCGAGCCAGGCTGCAGGTTGCATGTATTGCGTCGCGCATACGGCTAACAATGCGGGTATTCACGGCGTCGATGCGGCAAAAGTCGCGGCGCTGTGGGAATATGAGACCAGCCCGCTGTTCGACGATGCCGAACGGGCGGCGCTGCGGTTCGCCCAGGCGGCAGCGTCGGTGCCCAATATGGTGACGGACGAGGACGTCGATGCCGTGAAGGCGCATTTCGGCGAAGACGGCGCGGTGGAAATCCTGACGGTGGTGTCCTGGTACGGATTTCTCAATCGCTGGAACGACAGCCTCGCGACGGACCTGGAAGAGGTCGCCTTTGATAAGGCGTCGGATACGCTGGCTTCGACCGGCTGGGATGCCGGCAAGCATCGCCCGCCGACGCGTTAGGGAATCGGGTTACGAAACGCCGATTTGCGCGCGCACCGTTTTCGACAGTGTGCTTTCGGAATCGAGATATTCGTTGATCGTCGTGAAGTGATGCTTGCCCTGCATCACCCAGGCGCTGACGTCATGACCCTGGGCCGACCAGGTAGAGGCGAGATCCTCGGACTGACGAACGAACTCGGGGCCCTCATCGCCTCCAACCAGCAGTAGCAGCGGCGCCACGCGACCGGGCGTCATCAGGACCGGACTGAATTCCTCGGCTTCTTTCGGAGAGAACTGCAGATCGTCGTTCTGGAACGACAGCCGCACGGGTTCGAGGTCGTACACGCCGCTTATCCCGCAGCCCGCCTTGACCAGATCAGCCGGCAGGTCTTCGGCATAGGAAGGCCAGTCGGTAGATGCCAGCATTGCCGTGATGTGCCCGCCTGCGGAATGACCGGAAACCGTGATGTTATCGGGATCGCAATCCATCTCTGCAGCGTTGCGCCACACCCAGGCCATCGCTGCGCGGCACCGCTCAATCAGCGTGTCCATACGTACGCCCGGAATAAGAGGATATTCGACCACCACCGTCGTCACCCCGTAGGGAACGAACGGCTTGGCGACAAACCCGAAATCGTTCTTGGTGTTCGATTTCCAGTATCCGCCGTGAAAAAACACATGTACGGGACGTGGGCCTATCGACTCTCCGTGATAGATGTCGAGCAGATCGGTCGAGCCGGAACCGAACCGGTGATCCAGCAGGGTGTGATATTGCGCCTTGGCCTCGTCCGACCCGGAGATTTGCGCGGCCTTGCATTCTGCCGTATCGGGCACCTTGCCGCGATTATTGTATTCCCAGTCCAGCGCTTCCTGATCGTAGCTGCGAAATACCGGTTCTGCCATGGGAGTCCTCGATTGTGATTATCACGGGAAAAACATTGTGATGACGTAGAAATATAGTTGCAAATCCCGCTTGGGTCAAAATGCCGTCCGTATTGACCCTTGGCCTTATTTTGACAGAATAGCATTTCTTCGAACGGAATATGGAAAAATCATGCCTTCCAAGGAAGATCCCGGACGCGGTTATCATGATATTGGCGGACTCGATGCCGGGTCCATCCCGCTTGAAACGACGGACATGAAGCCGTGGGAGAAGCTGTCGACCGCTATCAGCAATGCTCTTGGCGCGGGGGGGCGGGGTTATTACGTCACGGACGAATCAAGGCGCGCGCGCGAACAGATGGGCGATCCACCCTATAGCGATCTTGGATATTTCGAACGCGCAACAGAATCGATGAAGATGGTGCTGATCGAGAAGGGACTGTTTTCATCCGAAGAGCTCGAATCTCGGATGAAGGAAATCGAACAGCGTATGGCAGAGGCGCGCAAATGAGTGCGCTCTATCAGGCTGGCGATCGGGTGAGGGTCATTGCGACCAACCCGCCCGGTCATCGAAGGACGCCATACTATATTCGCGGCAAGGTGGGCGAAGTCGAACGGGTGTGCGGCGCGCATCCGAATCCGGAGGAACTCGCTTACGGATTCGATGGCCTGCCGGCGAAGATGCTCTATCGTGTCCGGTTCAAACAGAAAGAGGTCTGGGATGCCTATTCGGGACCCGAGACCGATACGGTCGATGTCGACATCTACGAACACTGGCTTCGTCCAGCGTAATTCAGAGGAGATTTGAAATGGCTGCTGACGAACGCGGACATCAACACGACCATGGTCATGATCACGATCATGACCACGACCACGAACATCCGCACGATCATGACCGGACATTCCAGCCCGATATCGAAGACGAGCCGCCCGGTCGCTACGAACTGATGACCTATGCGATCCGCGAACTGCTGATCGAGAAGGGTAATCTGACCGGCGAAGAAATCCGCAAGGCCCAGGAAAAGATCGATAGCTGGGAAGTATCCCAGGGCGCCCGGATCGTTGCTCGCGCCTGGACCGACCCGGATTACAGGAGCCGCTTGCTGGAGGATGGCAATTCCGCGATGGCGGAGTTCGGCATCGAACCCGGCGGAGCTAAGATGACGGTGGTCGAAAACACCGACAAGGTTCAGAACGTCATCGTCTGTACGCTGTGCTCCTGCTATCCGCGTGCAGTTCTCGGCCTGCCGCCGGACTGGTACCGTTCGAAAAGCTATCGCTCTCGCGTCGTCGTCGAGCCACGCGAGGTGCTGAAAGAGTTCGGCACCGAGGTTCCCGATGACATGGCGGTCAGGGTTCACGACAGCCTGGCGGATCTGCGCTATCTGGTGCTGCCGCGACGGCCGGAAGGAACGGAAGGCTGGAGCGAGGAACAGCTCGCCTCCATCGTAACGCGCGATACCATGGTCGGCGTTGCCAACCCCGTTGCGGACGCCTCCAAGAGCTGATCGGTTCCACCTATGCCCGACGATCTGATCGGCGTCTCGCGTCGCCGGCTTGAAGATTACGACCTCCTGACCGGCAATGCGTCCTTCGTCGACGATCTGCGGCTCGACGGCATGCTGCAGGCAGCCTTTGTGCGCAGCGCCCATGCTCACGCGACTATAGGAACCGTCGATCTGTCGGCTGCGCGCGCCGCGCCAGGCGTTGTCGCCGCATACGCGATCGACGATCTGGCTGACGTGCTGACACAGGACCGCATTCCCGAAGGGTTTCCCAAGCCGGGTCTGCGCAATGAGGTCGGTCCATACGTTCTGGCGCGTGACGAGGTCTGTTATGTCGGCGAACCCATTGCAGTCGTCATCGCCGACACACGGTACCGGGCGGAGGACGCGGCGCAGCTTGTCGAAGTCGAGTACGACTCTCTGCCGGCAGTCGGAGACCCCCGCGACTCTGCGGCAGACGGCGCTTCGGTCGTTAACAGGCGTAGCGGCGAGAACACCGTCGGGCGCTACGCGCTGGAGACCGGCGATGTCGATGCGGCCTTCAACACCGCCGCTCATGTCGTAAAGGCGAAGCTGCGCCAGCATCGCGGGTGTTCGCTGCCGATGGAATGCCGGGGCGTTGCGGTACGCTACGATCCACGCCGCCGCAAGCTTACGCTCTGGAGTTCCAACCAGGCGCCGCATTCGCACAAGAGCATCATCGTTTCCTTGTTCGGGCTTTCGGAAGGCGATGTGCGGGTCATCGTACCGTCGGTCGGCGGCGGGTTCGGGCCCAAGCTGCTGTTCTACCCTGAGGATGCCTCCGTGACCGCTGCGGCGATCAAGCTCGGCCGTCCGGTAAAGTGGATCGAGGATCGGCGCGAACATCTGATGTGCACGACCCAGGAACGCGACCAGTTCTGGGACGTCGAAATGGCTGCTGATACGGAAGGTCGCGTGGTCGGATTGCGCGGCACGCTCTGGCATGACCAGGGCGCCTACACGGCTCGCGGCACCAACATTCCGTTTTCTTCAGCCACCACCATTCTCGGTCCCTATATCATCCCGACCTACCGGATGAATGTGGTGATCGCGCATACCAACAAGGTTCCGGCAACATCGATGCGGGGCGCGGGCCATCCCCAGGGCTGTTTCACGATGGAGCGGCTGCTCGACCGGCTGGCCGTGGCGACCGGGATCGACCGGGCGGAAATCCGCGTGCGCAACATGATCCGGCCCGAGCAGATGCCTTACGAACATCCGCTTCGTACGCAGGCGGGACAGCGGATCATCTATGACAGCGGCGACTATGCGAAATGCCAGGCGGACCTGCTGGACGCGATGGATTACGACGGGTTCGCGGCGCGTCAGCGGGCGGCGCGGACCGAGGGCCGTTATCTGGGCATTGGCATCGCCAACTATGTGAAGCCGACGGGGCGGGGTCCGTTCGAAACCGGGCTGGTGCGCATCGGCACCTCGGGCAAGGTGATGGTCTATAGCGGCGGCGTCGCGATGGGGCAGGGGTTCCATACCGCCATGGCCACCATCGCGGCCGAACAGCTGGGCGTCAGTCCCGACGATGTCTCCGTTGTGGCGGGGGATACTGACGGGGTGCCGCGCGGCATAGGCGGGTTCGCCAGCCGGCTGACGGTCTGCGCCGGTTCGTCGGTTCACCTCGCGTCGGTAAAGCTGCGCGAAAAAGTCCTGGCGATCGCGGCCAACCTGCTGGAAGCCTCGGCCGAGGACCTGGAACTGATCGATGGCAAGGTGTTCATCAAGGGGGTGCCGGGGATCGAGGTGTCGTTCAGCCAGGTCGCGCAGGCGGTGGCGGGGATGCCGGGAGTCTCTCTGCCCGAGGGGATGTCCCCCGGACTTGAGGCAGACGTGAGTTTTCAGCCGGAGAACGTGGTCTACGCCAATGGCGCGCATGCGGCGGAGGTGGAAATCGACCCCGACACCGGGCGCATTCGCCTGCTGCGTTACGTGGTCGTGCATGACAGCGGCCGGCTCATAAACCCGATGATCGTCGACGGTCAGGTGCAGGGCGGCGTCGCCAACGGACTCGGCAATGCCTTGTTCGAGGAAATGATGTTCGACGACGACGCGATGCCGCTCTCGACCAACCTGGCCGAGTATCTGGCGCCCACCGCGCCGGAACTGCCGAATTTCGAGATCATCCATCAGGTCTCGCCGACCGACCGAAACCCCATCGGCGTCAAGGGCGTCGGCGAATGCGGCGTTATGTCCGCCGCCCCGTCCGTCCTGTCGGCTATTGAGAACGCGCTGGACGAATTCGGCGTGACCCTGGACTCCTATCCGGTTACGCCCATGATGCTCGTCGAAAAGATCAATGAACACCGCAACAGGGAGAAGTAGATGCCGCGGATCGACCCCATCGATATGGACAACCTGACAGAGGAACAGAAGGCCGTCGCCGCCAAGATTGTTTCCGGGCCGCGCGGCGAAGTTCGCGGACCGTTCCGTGTGCTGATGCACAGCCCCGAACTGGCCGATGCGGTTCAGACCATGGGAGCCTATGTGCGGTTTAATGCGGAACTGCCCTGGAAGCTGCGCGAACTGGCGATTCTCGTAACAGCGCGTCACTGGAACTGCTCCTACGAGTGGTTTGCGCACGAAAAGGAGGCTCAGAAGGCCGAGCTGGACCAGGGCATTATTGATGCCATCCGAATTCGCGAGAAGCCGAACTTCACTGAGGAAGCGGAAGAGGAAATCTGGAATTTCTGCACCGAGTACTACGCCAACACCAAGGTTAGCGACGCGACCTTCCAGAAGATCATCGACCGGCACGGCAAACGGGGCGCGGTCGACCTCGCCGGGCTGCTCGGCCATTACAATGCCATTGCGGCGACGCTGAATATCTTCCAGGTGGAAGTGCCGGACGGATCGTCGCCTTTGCCCGATTAAGTCGTCCGGTACTGACGGGCGACCAGCCAGACGCCGGCGACGACCATTGCGGTTCCATACAGGTGGAACGGCTGAAGCGTCTCGTTCAGGAAAAAGATGGCGAGCGCCGATCCGAAGACCGGATGCAGGTTCATGAAGGATGATGTCCGGTTGGGACCGATCCGGACGATGCCCTGATTCCAGCAGGCCCAGGCGACGATCGTACTGAACAGGGCGACATAGACGAGGCTTCCCGCCATCGTCGGCGTCAGGCTCATGACGGCGCCGGTGGCCAGTTCCGCGGCGTATGCCGGAACCAGCCAGATCGTTCCGCTGATGCACAGCATGAAGAGCAGGGTCCAGGGCGACACCCTGATGCCCGCCCGCTTGAACAGGACCGTGTAAAGCGCCCAGCAGATCACGGCGAGAAACATGTAGAGATCCCCCAGCCGGATATCGAGCGCCCTGAGAACGGCGATGTCGCCCCGCGCGACGACGAATGCTATGCCGATGAACGAGAGCGCGATGCCGGTCGCCTGCCAGCGATTGATCAGCTCGCGCAGGATCAGCCAGGAAAAGAACACCGCAACCACCGGAACGCCGGCGTTTATAAGGGCGGCGTTGATCACGGTCGTGTGCTGGACGCAGAAATAGACCAGCGTATTGCCCACGACGAAAAGGAAGCTCAGCGCGGCGATTGAGCCCGGATTTTCTCTGATCTGAGGCCAGTCGCGCCGCAGCGCCGGGATGACGAAGGGCAGAACCATGGCGGCGGCCAGCGCGTGCCGCCAGAAAGACAGCGCCACCGGCGGCACGTCAAGATTGGCGAGCCGCGCCACGATGAAATTCCCGGCCCAGCACAGAATCGCAAGCGAGCAGAGCGCATACGCGGTTGTCTGCGCCGCGCCGGAATTCTGGTCTGACATGCTAGGACATGATCCGCTTACGCGGATGCGCACCGGCCCACTCCCCCACCCGGCCACCCACGAGAGTATCCTGATGGGTGGCCGGGTGGGGGAGTGGGCGGGCGCTGTCTAACATGACTTCGCGCTAGAACGTCGCGCCGGACTCCAGCCAGGCGTCGACGATTTCCTCGCCGGTGGCGAACCACACATCGTCGTGGCCCTTGATGTAATCCAGCGCCGATTCGAGCGCCCAGATCCGGTGCGAGACGCCGATTACGAATGGGTGCAGGCAGATCGCCATCACTCGACCGGATTCAGCGCCCTCCATGTAAAGACGGTCGAACTGCCGCCGCATCATCAATTCGAACTCGTCGCTCGATTTGCCGGTGCGGAACTGCGGGAGATCGTTGATCTCGGTCGAGTAGGGGAGCGACACCATTTTTCGGTCGCCCGCGTCGATAAAATAAGGCTGGTCGTCATTGACCCAGTCGCACACGTAATCGAGGCCCTCACCGGCCAGATAATCCAGCGTATGCCAGGTCTCCTGCAAGCCGGACCCAAGCCAGCCGCGCGGCTTTCGGCCAGTTGTCTGCTCGATCCGGGCGAGTGTGTCGCGTACCAGCTTTTCGTCGCCTTCGGGCGGGGTTTCATGAAAAGGCCGCGAGTTGCTCTGGTTGTGACCGAGAAACTCCCAGCCGAGCGCCATCGCGTCTTCCATGATCTCCGGGTAGACGTCGCAGACCTCGGAGTTGAGCGTGACCGACGCCCGTATGTCGCGCGACGACAGCGCGTCCATGATGCGGAATACCCCGATCCGCGCCCCATAATCGCGCTGTGACCAGGAGGAAACCTCCGGGACATGGCCGCGCGAGCCCGGTACCACCTCGTTCAGCGGGAAGAACTCGATATTAGGGATCACCCAGACGGCGACACGCGCGCCGTTGGGCCATTTCAGGGTCGGTCGCCGGTTGATCGGCGTGTAGGGAAAAGGCCCGTAGCGGCGCGGCTCCATCAGACGACCTCTTTCAGCCCGGCGGAGCCGAGCAGCTTCTGGACCACCTCGCCTACATGCATGACGTCGGCGTATTTGTGGTGCATGTCGAACAGGTTCACCTTGTGCGACAGTTCGCTGCGGTCGAAACAGCATTCCTCGGCCAGAGTAACGTGAATGCCGTTGGAGTAGGCGTCGACGACGGATGCACGGACGCAGCCGGACGTGCTTTCCCCGCACACAATCAGGCTCTGGACGCCCATTTGGTGAAGCTGGGCAATCAGCGGCGTACCGTAGAACGCGCTGGCGCGCTGCTTGTAAACAATCAGGTCTCCTTCCTGAGGCGCGAACTCTTCCTTGATCTGCCAGACATCGTCTGATTTCGGCTTGTTCTGGCGCGAGGTGGCGTAGGCCTTGCCGACATTGGCTTCGGTGCGGGCTTCCGTGGTCGAATAGATGACAGGAATGCCGACCGCCCGGGCCGCCTTGAACAGGCGTTCAGTCGGCTCGATGGCGTTCCAGGCGTTCTCGCCGCAGGAGCTGGGGAATTCGCCCATCAGGTCGTGTACCGGCTTTGAACCGCCCTGATAGGCAAGCTGATACAGGTCGATAGCCAGCAACGCCGGCTTTTCGCCGATATAGGTTTCACGCTCGTAGGCGCTGTAAATATCGAGGACCTTGGGGTCGACGATGTCCTGCCAGCAATGATCTTCGAATTTCGACACCATGGAGAAAACCTTTCCTTGCCTGATTGAAACGTAGACACAGGATATTGCAGCGCGGTTCGCGCGGCAACGACGGGGCTGTGACCTAAAAGGGGAAATGGGCCTGAAAAGCCGCTGGCTCCTAGGTCGACTGGTCGGCGGGGCGTCCGCGCAGTTCGGCCACCACGCGGACGAATTCTCCCTCGAGTGCATCGAACAGCGCGTCGGCGTTATCGATGACATGTTCGGCGCTCATCTGTTCGAGTTCTTCACAGAGCTTCGGAAGGCTCAGGGCGCCGAGGTTCGCGCTGGCGGATTTGAGCTTGTGTGCAGCGAACTGGGCCGCCGCGACATCCCGGTTCTTCAGGGCGGTTTCGATCTCATTCACCGTGTCCGGCGCCGTCCGCAGATAAACGTCCGTAATCTTTCGCAGCAGTTCCGCCGAGAAGCCGGGAAGAGGAGCGCCTACAGCGAGACCGTCCGTCGGCTCACTATCTATCGGCCCATCGTCATCCTGCAATGCTGACGGGGCCGGGGAAGCGGTGCTGGAACATTTGTATATCTTTTCGAGCAGATCGACGGGATCGAACGGTTTGGAGGCGTAGTCGTTCATTCCTGCCGCGAGATACTCCTCCCGGTTCCCGGCCATGGCATTGGCGGTAAGCGCAATGATCGGCGTGTCGCAGCCCAGAGTGCGTATCGCCCTTGTCGCGGATATACCGTCCATTACGGGCATCTGTATATCCATCAGGATCACGTCATAAGCGGCGTTGCGAACCGCCGCTACCGCTTCCTGGCCGTTCTGCGCAACGACGACGGTGTGACCGGCTTCCTGGAGCAGCGCGATGGCGATTTCCTGGTTCACCACGTTGTCTTCGGCGAGCAGAATTATCCGGGCCGGGGACACATTACCCACATTCGTTGCACTTTCGCGGAATCCAACCGCGCCAGGGTCCGCTACAATCCGCTTTGCGGGTTCGCAGAGGACCGTAAACCAGAAGGTCGAACCTTTGCCCGGTACGCTGTCCACGCCGATGTCGCCGCCCATCAAACGCGTCAACTCCTGGCATATCGCGAGTCCGAGACCGGTGCCGCCGAACTCCCGTGTCGTCGAGGTATCGGCCTGCGAAAATTTCTCGAAGATCGTTGCCGTCTTGTCGGGACCGATCCCGATCCCGGTATCGGTAACTTCGAACCGGACAAGGAGACTGCCGTCCGCCGTATCCATGTGCGAGACGGCAATGTCGATGCCGCCGCGCTCGGTGAACTTGATCGCATTGCCGACAAGGTTGAACAGCACCTGTTTGATACGACCGAAATCGCCGCTCAACGTCTCCGGCGTACCGGGCGCGATGGTTACTCGGTAGTCGACGCCTTTCTCGTGCGCCCGCGATTCCATCAGCGCGCCGACTTCGTCGATCAGCCGGGAAAGCGGAAAATCTACACGTTCGAGATCGAGTTTCCCGGCTTCGACCTTGGAGATATCGAGTATGTCGTTGATAAGGCTGAGAAGCGCCTCGCCGGACTGCCTGATGCGCGAGGCGTAATGTCGCTGTTTTTCGTTCAGCCCGGTTTTGAGAAGCAGGTGCGCCATGCCGAGAAGACCGTTCATCGGCGTCCGTATTTCATGACTCATCGTCGCCAGAAATTCGGATTTGGTCTGGCTGGCCTGTTCGGCCTTTCTGGTTTCAAATTCGAGGGCCGGCGTTCTCTCTTCAACGCGGTTCTCGAGGTCGGCGTTGAGCGCTGTCAGCTTGCGCTCGGACCACTGTATTTCCTGCATCTGCAGCGCGAGCATATCTTCTCTCGACTGCAGGGCGTCGGCCATATTGTTGAACTCGCTCGCAAGATCTCCCAGACCGTCCCGGTCCGGTATCTCGATCCGCCCGGTCAGGTCGCCGGAACTGATCCGGCGCGCACCTTCCGCTACCAGCCGGTGCCTCTGCGATATTTTTCTCGGGAGGAAAAATGACAGGTAGAGGATGATTGCTCCCCCGGTCAGCCCCAGTAAGACGAATAATATCTGATCGTTGTTCGCGTTTTCGATCAGTCGGGACTGGTACGCGTTGAAGTTCTTTTCCAGCTTCGTTGAAAGAGACCGGATCTGGCGACGGGCGTCGATTTCTTCGCGAAATACCTCCTTGCGAATGTCGTTCAGGCTTGTACCGCTGAGTTCCTGCTGGATCGCATCGGCATAGGCAAACAGGCTCGCCCGATAGCGAAATAGCGGCGTCAGACCGGCAACCGCGGTTTCTTGCAGACCGAGTTGCCGCATCAGGCCGTCGTGTTCGTGATCGTGGTGATTGTGGGATTTTTTGTCGCCAAGATGATCGCGGAACCATGTCAGTAGCCCAATGCTTTTTTCGACCGGCGCGAGGACATCTGCTACAGAATGTCGGGGGCGCTCGAAGTACCGGCGAATTTCCTCTTCCACCTGAAGGAGCGTCTGACTTGTTTTCGAGGCCAGGTCAGAAAACGCGATCGACCTGGCGCCGCTGGCCACGAACCCGTTAAAAGCAGTGCGAAAAATCGCCAGTGACGTGATGGTTTCTTTCTGCAGCTGGTTCGCCGTGTCCGACGAAGGGTCGACGGCTTCTTCCTGGAGATAGGCGCTAAAAGCTGAGATTATTCGATCCGATTTCAGGGCGGGGCTGTTGCCGGACGGGAGTGGTTTCGGCTTTAGGGCAGATGCGCCGTTACCGGCGATCTGTAATTCGATGCGTCTCAGTTCAGAGAGCGAATCCTGGATGTTTCCCGGCGTCAGGTCCCGGTACGCATCCATCTGCCTGAATTCGACCGCCGACTGTGAAATCAGACTGTCTACGCGCGTCAATGCTTCGCGCGCGGGCGTGACGACGGTTACGTTCGTGACAAGGAGGTCGTTAAGGCCGCGCGCGTGAAATATCGAGAACCCAATGACGAGAAGCAACAGCGCCGCGACGGTCGCGAAGCCGAGCCGGCAAAGGACTGTTACAGACATCCGGCTGCTCTTTCCCGCGTCTTCTGACTCAATCGAAGCGGAACGTCAGCAGTTCCGTTATTTCGCCGGAACCGAACAGGGGCTCCTGTATCTTCGGGTTGGGGCGGCGTCCCGCAATTTCGAATCGGGATACCCCGAAAGCATACTGCCGCCCCGGATCCAGCTGGATATCGTCGGAATTGCCGGTTTTAAGCTTGCGGGCGAACTCCACCGTCCACCGGCCGTCCTTCCATGTTCCCTTTGCACGGACGTCGGCCCGACTGCCGGTAGGGGCGGAAAGGGCGAATAGCGGGGTACGGTCGCCGCGATGCTGGGCCTGGATCTCGGTACGATAGGCGGAGCCGCCGCTGTCGCCCGGCCGCGTCAGGTAATATCGGGTCCCGTTGCGCGACAGGAGTTTTTTCGCTTTTGGCGACCTGATCGTCGAATAGACATGCATCTTGTCGTCAGCAAAACCCGCATGGTCGGTCCGGTGCGACTTCCAGTACCAGATATCCGCCCGATAGGAATTTTCCGCATCGATGCGGAGGTCCACCGGAAAAGCCTCCATGCTCCATTTCAGAACGAACGTATCCTCCCGGTCGGGACCGATACGATAGCGTTTCTGGTCGGGTACCCATACCAGTGTCTTGTGATCGCGGTTCTCGGATCGGTCCGGGAATGTCGCCAATATGTACACATGGCTCTTCGTGTATACCGAGCGGATTTCAAGCTGCGTTTTCGCCAGGGGGTCGAAAGTCGTCAG
>Ga0181579_10000036_pt1 | contig 79780 bp, 74 predicted proteins | sample 071ome_24_FD_132996 | JGI IMG/M metagenome (GOLD analysis project Ga0181579, IMG submission 132996) | Coastal salt marsh microbial communities from the Groves Creek Marsh, Skidaway Island, Georgia - 071402CT metaG (megahit assembly) | ecosystem: Environmental > Aquatic > Marine > Intertidal...
CAATTTTCCCGTGAAATCGTCCGCAAAGCCGCATTTCTCGAGGCGGCGCGTGCGACGCTGAAATCGGGCAGCGACCATTTTCGTATTGTTAATGCGAACGAAGAGGCACTCGGAAACCGCGGCCGGCCCGGGAGCGGGGCGGTCCGCTATGAAGTCAGGCTCGAAATCGTCATGAGCAAGCCCGGCCAGCGTCTGATTGCGGCGGAAAAATGGTTTCCCGCTCAAAACGTCGTAGACAAGGTGGGGCCGGAAATAAAAGCCGTTCGTTAATCGAGCGGGCTATGGCAGTTCCCGCATCAATTCACCGCAGCCTTCGCGCGGTTCGCGGATAACGAAGCGTTTCTGGATTTCCCAGCATAGCGCGCAGCCTGTTTCGATTACCGGAATACCGAAATCCCGCTCCATCATCTCGACGATGGACAGAAGCCGCCAGGCATTGCCCTGCAGATAGATCGCCTCCGCCCCGGGGTTCGCCAGCCAGGTCTTGCGAACCAGCGCGTAAACGGCATGCGGGGAAATCTCGCCCGCCTTCTCGAACGGCACCTCGAGCGGTTCCATGGCGAGAACGTCGAACCCCGCCTGGGTCAGGTAGTCGACGGTCAGCTGGTTCTGCAGCGAGGAATAGCTGACGCCGATAATCTTCTTCGCACCCAGCGTTCGAAGCGCGTTCGCCACATTCTGGTTGGCGGTGAAATTGGGAACGCCTGTCTCACGCTCCCATTTCTTCATCAGTGCGGCTTCTCGTTTTACGCCGATCATCATGAAGGGCGGGGTGCCCGAATGATGGATCAGATCGACGCCGGCCTCGCCCAGCTTCAGCGCGTTGCGGTGGTAGCCTTCGAGCGCTTCCTCGAACTCGTCTGCCGTGCCGCGTCGGACATTCTGGACGATCGGAATAACGCCGACGCCTTCCGGCAGAAGGCGGATCAGCTCTTCCGTCGAGCCCGGCCGCATGGTCGGTTTGACCAGCCCGACCGTACCGCGCCAGGTGGAGAACGCCATCTTTCTATTCCGCTGCCTTGCGGCCCGCGCCGGGCTTGCCGTAGCCGCCGCCGCCCGGCGTTTCGATCACGAACACGTCGCCAGCCTCGACCTCGACCGAGTCGGTGCCTTTGAGCGCCGTTACCGAACCGTCGGTGCGTTCGACATAGTTGCGCCCGACTGTCCCCGGCCCGCCGCCGGCCATTCCGTATGGCGGTATTTCGCGGTGGCCCGACAGGATTGAGGCGGTCATGGCCTCGCGGAACCGCACGCGCCGGATAACCCCGTCGCCGCCGCGATGCTGGCCTTTGCCGCCCGAGCCTCGCCGGAGCGAGAAACTTTCCAGCAGGACCGGGAAGCGCCATTCGAGGATTTCCGGATCGGTCAGGCGCGTGTTGGTCATGTTGGTGTGGACGCCGTCGGTGCCGTCGTAATCCGGCCCCGCGCCCGATCCGCCGCAGATCGTTTCGTAATACTGGTGATTGTCGTTGCCGAAGGTGAAATTGTTCATCGTACCCTGCGCCGCGCCCATTATGCCGAGCGCGCCGAACAGCGCGTCCGTGATGGCCTGCGAGGTCTCTACGTTGCCGGCGACCACGGCGGCCGGGTAGGTCGGGTTCAGCATGCAGCCTTCCGGAATGACGATGTCGAGCGGCTTGAGACAGCCCGCATTGAGCGGAATGTCATCATCCACCAGCGTCCGGAACACGTAGAGCGTAGCGGCGACGCAGATCGCTGACGGCGCATTGAAATTGTTGGGCTGCTGGTCCGACGTTCCGGTGAAGTCGATCCGTGCGCTTCGCGCACTTTTGTCGACGGTTAGCGCGACGTTGATCTTTGCGCCGTAGTCGGTTGAGTATTCGAAATTGCCATCGGACAGCGCGTCGATCACGCGGCGCACCGATTCCTCGGCATTGTCCTGAACGTGCTGCATATACGCCTTCACCACGTCGAGCCCGAAATGCTCGACCATGCGGTGAAGTTCCTGAACGCCCTTTTCGTTGGCCGCGATCTGCGCTTTCAGATCGCCGAGATTGTGGTGGAAATTGCGCGTCGGGTATTTGTGGCTGGAAAACAGCGCTTCCGTTTCGGCTTCCAGCAGGTTGCCTTCGGCGACCAGCTGGAAATTGTCGATCAGGATGCCTTCCTCCTCGATATGTTTCGAGTAGGGCGGAACCGAACCCGGCGTGATCCCGCCGATCTCCGCGTGATGGCCGCGCGAGGCGACATAGAACAGAACCTCGTCCCTGTCCGCTTCGAAAACCGGCGTGATGACCGTGACGTCCGGCAGATGCGTACCGCCGTTATAAGGCGTGTTCAGCATGTAGACGTCGCCGCGCTTCATGCGACCTGCGCGCTCGCGCGCGACCGTTTTAACGCTTTCGCTCATCGAGCCCAGATGCACAGGGATGTGTGGCGCGTTGGCGACAAGGTCTCCCTGTGTATCGAAGATTGCGCAGGAGAAATCGAGGCGTTCCTTGATGTTCACCGAATAGGAGGTGTTCTGCAGCACGCCGCCCATCTGCTCGGCGATCGACATGAACAAATTGTTGAACACCTCCAGCATCACCGGGTCGGCCTCCGTTCCAATGGCGACGCGCTTGGGCAGGGCTACGACGCGCGTCAGGATCAGATGGTCGTGTTTTGTGACCTCGGCACGCCAGCCGGGTTCGACGACAGTCGTTGCGTTCGCTTCCTTCAGGATCGCCGGTCCGTCGACGCGGCAGCCGGGTTTCATCGCCTCGCGGTCGTAGACCGGCGTGTCGTGAGTTTCTTCGGCGGAGAACATCGAAACGGTGGCGAGCGGGGCCGGAGCCGGAACATCCGTTTCCTCGCCGACGACCGGGTCTTCCAGCACTTCGCCGGCGCCGATCACCTCGACCGACAAAGCCTCGACGATATGACTCTTCTCCGGCGAGATGAATCCGAACTGCTGGCGATGCGCTTCCTCGAACCGGGAAACGATATCCGCCATCGCTCCGTAATCGATGACCAGCGCGGTGTCGGTGCCTTCATATCGCAGATGGGCCTTGCGGACGGCCTCGGTCCGATCCGTGGCGACGCCCTGGCGTTCCATCTCCGACCGTCCGTCCGCTTCCATCTCCTCGAACGCGGCATCGAGTTCCGGAATCAGGGAGTCGGCGAGCGTTGCTTCGACCGCGCGCTCGCGCATCACCCGCTGATCGGCGAGTCCCATCCCGTAAGCAGACAGGACACCGGCGAACGGATGGACGAAGACGCGCTTCATGCCGAGCGAATCGGCTACTAGACAGGCATGCTGGCCGCCCGCTCCACCGAAGCAGGTGAGCGTGTATTCGGTCACATCGTAGCCTCGCTGGACCGAGATCTGCTTGATCGCGTTGGCCATGTTCTCGACCGCGATCTTGAGGAACCCGTCTGCGACCTCTTCCGGCGTGCGTCTGTCGCCAGTGTCCTGTTCGATCTGTTGCGCCAGCGCCGCAAACTTTTCGCGCACGATATCGGCGTCCATCGGCTGGTCGCCGTCCGGCCCGAACACGCGCGGGAAGAATTCGGGATTGATCTTGCCAACCATCACGTTGGCGTCGGTTACCGCCAGCGGCCCGCCCCGCCGGTAACAGGCCGGACCGGGGTTGGCGCCCGCAGAATCGGGCCCGACGCGATAGCGCGCACCGTCAAAATGCAGGATAGACCCGCCGCCAGCCGCGACCGTGTGAATACGCATCATCGGCGCCCGCATGCGGACGCCGGCGACGAGTGTCTCGAAAGCGCGTTCGTATTCGCCGTCGTAATGCGCGACATCGGTGGACGTACCGCCCATGTCGAAGCCGATGATCTGGGTAAAGCCGGCCATCGCCGCCGTGCGTGCAGCGCCGACGATTCCGCCCGCGGGACCGGACAGGATCGAATCCTTGCCCTGGAAGAAGCGCGCATCGGTCAGCCCGCCATTGGACTGCATAAACATCAGGCGCACGTCTCCGAGGCTGCCGGCCACCTGATCGACATAGCGCCTCAGGATGGGCGAAACATAGGCATCGACGACCGTGGTATCGCCCCGCCCGACCAGCTTCATCAGCGGGCTGACTTCATGGCTGACCGAAATCTGGGTAAAGCCGATTTCGTGGGCGATTTCGGCCACCCGGGCTTCATGATCGTGATAGCGGTAACCATGCATGAACACGATCGCGACCGAGCGGATGCCGTCGTCGAATGCCGTCTGCAGCGTTGCGCGGGCGCCGGCCTCGTCGACCGGTGTAAGCTCTTCGCCCTCGGCCGTGTAACGCTCTTCGATCTCGACCACGCGTTCGTAGAGAAGTTCGGGCAGCTCTATCCGGCGGGCGAAGATGTTCGGGCGGTTCTGATAACCGATGCGAAGCTGGTCGGCGAAACCCTTCGTGATGGCAAGCACCGTACGGTCGCCCTTGCGCTCCAGCAGCGCGTTGGTCGCAACCGTGGTGCCCATCTTGACCGCGTCGATGGCCTCGTCGGGGATCGGTGTCGCCTGATCGATTCCCATCAGGTCGCGGATACCCTGAATCGCGGCATCCGGATAACGTTCCGGGTTTTCGGAAAGGAGCTTGTAGGCCGTCAGAGACCCGTCGGGCCTGCGTCCCACGATATCGGTGAACGTTCCGCCCCGGTCTACCCAGAATTGCCAGCCTGCACCGCCGTCAGTCATTGATCGCTCCCAAACTCGATTTCGGGCAGTTTGTAGCTTATCCGGGCTCTCCCGAAAAGCAGTTGGCCGGGGTTTGTGGAGCGCGCCGGTGTATGGCTCTGGGGACAGCGAGGTTCGTCAGCCGGGTCCACGTGGCTCGACACTGAATAGCGAATCGCGTATCGAGCTTATCATCCCGCCAGCGATGCAATAACGGCGCCTCCGCTACCGAACGGATTATGGAAGTTACAGTTCTCGCCGCTTTTGTCTTTGCCGCGCTGCTCGCCTGGGTCTGGCTCGCTCTTTTGCGGGGAGGATTCTGGTTGTGCGATCAGCGCTTGCCCGAATGCGGCGATCCCGGGAACGGCTGGCCTGCCGTGACGGCTGTTATTCCCGCGCGCGACGAGGCTGAATCGATCGCCGAGTCGATACGGTCCCTGGCGGATCAGGACTATCCCGGCGATCTCGCGATAGTCCTCGTCGACGACAACAGCAGTGATGGGACGGCGGGCGCGGCGCGCAAGGCGGAGCCGTCACGTCGCCTTGATATCGTCGACGGCGCGCCGCTGGCGGATGGGTGGACGGGAAAGCTCTGGGCAATGCATCAGGGCATTGCGCGCGCCGCCGAAGTTTCATCCGACGCGCAATACATCCTCCTGACCGATGCCGATATCGCCCACGGACGGGATGCCCTGCGGAGGCTTGTTGCGATGGCGGAGGCAAACGGTCTCGACCTCGCATCGCTGATGGTGCGTCTGCGCTGCGACAGCTTCTGGGAAAGATGGCTGATTCCGGCCTTCGTTTATTTCTTCCAGAAACTCTACCCGTTCCGGTGGGTCCAGAGCGGCAAGAGGCCCGCTGCAGCGGGGGGGTGCATGCTGGTTCGCCGCTCGGCGCTGGACCGCATCGGCGGGGTGGAATCGATCCGCGACTGCGTAATCGACGATTGCGCGTTGGCCGCGGAAATTGCGCGGAACGGGCGCATCTGGCTCGGGCTTGCCGAAACCAGCGCCAGCATCAGAGGTTATGACGGGCTATCCGGCATCTGGAACATGGTCGCCCGCACCGCTTTCGTGCAGCTTCGCCATTCGTACCTGCAGCTCTCCGGGACTGTCCTGGGCATGGCGTTCCTCTACCTGTTGCCGCCAGCAGGGTTGATTACCGGTTTTGCAACAGGCGACGCGGCCGCCATGGCGTTCGGTGCGGCCGGATGCGGCCTCATGGCCGCGCTCTACGTGCCGATGCTCCAGCTCTACCGGCTTGCGGCGTGGCGATCCGCCTTTCTGCCGCTGGTCGCTCTGATTTACACGCTGATGACGGTGTCATCGGCCTGGCGTCATTTATGCGGACGTGGCGGTACGTGGAAGGGGCGTTCCTACGAGGCGCCGACGCCTCCTTCCGCATCCCCTCCTGAAGGTCGATGACGCCGCCGCCGGATTTGCACTATGCTGCGCCCGCTATGAAACGTGAACAGGCTCTAGAGCACGTCACCAGCGTTGTGCGCGCCTCCGGCACGTCCTTTTACTGGGCGATGCGTATGCTGCCGCGCCGCAAGCGCGACGCCATGTATGCGGTTTACGCATTTTGCCGGGAAGTGGATGACATAGCCGACGATCCCGGTATGCAATCCGAAAAGCTCAACCGGCTCGGGGCCTGGCGGGTCGAAATCGAGCGGCTGTTCAACGGGCATCCGCAGGATCCGGTATCGCTGGCGCTCGCCGGGCCCGTTGCGGAGTTCAGCCTGCCCAAGCCGGTGTTTCTGGCCGTCATAGAAGGCATGGAAATCGATGCTGCGGACTCCGTGCGCATGCCGACGCTCTCGGCCCTTGAGGCATATTGCGACCGGGTCGCCTGTGCGGTCGGTCGGCTGTCGAACCGGGTGTTCGGCATCGATGACGACCGCGGAGAATCTGTCGCTGTGGCGCTAGGCCAGGCGCTTCAGCTGACCAATATTCTGCGCGACCTGGCCGAAGACGCGGCGATTGATCGACTCTACGTTCCCAACGACATGCTCGCGGTCTACGACATTCCACCAAATAGCGCGGTACGGGCGATCCGGCACCCCCGGTTTCCCGAGGTGTGCAACGAGCTGGCCGGCCTCGCCCGGCGGCGCTATTCGGAAGCGGAAACGGCGCTGGCCGCCTGCGACAGGCGCACAATGCGTCCGGCGATCATGATGATGCAGAATTACAGCCGTATTCTGGATCAGCTTGTCGAACGAGGCTGGGAATCGCCTGAAAAGCCCGTTTCCCTTGGAAAATTACAAAAACTCTGGATTTTGGTGAGCTATGGGCTCATATGAAGCCGACACAAGCTTCCGGCACCGTCACGAATTAGTAATATTTCCCGGTTTTTCATGTGAAGCTGTTGAATTTCCTTGTGATTCCCGGACATAATCAGGCCGGGTTTCCTCTAACGGAAATACGGGCCAAATAAGACCGCGTCGTCGGGGGCAACCAGTTGGACAGTTCTGTTAGTCGGGTCTCATCCATGTTGAAATCGGGTTCAGTTGCGGTGGGGAGGGAATCTCCCGAAACCGCCCTTCTCGATTCCACGATTGAGGAGGTCGCGGGCTGTATTGCGGACAGTCAGCGACCCGACGGCCATTGGGTCTACGACCTCGAGGCGGATGCGACGATCCCCGCCGAATATGTTCTGCTCAACCATTATCTGGACGAGGTCGACGACGCGACCGAATGGAAACTCGCAAAGTATCTGCGGCGTATCCAGGATCTGGATGGGCATGGCGGATGGCCGCTGTTTCACGACGGCCCGTTCGATATGAGCGCTTCGGTCAAGGCCTATTATGCCCTGAAGCTGGTAGGCGACGATCCCGACGCGCCTCACATGCGCCAGGCGCGAGAGGCGATTCTGAAGAACGGCGGTGCGGCGAGATCGAACGTTTTTACGCGGATTTCCCTTGCTCTGTTTGGACAGGTGCCGTGGCGTGCCTGCCCGCTGATCCGGGTAGAAGTTCTTCTTGCGCCGGAACGGTCGCCGCTCAACATCATGGAAAAGGTGTCCTACTGGTCGCGCACCGTCATGGTGCCGCTGCTGGTGCTGCAGGCGCTCAAACCCGCTGCGAGCAACCCGAGCGGCGTTGGCATTGAAGAGCTTTTCACCGTGCCGCCCGAGGAGGAAAAGGGCTGGATGCAGAATCCCACCGGTCACTGGCTGGGGGATATCATGCTGGCGCTCGATAAGGTGGGCCGGCTGGTTGTGCCTTTCGTGCCGAAAGGCGCACAGCAAAAAGCCATCGACAAGGCGATGAGGTTCATCCGGGAACGGCTGAACGGCGAAGACGGGCTGGGCGGCATCTTTCCGGCGATGGCCAACACGCTCATGGCGTTCAATGCGCTCGGCTATCCGCGCGACGACCCCAATTATGTAATCGCCCGGAAGGCGGTAGACGACCTGATCGTCGACGAAGGCGACAGCGCGTATGTCCAGCCCTGCGTTTCTCCGGTCTGGGATACGGCGCTTGCGGCCCATGCGCTGATGGAAGCTGGCCACCCCGGCGACGATCCGGTCATCAGCCGTGCCTCCAAATGGCTGGCCGAACGGCAGATACTCGACGTGAAGGGAGACTGGGCGGCCAATCGGCCGAACGTCCGTCCCGGCGGCTGGGCATTCCAGTACCGTAACGATTACTACCCCGATGTCGACGACACCGCAGCGGTCGTGACGGCGCTCGATCGCGCTGGAGAACTGTCGCTGCGAGAATCCGTTGCGCGCGGCGCCGAGTGGGTGATTGGCATGCAGAGCGCCCAGGGCGGCTGGGGCGCCTTCGACGCCGACAACGAATATTACTGGCTGGAGCACATTCCGTTCGCCGACCATGGCGCGCTTCTGGATCCGGCGACCGCCGACGTGAGCGCGCGCTGCATCTCGATGCTCGCGCAACTTGGCTATGACCGGGAGCATCCGGTCATGAAGAAGGGGCTTACCTATCTGCGCCGGGAACAGGAGAAGGACGGCTCCTGGTTCGGGCGCTGGGGCACCAACTATATTTACGGCACCTGGTCGGCGCTCTGCGCCCTGAATGCGGCGGGCGAAGACATGGGTGCGCCGCATATCCGCAAGGCCGTTGACTGGCTGGTCGCGCAGCAGCGCGAGGACGGCGGCTGGGGCGAGGACTGCACGACCTACTGGCAGGACCATAAAGGCGAGTCCACGGTATCCACCCCGTCCCAGACGGCGTGGGCGCTGCTTGCCCTGATGGCCGCGGGCGAAGTCGAAAACGACGCTGTAAAGCGTGGGATCGACTGGCTCCTGAATGCGCCGCGCGACGGCGCCGAGTGGGAAGAGGAATATTACAACGCTGTCGGGTTCCCACGCGTATTCTACCTCCGCTATCACGGCTACTGCGCGTATTTCCCGCTCTGGGCGCTGGCGCGATACCGCAATCTCAAGACTACCAATTCGCAGCGCCCCGTCTTCGGGCTCTGAACGGGGAACGGTGTCTGACTCCCGGCCGCCCATTGGCGTCGTAACGGGATCTCAGCGCGAGCGCGCGTCGCTGGCAGCTGTTATGCCGCAAATGGACGTTAGATGCTCGGGCGCGCGACCCGACCGCGCGGCTTTTCTGGCTGCCCAGTTCGTCGAGGGCGGCTGCGAGGCGCTTCTGAGCATCGGTCTTGCCGGCGGGCTGGACCCCGTGCTGAAGCCGGGCGACCTGATTGTCTCCAGTACCATCATCGAGCCGGATGGGAAGAAAGTGCCGTCAGACGCGATATGGCGTGACAATGTCGTCGACAGGCTGGATCGCGCCCGCATCGATTACCGCATCGGCCCGATGCTCGGCGCAGACGAACTCGTACGGTCTCCTGCGGCCAAGCAGTCGTACTTTAGCACGACCGGGGCGCTGGCGGTCGATATGGAGAGCCACGCTGTCATGCGGGTAGCCAAAGCGGCTGGGATTCCCGCCATCGCAATTCGAGCCGTGGCGGACCGGTCTGACGACGAACTGCCCGAGACGGCCGCATACGCGCTAACCGTCAACGGGGGCGTTGCCTTTTTTTCTATTCTCAGCGGATTGATGCGACGGCCATCGGACCTGGGGGGAATGCTGATGCTGGCGCGGCGCAGTGCGCAGGGATTCGCAGCCCTACGCCGCGTCGCTGCGCTCCCGCTTCTGCGCGAGCCGTTCTGACATCGTCTGAACGACGTCATCGAACACGAACTGGGCCGGGCGCTGATTCTCCAGCGGAATATCGGGTGCCATCGGCTTTTCGGTATCGATGCCCTTCAGAAACACGCCGAGCGCCTTGAGCGGGTGAGACAGCGTGTCGTTAACGGCCGTCGCCTCGTAACCGCAATGCACCATGCAGTTGGCGCATTTCTCGTATTTGCCGGTGCCGTACGAATCCCAGTCCGTTTCCGACATCAATGCGGCGAAGCTCTGCGTGTACCCTTCCGACAACAGGTAGCAGGGCTTCTGCCAGCCGAAGATATTGCGCGTCGGATTACCCCACGGCGTGCAGTGATATTCCTGGTTGCCGGCGAGGAAATCCATGAACATGGTCGACTGGCTGAATCGCCACTTCTTGAGCGATCCGATCCGGAAGATGTCGCGGAACAGCTCCTTGGTCCGGCGCCGGTTGAGGAAGTTTTCCTGATCGGGCGCGCGCTCATAGGCGTAGCCGGGCGATACCGTGATCCCTTCGACCTGCAGCTCGTCCATGCAGAAATCGAAAAATTCGGCAGCTTCCGCCGCGTTCATCTGGTCGAACAGGGTGCAGTTGACGTTGACCCGGAAGCCCTTTGCCTTGGCTGCCTTGATGGCGGAGACCGCCCGGTCGAACGTGCCCGGCTGGCTGACAGCCCGGTCGTGATGTTCGCGCATCCCGTCGAGGTGAACCGAAAAGGTCAAATACGGCGTTGGCGTAAACAGCTCCAGCCGCTTTTCCAGCAGCAGCGCATTGGTGCAGAGATAGACGAAGCGCTTGCGCGCGACGAGTTCCTCGACAATCTGCCTGATGTCCTTGTGCAGCAGCGGTTCGCCACCCGGGATCGACACGATCGGCGCGCCGCATTCCTCGACCGCCTGTACGCAGTCCTCGACCGACAGGCGACGGTTAAGGATATCGTCCTCGTAATCGATCTTGCCGCATCCGACGCAGGCCAGGTTGCACCGGAACAGGGGTTCCAGCATCAGGACGAGCGGATAGCGCTTCACGCCCTTGAGGCGCTGGCCGACGATATAGCTTCCGACGCGGAGCTGCTGGATAAGGGGGACGCTCACATGGACCTCTCTTTCATCGGCGCAACGTAATCGCAACCGGAGGCCCCCGCAAGAATCTCCGCCGTCGCGCCTTGAATTCCACAAGTGGGGTTTCCGGGGCGTAAGGAAAAGCCCTAATGTCGGACAAACGATTATGGACCGGGATTCGAAGACATGACTGTGCTCGTTACCGGGGCGACCGGGTTTGTCGGCTCGGCCGTTGCGCGGCGGCTTCTTGCCGACGACGTACCGGTGCGCGTCCTTGTGCGACCGTCCAGCGATCTCGCCAATGTCGAAGGGCTGACGGTAGAATGTGCTGTTGGAGACCTGAACGACCCCGCTTCCCTGCGAGATGCCTGCAAGGGGTGTTCGGCGCTGTTTCATGTCGCTGCCGATTACCGACTGTGGACGCGCGACCCCGAGACGATGCTGGCGATCAATGTCGACGGATCGCGCAGCCTGATTCGGGCGGCGATGGAGGCTGGCGTCGAAAAGATCGTCTACACCTCGTCGGTGGCTGCGCTGGGCAATACAGGAACCGGCGCGGCGGCCGACGAATCCACGCCCGTAACGCTCGATGACATGATCGGTACGTACAAGCGGTCGAAATTCATTGCCGAGGAAGCTGTCCGGCAATTGATCGCAGACGAAGCAGCCCCGGTTGTCATCGTCAACCCGTCCGCACCGGTCGGCCCGCGCGATATCAAGCCGACGCCGACGGGACGCATGATCGTCGAGGCCGCTGCCGGGCGCATGCCGGCCTTCGTCGATACCGGGCTCAATGTGGTCCATGTCGACGACGTGGCCGAGGGGCATTTCCTGGCCTGGAGGAAGGGCCGCGTAGGAGAGCGCTATATCGTCGGCGGACAGAACATGACGCTGGCTGAAATCCTTGCCGAAATCGCGCAGATATGCGGGCGGAAGCCGCCGACGGTCAGAATTCCGAGGCTAGCCATCATGCCCATTGCCGCCATGGCGGAGGCATGGACTCGGCTGACCGGCGGAGAAGAGCCGTTCGTGACGATCGACGGTCTGAAGATGGCGAAAAAGAAGATGTACTATTCGTCGGCGAAAGCAGAACAGGAACTGGGCTACGAAGCGCGACCGGTAAACGAGGCCTTCGTCGACGCGATTTCCTGGTTCCGCGATAACGGGTATCTCGACTGACATGAAAGCACTCATCCTCGCCGCCGGCACTGGCTCGCGGCTGACAGGCCCCGACGACTCGGGCAGGCCGAAATGTCTTCTCGAATTCGGTGGGGAGACCCTGCTCGCCCGCCATATCCGGATCCTGCAGGAACTCAGCATCGAGGAACTGGTCATGGTGGTGGGCTACAACGCGCATCTGATCCGTGATGAAGTCCGGACGCTCGGTGCGACCGATTTCGTTCGGTTCCTGGAAAATCCGCGATTTCGCGAGGGCAGCGTTATCTCGATGTGGACGGCGCGCGACGCGCTTTCCGATGGCGGCGACTGGCTGTTCATGGATGCCGACGTGCTCTACGACCCGGCCATACTGAGGCGTATGGCTGCTTCGGGCGATGCGACCTGTTTTCCCTATGACAGCGGGTTCGAGGATGGCGAAGAACCCGTGAAATTCTGCCTCCGCGACCGCAGGCCGGTCGAGTTCCGCAAGGCGATCGGCGATGTAGCGTACGACAAGATCGGCGAATGGGTCGGGTTTATCCGGATGAGCCCCGAATTCAGCACTGCGTTGGCGCGCAGGACGGAAGACTATGTCGGCGACGCACCGACGCAGGAGCCTTACGAGGAGGCCGTGAGGGATTTGATTCTCGGCGAGTTCAACGAAAGGGCAGGGGCGGTCGATATTGCCGGTCTTGCCTGGATCGAGATCGACTTTCCCGAAGACGTCGCCCGGGCGGAGAAAATTATTCTGCCGCGCGTCGGAAACTGAGAACGGGGAGAAACGATATGGCGAAACCGCAACGCTGGATCGGTAGCTGGGCGATATCGCCGACGGCGATGGACGACATGTCGCTCGACGGTCAGACGGTGCGCATGATCGCACATATCAGTCGCGGGGGCTCGCAGGTGCGCGTGCGCCTTTCGAATTTCTACGGCACCCGGAAACTCGACATCGGTTCGGCGCGGATTGCCCTCCGGGGCGACGGCGACACGACCGATCCGTCGACCGACCGAGCGATCACGTTTTGCGGCAGCGAGCGCGTATCCATTCCGCCCGGCGCCCTGGCTATCAGCGATCCGGTCGAGATCGACGCGTCGCCGCTCTCCGATCTGGTAATCAGCCTGTTCGTGCCCGGAACCCTGCCGAACGAGGCGGGGGTCACCGGTCAGATCAACGTCGTGCAGACCTGCTGGCTTTCGCCCAAAGGCAATTTTACGCGCGAAGCCGACATGCCCGTTGCCGACAGTCTTGATGGCGCGTTCTTTCTGGTCGGTATCGACGTGCCGGCCGCGGAGGACACGAAGGGCATTGTTGCCATCGGCGACTCGCTGACGATTTCAAATATCTCCACCATTGGTGCGAATCTGCGCTGGCCCGATCAACTCGCCCGCCGGCTCGCCGCGGACCGGCCCGACAACATGCCTGGAATCATGAATCAGGGAATCGGCGGCAACCGGATCGTTCACGATGCCCGCGGCGGCAGCCTGCAATGGCGCTGGGACCGCGACGTGCTGGCACAGCCCGGTGTGACGCACGCCATCGTGTTTCTCGGCATCAACGATATCCGCAACCGCAGCCGCGACCCGGCGCAGGACGTGACGGCAACCGAATTGATCGAAGGGCTAACCTCCGTCGCCGAGCGCACGCGGGCGCGCGGCATCGCGATCTATGGCGGGACAATGCTGACTTTCGAGAACGAGAACTACAACCCGCCGCCCGGCCTGACCGGTCTCTACACACCCGAAGGCGAAGCGGTGCGTCAGGAAGTCAATGAGTGGATCAGGGAAGGTGGCGCGTTCGATGCGGTCATCGATTTCGATCTGGCGCTGCGCGATCCCGAACATCCGACTCAGATGCTGCCGGTCTACGATTGCGGCGACCATCTGCACCCGGGAGACGCCGGTTATACGCGCATGGGCGATTACGTCGATCTGGCGCTTTTTGATTAGGCTCGGGTTTAATCATTGCCGCGCCGGCCCTCATAACCTGATGTTGAACATCGGGTGTTTTTTCGATCATCTGTTCATGCTGATTTTTGCGACCGTGGCTGCGCTGGCGCTGACGAGCGCGGCGCTGGCGCTTGTGATCGCCGCCAGTATCCTGCCGCGGACTCTGCCGACTCCGGATTGAGTTCCGCTCTGTTTTCCTGACAATTCGATGTCCATTTACTGAGACACAGGGAATCCGCTAGAATAACGACAGTTTGCTTATGGGTTGCTGGCCGACTGTCGGCGATCCGGGCGATTTGCGAGAGAAGGGATTTAAGCCATGGCCACCGTCGTCAAGGAATCCGACACTATCACCGTCACGCCGCTGCACCCCGCCATCGGGGCGGAGATCAGCGGGGTGGACCTGTCCCGGCCACTCGACCCTGTCACGGTCGAGGCAATCCGCGACGCCTGGCACGACAATGCAGTCCTGCTGTTCCGCGATCAGGAAAATTTCACCGGCGAGGACCAGCTTCGCTTCGCCGGCTATTTCGGAGAGGTTGCTGAACGTCATAAGCCGAAACCCGGTGCCAGCGCGCCTACTCATGGCGCGGACTGGGTCAATCTAATGCCGATTTCCGACAAGAAGGACGAAAACGGCAAGGCGATCGGCGGGCTTGGCCATGGCGAGATGTGGTTCCATTCCGACAAGTGCTATCATCAGGCGCCGCACCGCGCGTCGTTTCTCTACGGCATCGATATCCCGACCGAAGGCGGCCACACGCTCTATTCGAGCATGTACGCCGCCTACGACAATCTGCCGCAGGAATGGAAGGAACGGTTCAAGGACACGATGGTGATGCAGGCGTACGATTACGGCTGCGACGAGCGTCTGAATCTCGACATCGATCTGAATAACATTTTCCACTACCGCCAGCCGATGTTCCTCAAGAACCCCGGCTCGGGGCGGATCGGACTCTACGTGTCGCGACTCAACACGCTCAGGATAGAAGGGCTGGACCGCGACGAGAGCGAGGAAATTCTCCACAAGATGTTCGAGATCATGGAGGATCCGTCGGTCATCTACGAACATGTCTGGCGGCCCAATGACCTGCTGATGTGGGACAATCTGGCCTGCCATCACGCGCGGACCACGTGGCCGGACGAGCAGACCCGCGAACTGCGTCGCTGCACGACGAAGGGCTTCCCGCTTTATTGATCGGCGTTTCGTATACTGAGGAAGCGGCGGCCGATTGGCCGCCGTTTTCTTTTCGGCCTGGTCGCGCGATGCTTACGCGAACGACGACGAAACAGGGATCGCGATCACGGACAAGAGTCTTTCGGATGCAGCGAACCGGCAGGAATTCCTGCAGATGCAGGAGCTGGGCGATCTGCAGGCACCAGGCGCTGCGCTTCTTCTCCGACGACGAAGTCGGCTACGAATACCCCGGGCCTGCGCAAAGGGTTTCGGCGACGATTACGAGGTCGACCCCTGGATCCGGCGCGATTACGAATGTGCGCGCAACCACAAGTGATACATGTCGGCCAGCCAACGCGTTGCAGGGCAATGCCCGGTTTCAGGCGATAAGCGGGCGTGGACCGGGTGGGGCCGGCTGGAGCGATTCCAGGTAAACGGAAAATGCTCTAGGGTTCATCGGCCGTTAGCCATGCCAAGGCATCGGATCGAGTGCCGAAATAACCGGTTGGGAAATCCGCTGGGCCCTCTGGAGTAGGGGGAGACCCAATCGCCGGCATTCCTGTCGGCATAATGAAAGCGAATTTCTTCATTCCCGCGGAGTTGTATCGTGGAATGATATGCTCATCGCGCCAGCCCAAGGACATTTTGCTGGAATCCATTTTGAATTGGGTCGCGTCGATTAGACCGCCGCTTCTTCCACATTTTTCGAAGATTCCCGCGTAGGTCGCGAGGAACTGATTAAAATGTTCGCCTTCCATATCGGTGGTCGTGTCGAACCACCTGATTTCGACGCAATTGAATGTCGGCCGATCAATACACTCGCCCCACTGGTCCGCGTATTCAATCATCGCATTGCACATTTTGCGCTCCTCGTCCCCATTCGACATACAACTTGGGGAATGAGACATTGCAGTATAGAATAGTCAAGTAGGCACAAAAAATATACTATGATGGAAACCCAGGATCGACGCCGCGTTGACACGGTCGAGCAGCTGATGAAGGTGATCGGCGCCAAATGGAAGCCGGCAATTATTTTCTGCTTGGTCCATGGTGGTCGACAACGGTATTCGAACATACGACGGGCGATACCCGATGCGACGCAAAGAATGCTGACGTTGCGTCTTCGAGAACTCGAACGAGATGGAATCGTTCGGCGCTTTGTCCACCAGGTCGTGCCACCGCGGGTCGAATACGAAATGACCGAACTCGGAATGGAGTTGCATCCCATTTTTCGGGATTTGTGTTCATGGGGTGAGGTGCATCAGTCCGATATTCTCGCCTGCCGTAAGGCCTATGACAGGAAAAACGGCCGTGGTGGGAGCAATTAAATCCAATCGCAGGAAGATGCGGGCCAGTTGCGCGTTATAGCGAAAGTTTTCTACGGTCGGCCCGCGGACGTGCGGTTTATAGGGGCGTGGCTTCCGCTTCCGGTCCTTAGAAGTCCTTGCCCTGCCGTCACAGGAATGTTCGAAATGACCTGATGGCCGGTCGTCGTGACGGCCACCGACTTCAGACCTTGTAGACGTATTCCTTGCCCGCTTCCCGCTCGATATCGGGCGGGAAGTTCCTGCGCTTGTCGGCGTAGTACTTTTCCAGATGGTCGCCTTCCGACGCACGGTTGTAGGTCGCGAAATACATCCGGCGCTGTGACTTCGTCGGATTGGGGTCCGACCGGTGCGGCGTGTAGGCGTCGAACAGCGCAATGTCGCCTGGCGTCATCGGGTATTTGACGAATTCCATGTCGCGCGTGTCGTCGTCGGTCAACGGCTCCATACCGCGCAGCAGGCCGCGCCTGTTCTGGCCCGGCGCTAGTTCGATACAGCCGTTTTCCTCCGTCGCCTCGTCGATGCAGACCATCACATTGACGAAGTTGCTGGCGTAGTCCTCCCACCCGGCCTGGCTGTCCTGGTGCGGTTCGAACCCGCCGCCGCCCGGCATCTTGAAATTGATCTTTTCCTTGAACAGCACGACGTCCTCGCCGAACGCCTGTGCCGCCGGCGCGGTGAGAACCCGGGTCAGCTCATCGAAGCCGTCATGGAAGCGCCGGATATATTCGATCCGGTTGATCAGGTCGCTGCCGTCGGCGCGCGATTTTTCGTGAAAAACCCAGTGTTTGCCGACTTCCTCCGGCAGGTCGGCGACTTCCCGGGTCCATCGTTCGATGGTCGCGGCATCCCCGGCATCGAACGCCCCTGGCACGACGACATAACCGTCGCGCTCAAAATCCGCGACCTGCTGATCTGTGAGTTTCGGTGTCTGGATCATTGCGTCATTCTATAAGTAGGGGCGCCGATTTCCGCAATCCACGATTCGGTCTAAAACGGGACAGGAGGATATTTCCATGATCGAAGCCGACAGCTTTCTTCGTCCCGCGCTGGAATCCGGGTTCGGATTCTATTCCGGCGTCCCGTGCTCGTTCCTGACGCCGATCATCAACCGGGTCATCAGCGACGATTCCCTTGCCTATATCGGCGCGGCGAGCGAGGGCGAGGCGGTGGCGATCGCGTCAGGTGCCTGGCTGGCGGGCAAGGACACGGTCGTGATGTGTCAGAACTCGGGGCTCGGCAATGCCGTGAACCCGCTGACCTCGCTCAACCATCCGTTCAGAATTCCGACGCTGCTGATCGTCACCTGGCGCGGCGGGCCGGGGATCGAGGACGAGCCGCAGCACCAGCTCATGGGGCCGATTACACCCGGTATGCTCGACGTCATCCAGGTGCCGCATCGCGGTTTTCCGTCGTCGGACAATGAGATCGCCGGCGCGATCGCGGAGGCGGGGGAGACCATGGCGAGGACGGAACTGCCCTTTGCAATGATCATGGAGAAGGGAGCGGTCCGCGACGACGGTATCGACGCGCCGGTGATTGCGCCGCCGGTGCGCGGCACGAGGCTCGATCTGCAGACGGGCGGCGATGCGCCCGGGCGGGTTGCGGCAATGGAAAAGCTTCTCGCCGCCGTTCCAGATAATGCCGCCCTGATTGCTACCACAGGCTATACCGGACGCGAGCTCTATACTCTCGCTGATCGCGACCAGCATCTCTATCAGGTTGGCTCTATGGGATGCGCCGCCGGGATGGGGCTCGGCGTCGCTGTGAATTCGGACCGGCCGGTGATCGTGCTCGATGGAGACGGTGCCGCACTGATGAAGCTCGGCTCCATGGCGACGATCGGCGCGACGGCGCCGGATAACCTGATCCATATCGTGTTCGACAACGGTACCTATGAAAGCACCGGCGGCCAGCCTACCGTCTCGCATATTGTAGACTTCGCGAATGTCGCTATTGCATGCGGCTATCCGCACGCCTCGACTTGCGACGGGCTCGGCGGGTTCGAACAGGCTGTGAAAACAGCGCTGGCCGAACCGGGGCCGCATCTGATTCACATGAAAGTCGGGCGCGGCACCATCGACGGGCTGGGGCGGCCCAAGATCGCGCCCGCAGATGTCGCGCGCCGCTTTCGCGATTTCGTAGTGGGATAATGCAGTTCATCCAGGGAGAAACACCATGACCATCGACAACATGCAGGTCATCGCCATCGAGGAGCATTACTGGGATCACGCGGTCACCGATCACTGGGAGAGCTCTGCGGCAGGCCGTCGCGGCCCGGTACAGGAGCGGCTTTACGATTACGGCAAGCTGCGTATCAAAGAGATGGACGAGGCCGGTGTCGATATCCAGGTGCTGTCGCACGGCGCGCCGTCGACCCAGCGCCTGCCCGCCGATTCCGCTGCAGAAATAACGAAGCAGGCAAATGACAATCTGAAGGCGATCATTGATGCGCGCCCTGACCGGTTCGGCGGGTTTGCGGCGCTCCCGACCGCCGATCCCAAGGCCGCGGCGGACGAGCTGGAACGCGCGGTCGACAAGCTCGGGCTGTGCGGCGCGATGATCCACGGGATGTCCAACGGGGAATTCGTAGACCTGCCCAAATACTGGCCGATTTATGAACGCGCCCAGGCGCTCGACGTGCCGATATATCTGCATCCTGGCCGTCCGCATCCGGCGGTGCAGGAGGTCTATTACAAGGATTACGCCGAAAAATATCCCAACTTCGTCACCTCCGGCTGGGGCTACACGGTGGAGACCGCGACGCAGGGAATCCGGATGGTTCTGTCGGGCGTGTTCGAAAAGTATCCCGACCTCAAGATCGTCCTCGGCCATCTCGGAGAATCGCTGCCGTTCTCGCTGTGGCGCATTGATCAGTCACTGTCGCGCGTCGAGAACGAAGGCGGGCTTGGCTTCCGCGACACGTTCGCCCAGCATTTCTGGATCACCACCAGCGGCAATTTCTCGGATCCGTCGCTGCTCTGCTGCATTCAGGAGATGGGCATGGACCGTATCATCTTCTCGATCGACTACCCATTCGTCGACAACCCGCCCGGTACGGAATGGATGGAGCGGCTGCACCTGAACCGGCAGGCCAAGGAAAAAATCCTGAACGGCAACGTGAAAGCGCTGCTCAAAATGGATTAAACGGACGGCTTCAGCCCCTCGCGCGATACGCCCATTGTATCGAGGGCGTCGCCGATCGCGGCGAGGGTGCGGCGCATGTCGTTCTCGAACACCTGCCCGATACAGCCGATGCGGAAACTTTTTTCCTGAGTCACTGCGCCGGGGTAAAGCACAATCCCCTGCTCGTTGAGCCGGTCGTAGAGCGTCTGGAAGTCGAATGCATCGTCCTCCGGCATGCGTACAGTGACAATGATCGGAGCCTGAAGGTCATCGGGCAGGAAAGTCTCGAACCCTAGGTCGCGCAGCCCCTCCACGAGCACTTTGCAATTCGCCGTATAGCGTCCGCCGCGTGCTGTCACGCCGCCTTCGGCCTCATGCGCGTCGAGCGCGGCATCGATCCCTGCCAGCACGTGGGTCGGTGGGGTGAAACGCCACTGGCCGGTGCGCTCCATGTACTCGTGCTGGTCGAACAAATCGAGGCTGAGAGAATGCGCATTGCCCTTGGCAGCGGTCAGAGCCTCGCGCTCGATCAGCGCATAGCCCATGCCAGGCGCGCCCTCGAGGCATTTGTTGGCGGACGCAACGACCGCTTCCGCAGAGATCGACGACAGGTCGATTTCCAGCGCCCCGAACGAACTCATCGCATCGACGATCAGTTTCCGGCCAGCCGCAGTGACGGCGTCTGAAATTTCCCGCAACGGGTTGAGGATGCCGGAGGTCGTCTCGCAATGGACGAGGACGACATGTGTTATGGCCTCGTCGTCGGCGAGCATTTCAGAGATGTCGTCGGGCGATGGCGGTGTGTCCTCGGCTGTTTCGTGTACGACATGGTCACGGCCGATGAGCGCCAGGATCCGGACGATCCGCTTGCCGTAGGCCCCGTTGACCAGTGCAAGCGTCTTCGAGCTTTCGCGCGAAAGCATCGTGCCGAGGGTTGCTTCGACGGCGAAGGTGCCGCTGCCCTGGACGGGGATGCAGACATGGGTTTCCGAAGCGTTGGCAACGTCCAGCAACCGACGGCGGACCCGCGCGGTCATCTCGATGAAGGCGCCGTCGCGCGAGCCCCAGTCGCGCAGCATGGCCTGTCGTGTCGTTTCTGCGGTCGTTAGCGGGCCGGGGGTCAGCAGGATCTGGCGCGTTTCATCGTTGCGGGTCATTTCGGCTTTTCTTGAAAGATTCCGTGTTCCGCGCAATGTAAGGGGATGCGCGGCGTACGTCGATATCCGCCGCCGCCGACTGGAGGCTGAGATTAGTCACGATACCTGGATACATCGCGGCGTGCGAAGCGCAGTCCGTCCGCTTGTGGGGACCTGGGTACGGCCTAATCATCTGACCAGCCTGCGCCTTGCCACGGGATTCGCCTCGGCTGCCGCTCTGGCGGTCGGGTCCGCTGGCTGGACATATATCGGTGCCGGCGTCTTGCTGGTATCCCTGTTTCTCGATCGGGCGGACGGCGAGCTGGCAAGACAGTCGGGCCATACCAGTCGATTCGGTCATATTTACGATCTGGTCGCGGATGGGGCTTCCAATGCGGCTGTCTTTGTCGGAATCGGAGCCGGTGTGGCTCGGACATGTCCCGATTGCCCTGGACTGCTTCACGGCGCATTGGCAGGTGTTTCTGTCGTTCTCGCAGAGGCCCTTATGATTTACCTGGATACCATGGCTTTACAGAAATCGTCCGAACTTGGCGGGCGCTGGGGATTCGACCCGGATGACGCGATGTTTCTGGTTCCGCTGGCCCTGGTCCTCGGAGCAGGGGGCGTCGCCCTGTCGGCGGCGGCTTTCGGCGGTCCGCTGGCGGTTGTTGCGTTGGCCATACTGGCCGTATATCGGATCAGACGGCAGCGGAAGGAAGCGATACAGGACGCTGGCAATGCTTGAAAGCTTCGGGAGAGGCGTCGGGCGTTGGGTGGAGTTCGTTAGAGCCCGCGCGCTGCTTGTCCTGACGGTTTCGCTGTCTCTCGTCGTTCTCTCCGGCTGGTATTCGGCGACGGATCTGACGATCAACACGTCGAACGACAAGATGTTGTCGGAAGAACTTCCGTTTCAGCGGGACTCGCTCCTCTACGATCAGGCGTTTCCCCATCTGATCGGAAATATCGTGGTCGTTATCGACGGGCATAACAGCGACCGCGTGGATATTGCCGCAGACCGGCTCGCAGAAGCGCTCCGAAGGAACAACGGACCTTTCGAGTCGGTTTTCGATCCCGAAGGGCTCGATTATTTCCGACGGAACGGCCTTCTGTTCCTGGACGAGGGCGAACTGGCCGGTCTGGTCGACCGGTTAACGGAATCGCAGGCCTTCCTGGGCACGTTGTGGCGTGACCCCAGCCTGCGCGGCCTGTTCGGCGTCCTGGATCTTGCCGTCCGAAATTCGGAAGACGGCTCGGGCGATATCGGCCCATTGGTCCGGACAGTCGCAGAAACGGTCACTGCCCGGACTTCGGGAACGCCTAGACCGGTGTCGTGGCGCGATCTGATCGAGGGAAAGCAAAGCAGCGGCCACAGGGCGCGGCGGATCATTCTGGTCAAACCGCGTATTGACGAAACCTCGCTGCAACCGGCGGCGGAGGCGATAGACGTCATTCGCCGGCTTGCAAAGCGCGTGACTTCGGACGAGGCGGACGACATTCGCGTCCGTTTGACCGGTTCTGCGGCGCTGGAGGAAGAAGAGCTGGAGAGCGTGGCGGAAGGAATGGGGCTTGCGGGGCTGGTGTCGGCCACGCTCGTGCTCGTTCTTCTGTTCTGGTGTTTCCGTTCCGGACGTCTGGTTGCAGCGATGCTGTTAACCCTCCTGGTCGGACTGATCTGGACGGCAGGGCTGGCGACGCTGACGGTTGGCAGACTCAACCTGATTTCGGTGGCTTTCGCCGTTCTGTTCGTCGGTCTGAGCGTCGATTTCGGTATCCATTTTGCGCTTCGGCTCCGCGAGAGCATCGATTCCGGCGAACCGTTTCGCCTCGCATTTCCAGGCGCAGGACGCAGTGTCGGCGGCGCTCTCGTGCTTTGCGCGGTGGCCGCAGCCATCTCGTTCTATTCCTTCTTGCCGACCGATTATGTAGGGCTGGCGGAACTCGGGGTCATCGCCGGAAACGGGATGTTCGTCGCCCTGCTCGCCAACCTCACCGTTCTGCCGGCGCTGATTGCGGCGATGCCGCCGTCCGCCAGGCCAAAGGCGGACGAAGCCGTTGCTGTCGAGCGGGCGAACTTCATGACACGCAACGCCCGTCCAATCGTCTGGGGAGCACTGGCGCTCGCCGCTGCCTCGACCTTCCTGATGCCGTCCGCCCGGTTCGATTTCGACCCGCTTAATCTGCGCGATCCCGACACCGAATCGGTCAGCACGTTGCTCGATCTGATGAACGAAGAGGCGGGCGGGCCCTATTCGATCGACGTGCTGTCCCGGTCGGAAGCGCAGGCGCGGGCGATGGCGAGCAGGCTCGAAGAGCTGGAAACGGTCCGGTCCGTGATCTCCGCTGACAGGTTTCTGCCCGCCGGGCAGGAAGAAAAGCTCGCGATTCTTGAAGAAGCCGCTTTTCTCGTCCTGCCCTCTCTGAGCGGTGAGCGGTTGCCGGCGCCCGATGGCGCGGCGCGCCTCAAGGCGCTGGAAAGGCTTCGGCTGGCCCTTCTGTCGGCGCGATCGTCCGAATTTTCAGCGCTTTCCACCGCGTTGGACGGTTTTAAGGCCACGCCTAAAGCGCTGGCCGCACTGGAAAGGGACCTGCTGGGCACCCTGCCTTACCGCCTTCTCCTGCTGAAACAGGCCTTTGAGGCGCAGCCCGTTACTGCGGAAGACATACCGGCGACCCTGCGTGGGCGGTATCGGGCAGCGGACGGTACGGTCCGTATCGAAGTGTTTCCCAGGGAGGATGTTCGCGACCCGTCTGCAATGCGGCGGTTTGTCGAGTCCGTCCAGTCCGTTGCGCCGCGCGCCACCGGATCGCCTGTCATCATCGTAGAAGCCGGTCGCGCAATCATGCGTTCCTTTGCCGAGGCAGGGGCAATCTCGGTCGCGGCCATCGCGTTTCTGGTCTGGGTCATCCTTCGCCGCCTCCGGGATGTGGCGATGGTCTTCGCCCCGCTGATCCTGGCGGCGATGCTGACCGTCGCTGTTGCGGCGGTTGCCGGGCTTCCCTTCAACTTTGCAAATGTAATCGCCCTGCCCCTGCTATTCGGTCTTGGCGTGGCCAGCGCCATTCATCTTGTCCTGCGCGAACGGGCCAGAAACGGCGTAACCGGTCTGTTCGAGACGTCGACGCCGCGCGCCGTGGTGTTCAGCGCGCTGACCACGGTCGGGTCCTTCGCGTCGATAGCGCTATCGAGTCATCCGGGAACCGCAAGCATGGGCGTGTTGCTGGCGCTGGCGATCTCGCTCAGCCTTTTCTGCACCCTTGTTTTTCTGCCTGCCCTGATGGCGTATCGCCGCAACCTGAAAGACTGAAATGCGCTTTCTGCGATGGGGGTTCCTGCTTGCCGGTCTGGTCCTCCTTGCAATCGTTGCAGGGGAGACGGATCTGGCGGAAGCGATGCGTCTCGTCGGCCACATGGGCTGGGGTATCGCCCTTATATTCGCCATCTATCTGGTCGGATTCGCCGGTGACGTCGCGACAGCGTTGCTGACGCTCCGCATTATGCCGCTGCAGTTGTCCTGGTACGGCCGTATGTGGCTGGTTCGCATGATGGGCGAGGCGTTCAACTACACGCTGCCGGCCGGCGGCATGGGCGGAGAGCCGATAAAGGCCGTTCTTCTCCATCGTCATTTCGGCGTTCCGTATCGCGACGGAGCGGCATCGCTGCTTATGACCAAGACCGTTAATGATGTTGCTCTCAGTGTTTTTCTGGCGGTCGGCTTTGTCATGATGCAGGGCAATCCCCGCCTGCCGGACGCATACGGAGTTGTCGCCGGTGTGGGACTCGGAGCGCTTGTCGCCGGTATTTCGGGATTTTTTACCGTGCAGCGTTTCGGCCTGTCGTCGGCGTTCGCGGCGCGAGTTCCCGATTGGGCTGGCGGGCGCAAGCTGGCTGGGGTAACGCAGCTGCTGCGGGATCTGGAATCGCGGTTCCGCGACTTCTATGCCGGAGGCCCGGCGCGGTTTGGAACGGCTCTGGCGATCGCTTTCGCCGTCTGGGTCGTTGGCGCGGTCGAAATCTACGTTACCCTGGACTGGCTGGGACATCCCGTGACCTGGCAGGAGGCCTGGATCATCGAGGCGGCGGCACAACTCGTGCGCGCCGGCACGTTTTTCATACCGGCCAGCATCGGCGCACAGGAGGGTGCGTTCGTTGTTCTCAGTTCCGCGATCACCGGGTCGCCGGCCGTCGGTGTGGCGGTCGCCGTCGTTCGACGTCTAAGGGAAATTGTCTGGTTCGGACTCGGGTTCGCCGTTGGACCGCTGGTGCCCAGGGTCGCGCGGCGGGTCGACGAATGAGCGTTACGGGTTAAGAAGTTTTCGCGCGCGCTCGTTCAGTTCGCGCTTCAGACCTGCGGTGCCGCCGGCTTTCAGCAGTTTTCTGTACTCCGAGCGCCGGATCGCAATTTCGCTGATGCCCGCGTTCAGCAGAATATCGACGATACGCCATTTACCGTCGCGCTGCCTCACGACGTAAGTCAGCGGAACTGCGTCTTCCGCCGGACGGTTGATTCGTGTCCGAACAAGCTTCGTTCCGCGGGGGCCGTCCTTGACTTCGAGCGTTTCAAACGATTGCCCCGACCAGGCATTGAACCGGGAGGCATATGTCGCAATGCTGAAATTCCCGAAAGCGGAGACCAACCCGCCCTTGTCGGCGTCACCGGCGTTTCGCCATGCCGGTCCCGTCGAGAGGGCCGTCATCAGGCGGAGATCGAACGTGCTTTCGAGAACCGGTTTGATCCGGCTGTAGCGTTCCGCCGTATCGATTCGGTCGGCCAGTTTCATGACGTTGAGAAGCGTTGCATGCAGCCTGTCGACCGGGTCGCGGGCGCTGTTTGCCGCCATGACGGCGGTCGTCGCCGCGCCGAACATCCAGAAACCGGCAATTAGAACAAACCGGGCGAGTAACTTCTTCAAATCGAAACTCTCATGTGATCCGTGAACGCAATATGGCCGCATGACGAGAAATTGCCAGACCTGTGCGGTCAGCCGGTTAAAAAACCTTGCCAAATCAGACATTTCGGGCATAAAGAGCGTCAAATACGGCACCAATACGGCTCAAATGCGATTATGACAGGATTTGTGATGCTGATTACAATTCCATGGGGCCGATCTTAACCGAATCTATTGCACCGGTATGATACGATCCATAAGATACCGGTCAGTTGCGGCCACTGATAGAACTTAAGTCGGAGCATCCTGGTCGGGTGCGGCGTGGGAGTGATACTGATGCTGAAATCGATGAGACGGTCAGGCAGCCTCCGTTTGGCTTTGGCGGTGGGCGCCATTGCGGTGCTTCTGCCTGCAGGCGCTTCGCGTGCGGCCGATCAGTTCGCCTACGAACAGGTGGCGGCAGCCGACATCAAGGACGTCATGCAGGCGACCTACGGCGACGTGGATGAAATCGGTATCGATGCGCCCGCAGCCGCGACTTCCGCTGAAAACTCTTTTCCTGCCGCTGAGCGAGCGGTTTCCACGACCGGTTCGGACACCCGGGACCTTCCGCAGTTTGCGCAGGCATGGACCGCCGACACAAAGGACGATGCGCCGCTGCAGGTTGCGCAGTCCGGTGGGAATGACATCAATGACCCGCTCGAAAGCTTCAACCGGGTCATGCTCGATTTCAACGAATTCCTCCAGGCGCTTATCCTTCGTCCGATGGCGGAATTCTACATCCTGATGCTGCCTGACGAGGCGCGTGACGCTATCCACAATGCGCTGGATAACCTGAGGTCTCCAGTGGTGCTCGCCAATGACCTGCTCCAGGGTGAGGGCGAACGGGCCTGGGAAACCACGCAACGGATGCTGATCAATTCGACCGCTGGTGTCGGAGGGTTGATTGATGTCGCAGAAAAATGGGGCATCAAGGGACATAGCGAAGATCTGGGCCAGACCTTTGCGGTTTGGGGCGTTCCGGAAGGCTTCTATCTGGTTCTGCCGCTGTTCGGGCCTTCCAACCCACGCGATGCGATCGGCAAGTTCCTGGACAGCTATCTCGATCCGCTGAGCCATTACGCCGATAACACGGACCGTGAGGAAATCAGCTACACACGGACATTGCTGGGCGGAGTGGATGAGTTTTCCCGGGTCATGAACGACCTGCAGAAGCTCAAGGAAACCTCTGTCGACTACTATGCGGCGCTTCGCAGTGTCGCGCGGCAGAAGCGTGAAGCCGATATCCGCAACGGAACGCCGAAAGAAGGCGCGCCGGTCCCGGATCTGAAATACGACTTCAACGCGGAATTCACAGCCCAGTAAGGGAATATGCCGGCGATGTGACGCCGTTCATTCAGGCCGCGCCCGGATTATCCGGGCGCGGCTTTTATTTGACTTTCCCGAATTGTGTCCGACATTGAGTCCTTAACCGTAAACCACTGCCGATCAGGAACCATGTTCATACAGACTGAAGCGTGTTCAGATCCGAACAGGATAAAATTTCTTCCCGGGCGGGATGTATATCCGGCCGGGCCGCTGTCCTTTGCAGATGAGGCGAGCGCAAAAGTGTCGCCGCTCGCCGCCCGGATTTTCGGACTTAGCGATGTCGAGGGCGTCGAGCTCGGCGCCGACTATATCGCTGTCACGAAATCCTCCTCGGCAGAATGGCTGCATATGAAGCCGGCAGTACTGGGCGCGATCATGGATCATTTCGTTGCCGGTCTCCCGGTCGTGAGCGCGCCCTCCGAGTCTGCCGGATCGACTTCAGAGGCGCAAATCGCCGAGTTTCTCACGCTGGACGAATCGGATCCCATTGTCGGCGAACTGAGGGAACTGATCGAAACGCGGATCAAGCCCGCTGCGGTCCAGGGCGGCGGCGATCTTGCGCTCAAGGGCTTTCGCGACGGGATCGTCTATCTTGAATTCACCGGGTCGGCTTTCAAGCTGATGGGCGGGGTCGAGAACATGCTCCGCCATTACGTGCCGGAGGTCGAAGGCGTTGCCGACTGGCGCGATGCGATTCCGAAGCCCGGCCTCGACACGCCGGAAGGAAAAGCCATCCAGGATCTGCTGGATCAAAGGATTAACCCCTCTGTTGCCGGCCATGGCGGCCATATTTCGCTGATCGATATCGAAGGCGCCCGCGCCTATATCCGCATGGAAGGCGGCTGTCAGGGGTGCGGGATGGCCAATGTGACGCTCAAGGAAGGCATTGAAGGGGAAATCCAGAAGGTCGTACCGACGATCCGCGAAGTGCTCGACGTGACCGATCATGCAGGCGGCACCAACCCCTACTACCAGGGCTGACGCAAAGCGGGGTCGAGGTCAGTCGTGGCGCGTTATCTGGTAACCGGCGGCTGCGGGTTTATCGGGTAGCACCTCGTCGATGCTCTCGTCGACGATGGTGCCGACGTACGCGTTCTGGACGATCTCTCGACAGGTAAGCGGGAAAACATACCCGGAGACGCGGACCTTATCGTCGGCGATGTCGGCGACCGTGCGACTGTGGGAAAAGCGGTAGAAGGCGTCGACGGTATCTTTCATCTCGCCGCCGTAGCTTCGGTCCAGAAATCGAATGAGGACTGGATAGGAACCCATCGCGTCAATCAGACCGGCGCGATCAATGTTTTCGATGCGGCTCGTTCCGGAACCGTGCCCGTCGTGTACGTTTCCTCGGCCGCCGTCTATGGCGACAATCCCGACATACCCCTGCAGGAGGACGCCGGCTGCCGTCCGCTGACGGCATACGGTGCGGACAAGTCCGGATGCGAACTGCATGCTGCCGTGGCGGCGCGCGCGCACGGCGTACCGGTCGCCGGGCTGCGGTTCTTCAACATCTACGGTCCGCGGCAGGATCCTGCGTCGCCCTATAGCGGCGTGATCTCGATATTCGCCGACCGGATTTCCAGGGGGCAGGGGATCACCATATTCGGTGACGGCGGGCAGACTCGCGATTTCGTCTATGTCGCGGACGCCGTACGCTATCTGCGCGCCGCCATGGATACTCCCAAGCCGGAACCCATGGTCTATAACGCCTGCAGCGGCAAACAGACCACTATCAACCGGCTGGCCGCCCTTATCGGGAAAATCGCGGGCAGGGAACCGCAAACTGTGTACGAGGCCGCCCGTCCCGGCGATATCCGCTATTCCGCTGGCGAGCCGTCGCTCGCAAGAGACAGGCTTGGCGTGACGGCAGATACCTCGATTGAAGACGGGTTGAGGCTCACATACGAGAGCCTCGTTTAAGCCGCGGATTTTTTCTCCGCAGCGAGGCGCGCGACCGGCTTGTCGTCGATCGGCCAGTGTAGCAGGGCGGCGACGAACCCGGCGGCGATAATCATGTACCAGGCGTAGTCGTAGCTTCCCGTCTGGGTGCGAATGATGCCGCCGAGCCAGACGCTGGTGAAACTGCCGAGCTGGTGGCTCAGGAACACTGCGCCGTAGAGCGTCGCCAGGTAGCGCGGCCCGAATACCTGCGCGACGATGCCGGAGGTCAGCGGCACGGTCGCGAGCCACAGGAACCCGACCGAACAGGCAAAGACGATGACTGAGACTTCGCTGACCGGGACGATGAAAAAGATCAGAAAGATCACCGATCGCGCCATGTAGAGGTTCGCGAGCAGGTACTTCTTCCGGAATTTGTCGCCGATGGCGCCGGCGGTCTGGGTGCCCAGCATGTTGAACAGGCCGATCAGGGCGATGGCGGTCGCAGCCATGGCGCCGCCGACAACGGTGCTGTCGAGATAGTTCTCCAGATGGTTGTTAATAAACTGCACCTGAAAGCCGCATACGAAGAACCCCATCAGTAGAAGCCAGAAACCCCGATGGCCGCCGGCTTCGCGGACCGCATCTCCGAGACTCTGCGTGTCCTTCTTGTTGAGCGTGTCACTGGCGCCGTGAGAGATGCACAGGCTAAGCGGGGCAACCATCAGCGCCATGGTGGCGAGGACGATGGTGGCGAATACCCACCCCTGGGCTTCAATCATGTAACGGCTCAGCGGGACGATCAGCATCTGTCCGGCCGTGCCGCCCGACACGACGATGGCGAGCCAGAAGGTGCGTTTTTCTTCCGGCGCGACCCGACCGACGATGGAAAGCAGCATCGGAAGCGCGATCCCGCTGGATCCCAGCCCCATCAGGAAGCCAATGCTGATCACGAGGTCGGATTCCGTCGTCGCCTGCGACATCATGAACAGGCCTGACGCGTACACCAGCCCGGCAATAATCAGGACCTTGATGGGTCCCCACCGGTCGGCGATGGCCCCGACGAAGGGCGCCGCGCAGCCATAGATGAACAGCTGGATCGCGGTCGCAAAGGACATGGGCTCAAAGTCCCGGACGAGCTGGCCTTGGGCGTCCGTCGTCATGAAGCCGAGCGATTCGGTGACCGGGCGCAGGAACATGCCGAGGCTCTGCCGCCCGCCATAGGCGAACAGGATGATCCCGACCGCGCAGGTCAGTACGAAATAGGGACTCCGCCAGAACGCTTTCTGCATGTCGTTCCGCGCTCCGATATCAGGCCCCGGCGGCCCGCTTGTCGGCGAGGACCTCCGAGACCGGCCGGTCGTCGATCGGCCAGTGCAGTAGGGACGCAAGCGCGCCGCCGATAATCACGATCCACCACGCGATATCGTAAGCGTTGGTCATGTCCTTGACGATCCCGCCGATCCAGACGCTGGTGAAACTGCCGACCTGGTGAAAGAAGAACACGATGCCGTACAGCGTCGCCATATAGCGCGTGCCGAACATGCCGAGTACGATGCCGGATGTCAGCGGTACGGTTGCGAGCCATAGCATGCCGATGGCGGCGGCGAAGATATAGACAGACCACTCCGACAGAGGCGCAACCAGGAAGATCGCGAATATCGCCGACCGGCTGAAATAGAGCATCGCCAGCAGGTATTTCTTGCGGTACTTGCCGCCCAGCCAGCCCGACACCCAGGTGCCGATCATGTTGAAGACGCCGATCACGGATATCGCGGTCGCCGCGATGATCGGCGCCATTCCCTGGTCCTGCAGATAGCCCGGCAGGTGCGCGTTGATGAACTGGACCTGAAAGCCGCAGGTAAAGAAGCCGACTGCCAGCAGCCAGAAGCCTTTATGCGCGCGCGCATCGGACAGCGCCTCTTTCAGGCTCTGCTCGCCCTTTTTGGCATCCAGTGCGCCCGCGGCCGCCTTCCTGATCATCAACGCCAGCGGCACCACGAGCAGGACAAATGAGCCCAGTATCAGCAGCGCGATATACCAGCCGCTTTGCTCCATCACCAGGGCGCCCGCAGGCACCAGGACAAGCTGTCCGCCCGTGCCGCCGGAGGTGATGATGCCGAGCCACAGGCTGCGCTTCTCTTCCGGTGCGACGCGGCTGGCGATGGACAGGACAAGAGACAGGGCGCAGCCCGCCGACCCGACCCCGCCGAGAAATCCAGCGCTCATGATCATCGCCGTCGGCGTCGTCGAATGCGCCATCATGAACACGCCGAATGAATAGAGCATCCCGGCGCTGACCAGCACCTTGATCGAGCCGTACCGGTCTGCGAAGGCGCCCACGAACGGGGCGGACAGCCCGTAAATCAGTGCCTGCATGCCGAGCGCCAGCGACATGCTCTGCACCTGCCAGCCGTACTCCGCCGTAATCGGGCGCAGATAGATGCCGAAGCTCTGCCGGCTGCCGTAGGACATGAAGACAATGCCGACGCAGCAGAACAGTACGAAATACGGGTTCTGCCAGAACGATCTGGTCTCTGTCTTGGTCATGGATCAGGGTCCCGAAACAGGAGCGGGCGAGCCCGCAGGGGTTTGACGTTCTTTTTTACTCCTGACCGGCGAGTCGCGCTACGGGGCATATGGTTTCAGCTGCCTGAGCCGTCCGTGACGAACCGGGCTAGTATACCGGATCCGCTGCCTTCTTCAGGCCGGTTGCGCCAGCCGTGCGACCGGCTGTTCCTTGATCGGCAGATGGAAAAGCGCTGCAAGCGCGCCGCCGAGAATAATCACCCACCACCAGCTGTCGTAGGATCCCGTCGCGTCGAACACGACGCCGCCCATCCAGGTGCTCAGGGAACCTCCGACCTGATGGCTAAGGAAGGCGATGGCGTATAGCGTCGCCATGTATCGAGGGCCGAACACGGTCGAAATAATGCCCGCGGTCAAAGGTACGGTCGCGAGCCACAGCAACCCGATACAGAACGCGAAGATATAGACCGACATCTGGCTGAGCGGCGCCAGGAAGAAGGCAAGCATGACCAGCGATCGCCCGACATACAGGAAGACCAGCAGGTTCTTTTTCTGGAAATGCCCGCCGAGCTTTCCGGCGACCGCGGTGCCGATCACGTTGCTGAGACCAATCAGCGCGATGGCGTGCGCGCCGATGGTCGCCCCGGTGCCGCTGATTTCAAGATATTTCGGCAGGTGGGTAACGACGAACTGGACCTGAAAGCCGCAGGTGAAAAATCCGAGACACAGATACCAGTAACTCCGGATTTGCCTCGCTTCGGCGAGCGCCTGGCCCAGCGTCTGCGTGTCTTTTTTCTGGTCGAGCGCCGATCCGCTGGCGTTGCCCGCGATCAACGCCATCGGAACAATGGCGAAGATGAAGGCTGCCAGGATAACCATGGCATCCGTCCAGTCCATGCGTTCCAGCAGGAAACCGTTGAGCGGCACCAGGAACATCTGACCGCCAGTCCCGCCTGCGGATACGATTCCCAGCCACAGGCTGCGCTGTTTTTCCGGTGCGACGCGGCCGATGACCGACAGCAGCATCGGCAGGCCGCAGCCTGCCGCAGCGAGGCCGCTCAGGACGCCGACACTCAGTGTCAAATGAAGCTCGGACGAGGCATTGCTCAGCAGGAACATGCCCAGTGCGTAAAGCGTTCCCCCGATCACCAGCATCTTTACCGGGCCGAGCCATTTGTCCGCGATCATGGAAACGAACGGCACGCTCAGCCCTATGACCAGTGTCTGCAGGCTGACGGCGAAGGAAAACGGCTCGACCTTGCCGTTACTGAGCGCGTCGCTGATCGGGATCAGGAAAAGCCCGAAACTCTGACGGGTGCCGTACGAAATCAGGATCATCAACGTACACAGGACGAGGACGATGTACGGATTTTTCCAGAACGGCAGTTTCTCCGGCATAGGCTGATCTGGTTCGGCTGGGATGGGTTAGCTTGCGGACTGGTGCGACATACGTGCTACAGGCCGTTCGTCGATGGGCCAGTGCAGGATAGCGGCCACGAAGCCGAGAACGATCGCGCCCCACCAGATGGCGTCGTACCCGCCGGTGACGTCGTAAATTTCGCCGCCCAGCCAGATGCCGAGGAAACTGCCCACCTGGTGGCTCAGAAAGGCGATCCCGTAAAGCATCGCCATGTACTGCGTACCGAATATCTGGGCCACGAGGCCGCTGGTCAGAGGTACGGTTCCAAGCCACAGCAGCCCCATGAAGCTGGCGAAGACCATCGCGCTGATATCGGTTACAGGGAGTAGAACGAACAGCGCGATGCCCGCTGAACGCGCCATGTAGAGCATCGCGAGCGAGTATTTCTTGCTGTACCGCCCGCCGACACCGCCCCAAATGAAACAGCCGATGACGTTGAAGAACCCGATGAGCGAGAGCGACCAGGCGGCGACGTCGCCGCCGAGCCCGACGCCTTTGAGGTAATTCGGCAGATGGGCGCCGATAAACATCGTCTGAAAGCCGCAAACGAAGAATCCGGTCACCAGCAGGACGTACCCGCGATGGCGCATCGCCTCAACAATGGCTTCGCGCGTGCTCTGGTCGGGGCCCATTGCGTCCGACGGGCGCTGCGGTCTGCCTGCGACTGCAGCCGTCAACGGGACGATGAAGGCCATCAGAATCGCCATGGCGATCAGGGCCGCCGCGTAATCCCAGTTGGAGATGAAGTACTGCGAAAACGGAACCACGAGGAACTGGCCTGACGATCCTCCGGCGCTGGCGATGCCGAGCCACAGGCTACGTTTCTCCGGCCCCACCGCGCGTCCGACGACGGCCAGCAGGATCGGCAGGCTGGTCGCGCTCATCCCGAACCCGGTGAGCAGGCCGGTCGACAGGATCATTTCTTCCGGTGTCGTAGAGATCGCCATGCAGTAGAGCCCGCCGCCATAGAGCAGCAGCCCGGCGCTGACGACGCGTCCCGCGCCGTACCGGTCGGCGATATTGCCCCAGAAGGGTTGCGAGAGCCCCCATATCAGCGTCTGGAGCGCCATGGCGAAAGAAAATATACCGACTTCCCAGCCGAACTTTTCGGAGATCGGGGCAAGGAACAGCCCGTAGCTCTGCCGCGATCCGAACGACAGCAGCAGGATCAGCGTTGCGCAGACCAGAATAACGATCGGCGTTCGCCATGTACGAGTTTGCGTCATGTCTTCCGGTCCCGAAGTTCAGCTCGTGTTGGATAGCAACAGCGCGTGCAGGAAGCACAGCCTACCTATACACGCAAATTCTGCGGTCAGGAACGGCTTGTACCGCTCCCATTCGAATTGTGGAGAAGGGGGGAAAGAGCCCGCTGCCAGAGATTACTTGTGGCGGAAAACGATGCGCGCCTTGGTCAGGTCGTAGGGCGTCATTTCGACATCGACCTTGTCGCCCTCCAGCACGCGGATGCGGAACTTGCGCATCTTGCCGGCGGTGTGGGCCAGCACCTCGTGGACGTTATCAAGCTTAACCTTGAACATTGCGTTGGGCAGCCGTTCAGTGACGACGCCTGGAAACTCGAGGAGTTCTTCCTTAGCCATAAATACCTTCAGTCGCGGTTTCGATGCGCTGCATTAGGGCGAGAAGACCCCAATCCGTCAAGGATTTTCACCACTTTGCGCGACGCGCCGTTTCCGCATTTCGGTCTCGGACCGAAAAAAATACGTTGGTGGCAGAGGAACCTCTTGACGCCGGACCGCGAAACTCCAATTTGCGGCGTGATTTGCCCTCGGGAACCCTTCGGTGGCGGTCCTGTGCAACCTGTTTTTCGGCGCCTTGGCGTTGAAAAGGGAAACCGTTAACTACATGAAATCCCGGAACTCTTCCCAGTCTCCTCAAAAAACGACGCCAAGAGTCAGTCTTGGCCCGATAGCCGACCTGGAAGCGCATCTTCCTGAAGACTGGTGGGCGAAGCTTTTCAACGCTCTTTATATCAAGACCGACGGCGATGTCGTTGAAAACGCGGAAAACACCGCTCGCGAGATTGACGCCGTAATCCGACTAACCGGGATGCGAACGGACGCCGACATCCTCGATCTTTGTTGCGGACAGGGGCGGCATAGCCTGGAGCTGGCGCGCCGCGGGTTCTCCAAGGTGAGAGGGATCGATCGTTCGCGATACCTCGTCAGGCTGGCGCGTAAGAGAGCCGAGAACGAAGGGCTCGACGTTCAGTTTCGCGAAGGCGATGCCAGAAACCTGCGCATACCCGACGATAGTATCGATTGCGCCATGATCATGGGCAATTCGTTCGGATATTTCGCCAACGAAGCCGACGACCTGAAGGTTCTTGAGGCGATTGCCCGCTGTCTGCGCAGTTCCGGGACGCTGTTGCTCGATATTACCGACGGCGACTGGGTCCGGGAGCATTTCGACGCTCGATCATGGGAATGGATCGACGACAATCAGTTTGTCTGTCGCGAGCGATCGCTGTTGACCGATGGACAGCGGCTCATTTCGCGCGAAGTGATCGTAAACGACGAAAAGGGCGTTCTGGCGGATCAGCTCTATGCGGAACGGCTTTACTCTCTCGACGGGATCAAACGGATTCTGACGGATGCCGGCTACCGCCACATCCGGTTCCACGGCTCCGTGGAATCCTTGTCCGACCGCGGACAGGATCTCGGCATGATGGCCCGACGGATGCTCCTGACCGCCGCCGCTCCGCGCAAGGTCTGGACTGCGACGGCAAAACGCGCTGCTCCGCTCTCCGTGGCGGTTCTGCTCGGAGACCCCAGCCTGCCCGATACGGTCAAGCTGAACGGTCAGTTCAACGACGAGGACTTCGCTACGATCGATAAGCTCAAGGATGCGCTCGCCGGTCTGCCTGGCTTCTGTTTCCGGTATCTCGATAACCACGCCACGATGCAGCGCGACCTCGGCGAGGAGCGAACGGATCTCGTGTTCAATCTTTGCGACGAAGGTTTCAACAACGACGCCTTCATGGAACTGCATGTACCGGCCATGCTGGAGATGCAGAGCATCCCCTATACAGGCGCCGGGCCGTCCTGCCTCGCCGCTTGTTACGACAAGGCCCTCGTGCGCACTGTCGCCGATTCGCTCGGCATACCCGTGCCGGCCGAAACCTACATCCGTTCAGGGGATCATAGCGCGACGCTTCCCTCGGTATTTGCGGCAATTCTCAAACCCAATTTTGGCGACAGCTCGATCGGTATCACGGCATCTTCGGTGGTCGAAAACGAACGGGAGTTGATGGAGGCACTCGAAAGCCTGCAGATGCAGTTTACGGACCGGCCAATCCTCGTACAGGAATACCTCACGGGTGCTGAGTACAGCGTCTGTCTGATCGGCAATCCGGGGCGAAACATTCAGGCCCTGCCGCTCCTCGAAGTCGATTTTTCACGGCTCGATCCGGAATTGCCGAGAATTCTCGGTTATGAATCCAAATGGGAGCCTGACAGTCCCTACTGGAGCGAGATTTCGTATCGCGAGGCATCCCTGCCCGATCATGAACAGGCCATGCTGGTCGATGGTGCGATCCGTCTGTTCGAACGTCTGAGTTGCCGGGATTACGCGCGTTTCGATTTCCGCAGAGGCGCGGACGGCGTACTCCGCCTGTTGGAAGTCAACCCGAATCCCGGCTGGTGCTGGGACGGCAAAATGAACCTGATGGCGGCGTTTGGAGGACAGCGATACGATGAGCTTCTCGAACGCATTCTCATTGTCGCCAGCGAACGCTATGGGTTCGCGCCGATGCGTCGGGACCGGGGTGCTGCGGCGATTCCCGCCTGACTCCTGACACTGTTGGGGGATGCCGGCGCCGACGGTATGATGGCGTACCGGATGCAGGTTCCGACATTGCGTCGAGCAGTTCTAATCCGGGTTTTCTTCAGCCGCCCCTGACCGCGGGCCGTCTGTGCCGTAAGGAATTCGGATATGGCCGGTGTCGAGGCCGTCAAAAGCGCTCTGTCGAACACCAATTACCGCCGTTATGCGGCGGGATCGTTCTGTTCGCATCTCGGCACCTGGATCCAGCGCGTCGCAGTCGGCTGGCTGGCCTGGAAACTGACGGAATCCGGAGCGTGGCTTGGGTTGATCGCCGTGGCGGAGCTGGCGCCGACCGTGATTCTGGCGCCGTTCTGCGGGGTGGTGGCGGACCGGGTCAACCGGCTCAACGGGTCGCGTGTCACCCAGTCGCTGGCCTCGGTTCAGGCCGTCACCTTATGGGGGATGGCGGCAGCGGATGCGCTGACCATCGAGTGGCTGTTCGCGCTGGTGCTGATGCAGGGCATTATCATGGCGTTTAACCAGCCGTTGCGCTTCTCGGTCGTTCCCAGCCTGGTGCCGCAGAAGGACCTGGGATCGGCCATCGCCATCAACTCGATTTCCTTCAATTTCTCGCGCGTCGCCGGCCCGGCGATCGCCGGGCTGATCATCGCCGAAAGCGGGGTGGCGGCAGCGTTTCTGATCAATGCCGTTTCCTATCTGATCTTCGTCGCCAGCATGTTCGTGATTAACCCCGATATGCCGCCGCCGCGTCCGGCGCGGCCCCTGAGCGAGGTGCCGCGGGAAATCATGGAAGGCGTTAGCTACTGCATCCGCAGCCCGGGCGTCGGGCCGATGTTTATCCTGCTCGGCGTCTACGCCGTGTTCGGGCGCGCCTACTCGGAATTGCTGCCGAAATTCGCCGATGCGGTGTTCGGCTACGGGGTCGAGGGTTTTTCTTGGCTGACATCGGCCGCTGGCGCGGGCTCCGTTCTGGCCAGCGCCGTTCTGGCGACGCGAGGGCATGTCGAGGGGCTGACCCGGTTCGTGTCGTGGAACATCCTGCTCCTCAGCTGCGCGCTGGCGGGGCTCGCTGCGACCAGCAGCATCTGGGTCGGCCTCGCCTGCGTGACGCTGGCGGGGTTTTCCATGCTATGCGTCGGGGTCGGCGAGCAGACGTTGCTGCAGAACACGCTTGCCAGCGAGATGCGCGGCCGGGTGATGAGCCTTTACGGCATGATTTCCCGCGGCGGGCCGGCGCTTGGCGCGTTGCTGATCGGCTGGCTGTCGGATCATCTCGGTCTGCCGCTGCCGATCTTCGGCGCCGCGCTGATCTGCTTCTGCCTGTGGCTCTGGGTCCTGCCGCGGCGCGACGCCATGGCGGCGGCGCTGGAGAAGACGGATGAGAAGCCTGACCGGTGACAGGTTCCATCTAAAGTCGGGCTTTGTTATGAGTCGAGCGATATCTGGCCTGCATGAGGAAGGACCCGCGGGGTGAACGCGACCGTCGCATCGGAAACGCCGTCGAAAGCGGCCGCTGCTGTCAGCGGCGCGGTCGGCTGGGCGTGGTGGGTCGTCAAGGCGCTGATCGGCGGGCTTCTGATCGCCTGGGCCCTGGCCTGGGCGTGGCAGTTTCCGGTCTATAAGTTCGAATTGATGATCGGGCTGGCGATCTACGCCGCCCTCCTTATCTGGCGGCCGTCTCTGTGGCTGGTCGTCGTGCCCGCGGCACTGCCGGTGCTGGAACTGACCTACTGGTCGGGACGGGTCTTCTGGAACGAGTTCGACATGCTGCTGCTGGTGTCTGTCGGCGGCTGCCTGTTCCGCAAGGGGGTGGGGGTCGACAGGCTGGGTCTGTCGCTGGCCGGCGCGACGGTCGTGCTGCTGTTCTACAATCTGTTCGTCACGATCAACGGGTCGTTTCCCATCGTCGAGGTCGGGCTGGGCCACGGGATCGATTACTTGTCCTCCTCCAACGCGCTGCGCGAGGCCAAGGGATTCATCTATGCGCTGGCCCTGCTGCCGGTGCTGGCGCTGGAGAATTCGCGCGGCACGGATATTCGTAAATACCTGACCGCCGGCATGGTGGCCGGTTTGATCTTCGCCGGCGGCACTATCGTCTGGGAGCGCGGTCTGTTCACCGGCGTGTTCGATTTCAATCACCCGTATCGCGTCTCCGGCTGGTTCTTCGCCATGCATGTCGGCGGCGCGCCGCTGGATGCCTTTCTCGCGCTGGCGACGCCTTTCGTCGTCGCCGCCTTTTTTCTGTGGCGCAATATCGCCGTCCGGCTGTTCATGCTGGCGGTGGCCGGGCTCGCCATCTACGCCTTTTACGTCACCTATTACCGGGCCAACTATCCGGCGGTGCTGGGGATGGCGGCGGTGTTCGCTCTCGGGCTGACGGTCGCCGGGAAACTCAGCGTCGAACGGTTCCAGGAAATTCCGGTTATCGGCACCATGCCGATCAAGCAACTTGCGATCATTGGGATCGTGGGGTTCGTGGTCATGCTCGGCGGCATCAAATGGCTCGTCGGCGACGCAATCGTCGACCGGTTTTCAACCCTGTCGCGCAATTTCGGCATCCGTTTCACGCATTGGAGCGATTCCGCCGCTCTGGTGCCCGACAATCTCGGCGGCAACCTGATCGGGATCGGGCGCGGCTTGTTTCCGCGCGCCTATCTGGAGAATTCGCCGACCCGCGGTGAACACCTGACGACAGCGGAGTTTCTGGAGAAGGACGGCGACGGCATCGTCCGGTTCAATACCAGCGACGCCAACGGCGCGCTGTTCCTGCGGCAGCGTTTCGATCGGGAGTCAGCAAAGATCGTGACTCTGTCGATCCGGATGCGCCCGGTAACGACGCAACGCGAGCGTTTGCTGGTTGAGTTCTGCGAGCGGCATATCCTGAAATTCCTCAAGGAATGCCGCTGGGTCGGTATCAATCTCGACCCCGGCGACGACTGGAAGACCTACTCGCTGGATCTCGATCTCTACTCGCTTGGCGCGCGGTCGTTCGGGCCGTTCAGCGTGCCTATCGAAATCTCGGTCATCAATCGCGGCATAAAAAAGGGTGTCGACATGACCGAAATCGGTCTGGTCGACAAGGCTACCGGCCGGCAGATGCTGAAGAACACGGGTTTCGGCCAGGGCATGGACCACTGGTTCGTGTCCTATGGCAACCATCTGCGCTGGCATATCAAGAATATTTTCGTGTACCTCTATGTCGAGGGCGGGTATCTGGCGCTGCTGCTGTTTGCCGGCCTGTCCGGTCTGATCGCGGTAAAGCTGCTGCGACGAATCCTAATGGGCGATATTTTTGCCGTCAGCCTGGCCGCCTGCTGTGTGGGCGTCGTTTTCGTCGGGCTGTTCGATTCCATCTTCGATGATCCGAAAATCGGGCTGCTGACCTATGTCATTGCCTGGATGGCGCTTTTGCCCACTACAGTGGAAGCTGGCGCGTCCGCGCCTGCCGCCGCAAAGACGGCTTCCGAACCTCTAGCGCCGAAAGCGCGCCGCCGGGAGGAACAGCCCGAGGCCGAACTTGAAGCCGCGCCCGAACCGCAGCCCGAGTCGCAGCCCGAACCGGCCGAAGTAGTGGCTGCCGAGGAGACGTCCCGCGCATCCGATCAGTCCGAAACGGGGGGGGGGCGCGCGTCCGCCGCCGAAAGGTGCATCGTAAAAAAGCCGCGCCGCGCGGCCGGCACGACGATGATACGCCGCCCGAGGAACGCAGCTTCCTGCGCAAGCCGCCCAAAAAGTAAATTATTCGATTTCCGCCGCCTCGCGGACCATCGCGATCAGCGACGATTTCAGCAGATATTCGCGGCAGGCTTCCTTGTCTTCCGCTGTAGCCGCCAGGCCGTCCAGCCTCTGTCGGCGAACAGTCATGTCGTTTTCCTGCAGCATCTCCTTGTTGGCGATCGACTGCGCCTGAACGTACTTCTTGGCGGTCAGGCGGCGCTGTCGGTCGTAGCGCTGGAACAGCGCCTCGTGATCGTTTTCTTCTCCGCGCCACAGACCGAGGATTTTTTCCGCGAGGTTCAGCCCGTCATGGATGCCGCCGTTCATCCCCATCCCGCCGAGCGGGTTGTTGATATGCGCGGAATCGCCGGCGAGCGCGACCCGCCCCTTTGCGAAGGTTTCCGCCACGCGCTGGTGCACGTTGTAGAGGTTGCGGTGAATGATCTCGTAAGGCGGGTCGTAGGGCAGGCAGTCGCGTAAAACATTCTGCACCCATTCCTCGCCGCTGACGACGTCGTCAGGCTCGTCGCCCTGCGCAGGGATCAGAACCCGCCAGAGACCGCTCATATCGTCGCCGGCGACCTTGATCAGGGCGCACCACTGCTCAGGGTGGGCGACATAGTTGCGGTAGTAGAAACCGCCGTTCTCGGGCAGGCCGAAATCGAATTTGGTGGTCGCGATGATGAAGCGTTCGCCCCAGGTAAAGCCGGGGAAATCAATGCCAAGTTCCTTGCGGATAACGCTGCGACCGCCGTCGGCGCCGATAAGATAGCGGCCGCTATGCGTTTCGACACTGCCATCGGGCGCCTTCACGGTCAGGGTGACGCTATCCGCACCCTGTTCGACACCGGTCACTTCGTAGGGGCGGAGCAGGGTGAAGTCGGGGAGGCCGTCCGCATGGGCATTGGCGACGTTGATAACCTTGTGCTGTTCGACCTGGAGCGCAAACGGGTGCTCGGTATGATCCGCAATCAGCCCGTAATCGAATTCGGCGACGACCCGGTCGTCATAGCGGTCGCGAAACTGGAAGACCGGGGAAATCAGCCCCTTGGCGATCAGTTCCTCGGTCATGCCGAGCGGTTTGAGCATGTCGAGCGTCGAAGGGTGTACCGTCGAGGCTCTGTGGTCGGTCGGCGTTACAGGCGCCGCATCGAACACCGTTACCGGCACGTTGTGGCTCGCCAGGTAATACCCGGCGATCATGCCCACCGGCCCGGCGCCGGCGATCAGGACACGGTCCTGCTTGCTCATCTTTCCGTCCTTTGCAGAATATTTTGTTTGCGGCGGGCATATCGCCCGCTCAGCGCCGCGGCGTCAACCCGTTGATTTCAAACGCGCCCTTGACAGCAGGTCCCGGCAGGAACAGGCTTGCCCCGTGACCTGGGGTGTCCGCGTCCGGGCTGAGAGCACACCCATAGAACCTGAACTGGTTTATGCCAGCGTAGGGAGCCGTCACGCAGGGTCTCGCGTAATTCTCAGTGCGACTTCCGGCGGCTTCCAGGAGCAAAGAAGGCCGTCTAATGCCAATCGTTCTGTCCACAGATACCGGGTTCGCGCCGTGATCGTCATCGTAGGCGGCGGAATCTGCGGTCTCGGCATCGGCTGGCAGCTTGCCCGGCGGGGGGCGGACGTTACGGTCCTGGAACGCGACAAGGCGGGCAGGGCGGCGACCTGGGCGGCGGCCGGCATGATCGCCGCGCGCGCCGAGGTCGAACACGGAGAAGAAGCGCTGCTGCCGCTGGCCGTCGAAAGCGCCTCGATGTGGGAAGGATTCGCGCGCGACCTTGAAGCGGAAAGCGGCATAGGTCTCGATTACCGGTCGGAAGGCACGATTGTCGCGGCGCTCGACCGCGACGATCTGGAGTATCTCGAGGACAGGTTCGCCTTTTTTCAGACGCTGGGGCTCGATGTCGAATGGCTGAGTGGATACGCGGCTCGGCAGAGAGAGCCGCATCTCGCGCGTGCCGTGACCGGCGCAATCCTCAGCAAGGACGATCATCAGGTCGATAACAGGCAGGTCGCGCTGGCGCTCCGCGCAGCCTTTCTTGCCGCGGGTGGAGTCCTTCGGGAAAAATGCGCAGTCGACGAGATTCTGGTTGTCGGCGGGCAGGTTACCGGTGTGCGGACGGGCATGGAAGAGATAGAAGCCGCCGCCGTTGTTCTCGCTGCCGGGGCGTGGTCGCGCAATATCGACGGCTTGCCCCATATCGCCCGCCCGCCTGTCAGGCCCCTGAAGGGGCAGATGCTGTCCATCGCGATGGACCCGCGGGCGCCGCTGCTCGACCATGTCGTTTGGGGGCCCGGAAACGGGATCGTTCCGGGCATCTATCTCGCGCCCAAGAGCGATGGGAGGCTGATCGTCGGGGCAACGGTTGAAGAGATGGGGTTCGATACAGGAATGACGGCGGGCGGCCTGTTTGAATTGCTGCGTGCTGCCTGGGAGCTGTTGCCGGGGATATACGACCAGCCTGTAATCGAGAGCTGGGCCGGCCTGCGCCCGGCCAGCCGGGACGATGCGCCGATCCTGGGACCGACGGCGGTCGACGGGCTGGTGCTGGCGACCGGCCATCACCGCAATGGAATCCTGCTGGCGCCTGTAACGGCGGTGAAGATCGCCGATTACCTGCTCGACGGGACGTTCGATAGCCTGCTGGAGCCTTTCCTGCTGGATCGGTTCGCAGGCGGCAACATAAGGGCGGCTGTGGCCGCCGATGCGCTTTGAGAGAGACGATGACTGATAAATTCTATCTGAATGGCGAAGCACGGGACCGCACGGTTGAGACGGTCGGTGCGTTGCTTTCGGCGGAAGGAGTCGATGCCGCCCAGGGAGGCATCGCCGTGGCCCGCAACGGAGAGGTTGTCCCACGTGGAGAATGGGCCCAAACTCCGGTAGACGCGGATGACCGGATCGAACTCGTGCATATTGTCCGCGGCGGCTGAAGGTGAATTGATCATGGATGCGAAGGTTTCAAGCAAGGGAATGACCATCGCCGGGAAGACGTTTGGCTCCCGGCTGATGATTGGCACCTCGCGCTATCCCAACCAGCAGGTCATGCTGGATGCGATTGAGGCCAGCGGCGCCGAGATCGTCACCGTGGCGGTGCGCCGCGTCAGCCAGGAGGCGGGCGGCGAAGGGCTTTATGACGTACTCGGCGACCGCTACCACCTGCTGCCCAATACCGCCGGATGTTACACGGCGAAGGACGCTGTCCTCACGGCGGAACTTGCCCGCGAGGCGCTCGGCACGAACTGGGTCAAACTCGAAATCATCGGCGATGACGAAACGCTGTTTCCCGATGTCGAACAGCTTTTGCGCGGTGCGGACGAGCTTGTAAGCAAGGGCTTCATCGTTCTGCCCTACTGCAATGACGATCCCATTACCTGCAAGAAGCTGGAAGATATCGGCTGCGCCGCCGTCATGCCGCTGGGCGCTCCGATTGGGTCCGGGATGGGTATTCGCAACCCCTACAATCTGAGGATCATCCTTGAGCAATGTTCGGTGCCGATCATCGTCGATGCCGGCGTCGGTACCGCCTCGGATGCGGCCGTGGCGATGGAGCTCGGCGTGGACGGCATCTTGATGAACACGGCGGTCGCGGGCGCGCGCGATCCGGTCGGGATGGCGCGGGCGATGCGGCTCGGCATCGAGGCGGGCCGTCTCGCCTACGAGTCCGGGCGAATTCCCCGGAAGCTTTATGCCACCGCCTCCACGCCGACCGAAGGCACCATCGAGCTTTGACCCCCGTGACCGGCCGGTTGCCCGAGCCGCCGCTTCTCCTGATTACCGACCGCACGACCGCGAACGGGAAAGTGCCCGATATTGTTCGCGCCGCCCTCGAGGGCGGCTGTCGCTGGGTGATGCTGCGCGACAAGGACGATGTCGATCCCGTGGAACGGGACGCAGAGGCGGCGGCTGTCATGGAGCTTTGTCGGTCGGCGGGCGCAGTCCTGATCGTCAACGGCGACGCCGCGCGCGCGGCCCTGATCGGCGCGGGCGGCGTGCATCTCCAGAGGGCAGAAGCTGTCGTTGCGGCGCGCGGGTTGCTGGGCGAAGACGCCCTTATCGGGGTTTCCTGCCATTCACCCGCGGATCTCCGGGAAGCCGGGGAGGCGGGCGCCGACTACGCGACGATGAGCCCGGTATTTCTGACGGAAAGCAAGCCGGGCTACGGACCCGCGCTGGGCCTGGAGGGCCTGCGTGAAGCGTGTGGAGAAGCCGATTTGCCGGTGCTGGCGCTGGCCGGAATCGACACAGATAATGCGGCGGATTGCATTTCTGCGGGGGCGGCGGGGATCGCCGTTATGGGCGGTATCATGCGGGCAGAAAATCCCAAGTCTCAGACTGCCTTGCTCGTTGACTGTATCGGGTCCGCCAGAAAGCTCCCCTGAAATCTCTCGTTTCCTTCAAGCGAATGTGAAGAAGCGTTAATTGAGGTTCGGTCTCAACGCCCTCACATCTGGTTCCAACACGACCCGAAATCAGGAGGAAGAAATGGCACGGACAAAAGCAGCGACACTGGCTCTGGCTGGAATCGGCCTTGGCGCACTTGCACTGGGCAATCTTTACGTTACGGAGGCGCGCGCGGCGGCCAACGACCTGACCGTCATAAAGCTGACCCAGACGGGTTGCCAGTTCGTCGAATCCGAGAACGGCAAGGATCATGGCTATTCGCCGAAAACGGCTGACGATTGCAAGACGATCAACGGCAAGTCCGGCGACAAACGCCTCGCCGAGGCCAAGCCCATAACGCTCAAGGCCGGCAAATACCGGTTCCGCGTCACCAACAAGAACGTGCCCTACAGTCTGGGTTTCTGGATTCGTTCCGAAGGCTATGACTGGAAAAACCCGCTCCACAAGCTGAGCAAGGTCAGCGTATCCGGCGGCGGTCTGACGACCGGAAAAACCCGCGACTATGAGGTCGAACTCAAGCCCGGCGAATATGTTTACTCCTGCCCGCTGAATCCGACGCCCAACTACAGGCTCGTTGTTACGCAGTAACGGCTAGGGAATGAATTGCTCGTTGAGGATGCGTTCTTCCAGGTTGTGGTCCGGATCGAACAGCATCCTCAGCGAGATTTCATTGGCCTGTTCTATGGAGACCGTCCTGATGTCACGGACTTCGGTATAGTCCGCGACCGCGCTCACCGGGCGTTTCTTCGGGTCGAGGACCTCGATCGAGATATTCGACATCGATGGAAGCAGGGCGCCGCGCCAGCGTCTGGGCCGGAAGGCGCTGATCGGCGTCAGCGCAAGCAGTTCGGAGCCGATCGGAATGATCGGGCCATGGGCGGACAGGTTATAGGCGGTGCTGCCCGCCGGCGTAGCGACAACCAGCCCGTCGCAAACAAGCTCCGACATACGGACCTTGCCGTCGATTCCTATTTTCAGCTTCGCCGCCTGACGGGTTTCGCGCAGCAGGGCGACCTCGTTGAAGCAGTAGGCGGTATCGTTCTCGCCCGACACTGACTGCGTCTCCATGCGCAGGGGATGGAGGACGACTTCGTGCGCGGTATCCAGCCGTTCGAGCAGTCCGCCTTCCTGAAACTCGTTCATCAGGAAGCCGACGGTTCCACGGTTCATCCCGTAAAGTGGCACCCCCTTGTCGAACCACCCGTGCATGGATTCCAGCATGGTTCCATCGCCGCCCAGTACGACAATGACGTCGGCGTCCCCAGGGGCGGTCCGACCATAACGGGCTTCGAGGCGCTCATGGGCGTCGTCGGCCCGATCCGTGTCAGCGCTGATAAAGGCGATTTTCTCAAAGGGCATGGGTCGATCCCGCAGACTGTCCGTTCGTTCCAGACTTTGCGCTTCCAGGAAACTCTACCCCTAAAACGCAACCGGACGCCAATCGAAGCGATGGCGTCCGGCAAATCTGCGTGTCTCGTCCTTCCGGACGAGGTTTCTCGGTCAGGCGTCCCTGTTCTCGGCAGATTCCTGAGAATCGCCGTCGACGCTATTGGTTTCGGGGGCGGTGTCTTCCGATGCCGCCTCTTCGTCACCGGCATCCCCCTCGTCGAACATGGCGACGTCAAGTTCAGCCGTCTCGTCTTCCATGGCGTTGGGATCAAGTGTACGCCCTTCCGCCTGCGCTTCCGCTTCTTCTTCCGAGCGGGCCACATTGGCGAAAATGGTGGTCGAAACTTCGGGGTGAAGCCGGATGGTCACGTCGAACAGGCCGATGGTCTTGATCGGCCGGCCCATCTGGACCTGCTTGCTGTCGACCGTAAAGCCGGCGTCCGTGATCGCCTGCGCGATATTGCGGACCGTGACCGAACCGTAAAGCTGGTTATTGTCGCTCGCCTGGCGGACGATCACGACCTTCAGACCTTCGAGCCGCTGGGCAATTCCCTCCGCCTCTTTCCTGTTCTCAAGGTTTTCGGCTTCGAGCTGCGCCCGCTGACCTTCAAAGGATTGCTTGTTCTGCTCGGTTGCCCGCAGAGCCTTGTTCTGCGGCAGCAGGTAATTTCGTGCAAAGCCCGGTCGGACGCTGACGACGTCGCCCATCTGGCCAAGTTTCTCGATCCGCTCCAAAAGGATCACATCCATCATTCGTTCTCCTGTGTACCGCCGCCTGCGCCATAGCGCTCGCGCAACGACATCCACTGTTCTGCCAGACCGAGCAGGACGACCAGCGCCCAGAGATACCAGCCAAGCAGAACCATTAAGACATAAAACGCGGTGAGCGCAGCCAGCCTGGCCGCGATGCGCCGCGAAAGCGTGTGTATAACCGCTAGCCCCAAAAGAAGAAAGGGGGTTGCGAGCAAAATTGCCGCGTTTCTGCCAAACATTCCCAACGTACCCGGCAGGAAGCTGGCGATAAGCGCGACCAGAAGGGCGAACTCCATCCAGCGCGGCAGGACAAGCGCGCTATAGGCCGGTGTTGGACGCAGCGCCAGGCCGGCGCGCGCGAGGAGGCTCTGGGCCAGAATCGAGTCGATCATGGTAATCGAAACCCAGAAAGCCGCCATCACGCCGGCAAATATTCGTGCGATCTGATCGACCGGAAACTCAACTCTCGCCGTATTGCCTGCCTGCAGGGAGTCGAAAAAGGCTCGGAGCGCGCTGCGGATCTGGCTTTCGAGGCCGCCCGCGGCGCCCATGTAGTATAGGGTTGCGAAGGCAAGCAGAATGACACCGTATACCGTCAACGCGCCCAGGGTCCGACCCGAAGACGCCCACTCGACTGTACCTGTTGACTCGTCTGTCCTGCTCTGGAGCGCATAACGGCACACAACCAGCGCCGGAACGGCTGAGACGGCGAGAAACAGTGCGGCCATTCGCGCGTCCACCCCGATGAAAATGGTAGATGCTGCAACAGTCGCGGCGACAAGCGCTGCGGCGAATCCCCATCCGAGCCCTGCGGCCACCAGCGGCACTGGAGCGAGATAGGTCAATGCAAGCAGGCTGGGAATTCCCCACCGGAATGCCAGGTAAAAAACTGAACTCGTGAGCCCGGCGCCAAACGCTATCAGAAGGACCCTGGTCATAGGCATACCGGGGTCATCGGCGTATCGGGGTCAGCAAAACGCCAGAATGGGCGGGGAGAAACGGGCAGCGAACCCCTTAATCGACGACAAACGGCAGCAGCGCGAGGTTGCGCGCCCGCTTGATCGCGCGTGCGAGCTCGCGCTGTTTCTTGGACGAAACCGCCGTAATCCTGCGAGGCACAATCTTGCCACGCTCCGACACGAACCGTTGCAGCAGCTTGACGTCCTTGTAGTCGATCTTGGGGGCGTTCGGCGCCGAGAAAGGGCAGCTTTTCTGCCGGCGAAAAAACGGACGGCGGCCTCTCATCAGTTATCTCCCTTGTCGGCTTCAGCTGTGCTGTTGCTGCTATCGTCGGCCGAGGCTGACGGCGCATCGGCGCGGTTTCCACCGTCGCGCCCGCCATCACGTCCTCCGTCGCGTCCCCCGTCGCGTCCATGTTCGCGTCTCGGACGATCGTCGCGACTGCCCTTGTTCCGCATCATGATGGACGGTTCTTCGTCGGGCGCCTCGACGCGAATGGTCATGTAGCGGATGACGTCTTCGTTCAGGCGGAGATTCCGCTCCATTTCAGCAACGGCTTCCGCCGGCGCATCGAGGTTAAGCAGCGAATAGTGGCCTTTCCGGCTTTTCTTGATCCGGTAGGCCAGGGCCTTGAGACCCCAGTACTCGGTCTTTGTTACCGAGCCGCCAGTGCCGGCCACGACTTCCTTCATCGATTCCGTGAGCGCCTCGACCTGCGCTGCCGAAATATCCGGGCGCGCTACAAAGACGCTTTCATAATAGGGCACGTGCTGGTCTCCTCGAATTTCGCCCTTCTCGCCGGTACGGACATTGCAGTCTGTATGCCGCCGAAAAAGCGGGTGCGCCGCAAAGCAACCGTTCCAGTGATTTTCCAAGCGACACGGTCCCGAAAAACTGTGTCGGGTATGCCACAGGGCGCGCATATATACACGATTGAACGGTGTGTGCAAGCGCCTGAATCCATAGAAATGCCGAATTTTTTCATCGGCGACAGAGCTGTCGTCCCGCCTATGGTCATTATGCTGAACAGAGCGGCGCCAGCTTGACAGTTTCGCGACGCCCGGTATCACTGTCGGCCCATCGAATCCAGTAAAGGAACGCCGTATGAGTCGAGCTTTTGTCTTTCCGGGCCAGGGGTCCCAGGCCGTCGGGATGGGACACTCTCTTGCTGAAGCATTTCCCGCGGCGCGGGAAGTGTTCGAAGAAGTCGACGACGCGCTGAGCCAGAACCTGTTCCGTCTGATGGTCGAGGGGCCGGAAGACGAGCTGATGCTGACTGAGAATGCCCAGCCTGCGCTGATGGCCGTCAGCATGGCGGTTGTGCGCGTGCTCCAGAGCGAAGGCAATCTGGATATCGCCGATGCAGCATCCTGCGTTGCGGGTCACTCACTGGGCGAATATTCCGCTCTGGCGGCCGCGCGTAGCCTCACCGTTCCGGATGTCGCCCGACTTCTGAAAACGCGCGGGCAGGCGATGCAGCAGGCTGTTCCGTTAGGTGAGGGGGGCATGGCTGCGCTGTTGGGCGTCGGGCTGGAAAAGGCGACGGAAATCGCCGACGCCGCCTCTGAAGGAGATGTTTGCTCGCCCGCCAACGATAACGGCCCGGATCAGGTCGTGTTGTCCGGTACGGCTGCCGCGATCGCCCGGGCAGTTGAAATTGCGCCGGATCATGGCGCGCGCCGCGCTGTGCCGCTACAGGTCAGCGCACCATTTCATTGTGCTCTGATGGCGCCTGCAGCCGATGTGATGGAGAAGGCGCTCGGCAAGGTCGATGTCGCGCCGCCAGCGGTGCCGCTGGTCGCCAATGTCACCGCGGCCATGACCGAAGAACCCGGCGCCATCGTTCGTCAACTCGTCGAACAGGTGACGGGTCTCGTGCGCTGGCGCGAATGCGTCCTTGCCATGCGCGATACCGGTGTCGACACACTGGTTGAAATCGGTTCCGGCAAGGTTCTGGCTGGCCTGACGCGGCGGATCGACCGGGATCTTTCGGCGGTATCCGTTTCCGACGCCGAAAGCGTAGAAGCCTTTTTGAATTCGATCTGAACGGGGGAAGCATGTTCGATTTATCCCAACGCGCGGTGCTGGTAACCGGTGCAAGCGGCGGCATCGGGAGCGCGATCGCAAGCGCCTTGCATGAACAGGGCGCGACGGTTTGCCTGACTGGCCGCAACGGAGATGCCCTGTCGTCGCTGGCGAATGCGCTGGGTGAGCGCGCTCACGTCATTGTCGCCGACCTCTCCGACAGCGCGGCTGTAGACGGGCTGCTGAAAGAGGCTGAATCGGCGATGGGGACGGTTGACGTACTGGTCAACAACGCGGGCCTGACCCGCGATACCCTGGCCATGCGGATGAAGGACGAGGACTGGGATGAGGTAATTGCGGTCAACCTGACCGCCGGATTCCGTCTCGCCCGGTCCGCGCTGCGCGGTATGATGCGTGCCCGTTTCGGCAGGATCGTCAGCATCACCTCCGTGGTGGGGCATATCGGCAATCCGGGCCAGACGAACTATGTCGCGTCGAAGGCGGGGCTGGCGGGCATGACAAAGGCGCTGGCCGCCGAGGTCGCGTCCCGCGGCATTACCGTAAACTGCGTCGCTCCGGGCTTTATCGAAACCGCCATGACGGATGCGCTCGGCGACGATCTAAGGCAGTCCCTGATGGAAAAAATACCCGCTGGACGGTTTGGCAGCGCCGATGATGTCGCTGGATGCGTCGCGTTTCTGGCCAGTGACGAGGCCGGGTACGTGACCGGCCAAACTTTGCATGTCAACGGCGGTATGGCCATGATATAGAGCGCCGGCTCCGGGGGAGGGGCGGCGCTTGCCGATTCGTTTCCGGGGGTGTTTTTGCAGGTCTGATTCGACATAAAGTTTGCTAGACGAACGTCGAATTGCGACGTGACTAACAGTAAAAGTCTTCAGTGAAGGGGAAGTTTAGATGAGTGACACAGCGGAACGCGTAAAGAAGATCGTAGTGGAACACCTCGGTGTCGAGGAAGCCAAGGTTACCGATAACGCCAGCTTTATTGACGATCTCGGCGCGGACAGCCTCGATACGGTCGAGCTGGTAATGGCGTTCGAAGAAGAGTTCGGTTGCGAAATCCCCGATGACGCGGCGGAAAAAATTCTTACTGTCCAGGATGCGATTTCCTTTATCGACGCGAATAGCTGACTGCGGGCTGCGCTGCACTGTCGCCGCTTTGCGGCAGGCGGCTTCGGTCTGCAGGGTTGAATTGACATGAGGCGTGTCGTCGTAACCGGCATGGGTCTGGTTTCGCCCCTGGCGTCCGGCGTTCAGGCAAGCTGGGACCGGGCGCTCGCCGGTGCCTGCGCAATCGATGTCGTTTCCTCGTTCGACGTTTCGGACCTGCCGGTAAAGATCGCCGCGCAGGTGCCGCGCGGCGACCAGGACGGGGAGTTCGACGCCGATGCCTGGATGGAGCCCAAGGAACAGCGGAAGAACGACGATTTCATCGTCTATGGCGTCGGCGCGGCGTCGATGGCTATGGAAGATTCGGGATGGGCCCCTAAAAGCGAAGAGGATCGTGCGCGCACGGGCGTCATGATCGGATCCGGGATCGGCGGCTTGCCGGGGATTTACGAAGCCTCGGTAACGCTTCTCGAACGCGGACCGCGTCGTGTGTCTCCGTTCTTTATCCCTTCGACCCTTATCAATCTTGTGACCGGGCAGGTGTCGATACGGTTCGGTCTCACCGGACCCAATCACGCAGTTGCGACGGCTTGCGCCACTGGTGCGCATGCGATCGGCGATGCGGCCCGGATGATCCAGATGGACGATGCGGATGTCATGGTGGCGGGCGGCGCGGAAGCCGCGGTCTGCAGAATCGGTATCGCCGGTTTTTCAGCGGCGCGGGCGCTGGCCGGCAAGTTCAATGACAACCCGAAAGCGGCATCTCGGCCCTGGGATGTAGAACGGGACGGGTTTGTCATGGGCGAGGGGGCCGGCGTCCTGATTCTCGAAGAACTCGAGCACGCGAAGGCACGCGGCGCGAAAATCTATGCAGAGGTATGCGGATACGGTCTGTCGGGCGATGCGCATCACGTTACGGCGCCGGCGCCGGACGGCGGTGGCGCAAAGCGCGCGATGGCGATGGCCCTTAAACGAGCGGAAATGGCGCCTGACGGAATCGACTATATCAACGCCCACGGCACCTCAACCCCGCTTGGCGATGAAATAGAACTCCGCGCCGTAAAGGAAATTTTCGGCGATCACGCCTATTCGCTGTCGATGTCGTCCACCAAATCGGCGATCGGTCACCTGCTCGGTGCTGCCGGCGCGGTAGAGGCTGTCTTCTCGGTCCTTGCGATCCGGGACGGTGTCGCGCCGCCGACGCTTAACCTCGATAATCCGTCCGAAGGGTGCGACATTGATCTCGTCCCGCATCAGGCGAAGGAACGCCCGATCCGAGCGGCCATGTCGAACTCATTCGGCTTCGGCGGCACCAACGCGACGTTGATCTTTAAAGCCTTTTCGTGACGTTTCCGATGCGAACCCTGGTTCGTGTCTCTCTCATCCTGGCCTTGATCGCGGTTGTGACCGTTCTTGCCGGCTTTCTGTATCTGCGGGAACAGTATCGGTCGCCGGGACCGTTGCAGGCGGAGAAGGCCGTGGTGATCGAGCGCGGTATGAGCGTCGCCGGCATCGCCGATCTGTTGCGACGCGAAGGGATTATCGAGAGTCCGAGGGTGTTTCGCCTTGGTCTCAGATACGAAAATATTTATCACTCGCTGAAAGCCGGAGAGTTCGCCTTTCCGCCCCGGGTCAGCATGCAGCAGGCGGGTGCTGTCATCGCATTCGGCAAACCGGTTATCCGTCGACTTACGATCGCGGAGGGGTTGACGACGAACCAGGTTCTTCAGGCGGTCCGAGCGGCTGACGGTCTGACCGGCGATGTTTCAGACGGCGTCGCTGCCGAAGGGGCGCTGTTGCCCGAGACCTATTTCTATTCATGGGGCGACAGCCGGATGGGGCTGGTGAATCGTATGCGGACAGCCATGAAAGAGACGGTTATGCGCCTCTGGCCGAAACGCAGGCCCTCGATCAGGCTCGAACGTCCCGAGGATGCGGTTATCCTGGCGTCAATAATTGAGAAAGAAACAGGGGTCGACGGCGAACGCGCCCGAATCTCGTCCGTTTTTCACAACAGGCTCAGGCTCGGCATGCGTCTGCAGTCCGACCCCACGGTGGTCTATGCGATCGCAGGGGGTGAAGGCGCTCTGGGCCGGGCGCTGACCCGCGCCGATCTCGCTGTGGATTCGCCATACAATACCTATTCGGCCTTCGGTCTCCCGCCGGGACCGATCGCCAATCCCGGCGTCGCATCGATCGAGGCGGCGCTCAATCCGGGAGACGGTGACGAGCTGTACTTTGTCGCCGATGGGACCGGAGGGCATGCGTTCGCGAAAACCCTTGCCAGCCATAATCGCAATGTCGCTCGCTATCGGCGGTTTCTGCGGCAGCAAGAAACAGGCCGCTGAAAGCGGCCTTGGCGAAACAGAACGGGATTGACAGACAATTTTCCTCTCCTTATCGCCATTCTGTTTTACGACGTCGGACAGGGCCTGAGGCTTTTATCAGGAAAGAGTAAGAAATGACGAAAGACGCAGAAGCGACAATGCAGACAATCACTGAACTGGCGACCGTCTACGCGATCGACGTTGTCGGTGCGCTGGCGATCCTGATCATCGGCTGGATCGTTGCGGGCTGGGCTGGCGGCAAAACGCGCAGCCTTCTCATGAAATCCAGCAATGTCGACGATACGCTCGCGCCTTTCCTCAGCAATGTCGTGCGTTACACCATTCTGGCTCTGGTCGTCGTCGCCGTACTCGCACAGTTCGGCATCCAGACGGCGAGCATTATCGCCGTTCTCGGAACGGTCGGTCTCGCTGTCGGTCTGGCTTTGCAGGGCACGCTGTCGCATTTCGCGGCGGGCGCGGTGCTTCTGATCTTCCGACGATTCCGGATCGGAGACACCATCGATACCGGCGGGACCGTCGGTAATGTTCAGGAAATCGGGCTGTTTGCGACGATCCTGAAAACCGCCGATGGGCTGTTCGTTTACATCCCCAACGGCCAGCTTCTGAACGCATCGATCAAGAATTTCTCCCGCAACCCGACCCGGCGTGTCGATGTTGTGGTCGGCATCGCCTACGGGGACGATGTCGAGAAAGGGCTTTCGATCGCCAAGGCCGTTCTGGAAGCCGAGAGCCGCGCGCTCAAGGATCCAGCGCCCGAATCAATGGTCGTCGGACTCGGCGACAATTCGGTAAACATCAATATGCGCTGCTGGATCAATGGCGGGGATTATTTCCCGGTCGTTGCGGACCTTCAGAAAGCGATCAAGCAGCGTTACGACGCCGAGGGAATTTCGATCCCGTTCCCGCAGCGCGATGTTCATATCATCGAGCACAAATCGGAGTGATCTGAGCCGGGCGGCGTCCTTCCTTGCGCCGCCCTCTCACTCCTTTGTCGGAGACTTTCTTAGCAGATAGTCCCCCAGCCTCAGAGGCAGGGCGGCGACCAGCCGTGTCGCCAGATACATGGGCAGGGGAAAGGCTATTCTCGGCCTGTTGCGGGCAAGTCCGCGCCTGATAATTCCGGATGCTTTTTCCGCACTCATCAGCATGGGCATGGGGAATTCGTTGCGGTCCGTGATCCGGCTGACAACGAAACCCGGGCAGATGACGCTGACCTCTATTCCGTCGGCCGCGTGGCGGGCGCGCAGGGCTTCGCCCCAGGTTTTGACTGCCGCCTTGGACGCGGAATAGGCCGGTGCGCCAGGCAGTCCCCTGAAACCCGCCAGTGAACTCACAATACCGATCTGACCCTTTCGGCGTTTTTTCATGGCGTCGAGGGCCGGTTCGACCGTGTTGACGACCCCGTCGACATTGACCGCAAAGATCGTAGACGCATCGGCGCCGTCCGGGCCGCCTCCGGAAATCCCGGAATTCGCTATGACCAGGTCGAGCTGTGCGTCATCATCACACGCCGCTATCCAGTCCCGCATGCCCTCTTTGCTGCGTACGTCGAGGGAAACAGCGGTGACGGCGGCGCCGCTGCGCCCGCAATCGTCCGCGACCTGATCCAGCCTTTCGCTGTCGCGGCCGCTCAACGCCAGGGTCACGCCAGGCGCCGCAAAATCGCGCGCCAGCGCTGCACCAATTCCGCTCGACGCGCCAGTGATCAGGATTGAGGCTGGATTATCCATGTATTCCGAGCCGTTACGGCCTTGTTGCGTAATTTTCAGGCCAGTATAGTCGTGGCGTCTTTTGAACGTAAGAAGGTAGGACAGCGGTGACAGTTTCCAGCATGACCGGTTTTGCCCGCGCCGAGGGATCGGTGAACGGTTTTGGCTGGTCGTGGGAGGTCAGGAGCGTCAACTCGCGGTCGCTCGATATCCGGCTTCGTCTTCCCTCCGGGTTTGAAGCTGTTGAAGCCGGCGCACGGACAGCGATTTCCGGCCTGTTTGCACGGGGCTCGGTGAACGGCACACTGTCGCTGGACCGGAGCGGCAGGCCTCCCACGCTCTCGATAAATCAGAATGCGCTCGACCAGATCATCGAAATCGCGAATGAGCTATCCGGACGGGTCGATGCCGAGAAACCCAGGATAGACGGGTTGCTTTCAATTCGCGGGGTCGTCGAGGCGAACGACCGGGAAGACACGGCAGAGGAAAGAGCGGAACTCGAAGACGCGATTCGCAGGTCATTCGAAGAAGCGGTCCAGTCCTTACGCCGGGCGCGCAACGAAGAAGGGGCGCGGCTGGATGGCGTTGTCTCGAACCACATCGATGAAATCGAATCGCTGTCACAACAGGCAGCGTCTCTTGCCGCGATGCTGCCGGCGGCGCTGGAAAAGCGTCTGCACGAACAGATCGCCACGATCTGCCGTGAAGATCCGAAGCTGAGCGAAGAGCGGATTGCGCAGGAAGTCGCGCTGCTCCTGGTCAAGGCGGATGTCCGGGAAGAACTGGACAGGCTGTCTGCTCACGTCTCGGCGGCGCGCGACCTGTTAAAGGCCGACGAGCCCGTCGGACGACGGCTGGATTTTCTGTGTCAGGAATTCAACCGGGAGGCCAATACGCTGTGTTCGAAATCCTCCGATATCGAACTGACCCGCATCGGTCTCGATCTCAAGGCCTGCATCGATCGACTGCGCGAGCAGATACAGAATATCGAATAGAACAAGGCACGTAATGACGGAACAGGGAATAGATCGTAGAGGACTGATGCTTGTTCTTTCCTCTCCATCCGGGGCTGGAAAGACCACGATTTCCCGACTTTTGCTGGAACGGGATCAGACCCTGACGATGTCCGTCTCGGCCACCACGCGTCCGAAAAGGCCCGGCGAGGTGGAAGGACGGGATTACTATTTCGTCGACCCCACCGATTTCAACCTGATGATCAACCGGCACGAACTGCTGGAGTACGCCAAGGTATTCGACAATTACTACGGGACGCCGCGCGCGCCTGTAGAAGAGGCGCTGAAAGCGGGCCAGGATATCGTATTCGATATTGACTGGCAGGGCGCGCAGCAGCTTGCCCAGGAAGCCCGTCAGGATCTCGTAAGCGTCTTTATACTGCCGCCCTCAACGGAAGAGTTGGGTCGCCGCCTGCAGGGGAGGGCGAGCGATCCGCCCGATGTAGTCGCCAAGCGCATGGCGCGCGCGCCGGACGAGATGAGCCACTGGGCCGAGTACGATTTCATTATTGTCAACCGCGATGTCGAGGAAAGCGTCGCCCAGGTCCAGGCGATCCTCGCCGCCGAACGGCTGAGACGGCAGCGCCAGGTCGGCCTGTCGGCGTTCGTCAAGCATCTTCAGGTCGGTTACTGAGCGCCGTCTATTCTGTCGCAGGCGCGCGCCAATGCGCAGAATTCCTCCACGCTCAGGTTTTCCGCCCGCAGGGTCGGGTCGATGCCGGAACTCTCCAACAGGGCGATTGGGTCGGTCGTCAGAGACCGGAGTGCCGAGCGAAGCATTTTTCGCCTTTGCCCAAAAGCTGCTGCGGTCACTCGTTCCAGCGTTCGGAAATCGGCTGGCGCCAGAGGTTCCGCGCGTGGCGTGAGACGAACGACCGTGGAGGTGACTTTTGGGGGCGGTACGAAAGCAGCCGGTGGCAGGTCGAACAAGGTGTCGATTTCGCAAAGCCATGCGGTAATTACACTGAGCCGTCCATAGGCCTTGTCCCCTGTCGACGCTCTGAGCCGGTCAGCGACTTCTTTCTGGAACATCAGGGTCATTGACCGGATCGCAGCCAGATCGCGCAGCCATCCAACGAGCAGTTTCTGCGCGATGTTGTAGGGCAGGTTCGCAACGATGGTCAGGCTGTCGCCCTCGGAAATCAGGTCTGAAGGCAGAATGCCCAGCGCGTCGCCTTCGACAGGTTTAAGTCGTTCGGGATAGGCGTCTTCCAGAATTTTTAGCGCGGCGATGGCGCGAGAATCGCGCTCGATAGCGATGACGGCCTGCGCGGGCGATTCCAGCAAAGCCCGTGTCAGGCCGCCCGGACCGGGGCCGATTTCCAGGACCGTTTCGCCATCAAAAGGTCCGGCCTCGCGGGCGATACGGCGCGTGATGTTCAGGTCGAGAAGAAAATGCTGGCCGAGCGATTTTCGGGCGCCGAGGTCGAACTGCGCAATTACTTCGCGCAGCGGCGGCAGGTCTGCGGCTGCCGCGCCGCGCTCAGACAAGAGCCGGGGCCGTACTGGCCGCATCGTATCGGGCGCGATTGTCCGCCATGCGCCGGGCCTCAGTCAGTGCAGCCAGGAGGCTTCTGGGGCTGGCCTTCCCGGTTCCGGCAATGTCGAAGGCCGTGCCGTGGTCGGGCGAAGTCCTGACGATCGGGATGCCGAGCGTGATGTTCACGCCTCCGTCGAAATCCAGTGTCTTGATAGGGATCAGCGCCTGGTCGTGATAGAGGCAGACGGCAGCGTCGTACTCGCATCGCGCCCTTTCGTGAAACATCGTATCTGCCGGAAGCGGGCCCGACACGGACAGGCCATCCTGATGTAGCTGCGCGATCGCCGGGGCGACGATTTCGATTTCCTCCCGGCCCAGATAGCCGCGTTCTCCGGCATGAGGGTTAAGCCCGGCAATCGCCAGCCTGGGCGACCGGATGCCGAAATCACGTGCCAGCGCCGCGGCGGCGACACGACAGCAATGGACGATGGAGTCCTCGCACAGCGCCGCGATGGCATCGCGCAGCGGAACGTGAATCGACGTCAGCACGACACGGAGCTGCGGACAGGCAAGCATCATGACCGGTGGGCCCGAAGCGCCGGTCATTTCGGCGATGTATTCCGTATGACCGGGATGGCCGAATCCGGCGGAGAGCAGGGTCGCCTTGTGGATTGGATTGGTCACCATGGCGGCCGCCTCTCCGCGAACGACAAGCGAAATCGCCTGGTCGATCGACCCCAGAACCGCTGTGGCCGCTCTTTCGTCCGGCGCGCCGGGACTGACGGAACAGTCCAATGGTTGTGGCAGGACCGGAAGGGCGCCCGGAAAGACATCCAGTGCCTCGGCCGCGCTTTCGACAGGCCTGACCGTGATGTCCAGATCGAGGAGCCGGACCAGGGCGGACAGGCGATCCGGGTCGTCTATAACAAAGAATGCGGGGGTAGAAGGAAGCCGGTTTCGCCACGCCAGAAGGGTAATCTCACCGCCGATTCCTGCGGGGTCCCCCATGGTCAAAGCCAGGGGGAGCGATCCGCCTGTGTCGTCGGCGGTCATGTTCTTACATCAACGACGGCTGCGTTCCGTAAATCCCGCATGAAACGTCTGGCAAGGTTGCTGACCCGTTCGTTTCGGAGTTGCGTCTCAATTTCCTCGCGGGATGGAAGGGTCGAAGGCGGCTCTTCCCGGGCGCAAACCATATAGATGGCAACCCCATCCGGTTCCCTCACCGGTCCGCTCGCCTTGTTAATCGGCAAATTCGATACGGTATCGCGGAGCGTACGGGAGAGGTCCTTCAATTTTCGCTTTCCGAGACTGACGGGCTTGACCGCGGAGGCCTCCTCCGCCGCCCGTTCGAAATCGGGGCAGTCCGATACCGTCTCCGCGAGGATCCGGGCGAGGTTCGTCTGGGCCAGGACTGAGTCGGCGTCTGGCGTGGCGGCCAGCGGCAGCTTGATGCGTCTGAGTTCGACCGAAGTCTCCTCCGGCGAACTCGCGAGGACCTGTCGCGAGTCGACAAGCTGGATAATGCGAATACCCGCCTGGGTCTTGATCGGCCCGGCGACGGCGCCCTTAGCCATCTTGCGCACCAAAGGCGCGATATCCGCGTCGATGACCGTATAAGCTATCCAGCCCAGGTCGCCACCGACCGGTGCGCTGGCGGAATTCGACATCTGCTGGGCAACGGCGCCGAACTGCGCGCCGTCCTTGAGCTGGGAGATCAGACGACTGGCGGTATTCAGAACTTCCTTCTCCTGATCCGATTTTTCCACCGTCAGGAGAATTTCGGCAATTCTGTACTCTTTCTCTCCCTTTCGCGCCTTCAGCCGTTCCAGAGTCTCATCGATTTCCTCCGGCCCAACGGTTACGCGCCGCAGCAAAGTTCGCCGGATAAGCTTTTGCCAGACGATCTGAGCTCTGAGCTGTTCGTCGATCGCATCGCGTGGCAGCCCGTTTTGCCGGACAAAGTTGTTGAAAGAACCGGGTTTTATTCCGTTTCGTTTTTCCAGATTGGCATAGGCGCGCTGCATGTCGCGTTTCGTGGCCGTAACATTGCGTCGCTTCGCTTCCTGCAACTGAAGCCGTTCGTCGATCAGGACGCGCAGTATCTGTTGCGCGAGACGACGCTGGAGCGCAGGGGTGGCCCTCATGCCCGTTGACGCTATGACGAGGCGCATGCGCGACTGCAGGTCATGCATCGATACTATGTCGTCGTTGACGATGGCGGCGATCCTCTGAACCCCCTGGCCAACAGCTGGAGACGAAATCACGCCGGACGCCCCCATCAGGACAACAGCGATCAAGCAGGAAATGCGGATTTTAAACGGCGTCATTATCATGCCCGGAGTCTAGTCAAGCGTTGTATCGGGGGCAATCGTTCAGGAGCGTTCGCGTAAATACATCACGCGCCGGTCTGGATGGACCCGAGCGTCTTGAAGATCAGACGGATAAAAATCGAATCCGAGGGTTGCACATCTCTGTCCTGAGTAAACGTTCTGCTAAAGTCGACCCGGGTGGTGAAGCAGTCGCACTCATATTCCAGAAAGAACTGATGGCGTAACGATTCGCTGGTCTGCAGGTCGCGCAACGTCGAGCCGCCGACTTTCCAGTCAGGAGTAACCTGTGACGTGAATCCCAGGTGAATTTCTTCCCTGTCCGAGAATTCGCCCGAACCGGTACTCTCGTCGAAAAAGCCGTAATTGACTGTGACATTCAGGGCGCGCGGCCCTATCGACGCCGTCAGTTCGTTCCGGGCGGGAGAGAAATCATCCTTGTTAAGGCGAAACCGGTACTGAAAGCTCAGGGGCGCTGAGGGCTGGATATTCACCCTGCCAACGATATCGGAAAAATGGTCATCCAGGCCGGACCTGACGTCGAAGGTGTCGTCTCTGCGTAGCCGGTAGCTCTGTCCGATGAAGGCATCCGAGTATCCGCTTTGGCCGTAGACCGCCATTTTTAGCCCGTAATAGGCCCTCTTCCCTCCTTCAACGCGGTCGAGGCCGGTAAACTTGTTGCGGCTCAGGAGGTTCGTGTCGTCGAATTCGAGGTCCTGGCTGTCTTCGTTTGAAATCGAGTCAGGGTTTCCGCCATTCGGGGCGATCATGAAGCCGGCGACAGGCTCCAGGACTTGCGTCATCGGACCATTGCTGCGTGACAGCGGGAACCGCCAGTCAAGTCCTGCGCGTGGAAAAGCCCGACCGCTGAAGCCGGATTTCAGATCGTTGGCGGGGCGACCGGGAACCCGTACGCTGTTGGACCAGTATGCGTCAGTCTGAAGGTCGACATACAGCCGGTACACTTCTCCGGTCCGGGCGATGTGCGGTAGTTCCCATCCGGTCTTGAGCGACAACCGCCTGCTATCGGTCCCGCCCGTTCGCTGTAATACAAGGACATTACCGTCCACGAGCCATCGGCCGCCGGCAATACCGGGTTCGCTAACCCCGCTGAAATCGAGTAAGGGGGCGACGATGGGCGTGTTTCCCGGGCTGTCCCGTTCTCGCAGGCCGCGCCAGTGATACGCCTGCATCGCTGCGTAGCTGTCTCCCCTGAAACCTTCCAGAAAAAGGTGATTGGTCAGGGTATCCCGAGAATCGAACCCGTACCGGTTGAGATAGGTGTCGTCGCTAGCCAGCGCTATGTCCGCGCCCGTTCGCCAGGTCTGGTCAAGGTCGAACCTGACTTCGGAAAACAGATGACCGCGCGCAGAATCGTCATCGTTGGTGTCACTGCCCAAGGTGCCGCTGGCTTCCGCGGTCAGTTCGCCGTGGGCGAATCGCTGCCGATACTCTCCCGCCAGCACCGGGCCTTCATCCGTTGTCAGGATCGGACGAATCGTCGCGTCCTTGTCCGGGGCGATCGCCCAGTAATACGGAGTCTCGACGACGAAACCGAGATTGGAGTCGCTGCCAGCCCTCGGCGTCAGGAAGCCGCTCTGCCGACGCACCGTAGGGTCCGGATGGGACAGGTACGGGGTGTAGAATACCGGTATTCCCGCGAACTCGAGGAACGCATCCTGATACTCCACGATACGTTCTTTCTTGTTATGGCGGATCTTCTCGGCCTTTACCTGCCATATTGGCTTATCGGCGATGCAGGTACGGCAGGGGGAGTAAACCGCCTTGTCCATGATGGTGACATTGCCCGCCGAGTGCCGCGCGCCCGCCGCCGCGATACGGGAGTCGTCGGCGAGCAGGACCCGAATATTCCGTACGACCCCGTCCTTCAGGTCTCCGGTCAGTTCGGCGTGATCCGCGAAGATGACGTCGCCGGTTCCCTGCATCAGGACGACATTTCCCGTGGCGGTTACGATTTCTTCCTTCTGGTTGTAGCTGACAGTGTCCGCACGGAGGATGTTTTCACTGTGGACAATCTCTACATTGCCGCGCGCCGTAACGATGCCCAGCTCCTGCGCATGGTCGACGCTGTCCGCCTTGAACAGAAGGTCCAGCCCCTGACCGGAGGGGGCTGGCGCCTGGGCCGCTGCGCCCGACGTCAGGGCGCATTGCAGAACAAGCAGCCCAAGAATTTTCCGGATACGTTCCAAGGTCCCTTACCCGTCCTCTTTGTGGAACAGCCAGCCGATACCCAGCAGCAGCCCGACAGTCGCCGGACTCCATGCTGCGAGCAGGGCAGGAAGACGGGCTGAAAGACCGAGAGCATAGGCAACGTCGGTTGCAAAATAGATGACGAACCCTGTAACGACGCCAAGCGCAATTGTTGCTGTCGTTCCCCCTCTTCGATGCTGCTGCAGGGTGAAGATCGCAGCGAACAGGACCATCGCACAAAGAAGAGCCGGGTCCGCGATCTGGGAATACCAGTACAGCCTGTGGCGCAGACCGCTGAAGCCTGCATTCTCGAGGACGGTGATAAAGCCTGGCAGCGCCCAGAAAGACATTGTTTCAGGTTTGGTGAAGCTGTCCTGAATGTTTTCGCGGGTCAGGTCCGTGTTCAGGTGGAGCGTGCCTGCCTCGGACGATCGGCGTTCGGGGGCGGACGTACGGGCGTGTCCCAGTCGCCACCGCCCTGCTTCGAGAAAGGCGTGTCGGGCGTCGATGCGGGAGACGAACCGCTCGTTCTTGTCGAACTGGAATACGATGACCCGGTCAAGCCGGGTAGCGTTGGGTTCGATTGCGTTCGCATGCAGGATGTAATGGCCATTCGACGATTTTTGCTGGAGCCAGAGCCCTTCATCGTCCAGCGCCGCAAGACTTGTCTTCCCCTGGATGTACCGCGCCTCCAGCTGTTCAAAGCGAAACATCATGGCTGAAGAAAAATGGCTGTAGATCGTGATCTTAACGACCCCCATGACAACCGCGACGATCAGTACCGGCGCCAGAATTTCCCACGCGGAAACGCCTGCCGCCCGCGCAACGACCAGTTCACGATGCCTGTTGAGCCGCCAGAACGCCATCATGCCGCCGAACAGAACGGTGAAGGGTATTGCCTTCTGGGCCATGTGCGGAAGTTTGAATGCCGCCATGGAGATCACATGAACGAAGGTGACGTCTTCCAGGCTCGACGTTCGGCGCTGGAGTTCGATTGTGTCGAACAGCGCGATTAGCGTCGTCAGGATCAGAAAAATACTGAACCACCAGAACAGAAACTGGCGGGCGACATATCCCGAAAATGTTGCACGAACTTTCATTTGCCGATGGAGCTCAACCCGATTTCCCCAGCCTGTTTCCCGTCATCCACGAACGTCCAACCGGATGCCAGCCCGCCAAAACAAGAGCCGCAAAAATCGTCGGAATCAGGGGGATCAGATACAGGACAATTGCGAGTTCGGTATATTTTTCCCCTATATTTTTGAAGGAAATCTGGGCGAGTTGTATCACGACGACGATACCGACCGCGGCCAGAATTCTTGAGGTTTGACCGCGCCGGTTCAGATCGCCGCTCAACAGGAGAGTCAGGGCGACCATCACGAAAGCGACGGGCAGCAACGGCTGAGCCAGACGGTAGTGGGCCTCGATATATAGCTTGTCTGCGAGCCATTCGTTCGGTTTGAGCCTGAAGAGCTCCGACAGATACCGCTCGCGCGGCTCGCGCCAGTTCCGTTGCTGGTTCCCTGAAACGGTCTGGATATCGAAGGAATATCGCTCGAAGTATAGCAAGGCCAGGCGACCGTCCTTTTCATCGACCTGCTGCCGGTTGCCGTTGACCATTTCGACCCGAGGTCCACTGGCGCCGCTAACGATTCTGCCGTGCTCAGCCATCATGGTGACCGGGCGTTTCGGATTTCTGGAATCATGGACGAGGATTCCAAGCAGATCCCCGTTGGACCCTCGGCTCCGGACGTAAACGGTGACGCCCGAAGCTACCTTGTTGAAGACACCCTCCTGCAACAACACGGCAGGGATGCTGTTCCGGATCGAATGTTGCAACTCCCTGAACTCACGGTATGTCGTCGGCATCAGGTAGGTTGTGAGAAAATAGCCCGCGATTACGACGAGCGCCGACAGGATGAGCGCCGGACGGGCAATATCGTATCTGCTGCACCCTCCGGCCCGCATGATGACGAGTTCGCTGTCCGATATCAGCCTGTTGTATACGAACAGGGTCGAGGCGAATAACGCTATCGGCAGAATGATCGTCAAGAAGGTTGGCAGGAGCAGAAGGGTAAAATAAACGAACAGAGGCGCCGACAGTCCTCTGTTCACGATCATCTCGATAAACCGTAAGGACTGCGTCAGCCAGACGACGCAGGTAAGGGTTACGGTTACGAGAACCGTGCCTGTCAGCAGTTGGCCGAAAATATAGGAATTGATCCGTCGCACGCGGAGATTATAGGCATTCAGGGCGTGGCTGTCATAAGAAAGCGCCGGGCTAAGGCGCCCGGATTACCGGCAAATGCGTCGCGTGTCCGTGGGCTTCAGGATCCAGCCTGTTCGGATATCGATGGACGCCTGACTTCATTGGAGCCCGCGCCGGGTGATGAGTCCCGGGGCTCGATTCGGCCCCCTGTTTTCGTCATGCCGGCTTTGTCATACCCTCGTGCGCGCAACGCGAAAGGGCGGAAGCAACCGATATGATTTACAGAGTCGTTTTCATAAATCTGGGTATTCTGCTCGTGCTGCTCGTGATCGCCGAGCTGATCTTCGGGAACTGGCTGTGGGGCCCGAATTACGGGGCGATGAATATCCCCCGGAACGTAGATCGCTATTTCGACACGTCAGGTCTGTACAAAAGCGGGGGGAGGTCCCGCTACAGCCGGGATGCTCTCGGGCTTCGGGGGCCATACGACGACGCAGGACGTATCGACGTCCTGACCATCGGCGGCAGTACGACCAACCAGCTCTTTATCGACGACGACAAAACATGGCAGGCCCATATGAGGCGTCGCTTTTCCGAGGCTGGTAAGCCGGCAATCGTAGTCGATGCGTCGGTGGACGGTCAGTCAGCGCGAGGCCATATCGCGGCGTTCGACCGTTGGCTTTCGCAGCTCCCGGGGCTAAAAGCGAAATACGTTCTGGCTTATGTCGGCATAAACGATGTCGCGCTCGACGACGCTGCCATATACGATTCGATGGAAGCAACCGACGCATCGCGCCGCTTCAGAAACGCGATCGCCAACAAGAGCGCGCTTTATGCCATGTTTCGCACCATACGCGGCATGATCAGGGCCCGTGAAATGCATCTTGTGCACGGCAGCGCGCCGATACAGGGGCTTGACTGGGGAAAGTACCGTCCCGTCGAGGAACCCGCCCCGCCTGACCCGGCTCGTGAAAGGGATCTTGCCGCCTATGCCGAACGGTTGACGGTGCTGATCGGAAGAATTCGGGCTTTCGGCTCGAAGGCAGTTCTTGTAACCCAGCCTACCGCAGAGTTTCGGGTGCGGGACGGCTGGGTCTGGGTTCCACGAAACAGGGATGGCGGTCTTAACCCGTCGGGATTTCACATCATGGACAGGTTCAACCGGGTAACCATGAGTACCTGCCGCGCTGCCGGCGCGATCTGCGTCGATCTGGCGCGTAGCGTCGCATTTGAAGAAGGTGATTTTTACGATCGGGTACACAACACGCCGGCAGGCACTCGCAAGGTCGGCGAATTTCTGTACAGGCAGTTGAAGGACCGACTTCATTAGAAGGTCCTGGGCTGCCTGTTTTCCCGTCGCTGCCGCCCCGGCCCGGCCCGGCTCGGATAACCCGCTCGGACAACCCGGTGGACATTGAAAATCAGCCGATGCAGACTGAGCCAACATTGCGGATTTCGTCATCGGATTAATGGTCACCAATGCTACGTCGGCGCCAAAGATCGCCGTCGTCATACCGAGCTATCGGGTTCGTGCAAATGTCGGGGCGGTGCTGAGCGCAATCGGTCCGGAGGTGTCGGCGATCTATGTCGTCGACGATGCATGTCCTGAAGGCAGCGGCCGATATGTCGAGGAGATTTCGACGGATCCCCGAGTGTCCGTAATTTTTAATCCCAACAATCTCGGCGTGGGAGGCGCGACGGTGGCCGGATTTCGGCAGGCTGTGGCCGATGGCGCTGAAGTGATCGTTAAAATCGATGGCGACGGCCAGATGAATCCGGCGGCCATTCGTGAATTTGTCGGCCCAATCCTGACGGGCGAAGCGGATTACACGAAAGGCAATCGTTTCTTCGATCCCGAAGGCGTCGCTTCGATGCCGGTTGTTCGGCTCATAGGGAATGCCTGTTTGTCATTTATGGCGAAACTTTCAACGGGCTATTGGCACATTTTCGATCCGACAAACGGCTATTTTGCCATTCACGCCGATATCGTAAAGGTGATGCCGCTGGAAAAAATTTCACAGCGTTATTTTTTTGAGACCGATCTTTTGTTCCGCTTGAATATATTGACCGCGCGGGTCGTCGATATCCCTATGCTGTCGCATTATGGTTCGGAGAACAGCGGGCTGAATCCTCTTCGGGAAGTTCTGCCTTTTGCGTGGGGGCATGCCCGTATTTTTTGCAAACGTATCCTGTATAATTATTTTATTCGGAACTTCAGTGTCGCCTCGCTCGAACTTGTACTGGGTCTGTTGATGCTGGTTTTTGGCATCGTGTTCGGGGTCGTGAACTGGGGGACAGATGCGCCCGCTACGGCTGGCACCGTTATGGTGGCGGCGTTGCCCTCGATCCTGGGCATCCAGTTTTTGCTTGCGTTCGTCGGTTACGATATCCAGGCGGTGCCACGAACGGCGCTTCACCCGAAGCTGACATCGTATGCTGAAGCTCTGGCAGGCCCTGGCGATGAAGACGCACCGTGAAAACAGGTTGTCCAGCATGTCGTGAGGCTTGTTTGCGGGAATCTGTATCCCTGTCGGCCAATATATATTTTGAGCTCTTCGAGACGGTAGACCGTCCTGGTTCGCCGGCATGTATCACGCCTTGTTCAATGCAGGAAAAATAATGGCAAAGCTGGATCTGGTTTTGATTCTGTTCTCCGTGGCCGTAATCGGCATTGGACAGATTATTTTCAAGTTTGCTGCACGCGAAATGAAAATAGATTTTGGCCAGTCAACTATCCTTATCGTGAAGACAAACCTTTTTCCCCTGGGCCTCGTTCTTCTTACGGTAACTTTATACTGTATTTCGACTCTGGCGTGGGTATATGCGTTGAGAACGGTGCCATTATCGGTGGCTTACATGTTCAATTCCCTCGCCTTCGTCCTTGTGCCTCTGGCCGGGTTTCTCATGTTCGGGGAACAGATGCCCAGATATTTCATCCTTGGGCTCGTAATGATTATCGGCGGTATATATTTTATTTCGCGTGCGTGATGCCGGTAGCGCTCGCTCTTGGCGCCGCGCTATTCGGCTGGATGAGGCCAGCTTTCTTCCGGCACCCATTTTCCGCTGTCTTTTCTGAGCAACCAGGAGCGGCTTGCCTTCAGGTCGACCCCCAGGGCCTGTTTCAGAGACGGGGTGAAATCATATAGCCAGATATGGCTTATCTGTTTGTCTTCTATGCGTTTTCGAACGGATTCCGGAGTCAGGCGGTTCCATGATGTGACCCTGTCAACCAGGGCTGTCACCGGCAACAGGTGATATCGCATGATGATCAGGTACTGGCCATTATCGCTGGCGTCGACGAGCAGGATCCGGTCGCCGGCAGCTAGCCGGTCGGCAAGCGCGCGACCGGTTTCCCAAGCATACTGGTAACGCGGATGCGTATCGAAGCGCAGTTTTTTCGCCATACCGACCGGAAGGGCGATAACCAGCACGATGGCTGCCATATGTGCCCATGACGGCATTCTGCCGGGCAGGTAGCGCCGCCAGAGCAGGGCTGCGCTGAATGCCGCGAAAAGGAGGCAAACGCCCCCCAGATGCGTGTTGTAGCGCCAGTAAGATGCGGCATACAGGGCTTCGCCGCTGCCGAACGCTGTCACATAGGCGAACAGAAGGAAAAAATTGTAGGACAGGAACATCGTCCCGGTGATGATGGCGAGGCGGCTGAAAGCCCCCCTGTATCGCCAAATCGCGAGGACACCGGCCACGACCGCTATTGTCATGACGCCGAAATATCCCCCTTTCTTACTGGCGATCAGCGCCATACGCGCGATGATCTGCGGGATTTCCCGGATAAGCCACTCGGAATAGGGCAGGAACTCAAAATCGCCTTCAGTAATGTGAAAAGCGACATGCAGCTTCCAGAGAAGGTAAACGATCAAGGGCAACAGGAATATCCTGGCGGCGAGCCGCGCCGTCGCTTTCCACCGGATGGCAGGATCTCGTAACACCAGGATGCTAAGCGCAAGTCCGAGCGCCATCAGAAAAACGATATTGACCTGTTTGAGCCCGATCATGGCCATCGACACCAGCCCAGCCTGCCAGGCAAGAGACCGGGCCTCGTCTTCGTTGTCGATCGCGAGCGCGTTTGTTGACAGCCAGACCAGGGCCGCTGCGAATCCGACGAGGACGCCGGTTGGGGCATCCGCATAGGCGCTAAAGACCAGTCGTGTAACGTATGTCGGGTTAAGGATGGTGACCGCCAGCGCTCCCAGCGCGCACACCGCCCAGCCGGCCCGAGTTGCGTTAAGCGTATCGTTTGTCGGACCTGCGCCGTCCGATGTCCGGGACGCGGTAGAGACAATAATCCGCGATATCAGAAGCCCGAATGAGAGAAGCAGCAGGACCGAAAAGATCGTCGACGCATTGATGACGAAAGCGCCGGTCACTCTGCTCGCCATAAAAGCTACAAGTGAGTTGCCGTAGGGGTAGGCTGGAAAGACTGCGAAGCTCCTGGGCAGGTCCGAGCGTGGGACCGAATCGTGCTCGAAGAGATATCTGGCATGGGCCAGCCAGTGCGAAAACTCATCCCACTGTGTAGGAAGCATGGACGCGGCGATAGCAATGAGCGGGAGGGCGACAAGTGCGATACGGACAACTCCCGGATCCGTCAGGCGCCCGTTGCGTCGAAAGACGACGGTAGCGCCCGCGCATGCCCCCAACCCTAGCGCCGCCGCAACAGCAGTGAAGTGGGTTACGCCAATCGATGCGGCCAGTGTGAAGGCTGCTACAGCGATACCGAGACCAAAAACCAGGTCGCCCTCCGGGCGTCGTGTCGGACCGCCTGCAAAAGCGCCGAGGCCGATCAGGAGGACGGCAACAGCCAGAACCGCTGCCAGCCCGCCGAGTTCGTTGGAGGATGGGATCAGAAGGTTTAGATGGGACAGCAACGTGAAGTCGTCCTGATGGCTGGGTGTGGCGGTCGCCCTGTACGGCAACAACCTATCAAACAGGTTCGATTCGTCCTACGGAACAGGCTTCGTCACAGCTTGTCGGTCCGCTAGTCGCGGAGTTCGATTACGAAAACCAGGTTCGAGACGATCCCCAAAAGCCGTATCGTTTCCAGACGACAGGATTTGATCCTTTCCCGCCGGTCGTTCGCTTCGATGATGGTTCGGAGTTCTTTCGCATCAAGGAGGTTCAGATTCGCTTCCTGAGCGAAAAAACTGAATCCCATCGATCTGAGAATTCTCCTGTGCCACCGGCGGGGCAGCCAATGGAGGAAAGGCAGTCGCGTATGGAATTCCAGCGGGTGCCAGCGATTCGGCGTTGTAATGATCACGTAACGCCGGGCTGCGCCGATGCAGCAGGATATCATCCGGCGCTGGTCGTCCATGGTTCCGACATGCTCGATTGTCGCGCTCGACATAACCAGGTCGTAGCGCCCGGTAGCGGAGTCGATACGGGACGCGTCTCCAATGAGGACTCCGGAGACGGGGAAATCGATGTCGCGCTGCGGGTCGATCTGCTGATCCGAGAAGAGCGTGACGCGGGCATTTTCCACCAGCTTGCGGGCGAAGAAATTCGATGACCGGTGGTCGCTGTCCTTGGTTGAACCCACGTCGAGCACGTCATCTACAGTATCCAGCCTGACAAGGTCCGGCCTGAATATCCGGCTGAATATTTCGTCGCGTTTACGGGTGACGACACTGTCGACAAAACGGTCGAGCCGGTTGAAGAGGTTGACGGTGTATACGTTTTCGTTGATCGGCGACATTTCGATGGAACGGATTATGTGGTAGCACGACAATACCGGATTAATGGCCCTGGTCAGAGACTAATCTGATAGGTCTTTGCCGGCGCCTCGAACGATATACTGAATGGAGCCATCGGATGCGACTGACCTTTTCCAGGATCGACCTGAAGCGCCAGGGGGCGATCGTCGCCCTTGTTTCCCAGAACAAGACCCTTTCAGCCAGTGCGCAGGCGCTCGACAAGGCTACTGGCGGCGCGGTCGGAAACGCGATCGCCGCCAGCCGTTTTACCGGCGCCCTGGACCAAACGCTTACCATCATGGCGCCGAATGGGATGAAGGCAGGTCGTATCCTGCTGATTGGCGTAGGCAAACCCGAAGATATCGACGAACTTGCCGCCCAGCGTATCGGCGGTCGTATTGTTGCGGCGCTTGCCGATAGCGGAGAAAAAACGGCTTCTGTCGCGGTGGATGCGATCAAGGGAGTCAAGCTTTCCGCCGCGACAGTCGCAGCCAACGCAGCCTGTGGCGCGCGCCTCAGGAGCTATCGCTTCGATAAGTACCGAACGACGGAGAAAGCGGACAAGAAGCCGTCGCTCAACGCGGTCGCTTTCATGGTTCACGACGACGCAGGCGCCCGCCGCCAGTTCGTTCCCCTGGAAAAGGTCGCCGACGGCGTTTTCTTCACCCGGGACCTGGTTTCAGAGCCGGCGAACGTCATCTACCCTGCAAGCTTCGCGCAGCGCGCGCGGGCACTCGCCAAGCTGGGCGTCAAGCTGCGCATACTCGACGAGGCGCAGATGAAAAAGCTGGGTATGGGTGCGCTTCTCGGCGTCGCCCAGGGCAGCGCCAACAAGCCCAGGATCGTCGCCATGAGCTGGAACGGCGCGCCGCGCGCCAAGGACAAGGCGCCAATCTGCTTTGTCGGCAAGGGCGTGACGTTCGATACGGGCGGTATTTCCATTAAGCCGGCCGGCGGCATGGAAGACATGAAATGGGACATGGCCGGCGCCGGTGTGGTGGCCGGACTCATGCATGCGCTTGCCGCGCGCAAGGCCAGGGTCAACGCGGTCGGCGTCGTCGGTCTGGTCGAGAACATGCCGTCGGGCACGGCCCAGCGCCCCGGCGATGTCGTCAAGACGATGTCGGGCCAGACGATCGAGGTGATCAACACCGATGCCGAGGGCCGGCTGGTCCTGGCCGACGCCATGTGGTGGGCGCAGAAGACTTTCAAGCCGCATACTCTGATCGACCTCGCGACGCTGACCGGCGCCATCATCATCTCGCTGGGCCATCATCACGCGGGCATGTTCAGCAACAACGATGCGCTGTGCGATCAGCTCGCCGCAGCCGGCAAGGCGACCGGCGAGCCGGTCTGGCGGCTGCCGCTCGGTCCCGAGTACGACAGACAGGTGACCTCACAGATCGCCGACATGAAGAATGTCGGCGGTCGCGATGCCGGAAGCATCACGGCGGCGCAGATCCTGCAACGCTTTATTCAGAAGGATGTCGCCTGGGCGCATCTCGACATAGCCGGCGTCGCCTGGTCGAATTCGGCAAGCCCCATCGTGCCCAGGGGCGGGACAGCATTCGGCGTCCGCCTACTCGACAGGCTGGTGGCGGATCACTACGAAAACAGGTAACGGCGTCGGCTTTTTCCGGTGACTGAAATCGGCTTTTACCATCTGACCCGGACACCTATCGACCGCGCCTTGCCGCAAATCCTAAAAAAGGCGGCGTCGGCGGGGAAGCGGTCGCTGGTCCGAACCGGGTCCGAAGAACGGGTAGCCGTTCTCAATATGCTGCTCTGGACATACGATCCCGCGTCCTTTTTACCTCACGGTACAGTGCAGGACGGAGATCCGGCGGATCATCCCGTTTTCCTGTCGACGTCTGAAAACAACGCCAATAACGCGGAGGTCCTGATTCTGACGGATGGCGTGGAGGCAGAGCAGCCCGAGGCGTTCGAGCGCTGTCTCGAGATGTTCGATGGAGGCGATCCGGCTGCCGTCGACCGCGCCCGCGCGCATTGGCGGATTTACAGGGATAAGGGCTATTCGCTGACCTATTGGCAACAGTCTGAAACCGGCGGCTGGGAAAAGAAAGCTGACGGCTGACGTATGTCAGGAGGCTGTTGCCGACGGACCCGCGTCAGGCTATAAGGCCGCGCCTTCACAAAAACATCGGAAAATTACAAAGAGAGACTGGCTCCATGGCCGTTGAACGAACGTTATCGATTATCAAGCCCGACGCCACGCGCCGTAACCTGACGGGCAAGATTGTAGCGATGCTGGAAGACGCTGGCCTGCGCGTTGTGGCGCAGAAAAGGATCCAGATGACTCGCGAAATGGCGGAAGGGTTCTATGCCGTTCACGCAGAACGCGCTTTCTTCGGCGATCTCTGCGAATTCATGTGCTCCGGCCCGGTCGTGGTTCAGGTGCTCGAAGGGGAAAACGCCGTCGCGAAAAACCGTGAGGTGATGGGCGCGACAAACCCGGCGAATGCCGATGAAGGGACCATCCGCGCCGAGTTCGCCGAATCGATCGAAGCCAACTCGGTCCATGGTTCGGATTCAGCGGAGAACGCCGCGATCGAAATAGCGTTTTTCTTTGCACAGGTTGAAATAGTCGGCTGATTACGGTCGCCGGCTTCCAATATGCGAAAGGGCGGGTTGAAAACCCGCCCTTTATTTATCCGCACAACTTCGTTTCAGAGCATAAAATATGCCAGCAGCCCGAGCGCGGCGAAGACACCTGCGGTGCAGATAACTGCAAGGCGGCAGAAAATTCTCCAAACTTCCTGGCATTGGCGTGTAATAGCGTCGTCGTTCGCCATGTCGTTGCCCAATCAGCTTGCGGTTCCCGGATTCTATACCGTAATTATGACGGTTTCGGAAGATGCGGCGTCCACCCGTCGTCCGGATTAAGGTAAATCCGGTCCGTCAAATGCGTGCCTTCGATCCGTACGCGGCCGCCCTCGACGTGGGCGCGCCCCTCTGCGATTAGACGGAGGGCGAGGGGATAACAGCGATGCTCCGCTGTCAGCACGCGGGCGGCAAGCGTCTCGGCGTCGTCGTCCTCGTGAACCGGTACCGCCGCCTGGACGATAATCGGGCCGTCGTCCATTGCGGGTCGGACGAAATGCACCGTGCAACCCGTAAAACGCACCCCGTCATCCAGTACACGCTGGTGCGTATCGAGGCCCTTATAGGCCGGCAGCAATGACGGGTGGATGTTGATAAGCCGGTTCAGCCAATGTCCGACAAATTTCTCGGTTAGAAGCCGCATAAACCCGGCCAGGCAAACGAATTCGATCCCGGCATCCGTCAGCCGATTGATGAGTGCGGCCTCGAACGGTTCGCGCCCGTCATAGTCCCGGTGGTTGATCGTCAATGTGGGGATGCCCGCGGCGGCAGCGCGTTCCAATCCGGCTGCACCCGGAACATTGGAAACGACGAGCGCGATCTCAGCCGGCGCGTCTTTCGGCGAGCAATCGTCGATAAGCGCCTGCATGTTGGTGCCGCGCCCCGATATCAGCACAGCCGTTTTCAGGCGCGGCATAGGGATCCCGGATGCTCGATTGCCACCCGCTCGCCATCCGTTCTGACGACCGTCCCGATCCTGAACACGGTTTCGCCGTGATCTTCGAGAATGGTTCCGGCCTCATCTGCGCCGTCCGGGGCAACCACAACCGCCATGCCGACGCCGCAGTTAAAGGTTCGCGCCATCTCGGACCCGGCGATACGTCCTTCGTCGGCCAGCCATCTGAACACCGGCGGCGCAGTCCAGGCTTCCGCGTTCAGCACGACGCCGAGCCCATCGGGCAGAATGCGGGGTATATTTTCGATCAGACCGCCGCCGGTAATATGCGCAAGGCCGCGGACAAGGCCTGCCCGGTGTGCGGCCAGGCAGGCTTTTACATAAATCCGGGTCGGCGTCAGCAGGGACGCGCCGAGAGGGTCCCCGGAAAACGGTGCTGTCTCCGCGTAATCCAGTTCGAGCTCCTCGACGATACGTCTGACGAGCGAAAATCCGTTCGAATGGACCCCCGATGAGGCGAGGGCCAGCACGATATCGCCTTCTTCGATGGTTGCGCCGGTCAGAATTTCATCGCGCTCGGCGGCGCCGACAGAAAATCCGGCAAGATCGTAATCGTCGTTGGCGTACATGCCCGGCATTTCGGCTGTTTCGCCGCCGATCAGAGCGCATCCTGCCTGCCTGCAGCCTTCCGCGATGCCGGCGATGACTTCTTCTGCACGCCTTGGGTCGAGCCGGCCCGTTGCGAAATAATCGAGAAAGAACAGGGGTTCCGCGCCCTGGACCACGAGATCGTTGACGCACATTGCGACAAGGTCGATCCCGACCTCGCTGTGGCGATTGGCGGACAAAGCGACCTTAAGCTTGGTTCCAACGCCATCCGTCGCGGCGACGAGGACGGGATCCCTGAAGCCCGCGGCAGCAATATCGAACAGGCCGCCGAAACCGCCGATTTCGACATCGGCGCCCGGCCGGGCGGTCGATCTTACGTGCGGTTTCAGCGCATCGACCAGCGCCGCGCCTGCTTCGACGTCGACGCCTGCATCCTTGTAATTACGTGTGTTAATGGGTTCCTCGCTGGATTGAGATCATAGTATAATCGTTCCATGCCCGCGGCATGGTCTCTCACGAAAATACTTGATCCCGGACGTTTTGTAATGCGCGTTCGCGCGTGGCTGGCTGCGGTCGCGATTTTTGCTGTGACGGTCGCAGCGTCCAGCGGTTTTTCAGTTGCTCAGACAGGCGGCGCCTTTAAAGTCGTCGGGGTTCCAATCGACCAGACAGCCGAATCGGCTGCCGCAGCCCGAACGCTTGCGCTGGCGGCAGGACAGCAGGAAGCCTATCGCAGACTCGTCCGCCGTCTGGCGCTCCTCGGCGATATCGGCACCGCGCCGGCAGCGTCACCCGCACTGTTGCGGGAAATCGTGTCCGGGATCGCGGTAGAATCCGAGAAAACCTCGTCGGTCCGTTATCTCGCCAGCCTGACGGTGGATTTCGATCCGGCCGCGGTCAGAAAGCGGTTTCTTGCGGCGGGGCTTCGATGGGCGGAAACACAAAGCAAGCCGCTTGTCGTTCTGCCCGTATTCCGGACACAGGGAACGGTACAGCTCTGGGACAGGACGAATATCTGGCACCAGACCTGGCGGGACGCGCCGGAGAGCGATGGTCTGATCAGACTGATTGTTCCTCCGGGCGAAACCAGCGACCTTGCGGCGATCAGCCCCTCGCAAGCGCTGTCAGGAGACGAGGCGCGGATTTCCGTCATCGCCGAACAGTACGGCGCCGGCGGCGCGCTGCTGCTGGCCGCGACGCTTTCTTCCGAACCGGGCACCGGCCACGTGCTGGCTGTTTCGATCAACAGATTCAGTTCGGCCGGTTCGCACCGGGCGTCGACGCGAAGCTTTGCAGCGAATCCCGATACCACCGTATCTGAATTGATGACCCTGGCGGTTAACCAGGTGCGTCGGGATATCGAGGAAGAGTGGAAATTCGACAATCTCCTGCGGTTCGGCGAACAGCAGGAACTGGTCGCGGTCGCACCGCTGTCGGGCTTGCGGGCATTGATCCGTATCAAGCGGCTGTTGCAGTCAGTAGCCGAAATCAGGTCATTCGAACTGATCTCGGTGACGCGGGAAGAAGCCAGATTCAGGTTACGCTATCTCGGCGATCCGGCGCAGCTTGAATTCGCCCTGGCGCAGAAGGATCTTGCGCTGACGCAGGGGGCGGTTGACTGGCGGCTTGCGCTCAAGGGGCCCGGATGAGTCTGCCGAACATAATTTCACTGATCCGGCTGATGTCGGTCCCCATTGCGATCTATCTCATCCTCAACGGTCTCCTTAGCGCAGCGTTCTGGCTGTTTGTGGCTGCGGGCGTATCGGACGCGATGGACGGGTTTATCGCTAAGCGGTTCAACCAGGAAACGCCGCTTGGCCGTTACCTCGATCCGCTGGCTGACAAGGCGCTTCTGGTCGGCGTATACGTGACACTGGGCTATTCAGACTATCTTCCACTCTGGCTCGTGATTCTCGTGGTATTCAGGGACCTGCTGATCGTAGGAGGCGTGGTCCTCATGAATCTTTTCGGGCAGGACCTCAGGATGAATCCGCTGCGGATCAGTAAGATCAATACCGCTGCGCAAATCGTGCTGGTCACGGCGATACTGGGCGAACGGGCATTGAATGTCTCTCTGGTGCCGGAGGTCGTGACCATTCTGATCTATCTGACGGCCTTGACGACGGTTCTGTCGGGCGCGGCCTATATTCTTGGGTGGGGCCGCGAGGCAATGGCGGTCGCGGGCATCGATCAGACCGGGGACGGAACGAAATGACCACCCAGAGTTACATCCGGTACTGGACGGCGGGCATCGCCGTATTTCTGTTTCTGGTGTGGTCGCTGTCGGATATTCTGTTCCCGTTCATTGTCGGGATCGTACTCGCCTATCTTCTCGACCCGCTGGTGGACAGACTCGAAGCCAGAAAATGCCCGCGGGCCGTTGCGTCAGCGATTGTGACGTTGTTGATGGCGCTGCTGGCCGTGGCCGCGGTGCTTCTGCTTGTGCCGCTGCTGCAGGCGCAATTCGTCGATTTTGCCGCGCGTGTCCCCGATTACGTCACGGCGCTGCGTGAACAGGCCACCGGCATGCTGCTCGCGCTTCAGGAAAGGCTGGGCGACGCCGAAGTCGCTTCGCTTCGTGAAAAACTCCAGGGCTTCGCCGGGCCGGACGCGATTGCCTGGGCGGGCAAGCTGCTGGGGCGCATCTGGGGCGGGGGGCTGGCGCTTCTCAACCTGCTTTCTTTGATGGTTATCACGCCGATCGTAATGTTCTACCTGCTCAGGGACTGGGATCTGATTGTCTCCGCTGTCGATGACTGGCTTCCGAGAAAACATGCGGACACAATTCGCGAACAGGTCGCGGCGATTGATGAGGTGCTCTCCGGCTTCATCAGGGGACAGTTCTCGGTCTGTCTGCTGCTTGGCGCGTTCTATGCATTGGGGCTGACAATGGTCGGTCTGGATTTCGGACTGGCGATTGGCGTCGTTGCCGGCCTTATCTCTTTCGTGCCCTATTTCGGAATGATCGTCGGGCTTTGCGTCGGGCTTGGCGTTGCGGTTGCGCAGTTCGGCGAATGGCAGCCGATTGCGATGGTCGCGGGCGTCTTCGCCGTCGGGCAGTTTCTCGAAGGAAATTTCATCACGCCGAAACTGGTCGGCGAGAAGGTAGGGCTTCACGCAGTGTGGATTATTTTCGCTCTGCTCGCCGGCGGCACCCTGTTCGGTTTTACCGGGATACTGCTGGCCGTGCCGACCGCTGCGGTGATTGGCGTACTTGGCCGTTTCGGGCTCAGAAAATACAAGGAAAGCGGGGCCTATTCCGGATCGTCGGTTTCGGCATCGGAAGACGACCCTGAATCGACCTGATGGTCAGGACAGCCCATAGCCGACAGCTATTTTTCGATCTTGGGCATCGCCCGGCCCTTGAGCGCGAGGACTTTCTGGTGGCGCCGTGCAACCGGGAGGCTGTCGACTGGATCGACCGCTGGCCAGACTGGCCGTCTCCCGCGCTGGCGATTTCGGGCGCGCCGGACAGCGGAAAGTCGCATCTGGCCGCCGTCTGGCAGGAACGCTCGGGCGGGAACCGGATTGACGCCGCCGATGTCGGGGACGCGATGCACGACGTTTCGCCCGAAAACCGGCACTGGCTCGTTGATCCCGCCGACAAGACGCCCGACCAGGAAGGCCTGTTGCACCTTTATAACCGGATCGCCGAATTTGGCGGCAGTCTGCTCCTGACGGGGCAGACGCCGCCGGCGCGCTGGGGGATATCCCTGGCCGATCTGGCGTCGCGATTGCGAACGGCGCCCGTGGCGGTGATCGGTCAGCCCGACGACGAACTGCTTGGCGGCGTTCTCGTCAAGCTGTTCTCCGATCGTCAGGTCAGGATCCGGCCCGAAGTCGTATCGTTCCTTCTGCCTCGGATGGAGAGAAGTTTCGACGCCGCGAGTGCTCTTGTCGAAATTCTCGACAGGCAGGCGCTCTCTCGGAAACGCCCGATCACTGTTCCATTCGTCCGCTCGGTACTCGACTTTCCCGAAGACGGTTAAAGGTCGACAACCTTGATATTTTTACCGTTGGCGGTCAGCGCAAGGCGACCGTTCTTGAGCGCCAGCGCATCGTTGCCGAACAGTTCACGCCTCCAGCCACTGAGCGCCGGTACATCGGCATTGTCATCTGCCGAGATGGCCTCAAGGTCGGCGGTATTGGCGATCAAACGCTGCGCGACGCCATATTCCTCGCTCTTCAGCTTGGCGAGCACTTTCAGCAGGTCGATAGAAGGGCCGACCGGTGCTGTCGGCTGACGCGAACGCCCGACGTCAGGACATTCCTCGTCGGGCAGCTCGACGCCCCTTGCAACCGCGTCCAGTATAGCTTTTCCGATATGGCCCTGGGTCTGCCCCTTGTTGAGGCCGCGCAGGTTGGCCAGATCCTTTTCGGTTTTGGGCCGATGCGAGGCAAGCTCGAGGAGAGCATCGTCGCGTGCGATCCGGTTTCGCGGCAGGTCGCGTTTCTGCGCTTCTTCTTCACGCCATGCGGCGACTTCGCGCAGGATTGCCAGAAAGCGCGGTTTCGGATTACGCGATTTGATCCGCTGCCAGGCTTCGCGCGGGTCGAACCGGTACAGATCGTCGCTGGTCAGGCCGGCCATCTCGTCTGCGACCCACTCCTCCCGGCCGTTCTCATCCAGTTTGGCTCTCAGCTTTTCGAATACCACGCGGAGATGGGTGACATCGGCCAGAGCATATTCGATCTGTTTGTCGCTGAGAGGGCGGCGCTGCCAGTCGGTGAACCGCATCGATTTGTCGATTTGCTGTCGTGCGAGCTTTGAGACGATGGTTTCGTACCCCACCTGGTCGCCGAACCCGCAGACCATCGCCGAGACCTGCGTATCGAAAACCGGGGCCGGTAATTCGCCCATCAGCCGGTAGAAAATCTCGAAATCCTGGCGCGCGGCATGGAAGACCTTGAGGACGGAGCGATCGCTCATCAGTTCCAGCATCGGCGCGAGGTCGATTCCGTCCGCCAGAGCGTCGACGGCGGCGAATTCTTCCTCGCCCGCAAGCTGAACGAGGCAAAGTTTCGGCCAGTAGGTTCTGTCGCGAATGAATTCGGTGTCGACAGTGACGAAGTCGGACTGGCTCACGCGCTCGCAAAACGAAGCCAGCGCACCGGTGTCGGTGATCATGGACATGGCGGTGCTATATAGGATTTGTCCATCGGACGGAAGCGGCGCTTCTGTTCTGCGGGAATGCAGACGCCGCCGTCGGCCTTGATCGCGGCAGGAACGAGGTCGTCGCGCATCAGAGAAGTGAGCCTGTCCCGATAGCCCCCGATCCGGGTTCGTGCGGAACGGTCGGATGTGATGACGACCGTCATACCCAGCGATGGGATGACATAGACGAACTGACCGCCGAAACCGCGTGCGTACGGCGCCGTATGGCCGCAAAAACCGGTCTTGAACCAGCCGTATCCGTACGGGTGCGCCGAAAAGCGCGAATGCGTGCGGGTTTCCCAGGATTTCCTGATCCAGCCTTCCGACAGCACCTGCTTGCCGTCATGCAGACCGCCATTGCGGTACAGCTCTCCGAAGCGCAGCAGCGCGCGCGGCGACAGCAGCATGTTATTGCCGCCGAGATAGATGCCCTGCGGATCGCGTTCCCAGGCCGGAATATCGATCCCGAGAGGTTCGCCCAGCCAGTCGCGCGCCAGCGCCAGCGTGCTGCGCCCCGC
>Ga0181579_10000037_pt1 | contig 79549 bp, 70 predicted proteins | sample 071ome_24_FD_132996 | JGI IMG/M metagenome (GOLD analysis project Ga0181579, IMG submission 132996) | Coastal salt marsh microbial communities from the Groves Creek Marsh, Skidaway Island, Georgia - 071402CT metaG (megahit assembly) | ecosystem: Environmental > Aquatic > Marine > Intertidal...
ATAATTCCTGCCGAGGGCACAAAATGGATGATTTGTAGAGCAATCGAATTATGGCAAAGAGTGTGGGCCGATAGTGTTGAAAATTGCTACTTTCTCACACATATAATACACTGTTAATAATAGTCATAACTGAGGGAAATATTTTTTCAAGTGGAATTTGAACAAAAAAATTCCTTTAATTTCACGTGCCAACCGTAATAATTCTCAAAACAACCTCTTGGTCATATGAAACGGTTTTTCAGTCTGGTATTTCTTGCCTCACTAGGTTTTTCCGCTCAAGCTCAATCGAGCTGGTTTGGCAATACGAGTTGTTCTGATCACGGGGCAGCAATCGCTGATCAAGCGCTTGTCTCGTTGATCAATGTTGAACGATCCATGGCCATCGGTATGGCTCGTGCTGCGCTTCTGATTGATGAAGGCTGCGGTATTGCAAAATTGGTACAGGCCAATGCTTCTGGAGATTCTCAAGATGCCCTTCTTAGCGAAGCGTCGGAGATGAGCTTGTCGTCGGATGAGCGCCTGTGGTTGGAGCTCATGCAAAGCGACGAACCGTGGCAGCCTGCTGCAACGGCCATCGTTGAGTCGGGTAACGAAGCGGCTGTTTTTTCCTGGATGTCCGCTTGGGATACAGGTAGAGGTACCGTTGCGGAAAATATGGAGGGTTTCGTAGAGGCCTATCCAGACCATGCCGCGAGCGCCTACAACATGCTCGCATATGCCTATGCAGATGCTAGTTGGGGTATTGAAGAGGCAAATATGGTAAGGGCTCTTCGTTACTTGGATCTGTACGATGCAGCACATGAGGGCCCTAACGCAGCCGATTCCCGGTCTGAAATACTATGGAACGCGGGCGAGACAGCAGGTGCCTGGGCTGCCATCCGCTCAGCTGTAGATAAGGGTGGTAATCCCTCTATGTACGCAGACCGGGCTGGTACTATCTGGCGCGCCATGAACGAGGAGAATCTCGCAAAGGCTATCCATGAACAGGTTCAGGCGTTCTGGTCAGGTTCAGATGAGGAGGCTGACGTGGAAGCCCGTGCAGCACTACTGGCGCCAAATTCATCGCACTGCGATTCTAATATGGAGGCATGCTACAGAGCTACCAAGGACGAGGTTCTTGCGGCCCTTGGAGCAGGTGCTGAATGGCTCTCTCTGGAGGTTTCTGATGTCGATGTAACGTTCAACAGCGATTATCGCACGGCTGTGGCAACGCACATGAATGCAGGTCAGTACAAGACGGGCGACGGTACTATTGTAGACTACCAAGCACGCGCTTCTAGCGTCTGGAGCCTGGATCCATGGTCAGGAGACTGGCTCTTGATCCACGGGAACTTTGCTCCTTCCGGTGGCGCTGGTATTCCTTCCACAAATTAGTTGCTGGACAGGTATCGTTGAGAAGAATGGGGAATGGGACGTGTGTCCCATTCCCCATTCTTTAATCATCGGCACTACGTATCCATCGGTGATACGGGCATGGGCGGGATAGCCAGTCCGAGAGCTTATTTCAAGGTCATGTGGAATGCATTGTCCCGCGAATACTGAGGAGATGATCCACTGCATTGTCGATTTCAGTTCTCGTATTGTAGAAGTGCGTTGAGATTCTGATCGCATTGTGCCCATCGCGCTGCTGTTCATCGATGTGCACATTGGATTGTGCCAATCGATCAACGGCCACGAGGGCATCAACGCTGGCAACCTCGAAAATCGTGCTGCCAGGAGCGGACTGATGCCGTGTTCCGGATAAAAGAGTTACTCCGTCTTCGTTCGATAAACGGTCTTTAAGATAATCGGATAGGTGGCGGCAGCGGGCCTCAACCCTGTCCAGACCAATGGACTCAACAAAGGCCAGTGCTGATCCGATTCCTGCTCTGACTGGTAAATCCGCCGTGCCCGGCGCTCCATAGACGATTGTATCTGGATCAGCACTGAAAATTGACCTGAATTGGTCTGCTGAAGCTTGGTTGATATACATGAAACCTGTTCCACAAGGCGCCAGTGTCCATTTGTGGAGACTGGCGGCGTAAGCGTCACAGCCCAAATTCTTCAGATCCACGCTGAATTGACCCACGGCTTGGGCACCATCAACCAGGCTGATAATTCCCCGTTCTCGTGCCCAGGTACAGAGCTCCTTTACAGGATAGAGATGACCTCCTCTGGTTACCTGGCAAAATGAGATCGCTCGCGTTTTTGGGGTTCTTGCTGCCTCAAACCGAGCAAGAATATCCTCCCCTGGCGGCAGTGGACTGGGGATGTGGATTTCCTTGATTGAAATACCTTCTCGCAGGCTCCGATACGACCATGGTGCGCGTCCGGCAGGATGCTCCTGACTTGTGATGATCACCTCGTCGCCACGGCGTATATCCAAGCCGACCGCTTGGATATGCAATGCCATTGAAGCATTACGTGTAAGCGTCAGTTCAGAGGGCAACGTGCCAAAGAATTGCCCCAGTCTCGGCAGAACCTGGTCCCGAATACTGGCCTGCAGCTGATGCTTTGCATGGATCGGATCCTCCGACTGAGCGCGGTATCCGTCAGCTACTGCCTGCACAACCACTGCAGGAGGCATACCGATGCTGGCATTATTCATATAGGAGAGGCCACCGAGAGTATTGAAATGAGATCGGACAGCACTCCATTGATTGCTTTCAGGATGCAGGTCGTTCGACGAGAATGATGTCGGAGACGTTGCCTTCTCCAATCCGCACCCTGGAAGGCTTATTCCTGCGATGCCCATGGCTCCCAATTTGAGAGCCTCTCGCCTTGAAACATGGGACTGCGCAGGCGTGTATTTTTTTGTTCATGACCCCAACGATCTGCAATGGTTAGCGGACAGAAACATACGAAGATCAGCGATCAAGGCCGACTCTGAACGTCAGTATGGAGTAACTCTGGACGCGCTGACCGCCCTGAATGGCTGGTCTGAACGTATGACGCTGTGCCGCGCTCAGAACCGACTCTTCGATGCCATAACCGATGTGCTCGACGGCTTCTTTTTCTGTGCCGTCCTTGTTCAGCAGATAGCGCTCGACGACGCGTGTACCTGCCACACGTCCACGCACATCGACCAGGACTTCCACCACCACCTCGGCTCGCAGATTGCGCCGATCAGCTTCGCGCGGATACTCGGGTGTGGCAATGCGGACAGGAGAGGGGCTACGATCGGCCCGGGCTGCAACAGCCTGATTGCCAGTATCGGCCCCTTCGACATTTTCCTCATCGGAACCGGCTTCGTTCATATCCAGGGCGACATCGGCGATTTCCAGTTCGATATCGTCGAGCACGACATCATCCGGCATGACCACGGGCGGCTGCGGAACGGGCGGCGGTGGTTTGCGCTTTTCTTGGGTCGTCTGTTGAATTTCCTCCACCTGTATCACCTCCTGGCCTCGGGTGTCGAATGTCGCACCGCTGAAGTCCACCGTCGGTGTCGGCCATAAAAGGATACAAGCATTTACCACAAGCAGGCTCAGCGCGAGCGTGCCGAGAAAATGCAGGAGATAGCGCTCCCGACGGACGGTATTTTTCTGAAACTTGTTCAGTGCAGACCGGAGAATCGAATGGTGTCGAATGGACGGGGGCATTCTGAGCAATGCCTTACCAACCATCCGGGGCCCCTGAAAGCCTGGCCAACATACGTCTCGGAGACTACCGAGGTCCGAGGCAGTTGCTGAATCGTACTGGCTCTGCGGCAAGTGGTCATTGTGGATAACTGATGGGTTCAGGGACGGGCGTATGCCCTGCTTTCATCGTAATTTATCGCAGACGCCGGGGTTGGTCCATGGCCTGTTGATACTGGCGCCGTATCTTTGATGAAATGCTTAATCCCAAGACGACGAGACACGTGCTCTGCAAGCACCCCGACTCCGGCTTACGAACCGCATGATGAACAGCCTTCCCAACAGGTAATGGGGAGGCTTTTTTTTTGACCTTTTTGGAAGGGTACCCCTCGACCAACCGCTGAAGAGCGGCAGACTTCGACCTTCAGAACCATGATCAACCCACAGAACAACGAACTCTTGCTGACACCGGCCCCGTGCAAAATGGCGCTGGCCGATGGAACAGTGGTGACGGGCAAAGCCGTCGGCTTCCGGGGCGAGACCGGGGGCGAGTTGTGTTTCAATACGTCCATGACGGGCTACCAGGAGATCTTTACCGATCCCAGCTATGTCGGCCAGATCATGATGATGACCTACCCGCACATCGGGAATTACGGCACCATGGATATCGATATGGAGGCGCGCACCCCAATGGTATCGGGTGTGGTAGTCAGGGCCTTTTCTCCGCGCTACTCCAACATGCTTACGGATGAGTCGCTCGATGCCTTCATGAAAAAACATCAGCTGGTGGGGATTTCAGAGATTGACACCCGAGCCCTGGTCCTGCATATCCGTTCCAAAGGAGTGATGAACGCCGTCATATCTTCGCTTGATCTGGATGATGATTCGCTGATCGAGAAAGCCCGGAATTGGCCTTCCATGGAGGGACTGGAGCTTGCTTCACGCGTGACGATCAACGAAGCCTACGACTTTTGCGAGGGCGCCGGCCCCAAAGTGGCCGTCTTCGATTTCGGAGTAAAGCAGAATATCCTGCGCTCATTCAAAGCGCGCGGATGCTCGGTCCGAGTGTTTCCCGCGGCAACCGAACTCAAGGACGTTTTGGCCTGGCAGCCGGATGGCATCTTCTTTTCGAATGGACCGGGCGATCCGCGCGCAATGCCCGATGCCATCGCCATGACGAAAGAGGCCATGCAGGCGAATATTCCGCTTTTTGGCATCTGTTTGGGTCATCAGCTCTTGTCCCTGGCGGCCGGTCTTGAGGTGTACAAGATGTATGTCGGTCACCGCGGCGCCAACCACCCGGTCCAGAACCTTCAGACGGGTAATGTGGAGGTATCCACCCAGAATCACGGTTTTGCGGTGGATCGGGAGTCGATCTCGGACGACATCGCCTCCATCACGCATGTTAACCTCAACGACCAGACGGTCGAGGGTGTGCGATTTGCCAAGTGCTCGGCTTTCTCCGTGCAGTACCACCCCGAGGCATCGCCCGGACCGCATGACAGCCAGTATCTCTTTGACGAGTTCATGGCCGATATCGAAAAACACAGTGGCGTCAAATCGACCCACGAGCCGACCCCTGAAATGGTGTATGCCGGCGGACGCTGAGCCTCATTTCCCCTGACCTGATCACCACCTACGAACCCCGAAAGCGCACCCTTCCATGCCCAAGCGTACGGACATCAAGAAGATCCTTCTCATTGGTAGCGGCCCGATCATTATCGGTCAGGCCTGCGAATTCGACTATTCCGGAAGTCAGGCCTCCCGTTCCCTGCGGGCAGAAGGGTATGAGGTCGTCCTGGTAAACTCGAATCCGGCTACGATCATGACCGATCCGGTCACGGCCGACAAGATTTACCTTCGTCCCTTGACGCCAGAGTCCATCAAACAGATTGTGGAAGAGGAAAAGCCCGATGCGGTACTTCCCACAATGGGTGGGCAGACGGCCTTGAACCTGGCCAACAAACTGCACGAGCAGGGCTACTGGGAAAAAATGGGCGTGGATGTCATCGGGGTCGACATCGACGCGATCAACATTACCGAGGACCGTCAGCAATTCCGGGACCTGATGGAAAAAATCGGTATCGACCAGGCCCGCTCACGTGTGGCAAAAAGTCTTCTCGAAGCCAAGGAGATCACTCAGGAATTGGGTGGTCTTCCGGTGGTTATCCGCCCATCGTTCACGTTGGGAGGTAGCGGTGGCGGCATCGTCTGGACGCCGGAGGAATTCGACAAGAAGGTCATGCGTGGGCTCGAATTGTCGCCTGTTCACGAGGTCCTGATCGAAGAGTGCCTCTTTGGCTGGAAGGAGTTCGAGCTGGAGTTGCTGAGGGATGCAAATGACAACGTCATCATCATTTGCACCATCGAAAACGTGGATCCCATGGGTGTCCACACGGGAGATTCCCTCACCGTGGCTCCCAGCCAGACTCTGACGGACAAGCAGTTCCAGCGAATGCGGGACGCGGCCATTCGCATGATGCGCTCCATCGGGACGTTTGCTGGCGGATGCAACGTGCAGTTTGCGCTCGAGCCCAAGACGGGCCGCATGATTGCCATCGAAATCAATCCACGCGTATCCCGCTCCTCTGCGTTGGCGTCCAAGGCTACGGGATATCCTATCGCCAAGGTCGCTTCGAAATTGGCTATTGGATACACGCTGGACGAGTTGAAGAACGATGTCACCGGAACGACATCCGCGTGCTTCGAGCCGTCCATCGACTACGTTGTGACGAAGATTCCTCGTTTCAACTTCGAGAAATTCGAAGGCGTGGACGAAGAACTGACCACGCAGATGAAGGCCGTCGGCGAAGTCATGGCCATCGGCCGCACGTTTGCCGAGAGCCTGCAGAAGGCTTGGCAGAGTCTGGAAAACGGATACCATGGCCTGGGCGCGGATCGCGATGAAACCGCGCGTTTCGAAATCCGGGATAGACTGAAGAAGTCGTATTGGGATCGCACGCTACAGGTGCGAAACGCCTTCAAGCTGGGTGCGTCGGTCGAGGAAATCGCGGACATCTCGAAAGTTGACCCCTGGTTCCTCTATCAAATCCAGGACATTGTCACGTTGGAAGGCGAGATTCGGAAAAAGGCACTTTCCCAGATTGACGAGCCCTTCATGCGCGAGATCAAGCGCTACGGGTTTTCCGATTATCAGATTGCCTATCTGGTGCAGGATGACGTGACCGAGGACGAAGTGCGTGCATGCAGGATATCCCTTGGGGTGAAGCCATCCTATCAGGTCGTGGATACGTGCGCCGGCGAATTCCCCGCTCAAACGCCATACTTCTACTCCTCCTACGAATCCCACACGGAAAGCGAGGTCTCCGAGAAGGAGAAGATCATCATTCTGGGAAGTGGTCCGAACCGCATCGGGCAGGGCATCGAGTTCGACTATTCCTGCGTTCATGGGGTATTGGCCTCCAAGGAGATGGGCTATGAAGCCATCATGATCAACTGCAACCCGGAGACGGTCTCGACGGACTTCGATGTGGCAGACAAGCTGTATTTCGAGCCGGTCTACCTCGAGCGTGTCCGCGACGTAATCGAACACGAAAAGCCGAAGGGCGTCATCGTTCAGTTGGGCGGACAGACTGCCCTGAAACTGTCTGGCGATTTTGAACGACTCGGTATCCCGATCATCGGGACGACGTATGACAGCATGGATCTGGCCGAGGATCGTAGCCGTTTCTCGGGCATCCTGAAAGAGCTTGAGATTCCATTCCCGCCTTACGGAGCTGCGCGCACTGAGCGCGAAGCCGTTGAAGAGGCAGAAAAGATCGGCTATCCCCTGCTCGTGCGTCCGAGCTACGTACTGGGTGGTCAAGGCATGCGCATCGCCATCAATAAGGACGAGGTCGAGGAATACACGCAACGCATCTGGAAACTGATGCCGGACAACGTGATCCTGCTGGATCTCTTCCTGGAAAATGGTATCGAGCTGGATGTGGACGCCATTTGTGACGGCGAAGACGTCTGGGTCTGCGGCATCATGCAGCACATCGAGCCAGCCGGGGTCCACTCAGGTGATTCGACGGCCGTACTTCCTCCATACTCCATGTCAGACGAAGTGCAGCAGACGGTTCGTCAGTACATCAAGGAGATTGCCCTGCGACTGGGTGTGATCGGCCTGATCAATGTTCAGATGGTAGTCAAGAATGACATTGTCTACGTGATCGAAGCCAACCCGCGGGCATCACGCACCGTGCCATTCGTAGCCAAGGCAACGGGTATTCCGATCTCGAACATTGCGACCAAGGTCATGCTGGGCGAGAAGCTAAAGACGTTCCGCGAGAGCGGACAGCTGGAATCAAAGCTGGAGGGATTCGCCGTCAAAGAGCCGGTCTTCTCGTGGGACAAATTCCCCGAGGTACCGAAAGAGCTCGGACCGGAGATGAAGTCTACAGGCGAAGCCATCGCATTCATCGAAGACTTCGACGACGAAGCATTCAGGAAGCCCTTTGAAATGAGAAATCTCTACCTGTCAAGGTAGAGATTGGGAATTGGCCGAGCCGGAGGCGAGGCCAGTGCACCTTCCTGGAGCTGTTGCAATGATGAGATTCGGCGGAAACGATGACCTCGTCGGGATCTGAAGAGCGATGGATCGGATCGCGGAGTGACCAAAGGTCAATCCCGCAACTGTATGCCGGCGATGACATTGGAAATGGTCATCCCCATTTCATCATCGACTGCTTCCTCGATCCAGTCGATGAAAAACTCTGCTGGATAACCCTCATCTGACCAGGTGATTTCCAAGCGGTCGGCCTCGGTTTCGGCACGTTCAATCATGTCGAACACCTCATCCATCGTCTCCAGCCATTCCAGCTGATCGGCCAGTACGGGCTGATTGTCATACACCCGCAGAGCGAATACGACCTGGCCGTCTCCCACCTGGACCCAGTGTTCGCCGCCATTGACGCAGAAGCAACCCCGCATGACATTGAAGCTGTATGAGCGGCCATACTGGGCTTCGAACTTCGCCCGATGGTCGGAAACGCTGTTCGTTTCCGGGTCATCCGGTCCGAGGATCTGGCAAGCTGAGAACGGCAACAAAAACGCGGAAAGCAGAAAAGCGCGGAATGGCGGCATGAAGTTGGAGAAAGGAAGGTTGACCAATCGTTTGTTCGAAAATCGGACGTCAAACCACAGGCAGCAGGTCCATTTCGGCTGACTGCACGTTTCCGGTGCCCGAAAGGACGTCGAGCGACACCGAATCGATTTGACCCACCCGATCGGCATCGTAGGGGGCTTCCACCCGGACATGATTGTCCGTGAAGCCACTCATCATCCCATCCCTATTGACGTCTTCCCAAAGCACGGGGCGCTCGCTTCCCAGGTAGGCTCGGTAGAATGCAGCCCGCTTCTTCTCGGACAAGATTTTCAGGCGGCGGTTGCGTGTGGACCGCACCTGCTTGGGTACTACACCACCGCCCATCTTGTCGAGCTGGTCCACGGCCGTCGTCTCTGGACGCTCGGAATACGTGAACACATGCAGGTACGAAACGGGGAGGTCAGTCAGAAAGGACACCGTGTTCTCGAATCGCTCATCCGTTTCGGTGGGAAATCCTACGATTACATCCACTCCGATGGCGGCCTCCGGCATGACCTCCTTGATTCGGCGAACCCGATTCACGTAGAGATCGCTGCGGTAGCGTCGTCGCATTTTACCCAGCACTTCGTCATCGCCACTTTGCAGCGGCAAGTGGAAGTGAGGCATGAAGGCCCGCGAGCCGGCAACGAAGTCGATGATCTCGTCCGTCAGCAGGTTCGGCTCGCACGAGGAAATTCGAAATCGGTCGATACCCGAGATCTGGTCCAATGCCTTGACGAGGTCGAGTAGGGATTCACCCCGCTCTTGTCCGAACAGACCGATATTCACGCCTGAAAGAACGATCTCCCGATATCCCGCTTCGGCGATGCTTTTTGCTTGCCGGATTACATTCTGGATGGTATCCGAACGACTCTTCCCCCGTGCGCGAGGTATGGTGCAGAAGGAGCATATGTAGTCACAGCCGTCCTGCACTTTCAGAAAGGCACGCGTGCGCTCAGAGGCCGAATAAGCGGCACCATATACGGAAACATCGTCAATGCACGAGACGCTGATCTGCGTCTCTTCCTTCTTGGTCAGCGCATCGATGTAATTCATGACGCTGAATTTTTCGTTTGCCCCCAGCACCAGATCTACACCGTCGATTGCTGCAATCTGCTCCGGTCGTAACTGGGCAAAACAGCCCGTGACAATGACAAAGGTCTCTGAATTGGCTCGTAGCGATTTTCGGATGGCCTGTCGACACTTCCGATCTGCTTCTTCAGTTACGGTACACGTATTCAGAACCACAACGTCGGCAGGGGATCCGAATGGCACGACGTCGTACGCATGCTCCTGAAACTGCTTTGAAATGGCACCAGTCTCGGCAAAATTGAGCTTACAGCCCAGGGTATGGAAAGAGACAGTTGCCACGAGAGGAGGATTTGAATACGATTTTGCACAGAGTAAGGGCGGCAATCAAACGTGGTTGGTATTTTCGTGGTTTCACCCACCGACGGGCCAAGGCCCGGCTTCACTGAAACCTCGGCTGCATGTTTGCCAAAGAAGGAGTTGGCCTGATACTCGGAGCGCTTACGATGTTCATCATCTTGGCAATCCTCGGATGGCTGTCCGGCGGATGGCTTGAGCAGGCCGTTACGGCCTTCGGAGCGCTCATTTTCTTATTCACCTGCTGGTTTTTTCGTGATCCCACTCGGGTGCTCACGCAGGTGGATGACCTGACCTTGCTTTCGCCTGCAGACGGAAAGGTTGTGGTCATTCAGGATATCGAGGAGCCTCTGTATCTCAAGGGTCCAGCCAAACAAATTTCCATATTCCTCTCGCCACTCAATGTACATGTGAACCGGATCCCGGTGGGCGGTACGATTGAGTTCGACGAATATGTGCCGGGAGACTACTTGGTAGCATGGCATGAAAAAGCCAGTGAACTGAATGAGCGCAGCCAGTTGGGTGTTCGTCATGCAAAAGGACACAGAGTGCTTTTCAAGCAGATTGCCGGCGCTGTTGCCCGCCGTATCGTTTACCATGTGACGGTCGGTGACCAGGTGGAGACGGGCGAGCGCTACGGTATCGTCAAATTTGGATCCCGTATGGATATCCTTCTCCCACCTGATTCAGAGATTCTTGTGGATCTGGATGACAAGGTGCAGGGTGGTATCCACGCCATTGCTCGATTGCCGGAGGCATCGTGATGCGACTTTCTCGAGGAAAGAATCCGCGGCCAGGCATCAAGCAGCGCCGCTTTCGGCAGCGCCTGATCACCTATCGGGAGACGCGTCGCAGACCAGCGCTGAAGGGCATCCCGCGTTCAGCCGTCCCTTCGTTTTTTACGTTGATGAACCTGTTTTGCGGCTTTTTGGCCATTATTCAGGTCAGCGAAGGGGATCTGCACAATGCGGCATGGCTGATCCTTCTGGCGGCATTTTTTGATATGCTTGACGGTATGATGGCCCGCCTGACGAACGGCACGAGTCTTTTCGGTGTCGAACTGGACAGTCTGTGTGACGTGGTCTCGTTTGGTGTGGCCCCTTCATTCATGATTTGGGCCTTCGGATTGAAGGATCTGGGCACGGCCGGTGTGATCGTGGCTTCCCTGCCTGCTCTGGCGGGTGCGATTCGTCTGGCCAAATTCAACGTCAACTACGAAGGAACGAAGGGCGCTCATTTCTCCGGTCTTCCCATACCCACGACCGCCATGGTGATCGTGGCGATCATCCTGAATGATGAACTGGTCCGTGAATGGGTTTCGGATAGGGGAGATCTCAATTTGATTCTGACCACAGTCATCATCCTGGCGGGACTGATGGTGACAAACATCCCTTTTGATGCGCCTCCCAAGCCGACGGCGAGTTACGCACGCACGTATCCGGCCAAAGCAATTTATTCGGTCTTGTCCCTGATTGCGCTGATCATTTTCAAGGAGGTTGCTCTTCTCGTAGTATTGCTTCTATACCTGGGTATTGGAATGGGGCGCGCAGGCTGGCAGATGGTTATTGCCATTCGAGATGCGGACCCTGAGGAAGAGCTCTCGTAGGCTTTCCGAAACGGTGGGTGAATTCTCCGTCAGTCATCCATTGACGGGCCGCGATTTGGCTGGCTCATCGTATCTTTTGCATGTTCATCCATCGAGCCAGTCCCAGAACTGGCGTCATCGACCATCGCTGATATCATCATGTTCAAAGCTGAGATTACTGTCACCCTCCGTCCTTCCATCCTGGACCCTCAGGGAAAAGCGGCGCATCACGCCCTTGGTGAACTCGGCTTTGAAGGCGTACACCAGGTACGCATTGGCAAATTCGTTCAGATGGAAATTGAAGCGGGAAGTCTTGCAGAAGCTGAGCGCATCGCACGCGAGGCCGGTGACAAATTGCTCGCCAATCCCGTGATGGAAGACTTTGAGGTGGTTGTCAGTGAGCTCACCTCTGCCTGAGCATCAGCGAGAGCTTCTGGTCGAGGTTCTGGAAGAAGAGGAGGTCTCGGCCGCCTGGCGAGTGCTTTTGTTCAACGATGAAGTACACACGTTTGAGGAGGTGATCGGTCAGATCATCAAGGCAACGGGCTGTGGGCTGGCAAAAGCCGAGCAGTTGACCTGGAAGGTCCATTCCGAAGGGAAGGCCCAGGTCTATGAGGGGGAATTCGAGGAGTGCTTGCGTGTGGAGACGGTGTTGTCGGAAATCAATCTGATTACGCGCATCGTCGGGTAAAGCCGGTCGTTATCGGATACCAGTCACGCGGTTTGTGAGCTTCCCCAGCAAGACAGCGGCGAACATTTTGCCGCTCTGAGGAAAATTCTGCAGCCTTATTTCGCCTGGTTTGGTAAAAAATGGGGTTTTGGCGCCCTGATGCCCGTCGGCACGGTTGTTGGCTTTCTCGAGGCAGGACAATCAACCCCTCAGGTATTCAGCCATGATCCTCTCGACTCGCAAACTCTATTCCTCCATTGGTCTCTTGCTCGCCATGTTGGTGGCAACAGCTCTCTTTCTGGCGCTGCCTTCCTTGGCCCAGGATCAGTCGGGCATTGCCACGTGGACAAACCTCAACGAACACGGTCGCATAACGGCCTCTGGTGAGCGCTACGATCATCGTGCGCTGACAGCCTCCCATCCATCCCTGCCATTCGACTCCATGGTTCGCGTTTTAAACGTCGATACCGACGAAACCGTCGTGGTTCGCATAAATGACCGAATGGAAGACGAATCGGGTGCTGTGATCACGCTTTCTGGCGCTGCCGCACGGCAAATTGGTCTTCACCACGATGGGCCAGCAGCCGTCAATCTGCAGCTCATGGATCTGGAACAGTCTGTCATTGTCGTAGCGGAAGGCTCCTCTGATCACGTAGCCAAAGAGAGCCGGACCGTATCGATGAATACGGGTGCGTCCATCGCAGACAACTTGCCAACGGTACCCGGGCCACAACCTGCTTCCAGAGAGGTCATACAGGATATCGAGATGACCTCCTGGTTCACGTTGCAAATTGGATCATTTGGTACACGTGAAGGCGCAGAAGTGCTGGCCGGTGGGTATGCCGAGGCGTGGGTACGCCAGGTTGATACCGAGGCCGGTTCTACGTATCGCGTCTATTTCAGCCGATTCGATAGCGAAGCTCCTGCTCGCTCAGCTCAGAATCGTCTGTGGGCAGATGGCCAGGATAGTTTCCTGCGCAAAATCGGCCCCTGACACACTTTATCACTTGAGGTGCATGTTTTCGTGTACCTCTGGTTTCCGTGCAGACAATGGGCGGGGTGGCGAATGCCTCCCCGCCCATCGTCGTTTTTGTGGTAATCCTATATTGACGGCCTCTTTTGAACCCACTTTCCAGTGATCCTTATGGCCGATACACCGGCTGCATCATATCTCGTACTCGACCAGCCGGGATACGCTGAATTCAAGGTCAAGGGATCTCGATTCATCGGAGAGGCCTTGCCTGTATCCTCGGTTGAGGAAGCGGAAGAGGCCCTGCAGAGGGTTCGAAAACGTGAGTATGATGCAACCCATCATTGCAGTGCCTGGCGTATCGACCCGGCAGGCCGGGAATTCCGATACAGCGATGATGGCGAGCCGTCCAACTCCGCTGGTACGCCCATTTTTCGTCAGATCGAAGGGCGTGCATTGAGTGGTACCATGGTCGTCGTGACGCGCTATTACGGCGGAACGAAGCTGGGGACCGGCGGGCTGATACGGGCCTATGGAGAAGCAGCATCCCTGGCACTCGATGCAGCCCGCATCCTGGAAATAATCCCTCGTAAACGACTGACCATGCGATTTGGTTACGAGGACACATCGCCAGCCATGCATTTGATTGGTCAGTACGACACGGTGATCGCGGATACCCGCTATTCCGAAGAAACAGAGATTGACGTGGATGTTCGGGTTGGGGATGCGGACGCCTTTTCGGCGGCTTTTGTCGAGTCACTCAGCGGGCGGGGCACCATCTCCCCAACCAGCTGACCCCTTCAGCCCAATTTCAGCGCTTCGACAGCCAGTCGATCCACGCGATTATTGAGCTCATCGTCTGCGTGTCCTTTGACTTTGACAAAGCTCACATCGTGTGTTTCCATGAGGGCAAGCAAGGCCTTCCACAGATCCTGATTCTTGACTGGTTTTTTGCCTGCAGTCATCCATCCGCGTCGAATCCAGTTTTCGATCCACCCTTCATTGAACGCATTGGCGATGTAGGCGCTGTCCGTATGGACGGCTACCGTACAGGGCTCTTTCAGCACTTTCAAGGACTCGACGACGGCTGCCAATTCCATCCTGTTGTTCGTGGTTTCTGGCTCGGCCCCGGTAACGACGCGTTCATGTCCATTGAACATGAGAAGTCCCGCCCATCCGCCAGGACCGGGGTTGCCGCTGCATGCGCCGTCTGTGTATAAGGTTACGAGCTTCTGCGCCACGTGTCTGAGGGAATGTGGAAGGAAGAGCGCAGCATACCACCGAGAGGGCATGCAGTTCACGAAGGATTGACGTTCTGGCCGATCCGCCGCCGGTTCTGTGAGTATACTCCACCGAGCCAACAACACCGAAAGGCAGCATGAAGTTTGTAGACTACGTCACGATCACCGTTCGCAGCGGGAAGGGAGGATCCGGATCGGTTTCTTTCCGTCGGGAGAAGTTCATCCCAAAGGGTGGACCGAATGGGGGTGATGGAGGAGAAGGGGGTTCCGTGACGCTTGTTGCGGATACACACCTGTACACCTTGTTGGATCATCGCTATAACCGTCACCATTTCGCTGAAGATGGTTTCTCGGGCTCATCCAACAACAAGAAGGGTAAAGACGGACTCGATATTCTCCTTAAAGTCCCGGTCGGGACCGTTGTGAAAGACTCCGATACCGATGCGGTCATCGGGGAGTTGCTGAGCGCTGGTGAGACGCTCCTTCTGGCCAAGGGAGGACGTGGGGGCAAAGGAAATACGTTTTTCAAGTCAGCAACGAATCAGACTCCTCGACATGCACAGCCAGGAGAAGAGGGAGAGGAACGCAAAATCACGCTAGAGCTGAAACTGCTGGCCGATGTTGGACTGGTTGGTTTCCCGAATGCTGGGAAGAGTACCCTGGTATCCAGCATCTCAGCAGCTCGTCCAAAAGTAGCCGACTATCCATTCACTACGCTTGAACCGTCACTGGGTGTGGTGGCTATGGAGGATTTCCAATCCTTCGTTATCGCTGATATTCCGGGTATCATTGAAGGTGCGGCCGAAGGAAAGGGGCTGGGAATTCAATTCCTCAAGCACATCGAACGGAATGCGGTCTTGCTATTCCTTATTCCGGTGACGTCTGAGGACCCCGCGGCTGAATATGAGACACTCCTCTCTGAATTGGAGGCTTTCAATGCAGGCATGTTGACCAAGCCAAGAATGGTTGGGTTATCCAAGCTGGACTTGTTGCCAGCCGAGGAAAAGGAGCAAGCCATCCGGGATTTTCGCGATGCATTGCCGAAGGGAGTGGAGATCATGGGATTCAGTTCAGTGGCCCGAATGGGACTGGATGAATTGCGGCACGCGCTCTGGGCGCATGTGCAACGGGCGCATTCCTTTGACCTCGAGGATTGAGACACCACCGACCAAGGATCCGGGAACGCGTGAAGACGAATTCCGGTGCCTGCTGAGGCTATCCTCTATCGACGGACTCGGTCCGCATCGGATTTCCCGTCTTGTCACGCATTTTGGAACTGCGCGAGCAGTGATGCGCTCGAGCAAGGATGCCTTGCGAGACGCTGGCCTGGTGAATCACAACGGGATAGAAGCAATCCGGGCGGTACGGGGCAAGGAGGTCAATAAGCCTGTCTTACACCGGTTCAGGACTCGAAAACCGGGTGAACGTGTCCTCCTGATCACCGATACAGCGTATCCTGCGATGCATCAGCCACCCCCCCCTTATGGTTGTGGACGCGAGGCCATGGCTCTTTTGGCGACGGGCCCCGCGTGGCCATTGTGGGGTCCAGACGAGCAACACGCGTTGGGCAGGATTTGACAAGGGCATGGACGTACCGGCTGGCAGCAGCAGGAGTCACCGTGGTCAGTGGGCTTGCCAAGGGCATCGATACGGCCGCCCACCAAGGAGCGATCGATGCAAACGGAGAGACGCTTGCCGTGATGGGAACGGGTCTGGACAGGATATACCCCAAGATGAATGCTCCACTCGCGTCGGAGATTGAACAAACGGGCATGCTGATAAGTGAATTCCATCCGGCTACGGGTGCTCGTCCGCATCACTTTCCGCAGCGAAACCGCATTATTGCCGGCCTTTGCCATGCGACTATTGTCATGGAAGCGGCAAAAGGGTCCGGATCCCTCATTACAGCTCGATTGGCGCAGGACGAGGAGCGAGACGTAGGAATCGTACCAGGACGTCCTGGGGACCGGAATGCGGCTGGATCAAACGGAAGCATTCGCGACAATATCGGCGCCCTGGTCTCTGATGTAGACGACGTCTTCACCATGCTGACGCAACAGCCTGATCTGCAATGGAAGCCTCCGTCACATGAGCAGAGATCTGGGGAGCGCGTCGCGAGGAGTCGGGAGCTACGGCAGATTCGGGGCAATACCCTCGAGAGTCGCGTTCGGGCCGTTCTTCAGGAGGGACCGCTTCCGCTCAAGGAGCTGTGTTCAATGACAGGTATTCCGCGAGCTCAAGCCGAAGAGGTTCTTCAGGATCTGCTCCTGGATGGCCATGTAGCACTTGAGGCCAATCAGCGTTATCGCTGGCGCAACTGAACGCCCGCAATCGGACGGAAAAAAGAAGGCATCCGGTCGACCCCACCGACGACCGGATGCCATGAGATGTGAAAACCGAAGGGAAGAGGTGTTGCCATTGACCCATTCGGTACACGACTTCGTGGACGGGGAATGCGAGCCAGGGTTGCAAGGCCTCGCGAAAAAACATGGGTTTACTGATAAATGACTCTTGCCTGTTCCGTTTTTCGTCTTTCCACTGGTGTACCCTAAACTCCAACATGAGCGAACCGGCAAAGCAACCCACCTTATTCACGTACGAGGTCCCCGCTGGATACCAGGGCGGTGAACGACTGGACGTCTACCTGACGGGCTTTCTGTTGAATGCAACGCGGGCGCGTGTTCAGAAAGGCATCAAGGATGGCTTGGTAGTCGTCAATGGGGAGGTCTCGAAAAAGCCGTCCCGCGTCGTCCAAGCTGGTGATCTGATCGTTTGCACGTTGATGAAACCTCCGCCCATGGACATCCTGCCGGAAGATATTCCGCTGGACGTCCGCTACGAGGATGAGCATCTCCTGGTAGTGAACAAGGCGGCAGGAATGGTCGTCCATCCGGCGTTTGGACATCGTACCGGCACACTTGTGCATGCAGTGCTTCATCACATCGGAGCTGATCCCATTTTGGTGGAATCCGCGGAAGATCGGGATGACAAGGATGACGATGATGCGTCATCCGAAGGGCTCTCCACGATCAATCTGGCTCCTCGTTTCGAGGGCGATCCGGTCTTGCGACCAGGTATTGTACATCGATTGGACAAGGACACGAGCGGTCTACTCGTGGTTGCAAAACATGACAAGGCGCATGTTGGCCTTGCCAAACAGTTTGCCGAACGAACGACACGCAGGCGGTACGAAGCCATCGTCTGGGGGGTGCCCGATCCGGAGAAAGGCCGCATCGAAACGGACCTGGCCCGTGATGTGCGCGATCGGCGCAAGATGGCGACCGTGGAATCCGGTAAGGGCAAGCATGCCATTACCCATTACGAGTTGATCGAGCCTTTCGGGTATACTTCGCTGGCCGAATTCAGGCTTGAAACCGGCCGGACCCATCAGATTCGCGTCCATGCGGCTCACATTGCCCATCCTATCTTTGGCGATCCCGTCTACGGCGGAGACCGGATCCGCTATGGAAAGGACGAGGGGCAGCGCAGGACCTTCTACCGAAATCTGTTCACGCTCCTGCCGCGACAGGCCCTACATGCGCGATCGCTGGGATTCACGCATCCCATCAGTGGTAAAGAGATGGATTTTGAAGCCGAATTGCCTCAAGACATGGTTCAGGTAATAGAACGCCTGCGAACAATCGATATCGTCCGGATGTAGGCCTGACCTATTTTCGGCAGCAAAACGGGCCCATAGAACAGCCTTTATCCGGCGCCAAGGGCTGTTTTTTGTAAACCTGCAACACGCAGGGCGTTTCTTGGTAGATTGCCGCCGAACTCGTTAACCTTGATCCGTCATCGAAATAAATGGATTCTGGGCCTCTGATCTGAGGCTGTCATTCCGAATTCCTACTTCTGCATGGAACTGTCCCAACTCCTGGATTTGAGCAATGTAGCTGTCGGCGTAGATGCGACCGACAAGAGCAGTCTGCTCGATGCCGTCATTGATTTGATTGCAGATCGCGATGAGGTCAATGATGCTGAACTCATGCGACAGGCCATACTGGATCGCGAATCAGCGATGTCTACGGGGGTAGGTAAGGGCCTTGGGCTTCCGCATGCGAAGACATCTGCTGTAGATGGCATTCTTGCTGCGTTGGCTATTGCCAAGGAGCCTGTGGATTATGCATCCATGGACAACGAACCCGTCCGCATCGTCTTTTTGCTCGTCGGTAAAGAGGACGCCAAGAGCCAACATGTGCGTATTCTCAGTCGCATTTCCCGCATGATGAATCAGAAAGATGAACGAGAGCGTGTCCTGGCGGCGAAGAATCCGAAGGAGTTGCTGACATTGATTCATGACATCGAATCCCAGTTGAATTAGGCCATGAAGACGTTCAAATCCATTCCGGGTACGTTTGATGTCTTGCCAGATGGTCACAGTAGCGGTGGAGACACCGTCGCCCCGTCGCGCATGTGGCGTTTTCTGGAGTCCGTTGTTCACGACACCATGGCGCGCTACGGTGCCGGAGAGATCAGAACCCCCATCCTGGAGCCGACAGATCTCATTGCTCGCGGAATTGGTGCCCTCTCTGATATCGTGACAAAGGAGATGTTCGCCTTCGAGCGCGGTTCAACGCATTATGTCATGCGCCCGGAGGTAACTGCTCCGGTCATGCGCGCCTATCTGCAGCACAATCTTGCGCAGAAAGGTGGGACCCAGCGGCTGTACTACATCGGACCATGCTTTCGGGCAGAACGTCCGCAGAAAGGCCGGTATCGTCAATTCCATCAATTTGGTCTTGAGGTCATCGGATCTGAGGATGCCCGGGCAGATGCCGAGGCCATCGCATCCCTTCGAGACGTGTTGAGTGGCCTTGGACTTCAACAGTACACGTTGCGCATCAATTCCCTCGGAGATGCTGACAGCCGCCCTGCCTACAAGCAGGCACTTGTGGAATACCTGACACCTATGGCAGATGAGTTGTCAGATATCAGTCGGAAACGACTCGAATCCAATCCGTTGCGCATTCTCGATACCAAGAGCGAAAAGGAACAGGCGCTGCTTAAAGATGCTCCGCTTTTGAGCGATTTCATCGATTCGGAGAGTCGAGATCATCATGAGCAAGTGAAAGCTTATCTGTCTGATGTGGGAATCGACTTCGTTGAAGACCCCTTTCTGGTTCGCGGTCTGGATTACTACAGCCGCACAGCGTTTGAATTCGAAAGTCCGCTTCTCGGAGCGCAGAGCTCTATTGCAGGTGGAGGCCGGTATGATTTGCTGTCGAAGGAAGTGGGATCCAAGCAGGTCGTTCCGGCTGTCGGGTTCGCTGCCGGCATGGAACGCATACTGCTGGCTTGTGCCGCAGAAGGCATTGCCGGTCCTGAAGCAGCCCGTGTCGACGTTTTTCTGGTAGCACTCGGAGACGCCGCAATTGATTGGACGTTTGGAGCTGCCTCGCGTCTGCGAGCCCAGAATCTGGAGGTCGCATTCGATCTGAAAGGTCGGTCCATGAAAGCGCAGATGCGTGAAGCGAATCGGCAAGCAGCTCGTTTCGTAGCTATCGTGGGTGACGACGAATTGGCAGCCGGCGAAGTTCAGTTGAAGGACATGGAGACGGGGGAGCAGTCGCCCGTCCGACTTGAAAACATTTCAGATCGCGTCAAAGCTTGAGGCTCGCATGTATCCACGCCTGAGTGACCTGTTCAGTGATTATCTAGGCTTCAGCCTCCCGATTCCCATCAATTCCTTCGGGTTCATGGTGGCTGTGGGGGCTATGGTCGGGGCGTGGCTCCTGCAAAAGGAATTTGACCGGATGTATACCATTGGTCAGCTGAATGGTGTGAAAATTCCAGATCCCGAGCAAAAGGGAAAGGTACGCAAACGGATGGTAACGGTCAGTCCCTCTTTCGTTGTGGGGACCATCACCATGATCGTGATCGGTGTTGGATTCCTGGGTGCACGCCTTTTCCACATTCTGGAAAACCTGGACCAGTTCTTCCGGTCACCCGCCCAGATGATTTTCACGACCGGAGGGTTCACCTTTTATGGAGGGCTTGTCCTGGGTTCCTATGCCGTCGTGCGATATGTCAGAAAGAAGGGACTGGATCTTGGGTCCGTAGCTGACGCCATGGCTCCAGGATTGATCATTGCTTATGGCATTGGACGCATCGGTTGTCATCTCTCGGGTGACGGTGACTGGGGAGTTGCGGCAGATGTAGCCGCCAAACCGGATTGGATTCCGATGTGGTTGTGGGCAGAGACGTACCCGAACAATATCCTCGGGATCGATCTTTCCATGACACCCGTCTACCCGACGCCGTTGTACGAATTTGCCATGGCATCGGTCATCTTTGCCATTCTATGGTCCTTCCGAAAACATGCGCATCGCACTGGATGGCTCTTCTGGGTCTATCTCGTATTCAATGGTGCCGAGCGCTTCTTTATCGAGAAGATCCGGGTCAACAACACGATGGAGATCCTGGGGCAACCTGTTACTCAGGCTGAACTCATCGCTTTGGCGCTCATCCTCATTGGGGTTATTGGCGTTGTCAAGACATGGTCACCCGGTGATCGGGATCTGTCAACCCCGCAGCAGGGGTCGGGTGAGGCAGGTGGGACCACCGGATCCGGCGAGTGAGATATTGCGTCCGTCGTAGGTAAGGACCTGGAATCCTGCGTCTGAAAGGAGACGAATGGTCTGTGTATTTCCCATTTCGATGAGACACGTGTGTTCATCCAGAGCCAGCACATTGCCGCCCAGCGTGGCATACTCCTCTTCTGGGACCTCGATCAGCCGAAAACCTTCTCTATCCAGGCGCTGACGGAATTCAACTGGCATGCGACGCGTGTGAACGAGCAGGGTATCTGCGCTCAAAGGTGACACGAGCGACATCACATGCAGCACGTCTGACGGACCCTGATCCCAGGGCAACGAAACCCGGATCAACTCGCTGATGGAATCTCCACACAGGGACTCGAGCGCATCTGCTCCGAGGTGATTCGTGCGGAATCCGATGCCAACCGCAGGGAGGTCGGGACGTAACCAGACTACATCGCCACCTTCGATCAGCGCATCGGGGTTGTCCAGCGTATGTACCTCCATTCCCAACGACCGTAGATGCTGAGTAACCGCCTCTGATTCGGGTCTGCGCGCCAGTTTTCCCATGGAGGCCTGCATCAACCCTGGACCAGCGGCAATGACCGGATCGTGGACGTACATGCTGTCCAGACCTGGACAGCAGTCCGGGTCGAGGATGTCCACGGTGGCGCCGAAGTCCTCCAGAATACCTATGAATCGATCTGATTCATTGCATGCGGCCTCGAAGTCGGGTTCAAAAAGGAAATGGAATGGTTTCCAATGGGCAGCCAACCATTGTTGCGAACGGAAACAGTCTCGCGCATGCGCTACCAGAACGCGCCGCAACGGTTGGGTCATGGAGAATCGGATGGACGACATGCAGCACGGGAATTTTTATGAGGCATCGGAAAGGTACGATTGGCGGCTTCCATGAGCTCGTCCTACCTTGCAGGAATTCGGCGAACTTGTCCCTGAAACATCACATTACACCAGACGCATGCCAGGACCTCGAAGAGATCAGAAAGGACGCAAGGGTCCTCATGGCAGATCAAAGGGCAGCGCGCGTCAGGGGCTCGGTGGCGGGTCGGGACAAGGAAATCGCGAGGAAGATCGCTCCCGCTATGTTGCTGGCCGTAATCCGGCCAGAGAGCATTTGGAAACGGACGCCAGTCGGATTGAGAAAGTCCTGCTTCAGAAAGGGGGTTCTGGATCGCTCAAGCACATGGAACATCTGGCGCGCGAGGTGCGGATACCGGTGCAATTCGTGCCGAAAGCCAAATTGGACCAACTGGTTCCAGGCGTGAATCACCAAGGTGTCGTGCTGGCCGTCGCCCCGATCCAATATCTGGACGTTGACGACATGCTGAGCCGCATCGCCCCCAGCCACGACGATGTTCGAATTCTGAAACCCGTCGTAGTGATCCTGGATCACATCCAGGATCCTCACAATTTGGGCGCCATCATTCGAAGCTGTGCGGCTACAGGTGTCAAAGGCGTCATTATTCCCGAACGGGGAGCAGCTCCCGTAACGGCCGCTTCTGTCAAGACCTCGGCTGGGACGCTTTCCCAGGTTATGGTGGCCCGCACGAGCAGCCTGCCTCAGCTCATCGAACAGCTAAAAGAGCGCGGCTATTGGATTGCCGGAGCTGACGGTGGAGGGGAGACCAAGCTGGCAGAAATGGATTGGGACCGACCGCTGGCTCTGGTGATTGGGAGCGAAGAAAAGGGGATGTCCCGCTCCGTGGCTGGCGCATGCGATTATCGGGTTTCCATTCCAATGGAATCTGGTGTGGAATCTCTCAACGCTTCCGTAGCAGCCGCACTGCTGCTATTCCAAGCATACATGCATCGGATCAGCTCGTGAACTGACTTCGCCAGAGTCCCGAAAACAAACGACCCCGACCAACCGATGCGATACTGCGCAAAGGCCGGTCGGGGCGCCCACCTTTCAAGCGTGACAGGACCCGAAGGAGCTGTCGACACCTGAAATCGGTCCGACTGCCGATTCCATCACACGTTTTGGCGAACGCGTGCAGCAGTCGAATTTCGCTCGTCGCTTAGCTCAGCGACGATTCCCGTTCAGTTTGTAGACGATTTTTCGAATCGTGTCGAATTGCAGATAGGGGTGTTCTTCCCGCAGCATTTCGATGGCATCATACGCAGGTACATCCTGGCTGCGCATCGTCTTGAATGCCTTCCGAATCTGGTAATCCCGTACTCCTTTCTCACTCAGCAGATTGTGGTCGTCGAGTACATCGTAAATGTCGTCGCTAATCAAGCCATCCAAAGGATTGACTTGGTCGTTATTTGTCCTTGCCTGCATGGTATCGCGGTATGAATCTGGTTCTCTTGGCGGCGGCTTAGAGCGGTGGCGACTTCCGTACGATCGGTGGGGAATCCCTTCCGTCGCAGGATAAGAGTAGGTCGCTGCGCAGGCCGTGCAACGTGAATTGACCTGAACCGTCAGGCCGGGTCCGCGAGTCGTTTCAATGCTGATTCGAGTCGTTGGTCTTCTGGACGAGTCGTCTTGAGACGAGTCTCAGACGTCACCAAACCGATTCAAAATCGCCTCGATCTGCCTTCTCAGCTCAATGTCTGGTTCCTGGCTCAAGGCGGACTCCAGTTGCGCTCGTGGGACGTCTTCAAGCTCACGAGAAGCGATGGCTTCGATTGCTGCAGCCCGGCGAATAGATGACGGGTCTGTCAACCAGGCCTCTGCTGTCCTCGTCGTTCGGGGACCGTCTGGAAAAAGCCGGGCCAAGCACAGCAGGGCCGCGGCGCTGGCATCTGGAGACCCTTCCAGGTGAGGAAGGACGGCTGTTGCAAGATCGTCTTCATCAGCCGTGCCCGGACCAATGAGCTCCAGAGCCTGAAGGCGCACCAAGTCACCTTCGGATTCCGTCACCAATGCGGAGCGCAGGATCGGCCAGGCCGCTGCTGGACGCAGGGTTACCAGCGTGCGAACCGCTGCCGCAAGTTCATGAGCGTTGGATCCCGCATTTGCGACGGCGAGGGCGGCATCAAAGGCCTCGGGGGAATCAGGAAAGGCCGTCAGGGATTTGACAGCCGCCGCACGTACACGTGCACTTTCATGTGTTGTCCAGGAGATGAGCAGGGAAAGTGCAGAAGATGATGGCGCCATCTGGCCCAGAATGGGTGCAGTTTCCGCCAGAATCGCAGGATCAGTTGATGCCGATATGATCCCGCGCAGTCCAAGCAGCAAGGAAGGATCAAGAGAAGCTCCTCCGAGCAGATGCAACGATCGAATGGTAGATGCCGCATCGATAGAGTAACGCAGCTGGGAAACCAGATCACTTTCGGCTGGGGGAGAGGCGAAATCCAATGGCACGTTCGCCAGGGCATCGGGATGAATGAACCGAGGGGCGATACCGGTCGGCACCTGGGTGTTTCGCTCTCGTTCGTCCACGCGCAACGTGATGCTGTTGGTCTCTGCCAAGGTCGAATACTGGAACGCCGCATCGAACACGAACGTCTCCGGTACGAGCATGCCTTCCTGGTGCTGCGTCAGTTCAAGCTTGGTGTTCTCGGTATTGGGGTTGTACTCGTATGAAAGAGAAATAATGGGGTGGCCCGCAGCGTAAACCCATGTGTCGAAGAAGCTGCCGAGATCCTCTCGGGAGACGACCTCCATGTCTCTTCTCAACGTCTCGGAGTCGACGACACCCTCTTGGGCAGCGGTGAAAAATCGCGTCATGGCTTCTTCGAAGGCATCTTCGCCCAGACGCTCATGAAGCATCCGGAATACCCACGCTCCTTTGGCTTCGGCATGACGATCCCTGAGGTCTGAAGCAACGTGCCAGCGGTCCCAGACAAGGGGCCGGACGTAGACCGCCGATTCTTTCAGGTAGCGTTGCCTCAGTTCGTCGAGGACCAAACCAGCCGCCGCCTCTCCTTCACTTCGTTTGATGTGTTCGATGGCCAGCCATGCACTGAAAGCGGTCTCGATCCAATAGTCAGTTGGAGACAAGCGACCCAGGGCTGGCGTAACGACAAGCTGATAGTCTCGCCATAGGGCCTCATAGGTGCGCATCCAGCCATCTTCCCGATTCAAGCTCCCTGTCGTCCGTACACCGAATCCGAGGAAGGCAGCCGGAATCATCTCACTGTCAACGGTCAGCAAGGTCATTGCCGTGCCGCCATCCAGTCCGAGTACTGCTTTCATCCATCCAGCGTCCATATCCATGGATGCCAGCACTTCACTGACCGACCCATTCCGTATCCCCGATTCAGCATCTGGATCCCACGCCAGAAATCCAACGGCACGGGGAAAGACGCTCGAGTACTCGGTTCGAGCAATCATTCTACCGTCCAATTCGAGCGTCGGGTCGTCCATTTCCCCGGAAATGAGAATCTGCCAATCCGCCGGTGCCGCGATGGATACGTGGTAATCTGCCGCTGCAATTTCATCCGCCGGTAGTGGCATCCACGTGGCCCGCCCCGGCAGAGATGATGTCCAGAACGCCGCAACGTCGCCAGAAGCCTGATAGGTCCGCAAGGCGCTGGCCACTCGATATGACACATCCACGCGCCAGCTCGAAACCGCGCTTTCTGGTACATCTATGTGGATTTTTCCTCGGTCCACCCGCCAATTCGGGTCGCCCTCGAACTCAGGTGTGGAAACGGAGAGTACTTCCAGGTCAGCCACATTGAGAATCAGGACAGAATCGGGTCCCGCGGCTGCCCAAATGGAGGCTGTTCCAGCCGAGCGCGTCCAATCAGCTTCCAGAGAAAGGAAGACGCGGACGAGTTCGACCGGCACGCTTTGAGGGGCGACCGATCGGATGGGGCCACTCAGGATAAGGGACGGATCAACCTTGGGAGCGACTTGGGCATGGGCTTCGTTCTGGCCTGATGTCCCCAAGAGCAAGGTCAAGACAATGGGTAGAAAACGCGAACGGATGGAAAGTCGATGCATGCGTCTGATCGATGGATTACGATTCGTTCGGTGGTGTGGTAGCGGTGAGCTTGTTTCCCATGAAAAGCAGGCCGAAAAAGCCAGCAGCGATGTAGATGATCATCTGACCCGTGTGGGTCAGCAGTGCGTACGCTGCAGCATCAGCTTGCGGCATGGAGAACAACAGCGCAAGGGACTGGATCGTGATGAAGTGATACGTTCCAATGCCTCCTGGTGAGGGTATGATGACTCCGAATGCGCCAATCAACATCAGCCCCCAGGCTGCAATCAGGCCGATATCAAAGGTCAGGTGTTGGCCGAGCAGAATGAACGGAAGCCAGGCCATGAAACCGTAACAGATCCACATTCCGATGGTATATGCGGTGATCTGGACGGGTTTTCCAGTCCGAAGCAGACTGAGCATACCTTCGCGGAAATGCTCGGCGAGCGCACCCAGGCGGGAAGAAGGGTTATTGATTCCGCGAATCAGGAACCAGATCCCTGCTCCGCCTCCAATGACCAGCGCGACGAGAAGACCAATCAGCACCACGCCAGAGGACGCTTCGATCCACGACTGGGTCGGAGCCGTCAAAAGGGTCCAGAGATCTCCAATTTGGTCCGCGAATACCAGCGGAAGAGTCAACAGCAGCAATCCGAATGTCACCATATCCAGTAATCGTTCGATGACGACGGTACCGAGGACGGTTGAAAACGGCCTTTTTTCTTGACGGGCTACATTTGCTGTTCGAATGATTTCTCCGAGGCGCGGACCCGCATAATTGGCCATATACCCAACCATCACCGAGGCAAATGCATTCGTCCGCGAAACGGGCGCGGCCACATCGTTGGCGGGGGTCGCCGCGTTCGATGCGGTGGTTGCATCCAGAAACAGGGACCAACGGACGGCTCTGAGCCAGTGACTCAGCAAGGTGACGATCACAATCGGAAGCAACCACCAATAGTTGGCCTGCGCCAGGGAAGTGACGACCGCGTTGAAGTCCACCCCCCTGAGGGCGAGCCACATCAACAGACCCGCAACTGTAAAGCTGCCGACTTGGATTGCTACGTCTTTGGCGCTCTTGGCCATCAGCCTTCTTCTCGCAAGTCTACCTGTTCCACATTGTCAGGAATCTGGAACATGAATGTATCCGGATCCAGGTCCGGGTCTACTTCTATGCTTGAAAGTTCAAATACCATGCGAACATCATTGAGGTCCACAGCAATGAGACGGGTCACAAGGTCGTCGGAGTCCCGGATCCAGAGATCCACCTGTCGAAAAGCGGCGAAATCATCCAGCGGGTACAGTCGGAGCCGCTCGTGACCTGTTCCATCGAGCAATTCGCTTCCTTGATAAGTGGCTCGATAGTCATCCGAGAAGCTCCCCAGGAACTGTGTGAGCGAAAAAGATGACTCATCCTCGACGAAGTCATTGATGATGACCTGACGCTCTGAGCGATTGTGTACCCAGGTTGTGATACCGTCAGTGACAATGGTTTGATTGGGCGTCTCGATGCGATAGGCTACGTCCGAGAATGTCAGTTGTCCGGAATAACGCTCATCGGTATCCATGAAAGCCGACGATGCCGTCTGGACAAAGCGAAGTCGCATGGTATCGATGGCGTCGTATCGCGACGAAAGCCTGGTAGCCAGACGCTCGGTATCCGCCTCATCCGAGGAGCGCACTTGCGCCTGTGTCGTCGGCGCCATGGCCGTGACGAGCAGTAGCGCCATCAGGGAGGAGCGTGCGAAAGCCCGAGCCCGATTTTCAAAACGAAGTATGCGCATGATGACGCGGTATTGTGCGAAGGAATGCGTTCGTGTCAGACCGTCCTTCAAGGGGTATGCCGAATTGGAGTTCCACCCATTTACACCCCTTCAGGACACAGTAGCCCCCTCAAGAGCGTCCACTAAAGCGAGCACATCTTCTTCATCATTGTACACATGGGGTGCGATCCGGATAGCCGATCCGCGAACAGAAACTGAAACGTTGTGCGTCGCCAATGCAGCCCTCACGTTCTCCGTAGCATGTCCGCCGGGCAATCGGATGCCGAACAAGTGGGCACCTCGGGTGTGATCTGGAGCCATTTCGTATCCAGCCTCGCGGATACGGTCCTCGAACGGAGCCATCAGGGACGAAGTGTACTGCTGGATGCCAGCCGGTGTCCATTCTGACACCTGCTGAAGTGCGGCTTCAAGCATGGGCATGGCGATGAAGTTGCTCTTTTCTCCCACGTCGAAACGGGCGGCACCCGGTTGATAGTCCGTTTCGTAATCCACCAACCCGGCAAAGTGTTCACTGCCCTTGCGGTTGATCCAGTTTTCTTCAAGAGGAATGCCGGTATCAAATCGAGGACCCATCCAGCCGATCGCGCAGGAATAGGGACCGAAGAGCCACTTGTATCCGGCGGTGATCAACGCATCGGGGGCGATCTCCGCGATCGAAAACGGAAGTGCACCGATGGACTGCGTTCCGTCGATGATAAGTGCTGCGCCCACTTCGTGCGTTTTTTCCCGGATTGCCTTGAGATCGAACAGTGTCCCGTCAGCCCAATGAACGATTGGGACGGCGACGGCAGCCGTGGAGGCATCGATAGCCTTCAGAATTGCCGCGTTCCAGGCGGCATGAACAGTTGAAAGCGAGTCTGCCGAGGGACGATTCACGGTCCGGATGTCAGCATTCGAGTCGGCTGCCAGACGCATCCAGGTGTAGACATTGCTCGGGAACTGCTCGTGCAGCAGCACGATGGACTGACCGGCATCCACGCGCAGGTTTTTGGCGACTGATGCAATACCGTAGGACACGGATGGAAACAGCGAAACCCGTTGAGCCTCCCCGCTGATGAGCTCGGCAAAGGCCTGCTTTACCCGAGCGGGGACCTCAAAGAAATCCTGCGGGGTGATTGAGCTGGGAGATCGCTTGCTTCGAACGGCCGCAATGCCTGCTTCTTCTACCCGCTTCGACAGCGGTGACATGTAGGCACAATTCAGATAATGAACGTTTGGGTCCAGAGAAAAATCTGACTTCTGACATGAGAGCATAGGGCGGAGTGGGCCTCGTGAGGATGATGATCAGAAGATACGGATCGAACATTCCCAGCGTACGGCCTCTTCGCAGACATTCTATCACCCGCGGCGCGATGAAATCACGTGTCAGTTGCGTCAGCTGGTTGCGCCCGACGTGCGACAAGCTCCTCTGCTTCTTTCAGTTGGCGTTCCAGATGGCGCATGCTGCGTTCCAGCTCCACGCTCAGTTCGCGGTTGAGCAGCGCAGCCGCTGCTTCTATCTCAAAAATCTCCTGATCAAGTTCATCCACTTCGATGTGTGAAACCACATTCGGAGCCCTCACGATGACACGGTGTGTGCGATGCTCGCGTGGTCGCTTAGAAAACAGCCGCACTTCGTACTCGAAAGTATCGGGGGCATCAACGGCGACTTCTTGTTCGGTCAGGAAGGGAAGGGGTTTTTCAGGCCAAAAGTGCTTTGCAAGAACGCTCAGTAGATTGGCAGAAAACAGGATAATGGTGGCGATTCCAAGCGCCATGACCACTTTTTCGCGTCTTTCACTGGTGTCGGTAGACATGCTTGCCCTCCTCATTGCAGCTGGATGGATGGTATCGGAATGCGTCTTCCGACAACGCAATCGATATCATGCTCGGCGCACGGGCGATGAGGAAACAACGGGAAGGAGAGCTGGATTATTGCGTCTCCAAGAAAAAAATGGGTCCCGAGGCGTATTGAATCAGGACTTCAGGGACGCCGTCGAAAACATGGACAGGTCGACGTCATCTTTCGCGTGCCAGCACCACATCTGTTGGCAAGGGAAGACATTCTCGTAGAGGGCTTTGCCGACGATGACGGAATCGACGCGGAATGAAATCAAATCGTTCAGCGCTATCAGATGTTTGTGATTGCCGATTCCGCCGGAAGCCGTGATTTTTGTCTTCTGAAGCCGCGAACCTAGCTCACGATAGGCTTCCATGTTTGGGCCTTCCAATGTGCCGTCGCGGGAAATATCTGTGTAGACGATCCGACGGCATCCTCGGGCTTCCATGTCGAGTGCAAACTCCACTGCATCGAGCCCACTACCTTCTGTCCATCCCTGAACACGGACTTCTCCGTCCCGTGCGTCGAGGCCGACGACCACTTTGCTGCAGGTGTATTTCTCAATCGCTTCGGACACCAGGTCGGGGTTCTGCACGGCAGCCGTTCCGATGATCACACGATACACGCCGGCTTCGATGGCCCGATCGATATCCACCATGGTCCGGATGCCGCCACCCACTTGCACCGGGATGTCGAGCTCATTGCAGATGTCGTGGATGACCTTGCGATTGTGTTCGCTTCCACCTTTTGCTGCATCCAGGTCCACAACGTGGATGACTTTCGCATTCTGGATGCGCCAGAGCTTGGCCATCTTGACAGGATCGTCGAAGTACACTTTCTCCTCTTCATACTGCCCCTGGTGGAGGCGTACGCAGTTGCCTCCGCGGAGGTCAATGGCTGGTATGACAAGGATTTTCGACATCGCCGATCGGCGCCCTTTGGCGGACGTGCTGCTCCAACCTGTGGCAGCTTAGCGGGTTTCCACCCCAAGAATGCCATTGATACCGCGGTCAAAATCCCACCAATGCCTCAAATAATCCGTATTCCGGGTGTAAGGCAATCATTCACACGCTCCTTTCACGAAATCGGAATCTCGAAGCAGGGTGTCGGGGTATGAGCCGACTGTTCCCACTAGCCGACCACACCCTACATGTCCGCCTCAGGATTCAATCGCATCATGGTGACGGCCGCATTGCCGTACGCCAATGGCCCGGTCCACCTTGGACACCTTGCAGGGGCATATTTGCCTGCCGACCTTTTCAGCCGATTCCAGCGCATGAAAGGGGAGGATGTCGTATTTGTTTGCGGATCCGACGAAATGGGCGTAGCCATCATGGTGCGGGCCCGAAACGAGGGGATCAATCCCCAGGATCTGGTCGATCGGTATCACCCGATGATCGAGGATGCATTTGCCGGGTTCGGGATGAGTTTTGACCACTACGGTCGTACAACCTCACCCGTGCATGCGGAGACGAGTCAGGACTTTTTCAGGACCCTGGCACGCAAGGACGTCTTCTCGCTTCGAACCGAAGAACAACTCTATGACCCGGAGGCCGGCATTTTTCTGGCTGACCGCTTCGTTATCGGTACCTGCCCAACGTGCGGCAATGAAGATGCCTACGGGGATCAGTGTGAGAAGTGTGGCTCGACCCTCAGCCCGAAGGAGTTGATCAATCCTCGCAGTACGCTTTCCGATGCGACGCCGGAGTTACGAGAGACCACGCACTTTTACTTGCCTTTGGGCGATTTCCAGGGGCGTCTCGATCAATGGATCAGCACGCATCCCGAGTGGAAGCCGAATGTTCTGGGTCAGGTTCGCAGCTGGCTGAATGACGGTCTCAAGGATCGCGCAATTACCCGCGACGTTCCGTGGGGCGTACCGGTGCCGACGGATGTGGCAGAAGAACTGGGTATCGATGCTGCGGGGAAAGTCATTTACGTCTGGTTCGATGCGCCCATCGGTTACATTTCGGACACCAAAGAATGGGCCATCAAGAAGGGCGACCCCGAAGCCTGGAAGCCGTATTGGCAGGCCGAGGATACCCGTCTTGTCCATTTCATCGGCAAGGACAACATCGTTTTCCATTGTTTGATGTTTCCTGCCATGTTGATGGCCCATGGTGGATACACGTTGCCTGAAAACGTGCCTGCCAATGAGTTTCTGAACATTGAAGGCGACAAGCTTTCAACCAGCAGGAATTGGGCGGTGTGGTTGCACGAATTCCTGGGAGACTTCGAGCCGGACTTGTTGCGCTACGCGCTCGCAACGACGCTGCCTGAGACCAAAGACGCCGATTTCAACTGGAATGAATTCCAGACACGCGTCAATTCGGAACTGGCCGATGTACTCGGCAATTTTGTCAACCGCACGCTGACCTTCGCTGCTCGATTCGCTGATGGCAATGTCCCGGCTTTGAAGAATCCCTCGGCTGCGGATACCGCGGCATTGGACGAACTGGCCTCTTTCCCAGACCGAATCGGGTCGGCTTACGATGGGTATCGCAATCGCGAGGCTGTTTTTGAAACCATGGCGCTGGCGCGACTCGGCAACAAATACTTCAACGACACGGAGCCCTGGCACACGCGCAAGTCGGATCCTCAGGCCTGCGCGAATACCATCCACGTGTCGCTGCAGATCTGCGCAGCACTATCCGTGCTGATGGAGCCCGTATTGCCGTTTTCGGCGGCCAAGTTGCGCACCATGCTCAATCTTTCCGGGGTACGCTCTTCGTTGCCGGGAGGAGACATGGGTTCAATTGCCTGGCAGGACGCGGGTACTTCTTTGCTCAGTGATGACCATGTTCTCGGAGAGCCAGGGATCCTATTCACCAAGATTGACGATGACGTGATCGAAGCACAGAAAGCCAAACTGGGAGCTACCGAAGACGAGCAAACCGAACAGGTAGCTCCGTTTGAGCCGTTGAAAGAACTCATCGCGTATGATGACTTTGCCAAACTCGATTTACGCATGGGCACGATTGTCGCAGCCGAAGAACTGCCCAAGTCGAAGAAGCTGGTGCGGACAGAAGTCGACCTGGGCTTTGAGACCCGCCAGATCCTGGCAGGGATCAAGGAGCACTTCACACCGGAGGAGCTGATCGGTAAGAGCGTAGCTGTCGTCGCCAACCTGGCGCCCCGCAAGATGATGGGGCTCGAGAGTCAGGGCATGATCCTCATGGCTGAGGATCGGGAAGGTGCGTTGTTTCTGATGCAGTCGGATGGAGAGAACGGGTCGGTCATCCGGTAGTATCCAGCCGATCAGTCGTGTTCGCAGTCGATGCGGCATCCACAAGGCTTTCGGGGTTGCCGGTCCATGATGCGCCCGGAAGAATCGTAGATGAGCTCGCAACAGGCGGTATATGATTCCGCCAGTTGTTTGCGTGCACGCTGGATGCGTGATTTGGCACCCGAAAGTGAGATTCCAAGCCGTTGGGCTACTTCAGCTTGTGGCAGGCGGTGCAGGTCTGCTAGAACGATAGCATCTCGATACGAGGGCTCAAGATCCTGAATGAATGGCTCCAGACAGGCCGCAATCGTCTGGACACTGTCCGTCACTTCTTCCTCTGCGACAGGTTCTTCGATCAGGGATTCGGTCGGCGTGCGGTGTTTCCGATAATGATCGATCAGTGTGGTTTTTGCGATACCGTGTTCATCCTTATAGACGGTGGTTGCTCACGAAAGACGCAACATCCTGATAATCGTGCTTCAGTAGTTGTTTACGGTCCCGGCGATTCTGATCCACTGAATCATCTCAGAGGTTTGGGAAGGCGAAAACCAAAGCGGGCGGGCCTCCATTCGGAGGCCCGCCCGCACGCCAACCTGACTTGGCAATCTGAGTGGCACCTTGTTTGGAGGCGCCAGATGAGCGCTAGATGTTGATGGGCACTCCGTAAGCCGCACGCGTGGCTTCCATCACGGCTTCCGAGAGGGTCGGATGCGGGTGGATGGATTCCATGATTTCGTGTGCTGTGGTTTCAAGCGTCCTCGCTGTAACAGCCTCTGCGATCATCTCAGTGGCATCGTAGCCGATGATGTGGCAACCCAGGAATTCGCCATACTTGGCGTCATAAATGACCTTGACGAATCCTTCGTTGTGGCCCATCGCTGCCGCTTTGCCCGAAGCCGTGAAAGGGAATTTGCCTACTTTCAAATCGTAGCCTGCTTCCTTTGCCGCGGCTTCCGTATAGCCAACAGAAGCGATCTGCGGCTGGCAATAAGTACAACCCGGGATGTTGTTCTTGTTCAACGGATGGACGTCTTCGCCTGCGATCTTCTCGACGCAGATCACGCCTTCGTGGCTGGCCTTGTGGGCGAGCCATGGCGGTCCTGCTACGTCACCGATCGCATAAACGCCCGACACATTGGTCTGGCACCATTCGTTGATGACAATGGCGCCGCGATCCGTCTTTACGCCAGCTTTCTCGAGACCCAAGTCTTCGATATTTCCGACTACACCAACGGCGGAAAGGACCTGATCGCATTCAATGACCTGATCGCCCTTCTTGGTTTCGACAGTGACCTTGAGCGTCTTGCTCTTCGTATCGACTGACTTGACCATCGCGCCGGTCATGACGTTGATTCCGGCTTTCTTGAATACGCGCGCCAACTCGCGGCTGACATCTTTGTCCTCGACCGGGACCATGCGGTCCTGCAGCTCGATAATCGTTACTTCCGTACCCATATGATGGTAGAAGTAGGCGAACTCGACCCCGATGGCACCAGCGCCGCAGATTACAAGGCGCTTGGGCTGCTTGGTTTGCAGGAGGGCTTCTTTCGAGGAGATGATCTTCTCGCCATCAAAAGGCAGCGAGGGAATTTCGCGTGGGCGAGCGCCCGTCGCGACGATAATGTGCTTTCCGGAAATCGTCTCCTTGCTGCCGACGTTCTTGCCGTCCATATCCGTGGATGGCTCGATGTCCACCTTGCCGTTGCCGGCGAGACGGGCGTGACCGTAGTGGACGGTCACTTTATTCTTGTTCATCAGGTAGTCGACACCCTTGTTCATCTTGCCAGCCACTTCACGGCTGCGGCCGATGACCTTGTCGAATTCCGCTTTGATGCTGCCTTCGGCTTTGAGGCCGTACGCATCCAGGTGTTTTGTGTATTCCATGATCTCAGCACTCTTGAGGAGGGCTTTGGTGGGAATACAGCCAACGTTGAGACACACTCCGCCGAGTTTATTCTTTTCGACGATAGCGGTTTTGAGACCGAGCTGGGTGGCGCGGATGGCGGTTTCGTAGCCGCCGGGGCCCGAACCGATGACGATGACGTCGTAGGATGCAGCCATGGACTGGAATCGATATTGGATGGAACGTTCCTGGAAACTGAAAAATACGTCAGGACCATCCTCTCGCTATTGAGAGAGGGTGAATAACGGCTCTGAGCGGGCCACCTATCGCCGCTGGAATCGCTCCTCGATGTCAAGCATTTTCTGGACTCGACGTTGGTGGCGACCTCCCTCGAAGTCCGTAGAAAGGAAGGTATCAACAATGCGATGGACCACTTCAATACCCATGGCGCGACTGCCAAGCGTAAGCACATTGGCATCGTTGTGAGCTCGGGCATTCCAGGCGGCAAACTCAGTATATCCACACGCGGCACGTACCCCGGGCACTTTGTTGCATGCGATCGCGCTTCCGACCCCAACACCGTCGATCATGATTCCTTTACCGGCTTTTCCTTGTGCCACCAGTGCCGCTACGGCGTAGGCAAAATCGGGATAGTCGCAAGACGCAGGAGAATCGGTGCCCACATCTACAACGGTGAATCCCTGATCCTCAAGGCGCTTCTTTATTTCCTCTTTCATGGCGTATCCGCCGTGATCCGCCCCGATGCAAAGCACCGGGTTCTCATGAGCCGGTGTGGCCTGTTCATCGGCCACGTGATGGGAGGCTCGCTGGAGCGTGATCCCCAGACTCCGCGCTGTATCGGCAGCCAGCGGCGTGACAATGGCATGCTCGGGAACGGCCAGCACCGAGCGTCCCTCGGCTTTGGCATCCCTTACTTGTCGTTCGCTGATGACGCTGCGTTTCCCCATGAAATGAAGCTACGTGATGGCTCGAGGTCATGCAATGCAATCGGACACAGCAGGACCGTCCAACTGGAGATTCAGTCCTGAGCAGCAAGACTCAGCGGCGGGTCAACCACTGCTGGGGGTCAATCGGCTGTCCGTCTTCGAAAATGGCGAAAAAGACCGCCTCGCCGCGGGGTTCAGCTCCTGTCCCGGATCGACCGATCAGCTGCCCAATCTCTATGTCATCCCCTTCGCTCACATAAAACAAGGATAGATTACCATAGACGGTGTGGAATCCTCCATGCTCGATGATGGCAAATCGTCCCATGTCTGGGATGATGTCAATGGTCGAGACGCGGCCTCCGAAAACGGCATTGACCTCAATCGATGCACCGCTGCCAATGAGAATGCCCGGATTGGGTGTGCGTGTTCCGAATTCGGGGTGCACAATATCACCGAACGGTTCAATGACCGGACCACTTGCCGGCCAGGGAAGTAGTCCGCGCGCCCCTTCGAAGGAGGCCGTGAGCTCTCGGATCATGGCCACAGAATTGCCTGCGCTTCGAGCTTCGGCGCTTGCCGCAATCAGCAGTTGAATCTGGTCCACAAGCTCCTGCTCCATCGTACGCTTTTCGCTCAGCGCCTCGGTGCGCGTCTCTTTTTCTTGCTGGATGAAACGGATTTCGGAGCGGACTGAATTGAGGACCTCTTCCAAGCTCTCTTGCTCCTTATCGACGGAGGTGAGCATCACTTCCGTTTCCACCAGCTTGCGCTGCATTTCCGTGCGCTTCCCCGTAAGAGACTCGGTCGTAGCCCGAAGTCCGTCCAGGCGGGAGCGCCGTTCCTGGGAAAAGCGTCTCAAATAGTTGATCCGGACTAGCATCTGGTTGATGGACGATGCCGACAGAATCAGGGCTGCGTCATGTTGACGCCCATAGCGGTACGCGTGACTGGCACGCTCTTCGTAGTCCTGTCGAAGACGCTCCAGTTCGTCATTCAGACTTCCGATGGCATTCTGCAGTGAATCCCTCTCGCCAATGAGCTGCTCGATGCGCTCGTTGTAGGTCCGGACCAAGGCTTCGCGCAATGACAGCTGTCGGTTCAAGTCTGAGAGTCGGCTACGCTGTTCTTGCTCTTGCTGCTCGGCTTCGGCGAGCAAGCGCTCTTCCTCGGCGATGTCATCGCGCAGCGCCTGCAATCGCCGTTCGGTTTCGGTCAATTGCTGCGCAGATGCCTCCTCGACGCAAAGGATACCTCCAACCAAACCCACCCCGACCAGATTGCACACCAGCGCGCATGCCGGCAACAGGCTGCGGAGTCGGCCGAATGGGGAAAAAGGGCTTACTGTCCGAGGTCGATCCATTGCGCGTCCGTGGAAGGATTCAGGTCAAAGGATACTACTTCGGGCATAAACTCGATGCGACGCAGAGCCATACTTACACGGAAGTCCTCTGGAGGCCGTGAAAGCGCCATTCTCCGGGGAAGCAGGACACGTTCCACCTCTGCGAAGTCCGAGAACCACCGCTGTTCAACGATAAGACCGCTGGTATCCATTTCGCGAACGGCAACAACGCGCCATAAAGATGGATCGATTGTGTACCGCACGGATCCTGCTTCATTGGTCAGCAAGTACAGGGTGGAATCGGTCTGAACTGACCAGGTTTCGTTCGGATCGGGCTGTTCGAACCCCATGGCCATTTCGACCAGGTCCATATCGGCTACAGCGCCTGGCAAAACCTCGGACACGCGCGCAGGGGAGCCTGTCCAGACCACCTTTTCAATGCGGTCATATACCCATGCTTGATCCGGAGCAACCAGCACGCGGGCGCCCTCGATTCCCATGGGGAAGGTGACCCGGACAAAAAGAGACTCAGGATGCAGATAGCTGATCTTTGCTGAGAACCGACCACTTTCTTCTGGAGATGAAAGGGCAATTCGAGTTTCGGCAAACACCCGTTCCATTTGCTCAGGATACGCAGGCAAGGCGGCCATGATTTCTTCTGCCGAGTGATCCGGAAAGCGAGCAGGTAGATCGCCCAGCGAGGGGACATTGGTCCGCGAAGACGCGCAGCCCAAGGTGAGGAGTACAAGTATCAGCCAGAGACGTCCCCTGAGCGCTCCCATCTTCGACGGACTAAGGATGCAAGCTGTCATTGCGGTTGCTGGAGTTGTGATCTCAACATGCGAGCCTTCTCCAGATGCTCATCGTCCGGGTCGAGCCGCTGGATAAGGGCATCAACCATACGAATCGCTTCTGCTTCGTTTCCGCTGGCGGCCAAAACCTCTGCACGGGACAGCAAGATGGGGGCATACCCCGGAAATAATAGCGCAGCGTCTTCGGCCCGCCGCAACGCCGTATCAATCTCTCCTGCTGCCAGCCACGTCTGAATGGTCAGCGCCCATACACGCAAATGGCGTGGATGGGCTGCATTGTGTTCATCGGCGAGGAGCGCCGCTTCCCGCGCACTGCCTGTTCGCAAAAGAAAATCTACCAGCAGGACCACCCGATCCTCATCCTCGGGCTGCTCTTCCCAGGCTGCGCGAAGTATCGACAGTGAATCGACTGCGGAAGTAGCGTCTGAACGTTCTTCTTCAACCGTCCAAGTGATCCCTAATTCCGCGGCCAGGTCACGGGAAGGTAGCCGCGCATCCAATTCAGTCATCATGGCCAGCAATTCGGCGTCGTACGGGTCTGCTCGCACCACTGGCTCGAGGGTTTCAACTGCTTCTGCCCATGCCGCATAGCGCATCAATACCTGTGCCAGCCTCATGGTATCCTCGAAGGAGCCTCGCAGCGTCACCAATCGCCTTGCGGTCCGAACAATGGACTCCTGTTCTCCCAACTCCAAATAAACGGCCAAAGCGGAGGTCGTCACATCGACATTGTCCGGAAACAACTCCCGCCCGTGATCCGCCAAGCCGCGTGCCAAATAGGCTGCATCATGACGCATGAGCGTCGTGAGTTGTCGAAGGATGTAATGAGGCCCGATAGTCTCATCGGATTCCATTCTTTCGAGGGCGGCAGAGGCTGCAATCTGATCACCAGAAGCAAGGGCCAGCTCCAGATCCTGTTCGAAAAGCGCTGAGACATCTGGCGATATTTCCAGCGCCTGGTCCAGGTAGAATCGAGCGGAGCCAAGATCCCCAAGAGCTTCTTGGGCCTGAGACATGGCTGAGAGCAGTGCCGCGTTGTCTGGATGGACCTTCAGACCCTCTGCGTACACGGCTGCCGCGCGATCGGGGTATCCATTCTGAAGCCAGGTCAGTCCGCGAACCATGACACGCTGTGCATGGACACCGAGCTCTTCAATGGTCTGCCGGGCAGTAGCCTCTGCGGCGAAAAGAGATGTACTCAGGAAGAGCAGTCCAACGCCCATCCGCCAATCCAACGCATCGGTCAGAGCGCGAAGAGACGGGCGCCTGTGCCGGCGACGCGGATGGGTAACTTGGAGGAATCCCGGTATCATGCTTCGGAAAACGGTCCGGTTTGATTCGGGTTTCAAAGGCACTGCGCAACGGATTCTGTTTGTTTCTTGGTCCCTACATGGTTACACTGATCGCGATCGCGGTCAGAACGCCGCATTGCCGCTACCGGCCTTGCACTATCCCCATCGCGCACATGGGTTTACACGACGTTTCCAAGAGCGAGAATGCCGCTCAGATCAGACGCTTTACACGTCACATCATGCAGGACATGCGTGCTCTCGAGTATATGCTCGAGAACGATATGTTCGAGACAGATATCCAGCGTGTTGGAGCAGAGCAAGAACTTTTCCTGGTGGATCGAAATGCCCAGCCTGCTCCACTGGCTGAAGAGGTGCTTGGGCTCGCCACGGACGAACGCATTGTCAACGAGCTGACGCGCTTCAACCTGGAGATCAATCTGGACCCTCTTGAATTCACGGGTACCTGTTTCTCCACCATGGAGGCCGATCTGAACCGGTTGATCGAATCTGTTCGTGGGCTTTGCGGTAAAGTCGACACCGATGTGGTTTTGACCGGCATCCTGCCGACCATCCACGCGTGGGACCTGCGGCTGGACAATATGGCGCCCAAACCGCGCTACTATTCCTTGAACGACACCATCATGTCGTTGAAAGGGGGACTTGCGCAGTACCACATCAGAGGTGTTGATGAGCTGTTTTTTCAGCATGACAACATCATGGTGGAAGGGTGTAATACAAGCTTCCAGGTTCACCTTCAGGTTACGCCAGAGCGTTTTGCTCACTTCTACAACATTGCTCAGTTGGTTTCGGGGCCAATCCTGGCTGCCGCGGCCAATTCACCGATCCTGTTTGGAAAGCGCCTGTGGCGCGAGACCCGAATTGCGCTTTTCCAGCAGGCCGTGGATACCCGCGCCAGTAACCTGTACCTGCGGGACATGAGCCCGAGAGTGCATTTCGGTACAGAGTGGGTCAATGATTCTGTTCTGGAAATCTTTCAGGAGGATATCGCCCGCTTCAGGGTGATCATGACCAGTGAATACGAGGATCCTTTCGAGGCCTTGCGCAACGGAGAAGTCCCCAAATTGCGTGCTTTGCAACTGCACAATGGGACCGTCTACCGATGGAATCGGGCGTGCTACGGAATAAGCGGGGACCAGCCCCACCTCAGAATCGAAAATCGATTGCTGCCCAGTGGCCCCACCGTAGTCGACGAAGTCGCGAATGCCGCATTCTGGACCGGCTTGGTTTACGGTTTGGCGGACGAAATCGATGATGTCCGGGAACGTCTCACCTTTGATGATGCCAAGAGCAACTTCATTGGGGCTGCCCGCCGCGGCTTGGCCTCTGAAATCGATTGGGTGGACGAGACCCGCTACAGCGCACCCGAGCTGATTCGAGGTCAGCTCCTGGATGTGGCTCGAAAAGGCCTTCAGACCCGAGGGGTTCGGGATGAAGATATTCAGCGCTATCTGGGCATTATCGACGACCGGGTGGCTTCGAAACGCACAGGAGCGCAGTGGCAGCTGTATTCGTTGGCGCACATGCGCAAGCAAGGAAATACCACGCGCGCCGAGAGACTGGATACCTTGGTCTCAGGCATGATCCGCCGCCAGATGGACGGAAAGCCAGGTCACACCTGGGAGCTTGCCGAATTGGAAAAACGGCCGCTGAACACGATTCATGGCACGCGGGTCGAGCACTTCATGACGACTGATCTGTTCACGGTTCGGGAAGACGAGTTGATAGAATTCGTTGCTGTGCTCATGGGGTGGCGTCACATCCGCCACGTTTTGGTTGAGGACGAAGATCATCGGCTGGTCGGTATCGTAACGCACCGCTCCATCCTGCGCTTCCTGACTGATATGAAAGAAGGGGATGAGGAGAAGGATCAGCCGGTATCGGCCATCATGGTTCGCAATCCAGTGTCCGTTACGCCAGAAACGGCTACAGTGGATGCCGTGCGACTTATGCGCGAGAAAAACATAGGAGCTCTTCCTGTGGTCCTGGGTGCGAACCTGGTGGGTATCATCACGGAAACCGACTTCAACCTGCTGGCTGCGCGGTTATTTGAAGAGGGCCCCTCGGATGAGGCATCGGAAGCATCGGTCTGACGACCGAAGTCCGAGGAATTCACAGCGCGATTCGTGCGCCAATCAGAAGAATGGCGCCTTCCCCTACGGGCTGGCCGTGCGTAGCAATGTTCTTCTCAATTCCGAGAGAGGCTGTCACATCGATGATGCGCACGCCCGAAGGCTGGGGAGTTCGTAGCCTGTAGATCACGCGAGCGGTTGGCTGGAAGACCAGAATGCGGGAGTCAGCCGTGATGCCCAGGGAATCGTTACGCCAGTTGATCTTCATGGACCACACGTCAACGCGGCCTCCTGCCAACCACCGCTGTCCGAGTAGCGGCAAGGTGCGATTGATGTCCACACCGCCCCCAAATCCCTGACCAGACTCGTCGTCTTGCACGCCCCAATCCCGTCTGTTCGTGATGTTGACACCGGCGAACAAGCGTCCTTCGGTATTCTCGTTGGGATGAAACGTGTGTCCGACGACTGCAATGGCCCCAGCGGGGTAGAGCTGCCACTCGATGTTTTGTGCGTAGGCAGTGCTTCCGCGCAGCAGAAAAGAAGTCGACAAAAAGAATAGAAGGCCAATCAATTGTCGCTGCATGCGTCTCGAAGGGAATTTTTGGTGTCTTGATCCAACTCGAGCCAATGAATACCAAGTAAGCCAGCGTGCAAGGCGTAGGCCAGATTCATGGATACGATGATGCCCTTTGATCGCAGGATATGCAAGACCAAAGGAATACCCAGTACGCGGACATCACCAGCCGTATGTACATCGATATCGGCAAGCATCCGGGTTGAGGATGGGCCGATATTGCGCATCGAGGCAACGGGTGTCGTATTCGGGATGTCTGCCATTGGGAAGGGATTCACTTCTGCCAATCAACCTGTAGATTACCCGAGAGGATCCCCTTTGACCCATAACACCCCGTTTCGTCATGCCGCGACTTCTGGTTATCGTTGTATTGTCCTTGTGCACGTTGTCTGTGCTCGTTTCTTCCCCTGCTCAAGCGCGACAGGCGACTTCAGAAACGCACGCTGTTCCGGATAGCCATGAATCCTGGCTGGCTCCTCACGCGCGAACAGCTCAGGCTTTGATTGATGCTGCCATGGCTGACAGTGCTGCTTGGGATCGGCTGGCCTTCCTGACCGACACCTTCGGTCCCCGTTTGTCTGGGTCCCGCAACCTGGAGTTGGCCATCGACTGGATACTCGAAGAGATGGGACGGGATGGGCTGGACAACGTGCGGGGAGAACCGGTCATGGTGCCGCACTGGGTCCGCGGCGACGAGAAGCTGATCCTACTCGAGCCTCATGAGCGCGAACTGCTGATCCTGGGTATTGGCGGAAGTATTGGCACCGGGCCCGGCGGTGTCTCGGGCGACGTGCTGGTTGTAAATTCCTTTGATGATTTGGCAGCAAGAAGGGACGAAGCCAGAGGGAAGATCGTCCTGTGGAACGTGCCATTCCGCTCTTACGGATTAACGGTCAGCTACCGCAGCGCAGGAGCTGTACGAGCAGCAGAGGCCGGAGCGATTGCGAGTCTTGTTCGCTCTGTGGGGCCGTTTTCGATGTATACCCCTCATACGGGCACCTCCAGTTACGACGAGAACGTCCCGCGCATTCCCCACGCGGCAGTGACGGTGGAGGACGCGATGATGATGCAGCGGATGCAGGATCGCGGGCAAACCATTCGGGTCCGGCTGGAGATGGATGCGCAATGGCTTCCTGATGCCGAATCCCACAACGTGGTCGCTGAATTGGTCGGGAGTGAGTACCCGGACGAAGTCATCGTCATGGGCGGGCATATCGACTCATGGGATGTCGGGACCGGAGCCATGGACGATGCGGGGGGCTGCGTTGCTGCCTGGGAGGCATTGCGCCTGATGAAAGTGCTGGGCTTGCAGCCAAAGCGGACGATTCGGGTTGTGATGTGGACCAACGAGGAGAATGGTCTGCGAGGCGCCAACGCTTACCGAGACGAGCACTTCGATGAACTCGATAACCACATTCTGGCCATGGAGTCCGATGCGGGCGTGTTCAAGCCCGTGGGTTTTGGGTTCTCGGGTTCAGACGCCGCTTTCGATTTACTGACTCAGATCGGCAAATTGCTGGAGCCGATTGAAGCCGATCTGGTAACGCGTGGAGGCGGTGGAGCTGATATCGGACCCATCATGCGGGAAGGCGTCCCCGGTATGGGATTGCGCGTGGATGGAAGCCGCTATTTCTGGTATCACCACACCAATGCCGACTATGTCGACAAGCTTGATCCTGATCATGTTGCCCGGTCCGTTGCGACCATGGCCGTCTACGCCTGGGTCGTGGCGGATATGGATCAGCGCTTGCCGCGGTAATCTGGGCCTGTTTCGGAATCAGTTCCTGTCCCGGTAGTCCTCATAACGCGCGCATAAACGAAGGGCGGGCCGCGCAATGCGCGGCCCGCCCTATTTCACTGTACTGCTCGAGAGAGCAGGGGCGCTATCAGTTACCCGGCTCCCAGTACTGCTCGTAAGGGACCTGGGTAATCACGAGTTCGCTCACTACGCCGTTCTGGATGCTGGCGGCCAAGCCAAGACTGCGGTAGAAACGGTAGTCATCCGAGAAGCTGACTAGCAATCGGCGTTCGTAATCCGAGCCCATGATGGCCTCGAATTCTGATGCAGACATGCCCACGCGTACATAGTTGATATCCGACCCCATGCCAGCTTCCTGTATGCCAATAGCAGGTGCCGCAGGCCCGTACAGCTGGATTCCCAGTACTTCGGTCGTGGCCCATACAGAGGTTTGGGCAGCGACGAAATAGTAATCAATGAGGTCCGTGTTCTCGATCATACGGTACACTTCCACATCATCCGTGGTCACACCCGCGCCGCCCATGTTGTTGAGCACCACGTCGATTGATTCACCGAGGTTGACCTGGACACCGTTCGGAAACACGAAGCTGGTCAGGGTGCGATACGTGGGGCTGTGATTCTGGCGATAGTGATCCATGCTGTAGGCCGACATGCCGAGCCGGCTCGCTGTTGCCGCGTATCGGTTATAGGCCAGCTGCCACCAGTTCGAAGAAGGACTGGTGGCCGAGAGATAGGCGTTGAAATAGTTGATGGACGTAGCCTGCAGCTCTGCATCGTCAACGCTGGAGAAGATCAGGGCTTTGTTGTAGTACAGAGCCGTTTCCAGTCCACTGTATTGGATGACATCGCCCATATTGGCAAAGCCGCTGATCCGATCAAGCTGACCGGTTGCCGATGTCATGAGATCGATTGACTCCTGGAGCAGTCCCTCGGCCAATTCAGCAACACCTGCATTGATGAAGATGGCTGCCCTGAGGGAAGAGGCGATCACGGTCGGGTAGAAGTGTCTTGAGGGGAAGAACAAAATGATGCGTATATTCCGCAAATGCCAACCTCCGTGCAATTAAGGATCCGAAGGAGCCGCCGATATCTGGGATATCCAGCGTTATCCAACCCTGACATGATGACCAACCGCCTTATATCAGCATGTCTGAGTACCCTTTTCTTGTTGGGTGCTCTCAGCTTCCCGGCATCTCCTGTTTTCGGACAGGTAGATGTCGAGACGGCCACGATTGAAGTACGCCCAAAGCCCGGAGAGGGCATTTGGAGCCTTCTGCGCCGTTCTGGTGTCGAACCGACAACAGCCAGCATTGCCGAATTCAAATCCCTGAATGCCGGAAAGCTGCGCAACGGAATCGAGCTGCGGCGCGATGTGACCTACCGGGTGCCATCGCGCTCTCTACACGTTCCACTGTTTGGTGCAGAGTACGCCACCGTACCTCTAAAAAGTGACCAGCTGAAAGGACATGTGTATTACATCGTGGGCGGACACGGAGGCCCTGATCCGGGTACGCTTGGGAAGTATGATGGCAAAACGATTCCTGAGGACGAGATCGCCTATGACACGGCATTGAGACTGGCTCGCGAACTCATGATAGATGGTGCCACGGTGTATGTAGTCGTGCAGGATCCCGACGATGGGATACGGGACGATCGCTATCTGCCCGTCGATCGCGACGAAGTCTACATGGGCAACCGAACGATCGTACTCAATCAAGCCAGTCGGTTGCGGACACGTGCCGCGATCATCAACAAGTTGTATGCGGAGCACCGCAAAACAGCCAAAAGTCAGCAGGTCATCTCCCTGCATGTGGACTCTTACGGGATGAAAGCCGAACCGCAGGTAGATGTCCACTTCATCGTCGGTAGCCGCAGCGGCAAAAGCCTGGCCCAAGCCATTTGCTCCACGGTAGAAGAAAAGTACCGCTATTATCAGCCGGATCGCGGCTACGAAGGCCAAATCAAGATGCGCAATCTCATGATCTTGCGCGAAACGAAGCCGACTGCGATTCTGATAGAACTGGGCAATATTCGCCATAAAGGCGACCAGCATCGCCTGATCAAGCCTTCAAATCGGCAGACATTGGCCGAGTGGATCAAGGAAGGACTTTCGCGACAGGCTACCGGCAAAGGCGTTTGAGTCAGTCTGGAGACTGATATTTGGAGCCTAAGAATCAGTCTATAAGCTGAATTATTATCGGGCATGGCCTTCACTTCGGGCTCTTCCTGCACGGGTAGATACTCCAGAGTATTCTCCGGCGTGAGCTGGATTTTCCACTCTGTGGAGTCTTCCAGGAAGGGATGGTTCTCGGACACCAGGCTCTTGTACCGGCCAGATTCTTCGTATTCCATGGCCGCTTCAGGCGACTCCCAGAGCGTAAACGAAATGAAATCCGTTTCGTCCTCGGTCGACTTGATCAACCGTGCAAAGACACACCCGCTTTCTGACAGCAGGGCCGGAGCCACCCGATGCTCATAGAAGCGTTCGAATGCCGAGCCGCGAACGGGCATCGGATCAGCACCTTGATTGGTGCGTTGGGACCTGCTCGGCGGTATCCCGTCGGATAAGGTCGCCGGATCAATGAAGGCGTCCCAAGACCCGAGAGCAATCGGGCACACCCTAGGACGAAACGGCGCATGCACTCCCTCAGGCGGCTCAACGTTTACTACTGGCGCTACAAGCACCTCTTCATTCCAGGTTTGCTCTGTGCTGTAGCATCTGCCGTCTTTTCCATCACCGTCCCCATGGTGGTTCGTCAGGCGATCGATAGTATTCCGCGTTTCGTGACTACATATCGGGCTTTTGAGGGCACACCACTCGAGAGCTACGTCTATGCCGATGCCTTTGCATCGCTGGCCACCTTTGGTGCGATTATTCTGGTTTTGAGTCTGGGCAGTGGCCTTTTTTCTTTCCTGATGCGGCAGACCGTTGTCGTGGCATCCCGTCACATTGAATTTGACCTCCGCAACCGGTTGTATCATCAGCTTCAGACGCTGTCCCATGATTTTTACCTGCAGCACGCAACGGGCGATCTGATTACGCGCGCTACGAGTGACATCGAACATGTTCGCCGCTACATCGGACCGGCCATCATGTATACGACGAGAGCGGTTGTCGTCATCATTACTGCGCTCTCGGTGATGTTCTGGATATCGCCCAAGTTGACATGGTTTACCCTCATTCCGATGCCGTTTCTGGCGATCTCGGTGTTTTTCGTGGCTCGCATGGTGCACAACAGATCGGACGAGCTGCAAGCCCAGTATTCCGACCTGACTTCGCGAGTACAGGAGGCACTCTCGGGAATTCGAGTCCTGAAAGCGTATGCCCGCGAGGAAAGTGAAGCAGAGGCATTTGACGGGGAAAGCTCGGAGTACCGTTATCGCAGCCTGCGGCTGGCCGTGGTCGAAGCGGCCTGGCGTCCCGTTTTCGTCACCTTGGTGGGGGCCTCGACCGTCATTGTCGTTTGGGTGGGCGGATCGCTGGCCATGACCGGAGAAATCACCATCGGCAACATCGCCGAGTACATTATATATGTAGCCCTGATGACGTGGCCCGTCGCAGCCATGGGGTTTGTTATCACCATGGTTCAGCGGGCAGCAGCGTCCATGACGCGCTTGAATGAAATCCTGGATGCCAGGCCCAGCATTGACCCATCCCCTGAGAAGGGTACGTTGCAGCTGGATTCCACAGCGGTTGAAGGGCGCATTACGTTCAAAGGAGTCGGATTCGTACATCCGAACAGCGGCGTGCGGGCGCTGAATGATGTCAGCGTGGATGTCCCGGCAGGAACAACCCTCGCGATCGTGGGACGAACCGGTTCTGGCAAGACAACCATGGTGGAGATGATTCCACGTTTGCTGGATGTTGATGAGGGTGTTTTGGAGATAGACGGCCGGGATATCCGGGAATGGCCATTGGAGTCTATCCGAAGTGCCATCGGATATGTACCACAGGACGTGTTCCTGTTTTCCGATACGGTTGCCAACAACATTTCTTTCGGCCGCATGGAGGCGGTGACGGAAGATGTGCACGCTGCCGCCTCGGAGGCCGACTTACTGAAAAACATCGAACAGTTCAGAGAGGGCTTCGAAACCTTGGTGGGAGAGCGAGGCATCACACTCTCCGGTGGACAGAAGCAACGTGCTTCCATTGCACGCGCTCTGATCCGCAAACCTCAAATCCTGATTCTTGATGATGCGTTATCGGCTGTTGATGTAAATACTGAGCGCACGATTCTGGGCCACCTGCGCGAGCATTTTGGCAAGCGAACGGTTGTTATTGTGAGTCACCGCATTTCCGCGGTGCAGGACGCTGACCAGATTATTGTCCTGGACGAAGGGGGCATCATCGAGCGCGGTACCCATGACCAGCTGGTGGAGCAGCACGGATTCTACGCGTCGTTGCATCACAAGCAGCAGTTGGAGCAGGAAGTGGAGGCGTTCGAGTGAGCGACCAGAAAAAACAGAATGCCGGTCTGGATACGCGATTGCTCCGACGCATCGTGAGCTACCTCATGCCCTACAAAGGCTGGGTGTTGCTGGCGTTCACAACGGTGATGACGGCAGCCTATCTAGGGCCGCTCATCCCCAAGCTTGTCCAGATCACCATCGACCAGGAAATTGTCGAGGGCGATCTCGAAGGGCTTCAAAGGATGATCATGATCCTGTTCGCCATTCTGGCTGCCGAAGGATTGTTGTCATTCGTCAATGCCTACCTGACCCAGTGGATCGGGCAGCAAGCCATATTCGACCTGCGCACGAAAGTTTATCGCCACGTGCAGCGCCGCTCGCTTCGGTTCTTCGACACGCGGCCGATTGGCCAATTGATTACACGGGTGACGAGTGATGTCGAATCGCTCTCCCAGGTCCTCTCGGCGGGCGTGGTCACCATTCTCGGAGATCTGTTCAAGCTGATCTTCATTGCGTGGTTCATGTTCAGTCTGGACTGGCAGCTGGCGCTGGTGACCATTTCGGTCATGCCCATCATGATTTACGCCACGTTCTGGTTCAAACGGAAAGTGCGGGACGCGTACCGTGATACGCGAAAGCAGGTAGCTCGGCTGAACTCTTTCCTGCAAGAACATGTCACGGGCATGCGTATTGTCCAACTCTTTGGCAGGGAAGCAGAGGAATTGAGGCGCTTCGACGGCATCAATGACGATCACCGACAGGCGCATTTGAAGACGATTTTTTATTTCGCTCTGTTCTGGCCGATGGTGGACATCGTAGCGACGATCGCACTGGGGCTGGTCTTGTGGTATGGTGGTATCTCAGCCATGGCCGGCGGAGTGACGATTGGAGTGCTGATTGCATTCATTCAGTACGCGCGGCAGTTCTTTGAGCCCATCAGGAATCTTTCTGACCAGTTCAATACGCTGCAGAGCGCCATGGCTGGCGCAGAGCGAATCTTCGGCTTGCTGGATACGGATATGGCGATTATGGAAGTCGAAACGCCTGCAGCGTGGGCCGAAGTGAAAGGCCATATTGAATTCCGGAATGTGTGGTTCTCGTATGATCCGGAGACTGATCCGGAAGAAGACGAAGCGGACTGGATCCTGCGGGACGTCAGTTTTGTCGTGAAGCCCGGTGAATCGCTGGCGATTGTGGGGGCAACCGGCGCGGGGAAGACGACCATCATCAACTTGTTGCTTCGCTTCTATGAAATCCAGAAAGGAAGCATCCTGGTCGATGGTATCGATATCACAAAGCTTCCGCTTGAGACGCTTCGGGACAACATTGGTCTGGTTCTGCAGGATGTCTTCCTGTTCTCGGGTACCGTTCGTGATAACGTGACGCTGCGAAACCCTTCAATCAACGAGGCAGATATCAGACTCGCTGCGGACGCCATCAACGCGACCCCATTCATCGAGCGCCTGCCCGAGGGTTATGATCAGGACGTGCGCGAGCGTGGAATGACGCTGTCCCACGGACAGCGCCAGTTGATTTCGTTCTTGCGCGCCCTCGTGTACGATCCGCGGATTCTTGTACTTGATGAAGCGACTTCTAGCGTGGATACCGAAACAGAGGAGGTCATTCAGCAAGCGCTCGAGACATTGATGTCCGGTCGTACCTCCATTGCGATTGCGCACCGCTTGTCTACTGTACAGCACGCCGATCAGATTCTGGTCATGCACCGCGGCGTCGTGCGCGAACGAGGATCGCATCAAGAGTTGATTGCCTCGGATGGGCTGTACCGCCGTCTCTACGAGTTGCAGTACAAAGAGCAGGAAGCCGCCTGATCCAGCCGGGAGGGAATCGGGCCCGCACCATCGCGTCCGACCCTAGTAGAGCCACATGTCGAACGTGCGTCGATGGGTCTGCGAGACGGGGTGGAAGGGACCAAGGAGTGTAAAAATCGCTACGCCCAGCTTCCGCGCCGCATCATCGCCGTAGTATCGATCCGACTTTAGGACTTCGATCAACGTGACGACGGCACGTTCCGCGTCGCCCTGACCGAGCTGTTCTGCAGCCTGCACGTAAAGTGCTTTCCCCGGTCCATCGGGAGGGATCATCTTGAGGTGCTGAGTAAGGGTCCGGACGGCTTCGGCAATTTGCACGAATCTCGGTTCACCCGTCATGGCGATGTCAGCCAGAGCGCCTGCCCGGTCCGGATCCTCCAGGGCAATGAGTGAGGATAGATGGCCGGCTGCGGCCGGATTGGTAGGTTCCAGTTCAAGCACCTGCTCAAGCAGAGGCAGTGCCTCGGCCGTTGAACCGGCTTCGAGGAGGGAGTCGACCTGCTTCATCCATTCTTTTGTCTCACCGGGTAGAGCCTTTTCCAACCACTGGCGAATGGCAGGCTCGGGCAGCGCGCCGGTGAATTCGTCTATGACCTCGCCTTTGAAGACCATCTTCACCGCGGGAATGCCTCGAACTCCAAAGCGCATGGCTTCGGCCTGGTGCTCATCGGAATTCACTTTGACGAGTGTCCACGTATCGGACTGCTGGTGCGCCAGTTTTTCGATTACGGGTCCGAGTACGCGGCAAGGGCCACACCAGGGAGCCCAGAAGTCGACGACTACTGGGCCATTGTGGCTGGCGTCAATTACGTCTTCTTGAAAGCTTTGAACGTCGAAAGCCATTGTCGTTGGTATTTTGGATTGTCAGCAAATCTGTACAAAACTGAACAGCCCGACCTTCAAACCGATGCAGCCTATTGGGTCTTCGCGACCCTGATGATGCCGCAAGGCATCTTGCTTCGTCGAGATGAAGCCCCGGATTTCCAATACCATGAAACTGCTACAAGTAGTCCCCGGATTCGCGTTCATCCTTATTTCTTCCCTTCTCCTCACGGCCTGTGCTCCTGCTGAAGAAGACGTGGACGCGTACGACGCTGCTGCAGACGTGCTTCGTTTTGAGGACGAAACACACCTGCGCAACATCAAGCAGCTCACGTTCGGAGGCAACAACGCCGAGGCGTATTGGAGCTTCGATGACTCCAAGCTCATTTTTCAGAGTGACTGGACGGCCATCAACGATCAGGGTTGTGACCAGATCTTCGTAATGGATGTTCAGCAGGCGGGAAGCGGTGCCGTCGAAGACTACTCGGAAGTTTCGACCGGAGAAGGGCGCACCACATGCAGTTACTTCTTGCCAGACGGCCGCATCATTTACGGATCTACGCACCACGATGCAGCAGAATGTCCGGCACCGCTACCTGGTCAGTCGGGCGCTTATGTATGGCCGATCTACCCTTCTTATGACATCTATGTCGCAAACCCTGATGGGTCATACCCGGAAGTGTTGATTGGCGGCGAAGGCTACGATACGGAGGCCACGGTGTCGCCCGATGGCAAGTGGATTGTCTTTACGTCCACGCGCAGCGGTGATCTTGAATTGTGGCGCTATGAAGTCGCCACGGGCGATCTGCTCCAGCTGACCGATGAGCTCGGATATGACGGCGGTGCCTTTTTCGGCCCGAACTCCGAAAAGATTGTCTGGCGAGCATCCCGTCCCACGGGTGAGGCTGCTGACACGTACCGCAACCTGCTTGACAATGACGTAGTCGAGCCGGGTGCGCTGAACATTTTTGTTGCTGATATCGACGGCAGCAACGTTCAGCAGATCACCGATCTTTCGGGCGCCAATTGGGCCCCATTCTTTCATCCCTCTGGTGAGAAGATCCTTTTTACGACCAACCATCACCAGGACGCAGGTCGTGGTCGCATCTTCGACATCTTCATGGTCAACCTGGATGGATCGAACCTGACCCAGGTCACCCATTCGGGCACGTTCGATGGCTTTCCGATGTTTTCCAACGATGGAACGAAGATCGCTTTCGCTTCCAACCGCAATGTGGAAGGGATTGAATCCCGCGACACGAACGTATTTGTAGCTGACTGGGTGGAATAGACCGCACAGCGATTGATGCGGCAGCGTGCAATCATCTGCCGCCGCGCCACGTCAGCCAGCCTTACGGGCCGGCCGGGAAGACCCGGCCGGCCCGCTCTTTTTCAGGCCATTGCCAAGCGTATCGATGGAGGATCTGGATGGCTCCGGGAACAAAAAGTTAGACAAGGCTAAAACATGAAGAAGGGCATTTCTAATCCATCCCCAAGTCCCTGTGAACCACTTTTTGATCATATGCCTGTGCCTTTTGATGGCCCTGGTTGGTTGTTCGTCCCCCCAAGAATCCGAGCGAGGCCAGATTAGCCCTGATAATCCTTTGCGTGTTGTGGCAACAACGAGCTTGGTTGCCGATCTCGTAAGTCAGATCGGTGGAGCGTTTGTTGACGTGGAAGGGCTTATGGGTCCCGGGGTCGACCCGCACCTCTACAAGGCCAGTGAAGGGGACGTGTCCCTCATGACCCGCGCAGATTTGATTTTCTACAATGGCATGCATCTGGAAGGGAAAATGGTCGACATATTCGAGCAGATGCACAGCCGTGGCGCGGAAGTTCATGCTGTCACAGCGGGTGTGGAGGAATCCGAGCTGATTGCCTCGGATCAGTTCACAGGCAGCCTGGACCCCCACATATGGTTTGATCCCGTGCTCTGGAAGCGAGCCGCTGTGATGGTAGGGGAGACGCTGGCTGGTACTGACTCCTTGCACGCCGAATACTATCGTAACGAAGCGGCGCGTTTCGGAGGCGAGCTTGATTCCCTTTTCGCCTGGGCGGCTGGCGAAATGGCCTCGATCCCCGAGGGAAATCGCGTCTTGATCACGTCGCATGACGCATTCGGCTATTTTGGTCGGGCTTTTGACATGGAAGTGCGCGGATTACAGGGGATCAGCACTGCCCTCGAAGCCGGGACGGCAGATGTCAGTGATTTAGCTGAGTTCGTCGCGTCGAGCCGGATACCCGCCATGTTCGTCGAGTCCTCCATCTCTCCCCGCGGAATCGAGGCGGTTCGCGAGGCGGTTCGTGCCCGTGGATTCGACGTTCAGATCGGAGGAACGCTCTACGGGGATGCTCTGGGATCCTCCGGTACGGCCGAGGCAAGCTATGTGGGCATGTTTCGTTCGAATGTGGCAACCATCGTCTCCGGACTTTCCGCGAACGTCCAATAACCTGAAAGTCGTTCCCATGACCACAGATCATGCCATCCCTGCTGAAGACCTGGCTATCGATGTACGCGACCTGACGGTCGCATACCGGGAAAAACCAGTGCTCTGGGACGTGGACCTCCAGATTCCGGACGGGGTCCTCATGGCCATAGTCGGGCCGAACGGCGCCGGAAAAACCACGTTCATCAAGAGTGTCCTGGGGCTCAATACCCCCGCCGCCGGATCTGTACTTGTGCACGGCAAGCCGTACCAGAAAAACCGCTCGCAAGTAGCCTATGTCCCGCAACGTGGCAGCGTGGATTGGGATTTTCCAACCAATGTGCTGGATGTCGTCACCATGGGGGTGTACGGGACGATCGGATGGTTCCGGCGTCCCGGAGCGGCCCCAAAGGCGCAGGCGATCAAGGCGCTGGCCGAAGTCGGTATGGAGTCACTCGCTGACCGACAGATATCTGAATTATCTGGTGGGCAACAACAGCGCGTATTCCTGGCGCGGGCGCTGGTGCAGGATGCGGATATCTACTTGATGGACGAGCCGTTCCAGGGCGTCGATGCGACAACCGAACGCGCTATCGTCGAGTTGCTACGTGCGTTGCGTGAGCGTGGCAAGACGGTTGTCGTAGTCCATCATGACCTGCAGACCGTCCCTGAGTATTTCGATCACGTATTGTTGCTCAACGTTCGGCGCATTGCCGCAGGCCCGGTAGAAGACGTTTTCACGGAGGAGAATCTGCGCGCCACATACGGGGGGCGCGTGGCCTTTGTATCGGCTCTCATGGCCCGAAAAGGGGAGTGATGGACATTCTGACCGAGCTATTCACCGACTATACGCTCCGAACGGTTGCGCTCGGCGCGGCGCTCCTGGGCATTTCGGCCGGAGCATTGGGGTGTTTTGCACTCCTTCGTCGCCAGAGCCTGCTGGGTGATGCCATCTCGCATGCCGCCCTGCCCGGCATAGCGTTGGCGTTCTTGCTCACGGGGTCGAAGTCTTCATTGGTCCTCATTCTCGGAGCCGGCGCCGTGGGATGGTTCGGATCGGTCTTGATCGCTGCGCTTACACGGCGCACGCCCATCACGTACGATACGGCCCTCGGGATCTTGCTCTCCGTCTTCTTCGGTGTCGGCTTGGTGATGCTGACGTTCATCCAACGCATGCCGGATGCAAATCAAGCAGGCCTCGATTCCTTTCTCTTCGGTCAGGCGGCCGCGCTCATGCAGCGCGATATTTACGTGATCCTGGCCATCGGGTCCGTCATCCTGCTATTGACGGTCGCGTTCTGGAAGGAGTTCAAGTTGATCTCTTTTGATCCAGATATGGCCGAAACGCTCGGATTGCCTGTGCGCGCCCTGGAGCACCTGCTCACCGGATTGTTCGTCGCGGCCATCGTCATCGGATTGCAGACGGTGGGCGTTGTGTTGATGAGCGCGCTGATTGTGGCGCCTGCGGCTGCAGCCCGCCAGTGGACGAATCGATTGGGTGTGATGGTGTTACTCGCGGCCGTCTTTGGGGCCGTTTCAGGGGTCAGTGGCGCCGTTTCCAGTAGCATGGCGCCCAATCTGCCAACGGGACCCGTCATCGTGGTTGTCGTCAGTATGATCGTTGGCGCCTCGTTGCTTTTTGCCCCGAATCGCGGATTCGTATTCCGGAAGATCCGGGAGTGGAAATCAGGGCGAGCACTTCGGGTGGACGCCGTCTTGGTCGATCTGTACACGCTGGCCTCTCAGCACGCCTCGGCCGATTATCCGCACTCCGAACAGGTGCTCAATGTCATGTCCTCGATGTCGGGAACGGCCAAACGGACGCTGCACCTGTTAAAAACCCTGGAACTTGCCCAACCGATTGACGATCAGCGCTGGTCTCTGACCCCGGCGGGAGAAGAGCGGGCACGTAGAGTGATCGAAGAGCACTATGGAGGCGGGGCATGAGCGCTTCCATCGAAATCCAGATCATTGCCGTACTGGTGGCCGTCGCATGCGCGCTGCCAGGGGTCTTTCTGGTATTGCGGCAGCTGGCCATGATGAGCGATGCCATCAGTCATGCCATCCTTCCCGGTATCGTGATCGCTTTCTTGTTGACGGAAGATCTCAGTTCGCCGCTTCTCATCCTCGGAGCGGCTGCCGCAGGAGTAGCTACTGTCGCGCTGGTTGAATTGCTGCGCAAAACCGGGTTGCTGAAAGAGGATGCCGCCATCGGCATCGTATTTCCTGCGCTGTTCAGTGTTGGCGTCATTCTGATTGCTCGCTTTGCCGGCGACGTTCACCTGGATGTCGATGCAGTCCTCCTGGGAGAACTGGCATTCGCTCCTTTTGATAGAGTCGTGCTGGGTTCCATCGATGTTCCAAAGGCGACCCTTGTCATGGCCTCCATTTTGATGCTCAACGTGGTGTTCATTGGCCTCTTTTTCAAGGAGCTGAAGCTCGCCACATTCGATTCAGCCTTGGCGGCAACGCTGGGGTTTACACCCGTATTGCTGCATTATGTATTGATGGGGCTGGTCTCCACGACAGCCGTCGGCGCTTTTGATGCCGTGGGCTCCATTTTGGTTGTGGCCTTGATGGTGGCTCCTCCGGCTGCCGCATACATGCTCACTCAGCGACTCGCCAGCATGCTGTGGATGTCGGCCGCTTTGGGCGCTATCTCTGCGGTTGGAGGATACTGGATGGCTCGCTGGCTGGATGCCTCGATTGCAGGCTCCATGGCTTCCACGGCTGGCCTCGTTTTTCTGCTTGTTCTGGCCTTTGCTCCCGAGCGAGGTCTCGTATCACGGGTGCGACAGCAGAATCGTCAGCGGCAGGTTTTCGCGCGAGACATGCTACTCATTCATCTCTATCACCACGAAGGGCTGCCAGAAGCCGAGCAGGAGTGCCGCGTGGAACATCTGCAGGATCACCTGCGATGGGAGCGGGATTTCGCTATGATGGCCGTTCGAACGGCAAAGCGCGCTGGCTTTGTGGAAGACCAGGAGGGATTGATGAAGCTGTCAGACAGCGGACGCGAGCAGGCGAGACACGCATTGGTCCATATCTGATCCCTGCAATCTTTGTCGTCTTATTGCCCACAAACAGCGGAATTTTAATTGTTTTCCGGGGTGGGTGACTTTTTTTGGGACTTCTGCGCAAAAATCCCATTTCCCATCGTATCCGCAGGTGAGGCAGAATACTATTTCATGCCAATCCTGCACGTTTCGCCGGGTTGGCGCGGAGGGTATTCTTTTGAAAACGACCCATAGCCCATCGCGATTCCCCTTAGCGATTCTCGCATGAAACGAAGTTTACCATTCTATCTTTCGTACTGGCTGCATTCTTCGCGCCCAGTGCATTCGCAGCCGTTCTTCATGTAGCACCGGCCGCTGCCGGCGCCGGAGACTGTTCCACGGTCGGCGATCCGTGTACCATCACGACGGCACTTTCCTTCGCAGATCCGGGTGATACCATTCTGTTGGCTGCCGGTACGTACACCGACGGTGAGATCGATATTTACCAGAACGCCGGTCTCACTGCACTGGACTTTCTGACTATTCGTGGTCCCCAGTTCGCCCTAGAAGGCGATGATGGTGGGCGTGCAGCGAACGGAGGAGGTGGCGCAGAAGCCATCTTCACCGGAGCTGGCGACGAATATGTCTTCGGGATTCGTGCACACAACGTCACGATTGAAGGAATCCAGATCAATACCACGGGTATCACGGATACGTGGGCAGGTATTCGGATTCTGGAAGGCGGTTGGGATCGCTGGACCATCCAGAACAACGCCATCCACAACATCGACGACACCAAGGACGCTCCGGCTTCGGGCGTATCGAATTTCTCGTACGGTGTGTATGGCGATGCACAGACCACCAGTGGCTCGCTGACCATGACGGGTGGTCTGATCACGGGTAACTACTTCCATACGCTGGGTAACAGCTCGCACCTGATAGGGGCAAACAAATCCTCCGGCGTGGGGATCTATCTGGAGGGCATCGAAGGGGAAGATGCCGATTGTGATTCCATCGATCGGTTCACGTGCGGAGTCTGGATTTACGACAACGTGTTCGAGCACATGTTTACCGGTCAGAACCAGTCCTTGCAGGGAATCACGACGCCGGGTGGTAAAGAGTACTCATATGGCGTATTCCTCGGCCAGGATGATGAGAACACGCTTCCAAACAACGGTGCATGGATTGGTGGAAACACCACTATCGGTACAACCGACAACGTGTATCTCGATGACGACCACATCGCCGCCGCCGATCCGAACGTCAAGCTCGAAGTGGGTGTTCGCATCGCCATCGGTGGGTCGACGGTCAACGAAGCCAACGCAAGCTTCAACGACGAAGTCATCCAGCTGGTCATCAATGAGGGTCGTCGAGCCGACGTGAGCGAGATCATCATGATCCCGTTCTTCAAGTCTCTCTTCCCCCGCGTATTCGGTGAGGGAACGGACCTGTACACGGAGCTTGAGGCAGATGCCCTCGACTTCTCCGATGCAAACGCTACCATTGTTGAAGCAGACGACACGGATGCTCCCGATGTCAACCTGATCGTGAAGCCTTACGGCGAATCGGCCTCGTACAAAGTGTCCTTGGACGCGGGTGGCGACTTCAACTTGCGATTCGGTGCACGTCTGTTCGTCGCGACGTTCGGCATTGGCGGTCACGGCCACTATGGGCGTGCGTCGTCTTCCTTCTTCGTATTGCCGAATCAATCGGGTAGCTTAGAGGCCATCCATGACAGGCATCATCATATCCATGAAGATCAGGTCATAGGATGATGATGAGGCCTTTTCGAAGGCTTCCTTTCCTGTGGTAACCGGTTCTACGGTGTGTCCAAGCCTGCCGAGCATATGCTGGAGGACCTTCCGGTTGACCGGGTTGTCATCGGCCAGCAAAATATGGCGTGATGTTGGGTTCATGGAATTGCGGAGTGGGGGGACGAAAAGCGTAATAGCTATTCATCCTCTCGTATCGGCAGTTCCACGGGAAATATTTAGGCTGCAGCCTGTTCCTGGCGTTTGGACGCAGCGCGCTGATCCTGAGCCCTTCGGTAGACGGAAAGGCAGAAGCCGAGAGACAGGAAGATGAACCCCAGCCAAACGAGACTGATCAGGGGCTTCTCATACGCCTGTACCACCAGCCAGTCCTCCGGTGGCATCTCTACCCCTTCAACGCCAAGGTCGATTGAGCCGTTGTCCACGTTCATCGCCGTAAATGAGATCGTGATACCCCATTCAGGGACAGCATTCTGGAGATACTCTACGGAACGATCTGCCTTGATGATATATACGGGCTTCAATTCGCGAACAGCACCGGATTCCGTTTGGGTCAACATCAAGTTGGCCCCTACGGCTACTTCGGTAGAGTCACCAATCATTTCGTGTTCGACATTCAGGTCGAATTCCACGAACTCCAACGTGTAGGCGCCACCACCCAGATCGGCTGTCTCGCCACGTGCCAGCGTGATCTGGCCACGATCCTGGGTCGTCCCGAACATCACACTGGGTGAGACGGCGACGAAGAGGTCCTTTTCTGCCCATACTTTCAGGTCGGGGTTCTGAATCCACTGACCCCTGTTGCTTTCGTATGCAACAGGCTGCATCTCGAACGAGCGTCCACGTGGGTCTACAAACGAGAGATTGTAGGTTGGGAGCCCTTCTTCGTCTATGCCCTGTCCCGTGTAGGTAACGGTGTATCCCTGTACGATGCGTGTTTCGTCAAGACCGATGATGAAGTTATCCCGGCTCTCACCAAGTTGAGCCCCGTTGCGCCCGATCGGATTGTTGAGTCCACTTGACGTCACAATCCCGAGGACCATGATTGCGAAGCCGATGTGCGTGGCAGCACCGCCAGCTAACTTGAGATTACCACGAGCAATGCGCCACATCACTTCTGCGTTGCCAAAGAAGGCGAAAAATGCCACGAACACCAGGACCAGCATCAGCAGGAACGGGCCGTGCTGGGCCCAAACCGTTGCAATCGACGCGAAGCCCGCTGAATTGAGTGCGTCAGCGCCTGCCTGAGCGAATGCAGCAGCCTCTGCTGCACGGATGCGGAAGGGGGTCAGGAAGAAAAAAGCGATCGTCGCGATCGAGGACATGACGATGGGCCGGAAAAGCACCTTATTGACCGATTCCACGGTCATTTTATTCCACCAGAAGAGCTGACCGAGTCCTGCCAAAAAGAGGAAAGCAATGCTGAGCGGGAGGGACCACTTATTGTAAAACTCGATCGGCACTGTAGAGGGGGCATCTCTGAAGATGCGCCCGATGATGGGAGCACTTGTGCCGAGCAAGACCACCATGGCAATTCCTGTCAGGATCATGGCTCCTGCAAAGATCATGAACTCACGTGACAGCACGTTTGGCTCACGATCGGGCTTGGGGAGCTCACCCATTCGGATGAAGAACAGTCCGAAACCGAGCAGGCCCATGGTCAGGATCCAGACAAGCAGCTGGTTATACAGGCCCAGGTCCACAAACGAATGGACCGATATGTCTCCCAGAATCCCACTCCGAGTCAGGAATGTGGAGTACACGACCAGGATATAGGCGGCGATGGCCAGAAAGAGGGATGCCTTGTGACTGTGCCCCGAGCGCTTCTGGACAATCATGGTGTGTATGGCGGCGATCCCGACCAGCCATGGCACGAGGGACGAATTCTCAACCGGATCCCAGGCCCAGTACCCGCCGAAATTCAACGTGATGTACGCCCAATAGCCTCCTAGCGCGATGCCCACACCCAGCGCCATGACGGCGAACAGGGTCCACGGCAGTGCGGGACGAACCCATTCAGTGTACTTGCGCTTCCACAGGGCCGTCACTGCGAAGGCGAACGGGACAATCATGGAGGCGAAGCCAATGAAAAGCACCGGCGGGTGGATGACCATCCAATAGTTTCGCAGAAGATCGTTAAGCCCTTGGCCATCGGTTGGAATAATTCCAGCCTGAATCATGGGGGCTGTCGGGAATTTCTCGGCCAGCGTCGCGAACGGGGAGGAGCCAATTGGCAGGGATCCTATTTGCAGGCCAGCGATCATGGAGATCAGAAATGCCTGGCAGAGGCAGATGATGGCCATAACCGGCGCTTCGTAGTCTCTGGCAAAGGATATGACGGCCATCCCTACAAGAGCATTCATCACGATCCAGAGCAGGAAAGACCCTTCCTGGCCAGCCCACGACGCAGCTACCAGATAATCCAATGGAAGGTCCATGGCCGTATTCTCATACACGTACGCATACTCGAAGGCGTGCGTCACGTTGAGATAAATCAGCAGTCCAAAAGAAGCGATCACACCCAGTGTTGCCACCAACCAGGACAATCGTCCAATGCGCTTCCATTCATCCACCCTCGTCTCGAGCTTCGAGAAACGAAGAAAGGTGAGGCCTGACAGTATGCAGGCCACAAATGAGAGCAGGATCAGGAGTTTTCCGATCGTTCCGATCATGGGTCACGGTAAGGCTTTCCAAACAGGGCACCCGGAAGATAGCGGCGCGAGAACGCTCGCTCGAATCCGGATCTTCCACCCCATCCATATTCATGTTTTTTTTGAACATGACGGGGGTTCTTCGAACTGGTAAAAGGCTCTGCACAGTATACCTCTGGGGCCTGTGCAGGTTTGCCGACCCGATACAAAAATGGCGCGGGCCCGCCTCAAATATGGAAGAATCTCCATTTCCCACATAATGGGTACCGCTCGGTCTCTTTCGACTTCCACCGCCGACAAGATCGGGTCGAACAGCGTTCGACTGAGGCCTGTCGTCCAAGTCCGAAGGAGGGCTCCCTACAACGAAAGTGTTAGATTCTTATCGTGTTGAGACGGGTCGCGCCTACCTCCACAATACGACCGGGCCGATGGTGAGGCAAGGAAAAAGCGGCGGGAGGAAGACCCATTCTCACGCCAGAAGAGCTTTTGACAGCTTCTTCTCAAGGTCAGTCAACACGCCGTTCACGTGCTCTCCCGGATCGAGGGCAGCAGAGCGTTCAACGAACAGTTCTTCCGTAATCGCCAGGCCCGTTATGACGGCAGCAGTCAGATCGGATTGTTCGGGGTGAGCGTTTCGAAATGCCTGTAGCTTGGTGTTCAGATACTCAGCCATTTCCAGGGTTGCCAGTTCGTCGTCCTTGGCAACGCGCAACGTGTAGTCCTTACCCAGAAGACGAACTTTGATCGGTGTCAAGTCACTCATGATCCAGCCTCCTCGGATGCGGCCTTGTTGCTTTCTGTCTCGATAATATCGTTGACCAAGGCAATGTAGTCTTCCAGCTTTTGACGCAGTTCATCAGGCGACTCGGTAAAGACGACCTGCGTGCCGTCTACCGAATCATCCTTGCCACGATGAACAGCTTCCAGTTCACGGCGCAGCGCCGTGTTTTCTTCTCGAAGTCGGTGAAGTTCTTTTACCGCCAGATCAATGCGGTCGCGCAGACGCTCGAGCGCACGCGTACCCTTCAAATGGGCAGAGCCGCGTTTCCGATTGGACGAAGCCCGTTCAGCCGAGCCGCCCTCGAACATACTTTGTTGTCCAGGGACTTCTTCCCTGTCATGCGGATTGGGAGTGGCGCTCATATCAGAGTGTGATGTCTAATTCAGGCAGTATAGGACAATCCTGAGCCTGAATATAGTATCAACCCCGAAGTTTGGCATCAAACTCCCTTTCGAGCGCCTTCAAAACCTGATTCATCACCTTATCGACGTCTTTGTCCCGAAGCGTCCGATCGGCGCCAAGGCGCAATCCGAAGGCGAGACTCTTGTTGCCTTGCCCGACATGCTCTCCCTCGTATAGGTCGAAAACGCGTACGTCTTTGAGCAGATTACCCGCACTGCGCCGGATGACTTCCAGCATGGGACCGGCAGGTTGCGAAGAGGGCACGACAACGGCAATATCCCTCTCTACGATCGGGAATCGACTGATCGTCTCGAATGTCGGTCGGATAGCGGCGGCGGCAGCTTCAGCCAGAGCCGTGAAATCCAGCTCGGCCGCGAGACCGTCGTGGCGCAGCGAATACGTCTCAGCAACCTCGTCGCTTACTCGGATAAGGCTGCCTATCCAGCGCTTGCCAAGCAGGATGTCTACTCCCCAGGAAGCGAGTGCCGAAGCGTCCCGCTGCTTGTAGCGTGGAGATTCGAGTCCGACAGCGCCAAATACACGATCCACGACGCCCTTCACGTCAAACAGATCGGTTTCGCGTGCATCGCCTTCCCAATGTTGCTCACGCCATTGACCAGAGGCCAGCACCATCAACGTCTCGGTCTCGGTGTAGTCGCCCACCAACGTCCGGTTCGTCTGCCGTTTGGTGTGCACGCGACCGAATTCGAAAAGGCGAACCGCCTGCTGTCCGTGGTTGTGGTTGTGGCCAGCCACGCGCAGCAATCCGGGAAGCAGCGAAGGACGCAGCGCAGCCATCTCCGTCGTGATGGGGTTCATCGTCTCGACCACCTCACCCCCGTATCGGCCACCCGGAAGGGCAGGATCGTTGAACCGTTCTGCGGTTTCGACCGGAAGCATGGAGTTGGTATAGGTTTCCCTGAATCCTACGCCCGAGAGGACATCGCGCAGCCGCTCTCGAAGCTGTCGATCCGAAGCCATGCCGGGGGTGAAGTTCGGGATTCGGGAATGCGTGGGTTCGGGAATATTGTCATAGCCGAAAAGCCTTGCTATTTCTTCTATGACATCGATTTCACGCTCCACATCCGGGCGGAACGAAGGAACGGTTACGTCCCAGACAGCAGGCGCTGCCTGCGTCTCGGTGACGCCGAATCCAATGGCTTCCAGAAGACGGACCATTTCGTCGCTGGCAATCGCCGTTCCGATGATATCCACGGCACGCTGCGATCTTACGGGTATGACGGGAGCCTCGTAAGGGACCGGGTGCACATCGATCATTCCGTCAACCAGGGTTCCGCCAGCAAGCTCGACCATCAGATCTGCGGCGCGTTTCGCCGCCCAAGCTTGTCCTTCAGCATCCACGCCGCGTTCAAATCGATACGATGCATCGGTCTGCAGCGACAGCGCCTTGGCGGTGCGCCGGATGGATGACGGGTCGAACCAGGCCGCCTCGATGAATACATCGGTGGTCGCGTCGGTTACTTCCGTGTTTTCGCCACCCATGATGCCTGCAATACCAATCTCGCGGTCTGCATCGCAGATCATGAGAGCACCTTCGGGCATCGTACGCTCTTTGGAGTCGAGCGTGGTGAATGAGCTGCCCGGTATGGCTTTTCGAACGATGACACGGTTACCGCTCAACGTGGCAGCATCGTAAGCATGCAACGGTTGGCCGCACTCGTACATCACATAGTTCGTGATGTCTACGATGACGTTGCGGGGCCGCAGACCGATGGTCAGTAGACGTTGCTTCATCCATGCCGGAGACTCCTTGATCTCCACATCTTTGACCAGAATGCCTACAAAACGGTGGCAAAGGTCTTCGGCTTCGATGGAGACGCTGAAATCATCAGCCACCGGTCCGCCGATTTCCGGGATGGCCACAGCGGGGCGGCAGATTTCCTTTCCGGTCAGTGCGCTTACGTCACGCGCAATACCCAGATGGCTGATGGCATCCGGGCGGTTGGGCGTGATGGCGATGTCGATAGCCGTATCCGTTGTCGAGATGCCCTTTGCGCTCAGGTATTCCGGGAAGGCCGTGCCGATTACAGCATCGTCATCCAGGACCAAAATGCCGTCATGATCGCTTCCGAGGTCCAATTCGTCTTCGGCGCAGATCATCCCGTGGGACTCTTCGCCCCTGATCTTGGCCTTCTTCATGGTGACGGCAACCCGTTCCTCGGGATTATCCCGGCTGGGCAAATGCAGCGTAGTGCCGATGGTGGCAACGGCCACTTTCTGGCCAGCTGCCACGTTGGGAGCGCCGCAGACAATATCGAGGGGTTCGTCGCCACCGACGTCCACTTTACAAACCGATAGCCGGTCGGCATTCGGATGCTGGCCAGCAGAAATGACGAGTCCGACGACGACGCCTTTCAGGTCATGGCCGGTTTGCTCAACGGTCTCTACTTCGAGCCCGCACATGGTCAGCCGGTCTGCGAGCGCATCGTCGCTCAGGCCGTGGGCAATGTAGTCGGACAACCAGTTGGTACTGATAATCATGATGGTGCGGGATCAGCTGAATTGTTCGAGGAAGCGAACGTCGTTTTCGTAGAGGATGCGGATGTCGTCGATACCGTAGCGCAGCATGGCGATACGTTCGACACCCATTCCGAAGGCATAGCCCGTGTATTTCTCGGAATCGATGCCGACGCCTTCCAGCACGTTCGGGTCAACCATGCCGCAGCCGAGGATTTCCATCCAGCGTCCACCTCCTGGCAGATTTTCATCGTACCACCAGATGTCCACTTCTGCGCTCGGCTCGGTGAACGGGAAGAAGCTGGGTCGGAAGCGCATTTTGACGTCCTCACCGAACAGGGTTCGGGCAAAGGCATGCAGGATCTGCTTGAGATCTGCCATGGTGACACCTTCATCTACATACAGTCCTTCGACCTGGTGGAAGAGGCAATAGGACTTGTAGGAAATGGCTTCATTGCGGTAGACACGCCCTGGAACGATGACACGGATTGGCGGCTCGCCGTCCTTCATCACCTCCTCCATGACCCGGATCTGGACGGGCGACGTATGGGTGCGCAGCAGAATGCCTCCATGATCCTGTTCGGCATCTTCAATAAAGAAGGTGTCCTGCATGTCACGGGCTGGATGATCCGGCGGGAAATTCAGTGCCGTGAAATTGTGCCAGTCGTCTTCGATCTCGGGTCCTTCTGCCACATCGAAGCCGTAATTCTCAAACACCCGGGTGATCAGACGGGCCGCCTGAGTAATGGGGTGCAGGCTGCCTTGTGGCTGGGTTCTCCCGGGTAATGTCAGGTCTGCGGGGGCAGCCGAACTGGCGCCACCAGCCGACAATGCAGCAGTAGCCTCTTCCAGTCGCTGTTCCACGGTGGATTTGGCCGCGTTGATGGCCTGGCCGAAAGCCTTGCGATCTTCCGGAGCGACGTCCGGAATACGCTTCATGAGCGCCGTGATTTGTCCTTGCTTGCGGCTCAGGTAGCGAATGCGATAGGCATCGATAGCATCAGCCGTGTCCAGGACGGCTCCTTCGATGTCTGCCTTCAAGTCTTCCAGAGCTTGGACGGCAGCTTCGGCAGCGGATTGAGAAGATGAATCCATGACGGATGGTCGAATTACGCGGTCGGTAATGGGGAGGGCCAAAAAAAATCCCGCCTGACCTGTAGAAGGAGGCGGGATTCTTGAACTCGTGCGAAAAGATCGCACCGCCTGCTACAGTGTTACGCGAGGCGGTCCATAAATCGCTGGTCAGTCGAGGCTGTGCGCAGCATGGGGATTCCTTTCGAGGTTGAATTCAGGGAGCGACTCAGGCGCCTTTTTTCACCACGGCGGCGAAGGCATCTGGATCGTGCATGGCAAGGTGAGCAAGAACCTTACGATTCAGCTGCACATCTGCTTTGCGGAGGGAGCCCATGAGCTGGGAGTAAGTCGTTCCGTTGATGCGGGCACCTGCATTGATACGGGTGATCCACAGACGACGGAACTGGCGCTTGCGTGCGCGGCGATCCCGGTACTGGTACTGAAGGGCTTTTTCGACCGCGTTCTTGGCAACGGTATAAACGTTCTTGCGGCGGCCCCAATAGCCTTTAGCCATTCCCATGATCGCCTTGCGGCGTTTGCGGGAGGCTACTCTGTTAGTTGCGCGTGGCATGTTGCTCTACTAATTAGGTGCTCTTTGAAAACCCGTGGCCTGCCCGTAGGCGGCGAGGGTGGCGAAGGTGTCAGCCGTTGATCAGCTTCCGCATGCGCGGCTCATCAGCGGGATCGACCAGGGTCGTTCCACGCAGGTTACGCTTGCGCTTCGGCGACTTCTTGGTCAGGATGTGGCTCGTGAACGCTTTCTTGCGACGAATACGGCCGGTGCCAGTCGTCGTGAAACGCTTCTTGGCGCCACTGTTTGATTTCATCTTGGGCATATCAAGTGCCTATTTTGGTGCTGAATAATCCCATAAAGAGCTTACCCAGCGGGTTCTTATCGACCGCGCTCCGAAAAATTCGGTGTGCACGCGATTCCGATTGAGCCTTAAAAACTACGAAAAGGGGGCTCTGAACGCAATCCGGCGTTTGATCAAGAATGCTAGAATTGCCGTCCTGAGCCCCTTCAGCTCACTTCTTCTTGATCGGGCTCAGGATGGTCGTCATGCGTCGGCCTTCCATCTTGGGAGCCTGGTCGATCTTGGCCAGATCGCCCAGTTCTTGGATGAAGCGGGCTAATACTTCCATGCCGTGGTCCTTGTAAATGATGTCACGACCACGGAACTGCACGTACGCTTTCACCTTGTGACCCGCTTCCAAGAAGCCCTTGGCATGTTTGGTTTTGAAGTTGAAGTCGTGGGTATCCGTGTGAGGACGGAACCGTATTTCCTTCAGTTCGACCGTGTGCTGTTTTTTGCGGGCTTCCTTCTCCTTCTTCTGCTGCTCGTACTTGAACTTGCCGTAATCCATGATCTTGCAGACCGGCGGATCAGCATGGGGGGAGATTTCAACCAGATCCAAGTCTTGGTCGTCGGCCATCTGCATGGCCACCTCGGTGGGATAAATGCCGTGATTACCCTTGGGATCGACCACGCGAACCTCGGTTGCCCGGATGCGGTCGTTCACTCGAATTCTCTGCTTAGCGATGACTGTGTGGGTGTTGTTTATATGGAGTCATGAAATATCCGAAGAATACCCTTAATGTAGGATTATGATCCAAACCGTGCCGGGCATTCAGATGCTGTCATGTTCGCCTGAAGCGATCAGTGGATACCACTTCAACTGGCCTTCTCTCGGTTGAACGCTGCACTGACTTCTGCGCCGAGCAGCGCGAGGAACGCTTCAAGCGTTTCCGATCCCTGATCCCCTTCTCCGTGACGGCGAACGGAAACAGAATTACCATCCATTTCCTGCTGACCAACGATGAGCATGTAGGGCGTCTTCTGCATCTCGGCGGCGCGGATTTTGTATCCCACTTTTTCGTGACGAAGATCGGCTTCCGCACGAAATCCTGCAGACTGGAGATGCGCCACCACCTTCTCTGCATACGCGTTGAACGTCTGGCTGACAGGTAGGACCTGCACCTGTACAGGAGCGAGCCACGTCGGAAAATTACCGCCGCAGTGCTCGATCAAGACCCCGATAAAGCGCTCCAGTGACCCGAACGGTGCGCGGTGGATCATGACAGGACGATGCTTCTGGTCGTCCGAGCCCGTATACCACAGATCAAACCGCTGCGGCAGGTTGTAATCGACCTGGATGGTACCGAGCTGCCATTCGCGCCCGAGGGCATCTTTGACCATGAAATCCAATTTTGGTCCGTAGAATGCCGCTTCGCCCTCGACTTCGATCGTTTCGAGGCCCATTTCAACAGCTGCTTCACGAATGGACTGCTCGGCGGCATCCCACTGGGCATCGTCGCCCACGTACTTCTCCTTGTTGGATGCATCCCGCAGCGATACCTGCGCTTTGAACTCTTCGAAGCCCAGCGAAGAGAAAACCAAGAGAGTCAGATCGATGACATCCTTGAATTCCTTCTTGATCTGGTCGGGACGGCAGAAAATGTGTGCATCATCCTGCGTGAATCCACGGACACGGGTCAGACCTGACAGCTCACCGGACTGCTCATAGCGATACACCGTCCCGAATTCCGCCAGTCGAACCGGGAGGTCGCGGTAGGAATGAGGCTTTGCATCGTAGATCTGGGTATGGTGCGGGCAGTTCATCGGCTTGAGGAGATAGCCTTCCTCCTCGTCGTCCATCATCGGTGGGAACTGACTGTCCGAGTAGTACGGGTAGTGACCGCTTGTTTTGAATAATTCCAAACGCCCGATATGAGGGGTGATCACCGGCTGATATCCACGACGCAGCTGCTCCTCCTTGAGGAAACTCATCATGGTTTCCCGGAGCATGGTGCCCTTGGGCAGCCACAGGGGCAGTCCTGAACCTACTTTTTGCGAGAAATGGAAGAGTTCAAGCTCTTTACCCAGTTTCCTGTGATCGCGCTGTTTGGCCAACTCCAGCTTCTCGAGGAAATCGTCGAGCTCGCCTTTCTTCGGGAACGTAATTCCGTAGAGGCGGGTGAGCTGCTTGCGCTCCTGATCACCGCGCCAGTAAGCACCAGCGATGTTCAGCAGCTTTGCGTACTTGATGGATTTTGAACTCGGGACGTGCGGTCCACGACACAAGTCCGTGAACTCACCCTGCGTGTAGAAGGTGATGGTGCCGTCTTCGAGATCTTTCAGCAGTTCGAGCTTGTACTCGTCGCCTTTTTCCTTGAAGTAGGCAATGGCCTCTTCTTTGGGGACCTCTCGCCGCTCAAACGTCACATTGCGCTTGGCCAGCTCCATCATCTTCTTTTCGATGGCTTCGAGGTCATCCGCGGTCAGCTGGCGATCGCCAAGGTCTACATCGTAGTAAAAGCCTTTGTCGATGGCAGGTCCGATCCCGAATTTGACACCCGGATAAAGCTCTTGAAGAGCCTCGGCCATCAGGTGGGCTGACGAATGCCAATATGTAGCCCAGCCTTCATTGTCCCGGAGTGTGTAGATCTGAATGGTTGCATCGCCATCGATGGATCGAGCCAGATCCCGTGTCTCGCCGTCCACTCCAATGGCAACGGCCACGCGGGCGAGTCCTTCTGAAATGGAAGTGGCCACTTCGAGTCCGGTGACACCGCTTTCGTACGAGCGCGAGGAGCCGTCAGGAAATGTGAGGGTGATGGATACCGACATGGAGGAGTGAAGAGCTTGAAATACGTAGTGGGTCCAGACGAATCGGGAAGCTGAATTCCGGATACACCGGTAATTGCTTCAATATATAAGTCAGCATCCCCTCAGACGTCGAAAATACCGGGTATTTGTCCTTTCCCCGCGGGAGAACCACCTGCCATTCTGCTCAATTGTTACAAAAGTGTCACAATGGTCGTAGAGCGGAATACATGAATGAATAGGGGCGTCCAACGAACATCCGAAAAGGGGAGCAAGGTTATTAATCTCCCTGACAAGCGTCTGGTCTCGAAAAGGTCGGGATCGTTCGCATGTCACCAGGGACAGCAATAATTCAAAAGCCCCCCTCGTTGATATCCCGGTCACACTTTCTGAACGCTGACATGCTGTCGGCACATCCTGCTAAGCTCATGAAGCTGCTCTACAGAACACTTTCTTCCTGTTTGGTCCTCATACTGTTGGTCGCCCCGATTAGCGCTCAGGAAGGCATGATACATTACGACCGGGTCGTGAAGATTGAGATTGACCTTCCGCCGGAAATGGAATCGATGAGAGACCGGATCCCAACCGAAAACACCACGAAGATGGTGCTTCAATTCAACGAGTTCGAATCGTCCTGGCAGGCCTCGGCGGAGCAGGACGAACCGAGGACGCGAGAATTCGGTGGCGGCGGAACGTGGATGCGTATGCAGCGAAATCGTGAGCTGAACATCACCTATATCAACCATGATGAAGGCCAGATGACGGATCAACGGGACTTCATGGGGCGCACCTTCTTGATCCGGGACGAGCAGCCGGTTTTGGCATGGAAGCTCACAGGCGAGCAAAGTGAATTTGACGGCTATGTTGTGCATCGCGCAACGGCCATGCGGGATACGTCTTCCGTGGAAGCCTGGTTTGCCCCGGAGATCCCTTTAGCTGTGGGCCCGGGTCCCTTCGGAGGACTACCCGGGGCGATCCTGGTCTTGACGGTCGACGAGGGACGGATGATCTTCACCGCTAAAGACATACAGATAGGGTCTCTCGAGGAAGGGGCCATCGTGGTGCCCGATGAAGGCAAGGAAGTGACCCAAGAAGAATTCGACGAAATCGTTGAGGAGAAGCGCAAGGAAATGGAAGCTCAGTTTGGTGGGCGACGAGGCAGTGCTCGCTTCATCATTCGGCAGTGACCTACCTCATCTTGGAAATTCAACGCACCCAATCTTTTCCCTTTTAACGCTACCCTGATGAATCGAAATTCACCCCTCACTTATGCGCTCGCGGCGTTGCTATTCCTGGTGACGACGGGTTCAGTATCCGCACAGGATCGGTATGATGTCACCGGCGTGGTAGTGGACTCTGCAGGTGTGGGTCTTCAAGGGGCCACGGTTGTAGCTCTGACAGCGGCAGATTCGACACTGACCAAATTTGCAACGGCCAACTCAGATGGGGCCTTCACGTTGCGACGTGTGCCTGTCGGAGACTACATCCTGCAGATCACCTTTGTAGGATTTCGCACGATTCAGAACGATTTCACCCTCGATGAAGCGGATTATGATGCAGGCCGCTTCGTAATGGATATTCAGACGGAAGAGCTGGATGAACTGGTTGTGTCGGCGGAGCACATTCCCATGGTGGTCAAGAAGGATACCCTGGAATACAACGCCAATGCCTTTGCCACACGTCCGAACGCGGTTGTAGAGGACCTGCTCAGACGGTTGCCAGGGATTGAAGTCGAAGCAGATGGTACGATCAAAGCCCAGGGTGAAGATGTCCAGCAGGTATTGGTTGATGGCAAGGAATTCTTTGGTGATGACCCGAAGATTGCCACAAAGAACCTTCCCGCGAATGCCATCGAAACCGTGCAGGTATTCGACAAGAAAAGCGACATGGCCGAGTTCACCGGCGTGGATGATGGGGAAGAGCAGAAGACCATCAACCTCGAGTTGAGAGAGGACGCCAAGAACGGTTACTTCGGCAACATGAGTGGAGGGTACGGCGCAGACGGTCGTTATGACGGTCAGGCTTCCATCAACCGATTCTCTCCCCAAACCCAGCTCGCGTTCATTGGAAACCTGAACAACGTCAATCGACAAGGCTTTTCATTCGGAGACTATCTCAGCTTCATGGGAGGCATGGGCGCCATGATGGGAGGGGACTTCCGGATGGGTGGTGGCGGCTTGAATATTGGCAGTGACGTCTCGGATGGCTTCTCGGAAACGCTGGCCCTCGGACTGAACGCCAGCCGCGATTTTGGCAAAAAAACTGAGGTACGCAGCTCCTATTTCCTGTCGAGCATTGAGAACAGCCAGGTCCGCTCCACGCTCACCCAACAGGTCTTGGGCGCGTCGTTGACTGCCAATACAGACGAGAACACCACCCAGGTCAGTGACAACATGACCCATCGTCTGAATCTGAATGTCACCCAGGATTTCAACGAAGGACATGATCTACGCCTACGCAGCAATTTCAGCATCAGTAATTCCAGTCTGTCCAACATTGGCCTGCGGAACACGGTCGATGGGATTGGAGCGATCCAGAATACGAGTGATACGGCCTATATCACGGATGGAAGCCAGACCCGTGGTCAGGCCAACCTGACATGGCGCAAACGCCTCAATGAACGTGGGACCAGTATTGTGGCCGAAACTCGGCTCAATTTGAATGATTCGGATACCGAAGCCGACCTGGAGTCCTTGACCGGTATTGCGGGACAGGGGAATACGCTTACCTACGAGGAAATCCAGCAGATCCAAGAGTCGTTGGGAAACACGCTCCAACAGACGCAGCGCGTCTCATTGACGCAGTCGATTGGGGATGACAATCTGCTCGTCGTGCAAGCAGAGCGCCAAGCAATCAATGAGGACAAGGATCAGGTCGTCTACGATCTCGTCTCCGGCACTCAGGTGCTTAACAACCTGCTCAGCTCCGGCCTGGATCGTACCTATTCTTATCTGCGTGGTGGATTTACTCTTCGCCGGAACTGGGACAAGTTCAGCGCAAATGTGGGAGCAGAAATTCAGGAATCCACCCTGGAGGGTACCATTCTGGAGAACGATGTGTCTGTATCCAATGGATACACGCACATCCTTCCGACGGCACAAATCAATTGGTCTCCGAAGCAGGGGCGTGACGTCTTCTTGCGCTACGTCACACGGACAAGGGAGCCCTCCATGAACGAGCTGCAGCCGTTTACGGATAACTCCGATCCGCTGAACGTGTACGTCGGGAATCCTGAGCTCGAGCCCGAGTACCGCCATTCCCTGTCGCTGCGCTACAACTACTTCGACCAGTTCACCTTTGTGAATCTGTTTGCTTGGATGTCTGCGACCTACACCGATAACAACATCACGCGTTCACGTACGATCGGACGCGGACTGGCGCAGGAAATCACCTCCGTAAATACCGAAGGGGACTGGACCTACAACGGTAACGTTAACTTTGGTGCGCCCATCCGGCCGCTTGGAATGAAGTTCAATCTCTCGAACAATGCCATGTTCAATCGTGGTATCGAGATCATCAACGATGAGGAGAGTACTTCCCGGACGCTTCGCAATACCGTTAAGTTGACGCTGGAAAACCGGACCAAGGACCTCTTCGACGTGGCAGTGACGGGCTCGTTCACCTTCAATGACGTCTCTTATAACCTGAATCCCGAACAGGATCAGAGCTATGTAAACTCATCCTATTCCGCCCGTGCTGGCCTCTATCTGGGTGAGACGTGGGAGATATCGACTGAGCTTGACTACCGGAAATACTCGCAGGAGGTGTTCGGAGAAGCACATTCAGTCCCGCTCTGGGAAGCATCGATCACCAAGACCCTCGTCGGGCAACGCGCCGATCTGCAGTTGGTGGCTCTGGATATTCTTGATCGCAACGAAGGCATCAGCTTCACCAATACAGGCAACATGATTCGAGAGCAGCGTATCAATTCGCTCGGTCGCTACATCATGCTCAAATTCGTGTATCGCCTCTCCGGCTCGAGTCAGAAAGGAGGTCGGCGTGGCGGTCCTGCGATCAAAATGATCGGGTAACTGGAAGACGGCTTACTGCGTCGAGTTTCAGTCTCGGTCAGACAAAAAACGACGGATACCGACAAACGTGTCGGCCCAGCCCTGAACGCAGGCCTGATAGAACGCTTCCTGATCCATGGGGAAGCCTGTCTGCTCAACCCTCAACACGGTGCCGTTCCCGTGTGCTCGACAGAGGAATCTCGTCGTGAAGACTGCTTCGAATGGGAGATCTCCTTCCTTGCTGGCGTAACGGTAGTCACTCAATTCAAGCAGTGCGGGTGGGTCATAGGTAGATATCCGGGCAATCGTGAGGTAGTCGGGATTGTCTTCATCATCGCCCCACGTGGCTGCCCACGTGCCTCCGGATTCTGGTCCAGCCAGATGGGCGTCGAGGATCTGGGCTACATGGGCAATACAGCCAATCCTTCCTGGGAAGGCTGTAGTCACGAGGCCATGGAGCATCTTGGGCTGTCCTACGATGATGCCTGAGACGCGGGTAAGGCGAACGTAGGAAGCGCTTCTTCCCGCGATACCAGGAAGGGTAGCACCTTGCCAGCCGTGATCCAGGCGGCACCAAACGCCCAGAGCGCGATGAATTTCGCCCAGTAAGTCAATTCAAGGTCGGCGACAACGACGGCTGGTAGGAGCTGTTTGGCAGCGAGCAGCGCGGCCATGGCCCCGACGATGATCCATCCGCAAACCAGGTAAATCCGTGCGCGACGGCCTTTCATACCGTCGCGCCGCCTGGTGCGCTCCCGGAAAGGACCAAAACAGAACCAAGCGAGGATACTGAAGAGCACAATGGCTGCTGTGTAGTGGACCGTTGTCCCCCATCCGCCGCCACCCGACACCGGAGCCGTAGGAAACAGTGCTACGCAAACGGCGGCTAAAGAGGCGATGTTGGCTCCCCGATTCTCCCGGGCGTTATGTCCGCGGTAGGACAGGAAGAGAGCGGCCTCTACGAAGAGCAGTCCAACGAAGAGGTCTCTTGCACCGGTGTAGTAGGAAGCGCTGATGGAGGGTAGCTCGGTGCTTGCCACCATATCCACGATGAGTGGCAATGAGAATGCGACCATGCCTGCGATCAGGCGGAGCAAGCGATAGTCGAAAACCTTGGAAGCCATGATATTTGGAAGCGGGTTCACTTCCATAAACGGGATAAGGCGGGCATCTGCGTCGAAAAATGCGCGACGCTCAGAGACCTGACGCCTTCGACATCCAATCTTGCGAGGCATCCGGAGTGCGATGAGGACGGTGCGGGCCCGAAAAGAGGATGGTCGACGGGAGGGCAGAATCTTGCAATTGGAAAAGCGGGCGCGTTTCTTGACGTCGCCACACGTCAGGGCGGCCACCTGCCGCCTCTTTTCACCCCATCCACCACAGGTACCATCATGACGAACGAGCGGAGACTATTCTATGGCAGCTGCTTCGCGCTGATCACCACAGCTCTTTCCTTCAGTATCCGTGCAGGAATCCTCGGAGAACTTGGAGCCGAGTATGATTTCACGGCTCAGCAGTTAGGCTGGATCAACTCCATGTGGTTTCTCGGCTTTCCGATTTCGATGGTCATCGGTGGGCTGGTCTACCACACCGTGGGTCCGAAGAAGATCATGCAATTCGCTTTCTTCGCCCATGCCATTGGGATCGTCATGACGATCTATTCGGGCAGCTATGTCGGTTTGCTCATTTCGACGCTACTCATCGGCCTCGGTAACGGCTGTACGGAAGCGGCCTGTAATCCGATGATCGCAGATACGTACGAAGGCGTGAAGATGTCCAAAATGATGAATCGCTTCCACATGTGGTTTCCCGGCGGCATCGTAATTGGCGCACTCGTATCCAAGTTCATGACAGATGGCGGATTCAATTGGGAGGCCCAGATCTGGGTCATCATGATCCCCACCTTGATTTACGCCTGGCTGTTCTGGGGTCAGAAATTTCCAGAGGCCCGTGTCGAAGCATCCAAGCATGTGGGTTCGAATTTCCAGGCCATGCTCTCGCCGCTGTTCATTTTCATGATGGCCTGCATGGCACTGACGGCCATCTCTGAATTCGGCCCTCAGCAATGGGTCGGTCTTATTCTCGCTGAGAGCGGCGCCCAGCCGATGTTGATTCTTGCGCTGGTCACGGGCCTGATGGCCGTTGCTCGCTTCTTCGGGGGCGAAGCCGTGGGCAAACTCTCCATCACAGGCGTCTTGCTGGCCTCGGCGGTTCTAGGAACGATTGGCGTATACATGTTCAGCACGGTCACAGGCAGCATGGCCTACGTTGCGGCTATTGTCTACGCACTGGGTATTGCCTACTTCTGGCCGAACATGATTGGCTTCATCGCCCATTACATCCCCAAGAGCGGGGCATTGGGAATGTCCATTGTCGGAGCGGTCGGAATGTTCTCGACGTCCATTTTCCAGCCCATCATCGGTGACTGGATCGATGGTGATCGGGCTGCTGCTGCAGCTTCAGGACTGACCGGTGGTGAACTTGAACTGGTTGCAGGTCAGGCCACGCTGGGCACGATGGTGCTTTTTCCGGCCATCCTGATCGTGCTCTTCCTCGGATTGCACTTCTGGGTGCGCGGTCGTTCGAACGACGCGCCAGTGGCTGCACACTAACAACGTCTGTTTGATTTCAGGTGCGCTCCCGATGCCGCAGGCATCGGGAGCGCACCGCAACATTCAAATCCCTCCAGGATCCATGACACGTTTCTCCCTTCTTCTGGTTGTCCTGTTGCTCTCAGCTTGCGCGGAGCAGGCCATTACGTCCGAGCAGGACGCTCCCACTCCTGAACCCGAATTCACCATCACGGCTGAGAACGGACACAATAAATGGAGCAACACCTTTGAGCCCGTGCTGACGGTGGATTCCGGGGCGATTATCGAAGCACATTTGGTTGAGGCCTCCGGCGGCCACGTGACGCGCGAAACCGTGGCGGAAGATCTTCCGGGCATCCTGGCCATCGGTCCGTTCCACGCGCTGACCGGCCCCGTAGCCGTTAATGGCGCGGAGCCGGGTGATGTCTTGGCGGTCACCCTGCATGAGATCGAGGTGCAGGAATGGGGGTGGTCAGCCGTCTTCCCAGGATTCGGCTTCCTCGCAGACGAATTCACCGAGCCCTACATCCGCATTTTTGAATTCGAGGAAGGACAAACCGAAGTGGATTATGGCTACGGCATCACCATCCCGTTCCGTCCGTTCCCAGGCGTGATGGGCGTTGCTCCGGACACGGATGAGCTGCTTTCCACCGTTCCGCCGCGTCACAATGGCGGCAACATGGATGATCGTGACATGGCCGAAGGCACGACGACGTACTTCCCGGTGCTGGTCGAGGGAGGCATGTTCTCCATCGGCGACCCGCATGTCGCGCAGGGTGATGGAGAGATCTCCGGAACGGCTATCGAAGGCGATCTGCGCGTGGTGTACGAGATAGAGCTGATCAAGAACGGCCGGGATATGCCGTCACCGCAGTACGAAAGCGACACGCACTACTCGGTCACTGGCTACGGTGTGACGATCGATGATGCGGCCAAGATGGCCACCCGCGCCATGCTCGACTACATCGTCGACGAAACTGGGATGGACCGGACCGAAGCCTATGTGCTGGCTTCGCTGGCTGCCGACCTGAAGATTGCTGAGGTAGTCGACGTGCCGCACATGCTGGTCACGATGCGAATTGACAAGGGGCTGCTGAACGGAGAGTAACTCTACCGTCGTTCAAGCTTCATTGATTGACGTGCAACAGAAAGGAAGAAAGCCCCGCTCGGGCTATGCCGAGCGGGGCTTCCCTGGTTTTGGGACGGGCCAATTTACTTGGTAAGAGTCACCTCATAGCGCACATCACCAGTCCAGTCGATGGCGTGGACGGTGAGTCCTGTCGAATCGATGGAAGCAGGAGACTTCGTGGCTACTCAGCAGGTCGTGCTGCTCAAATAGTGCTAATATTTCTCGCTCGGGTAGCATCAATATCTCTCAAAATTTGCTCTTGGCTTCGGTAACCCTTTTCAATTAGGGATGATCTGTGCCATGCGTTGTATTTCACAGCCGCAGCAATTGAGAGGACGATATTCCCTATTCCAAATGTGGTAAAAGCGAGAACAAAGTGTCCAATTACCAAGATCAAGAAGTACTTTAGGTCACCACGAAACAATGCTGGAAGCGGGCCAAAGAAGAACACGGTCCAGCTCCATCCTGTGTAAGCGGTCTTGCTTACTCCTCCGGAATGAATCATTAGGGTTTGGGTTGCCATTGCGCTGAAGTTGTGTTGCGTGACTGCGACTACCTCCAGAATATAAGTTTTTGCTTCACGGAGCAACCAGTATTCAAAGGAGCCAACCAAGCTATGTTGATCATGCGGAGTGCACATTTCTGACGGGGGTAACTACAGCCTCTGACCTTGGCTTTACCCCCCTACCCTTCGGGTGCTACCGCAAGACCATCACGGGCCTTTTGATGGTGTCCGTATCGCTTGTGACGACTAAGAAATAAGCACCATTGGGAAGGTCTTTCAGCACCAGTTTGTTAAGCCCGGCAGAGGCGCCTGACTCGGCCACACGCCGCCCCAATGAGTCGTAGAGTGCTGCTGCTGCCTGCTTCTCTTGCACTCCGTAGACCTCAAATGTGAGGCTCTCAGAGGCTGGATTGGGGTAGACAGAGCCAAGTTTTAGCTGTCCCGGTACGGCTGGCTCATCCGTGCGCGTGGAGGTACCAAAGAGCCTGCTGGGGAGGCTCGGGTCAAGGATAAACGGATTGACGTTGCCTTGGTGAGTGGCAATCTTGGCGGATCGTGCTATCTCGCGACCAGAGGGCTCATCGGTAAGGCTCCATTCTGCCAGCACACTCCGCTGTTGTTCAAAGAAAGAGCCATTGGCAGCATCGCTGTAGATGGCATTGAAGTAGAATACGGCTCTTGCAATGTCGCCTTTAACCGACTCTCGCGGCTCAAATCGCGATGAAGCAGACTCGGAGTACTCGTCAATATCAGTTTGCGGAACTGCGGAGAGCCGCTCAGACCCTCTGAACCAGTAGGTCGTCTCGCTATCGGGAATCTCGGCATAAGGATCGTTTCCACGCGTCGAGTTGACGTTGTCCTTCGCCGGGAAGAGCGAGTGCATATCACTACGCTGTGGCTCCTCGCTTGCCCCCATAGACTGCGGCCATGAGTGCTCAGCATTGATTCCACCGTTATACATGACCGTGCTTGCATCACCGCCTGTGTAGGACACTTCAAAGCCCGTGTATACGCCCTCTACGACATCCCCGGGCCTCAGATCTACGCTTGAGTACATCGTATCCCGTGCCGCATTGTAGCCGAGCGTTTTATTCGGCGTGAAGGAGGACTTGATGCTGTTGAGGAGGGGCGTCCCGCTCAGGCCTTCAAAGAGCGTGCCGGTAGTGGCTACATAGACAGGGAAGCTTACAGAGAGGCCCTCGTCATCGGTACCTATAACCGTATACATCGCAATGCCCGGCTCATCGTCCGCATGAAGGGCCAGAGACCAGAGTGTCTCTCCGGGATAGTCAGTACTTGAGAAGGCTTCCAGTGAGGCATCCGGCGTTACTGAAACGCTGACCTGCCCACCCTGAGGGTCACTGATCAGTATCCGCAGAGAGCCAACTTCCCCAGTCGGGATAGCGATGCCTTCGGGCATAAGCACGGCAATAGGTCGCCGCGCCTCAAGAGCTGAGATCACTGTGACGCTTACGTTGACGCCTACGGCAATCGTCCCATCTGAAGCGGTGATGGTAAACACATGTGAACCAACCTGAGACTCCTCAGGCGTCCAGCTAAAGACTCCCGACTGCGGGTCAATAGCAGCTCCGGCTGGCAGGCCACTTCCACCATACTCAATGGCGTCGGTATCACTGTCGGTAGCAACAAATGTCAGGCTTACGGCCTCGCCAGCCACAGCGTCCGCGCTCTGGGGGGCTGACGTGAACTCAGGGGGGGTGTTAGAAGAGCCGTCCGTGACAGTGAAGGACCCTGCAAAGCTTAGCCTACTTGCGTTGTCACACGTCCAGTTCTGCTTGTCCCCAATGGCTGATAGTAGCTCTGCCTTTGAACCACTCGTCGTGCCGCCGTAGGCAATGTTATCGCACCCATCTATCGCTACAGCTGTCTGACCGTTAACAAGACCTGAGGGTAGGGCGGAGGTGTTGGAGGAGGTAGCATCCGATTGCCATCCCGAGCCTTCAAAGTTGACGGCGTAGATCATGGTCGGATTGCTAACCGAACCTTGAAAGGCGATGATCTGATCACCAGAGGCTGAGAACTGCGGCGCGCCGCCGCTATCGTCTATGACGACTACGCTTCCCTTGGTGATCGTACTTGAGGCGGTATAGAAGAGCTCATCTTCGTTAGCCCGAAACGATCCGCTTGCCTGCCACCCATGATCAGTAAAGCCAATCACTTCACCAGCAGGGATGTCAACAAGGGCTACGAATCCAAAAGCATCAGGATTGTCAGAGTTGACGCCAATGATGGCAAGGTCGCCTGCGCTCAGAGATTGACCACTGGAGGGTAGGGATGGAAGGAGGCAGGACAGCAGAAGCGAAAGCCCTGCGAGAACACCTCTGTGACCGGAGTAGCTGCTCATGATATACGTAACCAAACGGATCGTAAGTGGACTATATTCTATGCAATGCCCGACAGCATCCCAACATAACCACTCTGCGTCATGAACATGCTTAAGACAGTTACAGCCCTCGGAGTCTTTATTCTTTCAGCATCAGTATCCCTTGCTCAAGTCGTTATCAACGAGGTTGATGCAGACCAGACGAGTACAGATACAGCTGAGTTTGTTGAGCTATACGATGGTGGCGCAGGGTCTACCGACCTTTCGGGTCATGTGCTGGTATTCTTCAACGGAAACGGTGACA
>Ga0181579_10000041_pt1 | contig 76836 bp, 56 predicted proteins | sample 071ome_24_FD_132996 | JGI IMG/M metagenome (GOLD analysis project Ga0181579, IMG submission 132996) | Coastal salt marsh microbial communities from the Groves Creek Marsh, Skidaway Island, Georgia - 071402CT metaG (megahit assembly) | ecosystem: Environmental > Aquatic > Marine > Intertidal...
GTCGACGCAGTCGATGGCCCCGTCCGCGTCGTTGTCGATTCCGTCGTTGCAGTTGCCGACCTCGACGCAGGCCGCCGCGCACTCCGGATCGGCGCAGTCGGTGAGGCCGTCGCCGTCACCGTCGATCCCGTCGAAGCAGTCCCCCTCGTTCAGCTCGATGATGAGCTCGCTCGCGCCCACCGCGCCGTTCCAACCGCCGACCTGCACGTAGTACTGCGCACCGGCGGTGACCGGAATGGACACGCTCGCCATGAAGGCCGCGCCGCCCGCGCCATTCGCGCAGGAGTCGTCGTCGGAGGCGAGACAGGCGGCGCCCCCCACCGGGCAGCCCAGCGAGGCGTCGTAGACGATGAGCACGGAGTCGTCGAGGGCCCCGAGGGCTCCGCATCCGCTGATCGTGGCGCCCGCGGTCGCGGTCGCGGTATAGAGGAACCAGACATCCCCCGACATGTTCCCATCACAGTCGTTCGGACCGTCGACGAGACTCCCGGTGTTGTCCCAGGGGAAGGTGCCTTCTCCCACGGGAGTGGCGTTGAGGCACTCGTCGTTCACCGGCTGAGCGGCGACCGTCGAGGTGAGCACGCAGAGTACGGCGACTCCAAGCAGGTTCATGAGACGCATCGGGGTTCCTCCCTCTCGAGGGGCTCGGTCGACACCCCCCCGGGTGTCTGTGGTATCGAGGTCTGGGTCCGGGTGGGGTCAGGCGAGGCGGTCGCCACCGAAGCCCCCGCGGGACTTCGGGCCTGCCGCAATGCGCCGGGGTCTCAGGCCGCCGCCAAGCGACGCCGGATGCCCCCGGACCCGAACCGGGCCGAGTGTTCTGTCGTTGGACACCGAGGCTTCACCTGGGCGAGGAGTGGGGTCAGGAAGACCCCGGCACACACCGCACCCCGCGGGAGAATCCCGCTCGGCGGGGGAGCACGCCGAGACCTCGATGGCTCGCGGAGCCCGCTCCCGGAAGGACGGCGGGTCCCCCCAACGGGACCTCCGGATAGAGCCGTCCGTGCCGATTGTATCACCGGATTCTGGTGTCTCTCGCTCCACGCGGGGGACATTCGGGGAGAAACAACGGAGATCTCCCGCCCCTCCTGACAATCCTGACTTCCGCCTGCAGGCTTCGGTCAGTGCGCTTCCTCGTAGAGACGGATCAGCCGCTCCGCCTCGTCCCGGTGCTCGGAGACGGGGTAGAGGCGGACGATGCGATGCAGCACGGGCTGCGCGGCGGCGAGTCGCTGCTGCCGCTCGGCGAGCACGTACGCGGTCCGCTGCAGGACATGGGCATGAAGGTCTCCGCGGGGGAGCAGTTCGTCGAGAGCGTGCGCATGGAAGAGCGCCTCCTGGAACTCGCCCAGCCCGATGGAGAGCTCCATCAGCTCGAGTCGCAGGATCGGGTCGGTGCTCGCCTGCTGGGCGCGTCGGCGCTTGCGGTTCCAGAGCCGGCGCCGACGAGGCTCGCTCCCGAAGAGGAGCCTTCGGCGGACCCTCCAGGTGCCGGCGACCGCGGCCTCCCGCTCCACCTCCTCGGGGAGGATCGTGGCCGCCTCCCTCGAGATGAGGAGCGAGATCGTGGGCGCGTGAACAAGGATCACGAGGGTGAGGCAGCCGAGGATCGCCGATCCGGAGGCCGGGATGGCGAGAACCGCCGCCAGGTAGAGGATCAGCGATGCAAAGATCGCCGACAGGGCGGCCCGCCGGACGGCGGGGTGGTCGGGCCGGGAAGAGCGCCGGCGGAAGAAGAGGTAGAGGCCGGCCCCGGCGAGCAGCTGGACCAAAGTCGGCGCGATCAGTGGGTCCATGGATCTTCCTCGACCAGTCGCCGGAGGAGCCGGCCGCTGGTTCTTCCCCGATTCAAAAACCCTGAGAGCGGGAGGGCTCGGCCACAAACCCCCATAAAGAAGAGACTTGCGATTCAACCGGCGCCGTTGGAGTGCCCCGCTCAGAGACGAAATGCCGAGATATGACGCCGCGGGGAGGAGCCGAACCCACAAGCAGGGTGCGCTCCTCACCCCCGGAATCGGGCTATCTTAGCACCGGATGCGGACCGGGCTACCTCCGGTGACCCCCGCCCGGGGCAGGGGGTGCTAGGGACACCCCGGGAAGTGCGAGCACGGAGGCGCGTCGGGACACGGCGTGGGATCCGGGCCGCAGTGAGTCGGCGGAGGGATCGCGACCGGCGTCCCGACCGGGAAGAGGACCGCGAGGAGGTGGATGGCGTCGGCCAGGTCGACCGCATCATCGTCATTCGCATCGGCCGCGAGCTCGCAGGTGAGGGGCATCGCCCCGGGCTCGAAGAGGGCCTCGAGGACCCGCACCGCGTCGGCGAGATCGAGGTCCCCGTCTCCATTGGCGTCCCCACGGACGAAGGGGAAGCCCGGCGCGGGAGCGAGCAGCCCCAGATAGGCCTCGACGAGCGCCACCCGGTCCCCCGCCGGATAGCCACCGAACTCCCAACTCTGCACCAATACTGAGGATCCGAGAATGGGAGAGGCGTGGATCGTCGTGGCGTAGCCGAACAGCGGCTCGATGAAGAGAACTTCGGCGGACGCGACCCCCGGGTCCTCCGGCGCGAGATTCAGCTGATCGGTCCAGTCACTGCCCGGCTGGTCCTGCGCGTAGCTCGAGGTCGCCGGGACGAGCCCGATGAGGCTCCCCGCGGGGACCATGGCGGTGAAGGTGTCGTTCCCGTCCCCCGACAGCCCGACACCGTCACGATCATCGAAGCTGCTGGGGACATGGTTGAACCCCCAGTGATCCGCGCCCTCCAGGTAGATCCCGGTGCCCCCTTCGCTCCAGCTTGCGAGGAGCTCCAGCTCGGCGGCGGAGAGACGATAGTCATTGGGATAGGTCCCGGTCAGGACCCAGACATGGCTGACCCCCGCGGGGGCGAGGGTCAGGCTCTCGAACGCGGGCTGCGAAAGGACGAGGACCGCTCTCCCCAGCGCGAGGAGCGCGGCCTCCAGAGCTGCGGCGCTGTCCACCAGCCCGGGGTCCCCGCCATCGAGGAGACCCTCCTGGGCGAGGATCAGGTCGTCGAAACCGGCTCCGATTCCCCCCGGCTGCGCGAGCCCGGGGCCGGGTGCGAGCAGAGTGAGCCCCACGAGGAGCAGGGCGGGGAGCGGGGATGCCGGCATGGGGGTCCCTTCGGAGAGCAGCCCGATACGGTGGCCGCAGAGTCGGGGCGAAGGAGATAGGTCTTGCCCCCACCCTATATTAGCGAGCATCCGGTCCCCGCCTACCGCGGGTCGGTTCCCTTGGACCCGGGGTCCCTCCGGGTATCATGCGGCGGTCGGCCCGTGCCCCCGATCCGATCGGGGAGCGGAGGTCGCGCGAGCCGGGGACGGACCCCATCCGGCCGGGCGGCACCTCGGGCGCACTCCCCACGGGGAGCTCGCGCCGATCGGTGGACGGACGCCCCCTCAGGGAGACCGAAATGCTGCACCCAGTTCCGGAGCCACCTGTTCCCCGACTGCCGATCCGCCTCCCGCGCGCCGGAGCCCGGCTCCTCCTCTGCCTCAGCCTTCTCGTTCCCGGATGCGGGAGCGGCGACGAGGGCTCGGGAGGCTCTCCTGCCTCCGCCGGTCAGGCGGGATCCGGGACCGGTGCGGGCTCGGCCCTCATCCTCACGGAGGTGACGGAGAGCTCCGGGGTGGCGTACACCTGCCGCACCTTTGTCTCCAGCACGCTCCTGCACACCCCCACCGTCATGGGAGGCGGTGTGGCGGTCTTCGATGCGGATGGGGACGGGGATCTCGACCTGTTCCTGACGGAGGGGAGCCCGGAGGGCGTCGTCGGAGGGCTCGCCGACGCGACCACCGCCCGGCTCTACCTGCAGACCGCCCCGCTCGCGTTCGAGGACGCGACCGCCCGGAGCGGGATCGACCTCCGGGGATACGGCCAAGGGGCCGCCGTCGGGGACTACGACAATGACGGGGACCTCGACCTGCTGGCGTTGAACTACGGGAGAGACCAGCTCCTGCGCAATCGGGGGGATGGCACCTTCGAGGATATCACCGCCGCCGCCGGAGTCGAGAACGATGCCTACTCCGTCTCGGCGGCCTTCTTCGACTACGACCGGGACGGTCACCTCGACCTCTTCATCGTGCGCTACATCGACTTCGACCCCGACCAGCGCTGCGACGATGGCGTGGGGAAGCCGGAGTTCTGCGGGCCCCTCTCCTGCCCGCCGGTCCCGGACCAGCTCTTCCGCAACCGGGGAGACGGCACCTTCGAGGAGGTCACCGAGGCAGCGGGGATCGCGGCCGGCTCCCCCGCCGCGGGGCTCGGCGTGGTCTGCCAGGACTTCGATCACGATGGCTGGATCGACCTCTACGTGACGAACGACGCCTACGCCAACCACCTCTGGATGAACCAGGGCGATGGGACCTTCCGGGAGGAGGCGATCGCGCTCGGCGCGGCCTTCAACCTGAACAGCCAGGCCGAGGCGGGGATGGGGGTCGTCAGCGAGGACTTCGACGGGAACGGATGGCAGGACCTCTTCATGACCCACCTGGTGAAGGAGAGCAACACCCTGTACCGCAACCTCGGCGCGGGTCGCGGCTTCCAGGATGCCACCGGGATGAGCGGGCTCGCCTCGTCGAGCATGAAGTTCACGGGCTTCGGCACCGCGGCGGGAGACCTCGACCTGGACGGGGACCTCGACCTCCTCATCGCGAATGGCGCGGTCAACCACCACGACGAGGACGGGGGCGAGCCGGGCCTCATCGACCCGTGGCCCCGCTACGCGGAGACGAACCAGATCTACCTCAACGACGGGACCGGCCGCTTCGCGCTCGACGAGGGGAGCCCGTTCACCTCCCGTGAGGAAGTGAGCCGCGGCCTCGTCGCGGCGGACCTCGACGGGGACGGCGACATCGATGTCATCGTCGTGAACCTCGACTCCCCCACCCGCATCTACCGCAACGACACCCCGACCGACCGGGCGTGGCTCCGCGTGCGCGCGGTCGACCCCGAGCTCCGCCGGCTCGCGATCGGGGCCCGGATCGAGCTCGCCGACGGCGGTCGGAAGCAGACGCGAACCGTGACCCACGCGGTCGGATACGGGAGCGCGGGGCCGGGCACCCCCCTCTTCGCGCTCCCCGCCGGAGCGGCGGTCGCGACCGTCACCTGGCCCACCGGTGAGATCGAGGAGTTCGATCTGCCGCCCGGGGGCAATCAGGAGGTCGAGCTCCGCCGGGGCGACGGGAGGATGCGCGAGTGACGCGAACCGACGGGAAGAGCCTGATCCCCGTGCTGGGAGTCCTGGTCGTGCTCGGAGCGGCCGCCGCGGCCTCCCTCCTCCTCCGCCCGGCCCCCCCGGAGGTTCCGGTGGTCGACCTGACGGAAGCGGAGCTCTCGGTACGCGAGGCGGTCGAGGCCGCGCGGGCCGCGGTCCTCGCGGAGCCGCGCTCCGAGGCCGCGTGGCGCCTCTTCGGCTACACCCTCGACGCCCATGACCTCTACGAGGACGCCGTGGTCGCCTACGACGTCGTCCTCGCCTTCAACCCCACGGATCAGAGGACCCGCTACCAGCGGGCGCTCTGTCTCGAGTACCTCGGCGAGGCGGAGGGGGCGGGGGCGGAGTACTCGCGGCTCCTCGACGAGGGCTTCGGCGGCGCGGCGATCCACTTCCGCCTCGGGGAGTTCCACAACCGCGCCGGTGACTGTGAAGCGGCGCGCGATGCCTTCCAGCGCTCCCTGTCGCTGGAGCCGGACTCCGCGATCGCCCGACGCGGGCTCGGAAACGCCCAGCTCTGCCTGGGCGAGGATGCGCTCGCCCTCGAGACCCTGCAGCCGCTGCTCCTCGCCGCGCCGGATGACCTCGGGTCGATCTCCGCTCTCGTCCAGGCGTTCCGTCGAAACGGAAGTTCCGAGAAGGCCCGCGAGCTCTCCGAGAGCCTCCCGGAGTCGAACACCCTCGCCCTCGCCGACCCCGACCGTTTCGTGGTCCAGAGCCTCTCCGTGGACAGCGAGGCCCTCTTTGCCCGCTCGAAGGAGAAGGAGGCCCAGGGCAGCTTCCCCGCCGCGAACGAGGACCTCCGGCGACTGGAGCTGAACGAGCCGCGGAACGCGCTCTACCCCGCACGCATCGGGCGGAACTTCGTCCGGATGGGACAGCCGCGGGAGGCCATCTCATACTTCTCGAAGGCGCTGGCGATCGACCCGACCCGATCGATCACCTACTACAACCGCGGCATCGCCCAGCAGCGGGCCGGGGATCGCGCGGCCGCGGTCGCGGACTTCCGACGCACGCTGAAGTTCGACCCTGAGTACGAGCCCGCCCGCGCCAAGCTGCGCGAGCTGGGCGAGTCGCCCTGATCCGCCCCGAACCGATCATTCGCCCGTTCCATCGAAGGTGGCCCCCATGCTCCGTCGAACGCCCGACAACCCGGACCGTCGGTCGCCCTCCCGCCCCATGGGATCGGCCCGAGTCCGAGGCACGCAACTCCTCGCCGCCATCGCGCTCCTCACGGGCACCGCCTGCGGCCCGAGCACGCCCCCGCCCCCGCTGGCGAAGCCGGGGCCGGAGATCGAGCTCGATCCGCTGATCCGCTCCGCTCTCGACCGAACCCTCCTTCGGGTGGTGAAGGCCGCCGGCGACCCCGAGATCCGACGGGACCTCGCGTTCGTCTACGACGCGAACTCCCTCGATTCCCTCGCCCGCACCGAGTACCAGTCCCTCGCCACCCTGGCTCCTCGCGACCCGCTGTGGCCCTACCGCGCCGCGGTCTGCCTGCTCGATCTCGGTCGAGCGGATGAGGGCCGGGCGGCGCTCGAGGCCCTCGAGGAGCGGCTCCCCGGGTTCCCTCCCGCCCTCCATCGCCTCGCGCTCCTCCGGCTCTCGGACGGCGATCTGCCGGGAGCGCGGCTCGCCATCGAGCGCTGCCTCGCCTCCGCGCCCAGCTCGCTCCCCGCGAAGGTGACCCTCGCCGACCTGCATCTTCGGGAGGGGGACGCGGCCAAGGCGCGGGAGCTCCTCGAGACGGTCACCCTCGCCGCTCCCGATGACCGCCACGCGAAGTTCCTCCTCGGTCGCGCGCTCCAGCGGACCGGCGGGGACGAGACCGTGGCGGAGGTGCTGCTCGAGGAGGGGGCCGGTGCTGCGGCCCGCCTCGTCGAGGATCCGCGGGAGCAGGAGATCGCCCGCGCCCAGACCGGACTCTCGCTCGAGATCGACCGCGGCATCGCCCTCATTCAGGCGGGGCGTCCGGGCGATGCCGTCCGGGTCCTCGAAGCCGTGCTCGGCTCCCACCCCGACGATGCGAACGTTCTCCTCAACCTCTCGCAGGCGCGCAACGCCGCCGGCGACCTGCCCGGTGCCCTCTCCACGATCGCCCGCGCCACCGAGGTCGACCCCGAGAACTTCCGGGTCCACCTGGTTCGCTCGCTGCTGGAGCTCGGCGCCGGGGACCTGGCCATCCGGGGGACCGTCGTCGACCCCGGTCCGCAGGCCTTCGAGGAGCTCCCCGGGATGCTCCCCTCGAACACGCCGAGGCCCGATCCCGAGAGGACCGTGACCGACGCGGACCGCGCCCGGGCGCGCGGGCACTACGAGACCGCGCTGACCTCCGGCGCGAGGGCCTCCCGACTCGGCTCGCAGGACCATCGAGCCCAGTTCGTGTACGCGAGGGCGGCCCATCGGGCCGGCCAGCTGGAGGTCGCCCGCAGCGCCCTCCTGAAGGCGCGGGACCTGGCCCCCGACGATCGGGAGACGATCCAGTTCCTCTTCGAGGTCTCGTTCCAGCTCGAGGATCAGGACAGCGCCCTCGGCGCGCTGGAGCTCCTCGCGGAGCTCGACCCCGGCAACCTCGTCCCGTGGGTCAACCTCGTCCACCTGCGTCGTCGCGCCGGAGATCTGGACGGCGCGTTGAAGGCGCTCGGACGGGCGGAGGGGATCGACGCATCCCATCCCCGGGTGCTCGACGCGAAGGCGAAGCTCGACGCCGCCCGGCGGGAGCGAGCGCGCTCCAGCTCGCCGTGAGCCCACCCCGAGGAGGGATCCACATGTCCACCGCCGACGCCGCCCCGTTGAGCGCCCGACCGCTTCGCCTCCTGACCCTTCTGCTCCTCGTCGGCTGCGGCGGTGGAGACGCCCCTGCCCCCGCCGGGGGCGGCGCGGGAGGATCTCCCGCCCCCGCTCCGGCCACCGATCCATCCGAGCCCTGGTTCGAGGAGTCCGCCGAGGCGGCCGGGCTCGACTTCCTGCATGTCTCCGGAGCGGATCCGGAGCGCCTCTTCCTCCCCGAGATCGTCTGCGGAGGCGCGGCGCTCCTCGACTACGACGGGGATGGCGACCTTGACCTGTACTGCGTGCAGGGAGGTCGGATCCCGACGCCGCTCGCCGAGGTCTCGACCGACCGTCTCTATCGAAACCGCGGGGACGGGACCTTCGAGGATGTGACCACGGAGGCGGGAGCCGGCGTCCGGGGCTACGGCATGGGGTGCGCCGCGAACGACTTCGACGGGGACGGCGACATCGACATCTTCGTGTCCAATGTCGGCCCGAACGTCCTCCTGCGGAACCGCGGAGACGGGACCTTCGAGCAGGTGCCCGACGCCGCCGGAGCTGCGGGGGACCAGCTCACCGCCTCGGCGAGCTTCTTCGATGCGGACGCGGACGGGGACCTCGACCTCTTCGTGACCGAGTACGTCGGCTGGTCGATCGCCGGCGAGATCGCCTGCTCGACGCCTCGGATGGGGCACGACTACTGCCAGCCGAACAACTACCAGTCCCCCACCGCCGACCATCTCTACCGCAACGACGCGGGGCGCTTCGTCGATGTGACCGAGGAGTCCGGGATCGGGCGGGCCCGGGGGAACGGCCTCGGCGTCGTCACGGGTGACTTCGACGGGGACGGTCGCCTCGACCTCTTCGTCGCGAACGACGGGACCCACAACCACCACTGGCTGCAGACCTCCCCGTGGGTCTTCGAGGAGCGCGGCCTCACCGCCGGGACCGCGGTGAACATGCAGGGTCGGGTCGAGGCGGGGATGGGGGTCGCCGCCATCGACATCGATGGCGACGACGACCTGGACCTGTTCCTCTCCCACCTCCTGCAGGAGTCGAACACCCTCTACCTCGACCAGGGTGGCTACTACGACGACGCCACCGATCGCTACGGACTCGGGGGCTCCAGCATGCCCTACACCGGGTTCGGACTCGGATTCCACGACTTCGACCTCGATGGCGACCTCGACCTCTTCGTCGCGAACGGCCGCGTGATGGCGCCCGTGGAGAACGTCCCCGCGGACCCGTACGAGGAGCCGAACCTGCTCTACGAGTTCGAGGCGGGGCGGTTCCGGGTCGTCACCCCACGAGGTGGCACCTCGCCCGAGATCGTGGAGACGAGCCGCGGGGCCGCCTTCGGGGATGTGGACAACGATGGCGATGTGGACATCGTCGTGGTCAACCGGGATGGGCGCCTCTCCTACCTCCGCAATCGCCGCGAAGCGCTCTCCGACCACCACTGGGTCACCTTCGATGTGCGCGAGGGGAGCGGGGCCTTCGCGCAGCAGGCGCAGGTCCGCCTCGAGGCGGGCGGTCGGCGGCAGACCCGCGTGGTCGACCCCCACTCCAGCTACGCATCCAGCAACGACCCCCGCGCCCACTTCGGACTCGGCGCGGTCGATGCGATCGACGGGGTCGAGGTGCGATGGGCGGATGGCACGGTCGAGCGGTTCGCGGCTCCGCCGGTCGATCGCATCGTGAGGCTGATCCGCGGGGAGGGAGAGAGTCGATGAGCGATGTCACGGCACCGGACGGAGGGAGAGGGCTCTCCTCCCGACTCTCCGAGCTCCTCTTCCGACCGGTCGACATCGCCTCCCTGGTCGCCTTCAGGATCATCTTCGGGGGCTGCATGCTCTACGAGTCGATCCACTACTACGTCAGCGGGTACCTGCAGGAGTACCTGATCTACCCGCAGTTCCACTTCAAGTTCTACGGCTTCACGTGGGTGAGGGAGCTCCCCGAGCCGGTGATGCACATCATCTTCGTCGCGATGGCGATCGCGGCGGCGATGGTGATGGTCGGGGCGTGGTACAGGATCGCCTCCGCCGCCCTCGCCGTGACCTTCAGCTACTCGTTCCTCCTCGAGGCCACCCAGTACCGCAATCACTGGTACCTCCTCGCCCTCCTCTCGATCCTCATGGCGTTCCTCCCGGCGCACCGCGCCGCATCCGTGGATGCGCGCAGGCGACCGGCGATCGCGTCACGCGTCGTCGCCCGCTGGCCCGTCCTCCTCATCCAGGTCCAGCTGGGGCTCGTGTACTTCTTCGCGGGAGTCGCGAAGCTCTCCGGCGACTGGATCAGCGGCTCCTCGATGCGGGCGATCGTCAGGGAGCTGCCGAGTCAGGACCCGGAGCAGATCGCCTTCCTCCTCCAGGACTGGGTGATCGCCCTCTTCGTGTGGTCCGGGCTCCTCTTCGATCTCCTCATCGCCTTCGCCCTCGCGCACCCGCGGACCCGGAAGCTCGCCTACATCGGGGCGGCCGGATTCCACATCACCAACGGCACCTTCCTCGTCGCGGTCGGTGTCTTCCCCTGGTTCATGCTGATGGCCAGTTCGATCTACTTCGCCCCATCCTGGCCACGGACCCTCCTCAACCGCATCGGCTGGACCGACTTCGCGGCCGACGAGGGTGGGGGCGCGCTCCCGGGCTCCGGTCATCGCCGATGGGTCGTGGGCCTGCTCTCCGTCCATCTCGCGATCCAGCTCTTCCTGCCCCTCCGCCAGCACCTCCCCATCTACGATGGACCGACCTCGTGGACCCATGAGGGTCATCGCTGGGCGTGGCGGATGAAGATGATCAGCAAGCGCGTCGACTCCTTCAGCCTCTGGAGCGTCGACCCGGACACCGGCGCGCGCGTCGACCTGACGCCGAACGTCGCCCAGGGCCTGCGCCCCTTCCAGCGGGAGATCATGGCCCGCCAGCCCGACCTCCTGCTGCAGTTCGCCCATGACCTGCACGATCAGCTCCGGGAGAGATTCGGCAAGGAATATCCGATCTATGCGGATGTCGTCGTGAGGCTGAACGGACGGCCGCCGATGCCCCTCATCGACAGCACTCGGGATCTCTCCCGCGAGGAGTGGACGCTCGGGGCGGCGGAGTTCATCGCCCCGATGGCCCGGACGCGCTACTGATCCCTCGAACGATCCGGTTCCGAACCCCCGCCCCTCGCGGGTACCCTCTCCCGGGAGGGCCGGGGCGGCCTTCGCATCGAGAACGAAGTACGGTGGGCGGGGATGGACTCGCCACCTCTGCGCCCATCACTCTGCAGGGCTGAAGCACGCTTCGGCGGGAGCGACCATGGGAAACGTCCTGAAGATCTTCGCGCTCTTTCTGGCTCTGGCCGGAGTCGGCATCTATCTCTTCCTCCAGCCGTCCGGCGGACCCGGCCCGACCCCCCCCGAGCCCGCCCCCTCTGCGGCCACCTCCTCGACCACCTCCTCGACCACCCCCCCGGAGGCGGCGGCGCCCGCGGTCACCTTCGAACCTCGCCCGGAGCGTCGGGTCGCTCTCTCGGGCCGCGTCGCGGACGAGCGTGAGCAGACGCTCCCCGGGGTCGAGGTCGAGCTCGATCGCGCCTACGGCGATCTCGGCGCCCGGACCTGGCGCTCGGAGGGGAGCACCTTCACCGGCCCCGACGGAAGCTTCCGGTTCGAGGAGATGACGAGCGGCACCTTCCGCCTCCGCGCCGCCATGCCCGGTCGGGCCACCGCCGAGAGCATCCGGTTCGTGGATGCCAATGCCCCGGTCACGGAGTTCCTCCTCGTCCTGGAGCCCGGCTCGACCATTTCGGGGGTGGTCCGCGCGGGGCTCGGCCAGCCCGTCTCCGGGGCCCGCGTCATCGCCTTCGATGAGAGGGGCCGGGAGGACGACTCTCCGACCGATGTCCTCCTCCGCCTCCTCGAGCTCGACAGCATTCAGACCGAGGTCGGCATCTCGACCACGACCGACGAGACGGGCGCGTTCACCCTCGAGGGGCTCGACCCGGAGAAGCGCTATCGGCTCCGGGCATCCGCTCCCGGGCAGGCCGGAGCGGAGCTGCGGTACATCCCGGCCGGCGCGATCGAGGCCGACTTCTCCCTGAACATCGGAGGCAACCTGATCGGGACCGTCGTCTGCGAGGGTTCCCCGGTCGCGGGGGCGACCCTCTCCCTTCGCCGGCAACCTCGCAGCGAGAGCGGAGACGCCGTCAGCGCGGTGGAGATGATCCAGGAGATGGCGCTCGCCCCCATCGCCACGGTCACGACCGACGCGGAGGGTCGCTATCGCTTCGACTCCCTCGACGGGAGCGCCCCCTACGTCGTGGAGGTCCGCGCCGCCGGACACCGCCCGACCCGCTTCGAGGAGATCCGCGTCGACGGCGGACAGACCCTCGAGTCCCCCCTCGAGATTCTCCGGGGACTCGTGATCGAAGGGCTGATCCGTGGCCCCGACGGTGAGCCGCTCCCCGGAGCGGTCTGCAGGATCCAGCCGTCCGGTGCGACCGGCGAGCTCGGCCCCTTCGCCGGCACCGCACCGGAAGAGACGGTCCTCTCCGGAGCGGACGGTCGCTTCCGCATCGACACCCTGACCGACACCACCTACTCCATCGCCGTGCGGCACCCCGAGTTCGTCTCCCGGCTCCTCCGCGATGTCCTCCCGGAGTCCGGACCGCTCGAGGTCACCCTGCCCCTCGGCTCCCGCCTTCTCGGGCGGGTCCTCGAGGCGACGGAGCGCACTCCGCTGATCGGCGTCGAGATCGCCGTCCCCGACCTGGGGGGGCAGCAGCGCATGGCCCGCACGGATGGTGAGGGTCGGTTCGAGCTCCGCGGGCTCGACCCCGGCCGGGGCAAGCTGGTCGTGCTCTCCGCCTCCACCCCGGGGTTCGAGCCTCGGGTGGGGCTGAGGATTCCCCTCGATCCCGCGAAGGAGGGCCCGGAGACGGAGATCGTCCTCCGGCGCAACGGCTCGATCCGGGGGATCGTCCTCGACTTCGAGGGGCGCCCCGTCGGCGGAGCCACGATCAGCGCGATCCGGCCGAGCACCAAGACCGGGGGCGTGGCGACCGTCTCTCCCCGGGTGCGCTCCGACGGGGCAGGGCGCTTCCACCTCGAGGATGTCCTCCCGGGCGCGGGCACCATCCTGCAGGGCCAGCACCCCGCCTACATCCAGAGCTACGGAGAGCCGTTCACCGTCCTCCCCGACGCGGAGACGGGAGACCTCGAGCTGGTGCTGCAGATCGGCGGGGATGTCCTCGGCCGGGTCGTGGACCCGGAAGGGAACCCGATCGAGGGCGCCGTCGTCGGGGTCCGGAACGACCAGCTCGGCATCGATGACCCCGCGCTGATGCCGATCCACGCCATCACCGATGAGAGCGGTCGCTACACCCTTCGGCGGATCCAGGCCGGTGAGGTGACCCTGATCGCCGCCGCGCCCGAGTACCTCGGCTCGCAGCTCACCGGGGTGGAGGTCGTCGAGGGTCGGCGGATCGAGGATGTCGAGCTGCATCTCACGCGCGGCGGACGGATCTCCGGCTATGTCCGGGACATCTACGGCGAGGGGATCGAGGACGCGGAGGTCCTCGCCCTCGACACCTCCTTCGGACTGAAGAAGTTCACCGACCGGACCGACGAGAACGGGTACTTCGTCTTCACTCGCCTCGGCCCCTATCCGGTCGATGTCGAGGCCACCGCGCAGCACCACGCCAAGGAGCGGGTCTCCCAGCATCCACCGAACCAGGACGAGGAGCTCGTCATCGTCCTGCAGGCGTTCGGCGGAGTCCGCGGTGCCGTGGAGCGGGCGGATGGGAGCGCACTGGAGAGCTACAACGTCTCCCCCCGGCTGATCACCGAGGACGGGCGGGTGCTCCCCCGGGTGGCTTCGCGCTCCTTCACCACCCCGACCTTCGACTTCGGGGGGCTGGTGCCCGGAGACTACGAGATCCTCGTCGGGGCGAGTGGACACGCGCCACATGTCCACTCGAACGTCCGGGTCCGTCAGAAGCGCTTCACCGACCTCCCCACCTCCCGCCTCGACTCGGGAGGCGTCATCACGGGCACGATCTACGAGCTCTCCAGCGGGTACGCCCTCCCCGAGGCGAGGATCACGCTGCTGGGAGGGGAGGAGAACTTCCACGACGATGCCGCGACCGGGCCCCCCCGGCGGCAGGGCGCACCGCTCCCCGGCGTGCCCATCGGTGAGGATGGGACCTTCCGGGTCAGCGGAATCTTCTACGATGTGGTCACGCTCAAGGCCGAGTGCCCCGGGATGATCACCCAGATCCTCGATGTGAATGTCGGTACCGAGGGGCTCGCCATCGCCATGCAGCCCGGTGGCCGGATCGAGGGGACCGTGCACGGTCCCCAGGGGTCCCTCGTCAGCTCCCAGCAGGTTCTCCTGACGGGACCCACCGGGAGCGAGCCGCAGCGAGCGACGACCGATCGCCGGGGTCAGTTCGTCTTCCCGGGGCTTCTCCCGGGGACCTACGTGATCCAGGTCACGCCCCTCACCCGCGAGGAGGTCGAGAAGGGCTCCCCCGTCCGCCGGGTGGTGACGGAGGAGGTCGAGGTCAGGGCGGGCGAGGCCGCCGAGGTCGATCTCTACTACGACTGAGCCCTGTCCTGTCGAGTCCGGAGATGCACGCGGGCCCGCTCCTCCAGGTGAGGAGCGGGCCCGCGTCACTGTTCGAAACTTCACTGGCCGGCAGTCCAATGGCCCCCGGGAGCACGGCCCCGGAGAGCGGACTCAGCCGCCGACCCGGTTCCGGATCTCGCCGTCGAGGAGGTAGTCGCGGACCTGCTCCGCGCTCATCACGCCCACGTTCCGCTGCGCCTCCTCGGTGGACGCGCCGAGGTGAGGAACGCAGATGATCCGGTCGTGGGACCGCAGCGGAGAGTCCTCGGCCAGAGGCTCCGGGTCGAAGACATCGAGGGCGGCCCCCGCGACCTTCCCCGAGTCGACCGCGGCGATCAGGGCCTCAGGGTCGACCACGCCACCGCGGGCGCAGTTCACGATCCGCACCCCATCGCGGCAACGCGCGAGGTTGTCGGCGCCGATCAGGTGCCGGGTGGCGTCGTTCATCGGCACATGGAGCGAGATCCAGTCCGCCGCGCTCCAGATCCCATCGAGGTCGACCCGGGTGATCCCGAGGGGCGCCGTGACGTCCTCGGGGGTGATCGGATCGAAGCCGATCACGTTCATCCCGAGCCCCGCCGCCTTGGTGGCCACGGAGCGACCGATCTTGCCGAGACCGACGACCCCGAGAGTCTTGCCCTGGAGCTCGACTCCGACGTACGCCTTCCGATCCCACCGCCCCTCGACCATCGATCGATGCGCGTAGGGGAGGTGACGCGCGAGAGCGAACATCAGGGCGATCGACTGCTCTGCCGCGGCGTTCGCGTTCGCGTCGGCGGTGTTCATCACGACGATGTCACGGGCGGTCGCCGCCGGGATGTCGACATTGTCGACCCCAGCCCCGGCACGACAGACGACGCGCAGGGAGGAGGCGCGCTCGATGGACGCCGCATCGACGGTCGTCCCGGAGCGCACGATCCAGCCGTGGACGCTCGGGAGGTCGGTCTCGATGGGCCCCTGCCCCTCGAGGACTTCGATGCGCCCGGAGGCTTCAAGGATCTCCCGAACCATCGCCGGGAGGGGATCGGAGATCAGTACGCGAAATTCGGACATGGCAGGACTCTCCTCGGGTGTCTCGAAGCATTGCACCCCTCGGGCGGTGACGCCCCCGGGGCGTAGGCGAGGCGCCGTCCGGCGCCGCGCTCCTCGTCAGCGGAGAGGGATCGACCCGACTCCACGAGCCGTTCCCGCCCCTGGTCTCTGGAAGTTCCTCGCGTGGACCCGGAAGCGGGGAGCGCGCCGGGATCATGGTCGAGGCCGGCCCGCCCCCCCTCGCCCCTCAGGCGAAGCGGCCCACGCAGAGGCATGCGTTGTGGCCGCCGAAGCCGAAGCTGTTCGAGATCGCGACCTCGATCTGCGCCTCGCGCGGAGCGTTCGGCACATAGTCCAGATCGCACTCGGGGTCGGGGTCATCATGATTGATCGTGGCCGGGACGATCCCCTGCTCGATCCCCATCGCGATCGCGACCAGCTCCACCGCCCCGGAAGCCCCGAGGCAGTGACCCACCTGGGACTTGGTCGAGCTCACCATCATCGAGTCCGCGTGCTCCCCGAAGACCGAGCGGATCGCCCGAGTCTCCATCTTGTCGTTCAGCGGGGTCGAGGTGCCGTGGGCGTTGACATAGTTCACATTGGTGATCGCCCGCCCGGACTGCTTCACGGCGGCCCGCATCGCCGCGGCGGCGAGGGCCCCGTCGGGGAGCGGCGCCGCGATGTGATCTGCGTCATCCGTCATCCCGAAGCCGAGCACCTCCGCGTAGATCTTCGCCCCGCGCGCCTTGGCGCGCTCCAGGGACTCGAAGACGAACATCCCCGCACCCTCTCCCAGCACGAATCCATCCCGGCTCGCCGTGAAGGGGCGAGAGGCGCTCTGCGGGGAGTCGTTCCGGGTGGAGAGCGCCTTCATGGCGTTGAATCCCCCGATGCCGCAGGGGCAGACGCACGCCTCGCTCCCTCCGGTGATGACGACATCGGTCGCGCCGAGCGCGATCGAGTCGAGGGCCAGCCCCAGGGCGTGCTGGGAGCTCGCGCAGGCGGAGGCGGTCGCGTAGTTCGGCCCCTGGAAGCCGTACCGGATGGCGACCTGGCCCGAAGCGGCGTTCATCATGATCTTGGGGATGAAGAAGGGGGAGAGCCGCGAGGGGCCCCGCTCGAGGAGGATCGAGTGCTGGTTCTCGATCTCCAGGAGACCGCCGATGCCGGTGCCGGTGATGACCCCGAAGCGCTGCGGATCCTCGTCCTCGCCGATCTCGAGCCCGGAGTCATCCACGGCCTGCTGGCTCGCGGCGATCGCCATCTGGGTGAATCGGTCGACGGTCCGGACCAGCTTCCCATCCATCGTCTCCGAGGGATCGAAGCCGCTCGCCTCGCAGGCGAACCGGGTCTTGTAGTCGGTGGCATCGAACGCGGTGATCGGTCCCGCTCCGGAGCGGCACTCGAGGATCCCGTTCCAGAAGGTGGAAGGATCGCTGCCGATCGACGAGATCACGCCGACCCCGGTGATCACCACTCTGCGACGACTCATGAGGTTGCTCCTCGCGACGATCCTTCGTCGCTCACGGGAGCCCGGCGGGGGCTCCGCTCAAGGAATCGGGGCGCGGTGGAGAGCGCGCAGGCCCACCACGACGCCCCGGAATCTCCAGAGGATGACGGCGCGGGCTCCCACTGGGGGCCCCCCGTCGGGGCCGGATGACATCCGGCTCCCTCTCCGACTGCTACGGAGTTCCCTGCTTCTGGATGTAGTTGATCGCGTCTCCGACGGTCTTGATGCCCTCGGCGTCCTCGTCGGGGATCTGCAGCTTGAACTCGTCCTCGAGGCCCATCAGCAGCTCGACCATGTCGAGCGAGTCCGCCCCGAGGTCTCCGATGAAGGTCGCTTCGTCCTTCACCTTCTCGCGATCAACGCCGAGCTTGTCCGCAACGATGTCCTTCACCTGGTCGGGCAGACTCATCCGAGCCCTCCTTCTCTGGCATGGGTTGGTCCGTGGGGAAGCCCTGCGGCTTCGTACGCGCGGGAGCTCCTCGACCCCGGACCTGAATTCGGTGTGACGCTCCGGGCGCGGGGCCCCTGCCCTCGCCTCCGGAACGGATCCTCCCTCGACTACCGAGCGACCTCTTCGAGAGGCCGCCCGTCGAGGGCCCTGGAGTGTCGGTATTCTAGCCGGGGGGCGAAGCAGGTCGAGGGAGAAAGTCGAGTCCCGGAGGACCGGACGAGCGCCCCCTCGTACGCTTTTCTTACGGCGATCGCCGAGATGCCGCCCTACATCGCCATCCCGCCGTCGACCCGGATCGTCTCTCCGGTGATGTAGGCGCCCGCCTCGCTGGCCAGGAACATCGCGGTCCGGGCGATGTCGTCCCCGCTCCCGAGGCGGCCGAGCGGGATCTGCCCGAGGATCTCCTCGCGCGTCCCCTCCCCCAGCTCCCGGGTCATGTCGGTGTCGATCATCCCCGGGGCGATCGCGTTCACGGTGATCGAGCGGCTCGCGATCTCCTTCGCGAGAGACTTGGTGAAGCCGATGATCCCCGCCTTGCTCGCGGCGTAGTTCCCCTGCCCTCCGTTGCCGGTGAGACCGATCACGCTCGTCACGTTGATGATGCGGCCCCCCCGCTGGCGGATCATCGGGCGAAGCACCGCCTTCGAGCACAGGAAGACGCTGCGGAGGTTCGTCGACATGACATCGTCCCAGGCGTCCGCCTTCATCGACATGACGAGGGTGTCCCGGGTGATCCCCGCGTTGTTGATCAGCACATCGACGCCGCCGAGCTCTTCGGTGATGCGACCGAACACCTCGGAGACCGCCGCCTCGTCGGAGACATCGCAGGCGAAGGGGAGGACATCCCCGTCGATCCGCGCGGCGGTCTCCGCGATCCGCTCGGGGTTGCGGGCGACGGCCGCCACGCGGGCGCCGGCCCCGGCGAAGGCGGCGACGATCGCCTCGCCGATGCCTCGGGATCCTCCGGTCACGACGACTCGGGTCTCTGGGAACTGGAACATGTGCGGCTCCTCGGGCGGACCACCGCCCTGCTTCTCTGAGGGGAAGGGCTATTCGGTGGGGCAGTTCTCGTCGACGAAGGCGGCGACCGTCTCGGCATCGAGCACGGAGTCGACCGGCAGGCGTCTCTCGACCTGCTTGACGAGCCCCGCCACCACGCGACCCGGCCCGGGCTCGAGGACATGGTCCAGCCCGTCGGAGACCAGCCTCTCCAGGGTCGGGGCCCAGAGGACGGAGGACTCGATCTGTCGCAGGAGGCCGCGGCGGATCTCCTCCGGGTCGGAGACCGGCTCGGCGGTGACGTTGGGGATGAACGGGATCCGCGGAGCGCGGATCTCCAGTCGGTCGAGGTAGGGGGAGAGGGCGCTCGTGGCGGAGGCCATCAGGGGAGAGTGGTACGCACCGGCCACCTTGAGCGGGATGGCCCGACGGGCGCCCCGCTCGGTGGCGAGCTCCGCCGCCCGCTCGAGGGCCGCGAGCTCTCCGGAGACCACGATCTGGGTCCGGGCGTTCACGTTGGCCACCGCGATCACCCCGGCGGAGGAAGCCTCCTCCACGACCTCTCGCACCGCCTCGAGCTCGAGGCCGAGGATGCTCGTCATCCCACCGGGGACATCGTCACAGGCCTTCTGCATGAACTCGCCGCGCCGAATGACGACCTCGAGGGCGGCCTCGAACTCGACCGCGCCGGCGAAGACCAGAGCGGAGTACTCGCCGAGGGAGAGCCCCGCGGTCGCAACCGCCGACTCGAGCCGGGCCGAGCCTCCCGCCGCCTCGATCGCGCGACAGGCCGCCAGCGAGGTCACGAAGATCGCGGGCTGGCTCACCGCCGTGGAATTCAGGGCCTCCTCCGGACCCTCGGCGCAGAGCTTCCAGAGGTCGGTCCCCATCCACTCGCTCGCACGCTCGAACATCGGCGCGACCTCGGGGCAGCGCCCGATGAGGTCCGCGGACATTCCAATGAACTGGGCGCCCTGGCCGGGGAAGAGGACTGCGCTGCGGGTCATGGTGTCTCCTCGGACGCCCGGGCGGGGCCGGGCGCGTGATCTGGGGGTCTACTCGGTTTCAAGCCGCTCGGAGTGCTTCTCGATCGCGGCGACCATTGTCCCGCGGATGTCGACGGAGAGCATCCGCCTCGCCCAGCGGATCGCGTTGGTGACGGCGCGTCGGTCGGAGCGTCCGTGGCCGATCACCGCCGTACCGTCGACGCCGAGCAGCGGGGCTCCCCCGTACTCGGCGTAGTCGAAGCGCGCGGCGAGCTGCCGGAGATGCTCTCCGGCCTCATCGCCCCCGGCGGACACGTTCTCAAGCAGGTGCTTCACTCCGGCGAGGACGGTTCCGAGCAGCTTCTCGGAGAGGCCCTCGGCGGTCTTCAGGACAATGTTGCCGACGAACCCATCGCAGACGATCACCTCCGCGGCGCCGGAGAAGATGTCTCCACCCTCGACATTGCCGATGACATTCAGCTCGGAGCGGCCGAGGAGCTCGCGGGTTCCCTTCACGAGAGGGTTCCCCTTCTGCTCCTCCTCCCCGACGTTCAGGATCCCCACCCGGGGCTCGGAGACGCCGTAGACATGCTCCATGAAGCTGGTCGCCATCACCGCGTAGTCGAAGAGGTGGCGAGGCTTGCACTGGACGTTCGCCCCGACATCGATGATGAGCGCGGGGTGGGAGCGATCGGGGAGAGGCATGGCGACGCCGATGCCGGCGCGCCTCACGCCGGGGAGGAGACCGAGCCCCATCGTCGAGGCGGCGACCATGGCGCCGGTGTTCCCGGCCGAGAAGATCGCCTGACAGGCACCCTGCTTGTGGGCGGCGACGAGGCGGCGGAGAGAGGAGTCCGGCTTCTTCCGGAGCGCCTCGACGGGGCTCTCGTGCATCTCGATCGCCTCGGAGGCGGGCTCGATCGCGATCCGCCCGCGATCGATGTCGTGGCGGGAGAGCTCGCCCTCGATCTCCTCCTCACGGCCGACGAGGAGGAGCTCCACATCCGGAAACTGCTCGAGGGCGTCCGCCGCCCCCGCGATCGTCACCTCGGGACCGTGGTCCCCTCCCATGACGTCCAGTCCGATCCGGGCGCTCATCGCGATCGGTTCCTTCCTCGGATGGCGCGAGCCCATCCGTGCTGGACGGCCCCCCACGCAACGGGGTGGGCCGGAAAAGAGAAAACGCCGGGGGCGCCCGACACGGGCTCACCCGGCGTGTTCACCGCCGACGCTCCCGGATGGACCGGGGAGAGGCGGCTCCGCGGAGTCGAGGATCAGAACCCCTCGACCGGCAGCAGCGCCTTGCCGCGGTAGTGACCGCAGTTCTCGCAGATGGTGTGGGGGAGGTTCCAGGCGTTGCAGCGGCTGCAACGGATCTTCTGGGTCTCCTTGAGCGCATCGTGCGCGCGCCGCATCCGCTTGCGGGAGGGCGACGTTCTTCTCTGGGGTACCGCCATCGGTCTTCTCCTGTGGCTCTTCTACGGTGGCCGCGGGTGCCGGGCACCCACGGGCTCGCTCGGGTTCCTGTTCCGCTCCGGGGGGGAGCGAAGGGGCCGATCCGACCCGGTCGGAGCAGCCCTGCCCGGGAAACAGCCGGGGCGGACCGCCGAGATCACGACGAATCGGGGAGTCTATCGCCCGGCCCGGGGGGGTCAAGAGGATCAGCCCTTCCCGGAGAGCCCCGTCCCCTCCCTCGGGCCGAGGGAGCGGGAAAGGGACGCTAGTCGCGAATCTGCGCCTCCAGGGCGGCCCGCATCGCCTCGAAGGCCTCCGGGAGCTTCCCCGCGTCCTTCCCGCCCGCCTGAGCGAGATCGGGGCGCCCGCCGCCCCCGCCGCCGAGGATCTTCGCCCCGACGCCGGCGATCTTGCCGCAGTGGACCCGCTTCCCGGGGACCGCCTCCGAGGAGCCGACGATGAAGCGGACCCCATCCTCCCCGTGACTGGCGAGGACGAACACCCGGCCCCCCTCTCGCCGCTTCAGCGCGTCCCCCACCCGGAGCAGCTCCTCCTGAGGGGCCTCCGGCCAGGCCGCGGTGACCCACTCGAGGTCCTCCACCGCTCCGCGATCGCCATGCCCCGCGTCGAGCTCCTTCAGGCAATCCCGGGTCGGGGCGCTCCCCTTCCCGCTGCGGAGGTCCTTGTTCTCGCTGAGGAGCGCCTCGATCCGGTCGCCCAGCTCCTCGCGCCTCACCTTGAGCCTCCCGGCGAGGGAGGAGAGCAGCTCGGAGTCCTCGCGAATGCGGAGATGGCTCGCGTGCCCGGTCAGCGCCTCCACCCGGCGGACGCCGGAGGAGACGGAGCCCTCCGCGATCACCTGGAACGCGCCGATCTCGCCGGTGCGCTCGCAGTGGATCCCGCCGCAGAGCTCGATGGAGCGCAACGCCGCCCCCGACACCTCCGGTCCGTCCACGATCGAGACGACCCGCACCCGCTCCCCGTACTTCTCGCCGAAGAGCGCCATCGCCCCGCGAGTCCTCGCATCTTCGATCGGGACATTCGCCTCGACCTCGACCCGGGCATCCGCCATGACCCACTCGCGCACGATCCCCTCGGCGTCCGCGAGCTGCTGGGAGGAGATCTTCTCGTAGTGGCTCACATCGAAGCGCAACCGGTCCGGAGCCACGAGGGACCCCTTCTGCTGGACGTGGGTCCCGACCACCGTGCGCAGGGCGGCGTGGAGCAGATGGGTCGCGGTGTGGTTCCGGATGATGTCCGCGCGGCGCACCTCATCCACCTGGGCGCCGACCGAGGCGCCGACCGTGACGGCCTCGAGATCGCCGGAGGCGAGCTCGGCCCGGTGGATGAAGACCCCATCCCGCTTCGCGACATCGACGATCCTGAGGACGAAGCCGTCCCCCTCGACGACGCCGGTGTCTCCGACCTGGCCTCCGGACTCGGCGTAGAAGGGAGTCCGATCGAGCACGAGCTGAAGCTCGGAGGCGGGGCCGGAGACGGCGAGGACGGTCCCCTCCGCACTGGAGAGCCCGTAGCCGAGGAACTCGGTCGGGCGCTCCACCCCGGTCGTGGGTGCGTCCCCATCCCCCCCCGCCGCGGCGGAGAAGGACCGGGTCGCGCGCGAGCGCTCCCGCTGCTCCTCCATGCGGGCGTCGAAGCCGTCCCGGTCCACGGTGAGCTGCTGCTCACGGGCCATCTGCTCGGTGAGGTCGATCGGGAAGCCGCAGGAGTCGTGCAGGAAGAAGGCGGCCTCGGCGGGGAAGACGGTCACGCTCCCGGAGCGCATCCCATCCACCTCCGAGGCGAACCGCTGCATCCCCTGCTTCAGGGTGCGGCCGAACTGCTCCTCCTCGGTCCCGATGAGCTTCTCGATCAGGCCCTGCTGCTCGCGCAGCTCGGGGAACGCCTCGCCCATCTCCGCGACCAGATGCGGCACCACCTGGTGGATGAAGGGGCGCTCCATCCCGAGCTGGTAGCCGTAGCGGGCGGCGCGGCGCAGGATCCGGCGCAGCACGTACCCGCGATCCTCGTTCGACGGGTAGGCGCCATCCGCGATCGAGAAGGCGAGGGAGCGCAGATGATCGGCGATGACCCGGTGGGGCGTCCCCGCGGGGCCGGTCTCGTAGGGACAGTCGGTCACCCGGGCGATCTCGTCGATGATCCCCCGGAGGAGGTCGGTCTCGAAGACCGAGTCCTTCCCCTGCAGGAGCTGGGTGATCCGCTCGAGCCCCATGCCGGTGTCGATGCTCGGCTTCGGCAGCGCGGTCCGGGTCCCGTCCGGGTGCTGCTCGTACTGCATGAAGACGAGGTTCCAGAACTCCAGCCAGCGGTCGCAGTCGCAGACCCCGAGCTCGCAGCCCGCTCCGCAGGAGTGCTCCTCCCCGCGGTCGACATGCAGCTCCGAGCAGGGGCCGCACGGCCCGACATCGCCCATCGACCAGAAGTTGTCCTTCTCGCCGAGGCCGATGATCCGATCCGCCGGGACCCCCACCTCGTCGCGCCAGATCGCGCGCGCCTCCTCGTCCTCGTGGAAGACGGTCACATAGAGGTCGTCCGGAGAGAGGCCGAAGCCGTTCGTGACGAGGTCCCACGCCCAGGCGCACGCCTCGCTCTTGAAGTAGTCCCCGAAGGAGAAGTTCCCGAGCATCTCGAAGAAGGTGAGATGCCGCTTCGTGTACCCGACATTCTCGAGGTCGTTGTGCTTGCCCCCCGCCCGGATGCACTTCTGGGTCGTCGTGGCGCGGGTGTAGTCCCGGACCTCCTGACCCGTGAACACCGACTTGAACTGGTTCATGCCGGCGTTGGCGAAGAGGAGGGTCGGGTCGTCATGAGGAACGACCGGGCTCGAGGGCACGATGGCGTGCCCGTGCTTCTCGAAGTACTCGAGGAAGATCCGGCGGATCTCGGCGACGCGCATGACGGCGACTCCCTGGCTGGGGCGGCTAGGTCCTCCCGCCGCTCACCGCACGAGGGGGAGCGACCGGCTGCGATCGCGGAAATGTACCAATCCCCGGGGGGAGATCGTCCGGAAAGTGGGAGGAAGAGCCGGGGGAGGCACCCTCCCGGGCGGCCGGACGGAGCCCGTGAGCCTCGATACCGAGCGAACGCGGGTGCTCAGCCGCGCAGCTGGACCGGCAGGCCGAGGAGGCTCAGCATCGACCGGTAGTCCTCGAAGCGGCCTCGGAGGGTGTCGGAGTCCGCCTTGAGGATCCCGTCCACTCCGAACGCCTCGCAGCAGAAGCTCGCGGTGACGGTGCCCCAGGCGACCGCGGCCTTGAAGGACTCGAGGTCGACGGAGCCATGGCGGGAGAGGAAGCCCATCAGCCCTCCGGCGAAGGAGTCCCCCGCGCCGGTGGGGTCGACCACCGCGCCCAGCGGCTGCGCAGGAAGCGCGATCTCGCCGTCCCGGTGGAAGATGAGGGAGCCGTGCTCCCCCTTCTTCACGACCACGTAGTTCGGTCCCATCTCGAGGATCTTGCGGCCGGCGGAGACGAGGTTGCGGTCATCGGAGAGGAGGAAGGCCTCCTGGTCGTTCAGGACGATGCCATCGAGCCGCGGCAGGAGCTCGAGGAGCTCCCGGTGGGCGGTCTGGATCCAGAGGTCCATGGTGTCCGCCACGACGAACGGACGCCCGGTCATCTGATCGAGGACACTCGCCTGGGTGACCGGCGGGCCGTTCCCGAGGAAGAGAAAGCGCGAGTCGCGGTAGCTGTCGGGCAGCTTCGGCTGGTGGTCGTCGAGCACGTTGAGCTCGACGGAGAGGGTCTCTCGCTGGTTCATGTCCTCGAAGTACTCGCCGCTCCAGCGGAAGGTCCGCCCGTCCGGCACCACCTCGAGTCCATCGAGGTCGATGCCATGCGAGCGGAGCAGGTCGAGATGCTCCGACGGGAAGTCCCCGCCCACGACGCCGACGAGGCGGACCGGCGTGAACAGGGAGGCCGCGAGGGAGAAGTGGGTCGCGGAGCCGCCCAGCGCCTCAGAGATCGCGCCGCCCGGAGTCTTGATGCTGTCGAAGGCGACCGAGCCGACCACCACGAGGGACATGCTGTTCTCCTGCCATTGGGGGGGATCCGAGGGGCCCGAGGCCGGCGCCGGATCAGTCGTCGGAGGGATCCGCGTCCCCGTTCCGAGCGTCCTCGTCCTGAGCAGCCTCGTCCCCCGCCGCACGGGTGAGCTCCTCGGTGACCTTCTCCACCCGAGACTCGGCGGAGCGCAGACGCTCGGTGCAGAACCGGATCAGCTCGGCGGCCCGCTCCACGCGGGCGGCGAGCTCGTCGATGTCGACCTCGGTCTCATCGTCGATGGCGGCGAGGATCTCCTCGATCTCCGCGGCTGCCTCTCGATAGCTGGGGGCCTTCCTGGCCACGGAAACCTCCCGATCCGAGGGAATCCGCCAGACGGGGCTTCCACCCTCGGCGGAGGCGACCGGCCCCCGGTTGGGGCCGTCGGCGAAGCGGAAAGCCTAACCCCGGGGACCCCCGAGGCAAAGGGAAAGGCCGGGAGCGGAGAGGGCCCCGCGCGCCCGGAGGACGCGCGGGGCCCCGGGGGGGAAGCTCAGGCGGGCTGGGCCGCCGCGTCGACCTCGAAGACGAGCTCGTCGTCCCCGAGGTCGATGACGACCCGGGAGCCGTCCCCCACCGCGCCCGCGATGATCTCCCGCCCGAGGCGGGTCTCGATCGTGCGCTGGAGGTACCGCTTCAGCGGACGGGCGCCGTAGATCGGATCATGCCCCTCCCTCGCGATGAAGCTCCGCGCCGCCGGAGTCAGCTCGAGGATGATCCCCCGCTCCTCGAGGCGTCGTCCGAGGTCGACGAGGAGCAGATCGACGATCCGCTCGATCTCCTCGTCCCCGAGCGGGGCGAAGATCACCGTCTCGTCGACGCGGTTCAGGAACTCCGGTCGGAAGTGCTGCCGGAGTTCGGCGAGGACACCCTCCCGGGCCGCGTGGGAGATCCCACCCCCGACGCCGATCCCGTCGAGGAGTCGCGCGGAGCCCAGGTTCGAGGTCATGATGATGACCGTGTTCTTGAAGTCGACGGTCCGCCCCTGGCTGTCGGTCGCGCGACCATCGTCGAGGATCTGCAGCAGGACATGGAAGACATCCGGGTGCGCCTTCTCGATCTCATCGAAGAGCAGCACGCAGTAGGGGTGACGCCGGACCGCCTCGGTCAGCTGCCCGCCCTCCTCGTGTCCGACGTAGCCGGGGGGCGCGCCGATCAGGCGACTGACGGAGTGCTTCTCCATGTACTCGCTCATGTCGATGCGGACGATGCTCTCCTCCGCATCGAAGAGCGCCTCCGCGAGGGCCTTCGCCAGCTCGGTCTTCCCGACCCCGGTCGGGCCGAGGAAGATGAAGGAGCCGGTCGGGCGGCGGGGGTCCTTGATCCCCGCGCGCGAGCGGATCACCGCGTCCGCGACCGCGGAGACCGCCTCGTCCTGTCCGATCACGCGGCGATGGAGGATCTCGTCGAGGCGCAGGAGCTTCTCCCGCTCCCCCTCCACGAGGCGGTGCACGGGGATCCCCGTCCAGCGGCCGACGATCTCCGCGATCTCCTCCTCCGTGACCTCCTCCCGGAGCAGACGGAGGTCCTGGTCGGTCTCCTCCCGCTGCTCCAGCTCGCCGAGCTGCCGCTCGAGCTCGGGGAGCCGACCGTGGGTCAGCTCCGCCGCGCGCTCGAGGTCGTAGGAGCGCTGCGCCGCCTCGATCTGACGGCGGGTCTCCTCGATCCCCTCCCGCAGGAGGCGGACCCGGGAGAGGGCCCCCTTCTCCGACTCCCACTGCGTGCGCATCGTCTCCGCCTGGATCTTCAGGTCCGCGAGCTCGCGACGGAGCGACTCGAGGCGCTCCCGGCTGGGTCGGTCCTTCTCCTTCCGGAGCGCGGCCTCCTCGATCTCGAGCTGCATCACCCGACGGGTGGTCTGGTCGAGCTCGGCCGGCATCGAGTCGATCTCGGTGCGGATCATGGCGCACGCCTCATCGACGAGGTCGATCGCCTTGTCGGGCAGATAGCGGTCGGAGATGTACCGGTTGGAGAGGGCGGCCGCGTTCACCAGCGCGCCATCCTGGATCGTCACGCCGTGGTGGACCTCGAAGCGCTCCTTGAGACCCCGGAGGATCGAGATCGTGTCCTCCACCGAGGGAGGCTCGACGAGGACCGGCTGGAAGCGACGCTCGAGGGCGGCGTCCTTCTCGATGTGCTTCCGGTGCTCGTCGAGGGTCGTCGCCCCGATGCAGTGAAGCTCGCCGCGCGCCAGCATCGGCTTGAGCATGTTCCCCGCGTCGGTCGAGCCCTCGGTCTTGCCGGCGCCGACGATGGTGTGGATCTCGTCGATGAAGAGCACGATCCGCCCCTCGCTCCGGGAGACCTCGCCGAGGACCGCCTTCAGGCGCTCCTCGAACTCCCCTCGGTACTTCGCGCCGGCCATGAGCGCGCCCATGTCGAGGGAGAAGATCGCCCGGTCCTTCAGCCACTCCGGCACATCCCCTCGGACGATCCGCTGGGCGAGGCCCTCGACGATGGCGGTCTTCCCGACCCCCGGCTCCCCGATGAGGACCGGGTTGTTCTTCGTCTTGCGGCTGAGGATCCGGATCACCCGCCGGATCTCGGAGTCCCGGCCGATGACCGGGTCGAGGCGACCGCTGCGCGCGAGGGACACCAGGTCGACCCCGTACTTCTCCAGCGCCTCCCAGGCTGACTCCGGCGTGGCGCTCGTGACCCGCGCGCCGCCGCGCAGCTCCTCGATCGACGCGAGGAGTCGCGACCGATCGAAGCCCGCCTCGCGACAGAGGGGGCCCGCGCCCTCCTCCTGTGCCCCGAGGGCGAGGAGCAGGTGCTCCACGGAGGTGTACTCGTCGCGCAGCTCGGCCATGATCCGCTCCGCGGCATCGAAGACCTCGCCCACGCGACGGGTCACGAACACCTTCCCCGCCTCGGTGCTGCCGCCGCTGACCCGCGGCAGGCGGGAGAGGGCGGCCTCGACCGCGCCCCCGAGGGCATCCGTGTCGACCCCGCCCCCTTGCAGGAGGCGACGAACGACCCCGCTCTCCTCGTCGAGGAGGGCCGCGAGGAGGTGGAGGTCATCCACCTCCGGGTGGCCCGCCCCGCGCGCGCGCTTCTGGGCGTCCTGGAACGCTTCCACCGTCTTCTGGGTGCATCGATTCAGGTCCATGAGGCTCCCTTCATTCGGAGACGCTCCACTACAGGCAAGGAGCGGGCCAAACGCGAGGGGTTCTCAAGTTACTGAAAATTCAAGAGTTAGAGCAGTTATCCACATGCCCGGCAGTGCCAAATCGGCAGGCGTTGCCCAGATCGCCCCCCTCGAAGCCGCATCTCGGCGGGCCCTGCGCCATTTCGGCAGTCAGGAGCCTTCTTCCTCCGACGCGGGAGCGGTGCTCTCGACCCTCGCTTCGAGGGTGCCGTCCCGAAGGCGAGCCCGGAGGAGGTCACCGGGCGAGACCTCGCCGGCCGAGGTGATCGTTCCGCCATCCGGTCGCTGGAGCCAGGCGTACCCCCGCGCCAGGACCCGACGCGGGTCTCGGGAGAGGACTCGCTCCTCCAGCGCGGCGAGCCGGGTGGTCGAGTCGCGGAGAGCGCGTGCGCTCCGGCGCGGGAGCTGGCGGCTCGACTCACCGAGCCGCTCGCGCGCCCGGACGAGGGAGCGCGTCGCACCCCGGCGGAGCTCCTGCCGCTGCCGGTCCGCCTTCTCCCGCGCGGTCGCGAACCGCGCCGAGATCCCCGCGGAGAGGTGGACCCCATCCCGCTGCAGGCGTGACCTCGCCTGACGGAGGGCCCCGCGCACGCCGCGAGGCAGGCCGACGGAGGCGACCCGGAGGCGGTCCCGGGCGCGCACCGTCCTCAGGCGCGCGCGATCCCGCAGACGCTCCTGCCAGGAGCGAACCCGAGTCCTCTCCCCCTGCACCGCCGCCCCGATGATGCGGGAGAGGTCTCTCGCGCGCGCGCGCAGGAACTCCTCCGCATTCCGAGCGAGCGCCACGAGCAGCGCGGCCGCCGCAGTGGGGGTCTTCTCCGAGTGGGCGATCGCGTCGAGGACCGAGCGGTCCCGCTGGTGCCCGATCCCCACCACCACCTTGAGGGGGTGCCGGGCGACCGCGAGGGCGAGGGCGAGGGAGTCGAAGCCCATGAGGTCGGTCCGGGAGCCCCCTCCGCGGGTCACGACGAGGAGATCGAACTCCTCCGACCGCCGCGCGAAGTGGTCGAGGGCCGTGAGGACATCCCCCTCCAACCCCTCTCCCTGCACGCGAACGCCGAAGAGGGAGAGCCGGAACGCGAACCCCGATCGGCCCAGCTCGCTGACGAAGTCATTGTAGGCGTCACTGTCCGGACTGGTGATGAGACCGATCCGGAGCGCGGGAGCCGGGAAAGGGAGGGCGAGGTTTCGCTCGGCGACCCCGGCGCGACGCACCTCCTCGAGGATGCGCTCCTGGCGCTGGGCGATCTCGCCGAGGGTGAAGGTCGGGTCGACCGACTGGACGACCAGCTGGTAACTGCCGCTCTTCGGGTAGAGATCAACCTTGACCTCGAAGCGGACCTTCATTCCGTCCTGAAGGGCGAGCCCTCCGGCCGCCCGCGCGAGAGTCTCATCGACGCTGCGCCGGGTCCCCGCGAAGAGGACCGCGGAGACGATCGCCTGAGGGGACTCCGCCCCCTCCGCCTTGTCCGCGAGCTGGAAGTAGACGTGCTGCCGCGAAGCGTTGCGGTCGTAGCCGACCACTTCGCCCACGACCCACAGGGTCCCCTTGAACTCGCGCCGAAAGACCGACCGGACCCGCTCGTTCAGGGCGGAGACCGACCAGGCCTCCGCCTCGCTCGAGCCGGTCCGAGACGCCTGCTGGAGAGGAGCAGGGGTCGAGCGCGAGCCACGAGCCGGGCCGGGCTCGCGGACCTCCCCCGTGATCTCGGGAGCGACCTCTTCCCCGCCCTCGAGGAGCTCGCGCACCCCCGGGTCCGGCTCGAATCCGAGAGGGAAGAGGGCCCCAGCCGCCTCGTGCAGGGTTTCCCTCGGGATCGACCAGTAGCGCTCCTCGGGATGCCAGCGCCTCCCGGTGAGGTTCCGCACCCGCTCCACGAGCTTCTTGTCATAGGAGAACCGGACATGGATCCGCCCCGACTCCCCGTCCCACCTGAGCTCGCGCACGAAAATCCCTCGTCCCTTTTGACAGTCCCCGGCGGCGGACTACGATTCCTGAACGGTTCCGAGCCCCACGAAGCGATCGGGCTCGGGCGCCCGCGGTCCCTGCGTCGGGCAGGACGGGCGACGGACCGGTCATTCCGGCGGAGAGGCGCGCGAATGTCCAGCGGTGGAACCCATTCCGGCGGCGGCCTCGATCCGAGCGGATCGGGAAGCCCCGCGGAGCGCGGTTCCCCCCCGGAGACGCGGACCGCCCTCCCGCGGAAGATCCTCGTCGTCGATGACGACCCCTCGATCCTGCTCCTCCTCCAGAACACCTTCAAGAAGGACTCCGAGGTGCTCACCGCGACGAGCGCCGAGGAGGCGCTCGCCTGCTTCGAGGAGCACGTCCCCGACTGCATCGTCACCGATCTCCGCCTCCCCCAGATGAGCGGACAGGATCTCATCCGGAGCATCCGGCGAACCTTCCGGGGAGTCGGGACCCCGATCCTCGTCCTCACCGCCCGGAGCGAGGAGGGCGTCCTCCTCGAGTGCTTCCGGGACGGAGCGGACGACTTCATCAAGAAGCCCTTCTCCCCGTCCGAGCTGCGGACCCGGGTGGCCTCGGTCCTCCTGCGCAGCCAGGTGGCCCGGGACGTCAATCCCCTGAGCCGCCTCCCGGGGAACTTCGCGCTCAAGCGGGAGATGGAGCGCTGGCTCGAGCAGGACCGCCTCTTCGCGATCGCGTACATCGACCTCGACCACTTCAAGGCGTTCAACGACCTCCATGGGTTCGACGCGGGAGACGAGGCGATCCTGGTGATGGCCGAGGCGGTGATGGAGTACGCTCGCAGCCTGCCGGCGAGCGATGTCTTCCTCAGCCACGTGGGTGGGGATGACTTCGTCCTCCTGATCTCCTTCGATCAGGTTCAGGCGATGGCGGAGGCGGTGCACTCCTCCTTCTCCCGGGGCATCCGTCGGTTCTACTCGGAGGAGCAGCTCGCGGCGGGCGAGGTCGAGATCGTCGATCGCGCGGGGAATCTCCGGATCGTGCCCCTCCTCTCCGCGTCCATCGCCGTCGTCCACAACAAGCGCCGCGGGATCGACGACGTGCGGAAGATCGCTCAGATCGCGGCGGAGACGAAGAAGATGGCGAAGGTCATCCCCGGCAACAGTCTGTTCATCGACAGGAGAGAGCGTTGAGCACCAGGATTCGCCGCGCCCTGATCGCGGTCAGCGACAAGAGCGGGCTCGTCGAGCTCGGAGAGGCCCTGACCCGCCACGGTGTCGAGATCCTCTCGACCGGCGGCACCGCCCGCACCTTGCGTGAGGGGGAGGTCCCGGTCACCGAGGTCGCCACCCACACCGGCTCCCCGGAGATCCTCGGCGGCCGCGTGAAGACCCTGCACCCCAAGATCCACGGAGGCATCCTCGCCCGCCGGGACGACGCGGGGGATCTCGCCCAGTGCGCGGAGCACGGAATCGAGCCGATCGACCTGGTCGTCGTGAACCTCTACCCCTTCGAGCGACGGACGGCCGAGGGGATCACCCCGGAAGAGGCGATCGAGGAGATCGACATCGGCGGGCCGACGATGATCCGCGCCGCCGCGAAGAACCACGCCCATGTGGCGGTGGTGGTCGACCCGCAGGACTACCCGGCGCTCATCGCGGAGTTGGAAGGCACGGAGGGCTGCGTCTCCTCCGAGATGCGCCGGCGCCTCTCCCTGACCGCGTTCCGGAGGACCGCGGCCTACGACGCGGCGATCTCGAACTACTACGGGAGCGTGCTGGAGGGAGACCACCCCGAGGTGCGGACGGAGCAGTGGTCGAAGGTCGCGGATCTTCGCTACGGCGAGAACCCCCATCAGGCCGCAGCGTGGTATCGACGCGCGGACGGCGACCGGATCCAGGTCCCGGAGATGACGATCCACGGGGGCAAGCAGCTCAGCTACAACAACCTCCTCGACGCCGCGGCCGCGATCGAGTGCGTCCAGGCCCTCGAAGGACCGGGGGCGGTGATCGTGAAGCACTGCCTCCCGTGCGGTGCGGCGGAGAGCGCCGATCTCCCGACCGCCTTCGAGGAGGCCCTCGCGGGGGACCCGCTCTCCGCGTTCGGGGGGATCGTGGCGCTGAACCGTCCCCTCGACCCCGAGCTCGCCGGGCGAATCGGCTCGAAGGAGCTCTTCTTCGAGGTGATCCACGCCCCCGCCTACGAGCCGGGGGCGATCGAGCGCCTGCAGCAGGGAGCGCGGTGGGGGAAGAACTGCCGCATCCTCGAGGGAGGACTCGGCGAGGGACGCGGGACGGCGCGGGAGGTCCGGGCGATCCCCGGCGGACTCCTCGTTCAGGAGCGGGATCGCCTCGTCCGCACCCCTGACACCTTCGAGCATGTCTCCGAGCGCGCTCCGACCGAAGCGGAGCTCGCCGACCTCCACTTCGCCTGGCGCGTGCTGCCCTTCGTGAAGTCGAACGGCATCCTCTTCGCGCGGGGAAGGTCGATCGTGGGGGTGGGAGCCGGCCAGCCGAGCCGGGTGGACTCGGTCGGGATCGCCGCGCGCAAGGCCGGGCCCAAGGCACGCGGCGCGGTCATGGCCTCGGATGCCTTCTTCCCCTTCCCGGATGGGGTCGAGGCCGCCGCCGAAGCGGGCATCACCGCGGTCATCCAGCCGGGAGGCTCGATGCGGGATGACGCCGTCCTCGAGGCCGCGAACCGCGCCGGCATGGCGATGGTCATCACCGGGGAGCGCCACTTCCGCCACTGAAGCGCGGGTGAGAATGAAGAGCGGGCGACCCCGCCCCACGAGAGAGACCGGAGGTCCCCCTTGCTCCCCGCGATGCTCCGTGCCGCCCGCGCCTGCTACCTGGTCACGCTGCTCCTGCTCGGCTTCTGCCTGCTCTTCCCGGGCCTCGGCCTCGCCGAGCGGCTGGAGCGGGTCTGGGGAGAGGGGCGGGTCGTCTCCGTCGCCCTCGGACTCGTGATCCTCGGGCTCCTCGCCGAGCATCTCCTCGGCGGACTCACGCGGCACCGACAGAGCGCCCTCGCCCGCGCTCTGCTCCGGCTTCAGCCCACCCTCAAGCACAAGGGGGCGATCGAGATCCTCATCCGCGCCCTCGAGAGCCCCGACGAGAGCGTCTCGGAGGCCGCGCACCGGGAGTTGAAGCGGATCACCCAGCAGGATCTGCCGGCGGAGCCGGAGCGGTGGCGGGTCTGGCTGCGGGAAGAGGAGCGCGCGACGATGCGCGGCGCGCGATCGGAGAGCACCCGCTGAAAGCGGGCTGTCGGGACCGCCCCGGAGGGGTCCGTCAGAAGGCGGAGATCGCGTCGAGAGGCCAGAGGCGCAGGATCACCTTCCCCCGGACCGAGGCGACCGGGACCGTGCCGAAGTCACGGCTGTCCTTGCTCTGCGGGCGGTTGTCCCCGAGGACGAAGATGTCCCCGTCCGGCACACGCCACTCGGCGTCACGGCCGTAGAGCCCCAGATGCGCGTAGGGCTCCTCGATCGGCTCCCCGTTCCGCTGGAGCCGATCGCCCCGCAGCTCGATGCGATCTCCCCCCACCCCCACGATGCGCTTCACGAGGTTCTTCTGAGGGTCGATCGGGGAGGAGAAGATCACCATGTCCCCCACCTCCAGCTCGGTGAACGCGGAGGAGATCTTGTCGATCACGACCCTCTCCCCGTGGTGGAGCGTCGGCTCCATCGAGCAGCCGCTGATCGCGTAGACCTGGGTGACGAAGGTGTGAAGCCCGAGCGCGAGCGGGATCGCCAGCCCGAGGACGATGAGGACCTCGACGAGGCAGCGCTTCAAGGTGAGGCGGCGGGGGCGCGGTCCCTCCGGAGCACCGGTCGACGCTCCTCCCACGGCCGGCTCCGGCTCGGCATCGCCGGGCAGAGGGGACGGGGGCAGAGAAGACGACATCGAGGCCTCCGGGGATCACGGGGGGCGGTCCAGCTCCGGGGCGGGCCCGCGGGATGAGCGGGCGCGGAGCGAAACCACGATGATACCACGGGCGGTGTCGGCGCGGAACTGCGGGGGAGACTCCGGCTTTTGGGCGGGCCCATGGGCACGCCCGGGGGGCAAGAGGGGCGGGGAGGAGCCGCCCTCCTCGCCCTCCCGCTCACGGCCGCCGGGTGAGTGCGCCCAAGAGCCCCAGGCTCGCCGCATAGCCCTGGCGGGCCCGCGCCCGGGTAAAGGAAGTCGTCGGGGCGATCGGAGTCGCGGGAGGCGGACTCTCCGGGGGCGTCGGCGAGGAAGCCAGGGAGCGCAGAAGCGCGGCGACATCGGCGAGGTTGACCGTCCCATCCCCGTTCACATCGGCGTTCGCGAGGGCGGCCGGGACCGCGCCTCCCATCAGATGCGAGAAGAGCGCGCGCCCATCGCCGCGATCGACCACACCGTTGCCATCCACATCCCCTGCGAGGGTCGAGTCGGGAGCGGGCGTCTCGGGGGTGAGGGCCCCCGCGAGGATCCGGGTGGCATCCGCGAGGTCGATGCGCCCATCCCCGTTCACATCGGCGTTGACGAGCCCGGTGGGCGTGCTTCCACGGAACAGGTGATCGAGGAGCGCGCGACCGTCGGCCGCGCTCACGACGCCGTCGCCGTCCACATCCCCGAGAACGGCCGAGGCGGGCTCTCCGGCGACGGGGGTGTCTCCCCGCAGGCGGGCGAGGAGCTGGGCGACATCGGCGATGTCGATGGAGCCATCACGATTCACATCAGCGTTCTCGAGCCCCGCCGGTCGCGTGCCGGACATCAGGTGCTGGAAGAGAGCCTCTCCATCCGCGGCGCTGACGATGCCGTCGCCGTTCACGTCACCATCCAGCCCCTCCGTGGGAGGAGGCGCGACATCCGCCACCGGGGGACTCTCCGGCTCGGAGCGGGTTTGCGCGAGGAGCTGCACCGCGTCCGCGATGTTCAGCACCCCATCCCCGTTCACATCCGCCGCTTCCGGGCTCGCGATCGCGGCCCCTCTCAGCAGGTGATCGAGGAGGGCCTTGGCATCCTGGGCGTTGACCACCCCGTCCCCGTCGATGTCCCCGAGCAGCGGAGGGGACGACTCCGGCGAGGGGACGGTGCTGGCGAGGAGCTGCGCCGCATCCGCGATGTTCACGCTGCCATCCCCGTTGACGTCGGCGTTTGCGAGGCCGCTCGGGGTGCCCCCGTGCATCAGATGCTCGAGGAGCGCCTTGCCGTCCCGGGCATCGACCACGCCGTTCCCGTCCACATCACCGACGAGGGGGGCCGGCGCGGGAGGGAGCCCGCGGCCCGGGGCCTCGGGTCCCTTGTCCGGGGGCGTCGGCGCAGGGGTGCTGGCGGGATCGAGCGAGGGATCACTCCCTGTCGCGCCGGAGGAGGAGGCGGCTCCCTGCGCGGCCTGTGCGCCCTTCGCGGCGAGGGCCTGGGTCCACCAGGGGAGCGGAGAGGATCCCGTCGGGTTGATGCGGGCCATGGTGGCTCCTTTTCCAGCGCGTGAGGGCGCGGTGCCTCCGCGTTCGCAAGCCGGGGGCCAATCGGGAGGATCGTGAGGAATGGCCGGGATCCGGCGATGGCGAGCAGGGGACCCCTCTCCGCGCCCGGCAGGATCCGCCGCCCCCGGCGGGTCCTGCCGGGCGAGGTCGACGGGGGCGCCCCCTCCGTACTACTCTTGGAAGGAGGTGCGATCCGCGGAGGGTCGGTCCTCCTCGACACCCGAATCGGAGACGGACGCCCGATGCACTCCCCCACCCAACGCCCGGTGCCTGCGACGAAGACCGATCGCTCGCCGCGATACCGGGAGATCGCGCTGAGCACCCTCCGCGTCGACTCGGTCCTTCCGTTCGCGCTCCACGCCCGCATCGAGGGGGAGCACATCGTCTATCGGCGGGAGGACCTCCCGTTCACGGAGACCCAGCGGGGAGCGCTCCTCGAGAACGGGATCGAGACCCTCTTCGTCTCGGAGGAGCAGGCGGAGCACTACTGGAGCTACCTGACCGTCGGGATCGAGGCGGCCCTCCGAGATCACTCCCGCCCCCTGGCGGAGCGCTCCCGGGTCCTGCAGGAGTCGACGGAGCGCCTGAGCGCGCGGGTCTCCTCCCTCCCGGTCCGCTCGGAGAACGTGGAGCTCGCCCGGGGGGTCGTCTGCGGCTCCCTCTCCTTCCAGGGAGAGGGGAAGCCCTGCCTCCATGCGCTGATGGAGGCGATGACGGATCGCAATCCGCTCCACGCCCGCGCCCTTCAGGCGTGCCAGTACGGGATCGCCCTCGCCCGGGAGATCGGGGGATTCCCGGAGGAGGACCTCGAGGCGCTCGGCATGGGGATCCTGATGATGGACCTCGGGATGCTGCAGCTCCCCGCCGAGCTGCACGCCAAGGAGGGTCCCCTGAGCTTCGATGAGTGGAGCTGGATCAAGCGACACCCCGCGCTCGGGATCGAGCTCCTCGAGGGACTCGAAGGAGTGCCGGAGCTGGCCCGCGAGGTCATCTTCGGGCATCACGAGCGGCTCGATGGCTCCGGCTATCCCCAGGGTCTGAGAGCCGCGGAGATCGGGCGCGCGCTCCGAGTGGTCGCGATCGCCGACACCTTCGCCACGCTCACCTGCGGCAGCGAGCTGCGGGAGCCGCTGACCACCTACGAGGCTCTCCGCCACATGCAGAGCGAGCTCGCCCCCGGGCTCGACCCGGCTCTCGTCTCCCGCTTCGTCTCCCTGCTGGGTCGCGAGGACGGAGCTTCGACGAGCTGAGGCGCCGATACGCTTCCGGGATGGAAGGGAGGGTGGACCCCGCAGGGGATCCACCCTCCGTTCGTTCCGCGGTCGCTTCGGGCCCCGGGCTCAGCTCCCGCCGAGCGGCACCGAAAGCTGCAGGTAGAGGAAGAGACCGTCGTCGTCGTATCCCCCCGTCGCCTCCTCCACGGCATCTCCCGCCCAGAAGACGCTGAGACCGGTCTCGAGGGTGCTCTCGCTCAGGAAGCCCCAGCGGGCCCAGACATCGAGCTCGCGACCGAGGTCGTCATCCGTGATGGACCCTCCGGCTCCGAACTGCTGCCCCGTCACGGTGTACCAACCGTCGTCCTGCTCGGAGAGGGTGAAGACATGGAGGTCGGCTCCGATCTCCATCCCGCTGGCGAGCTCGGTCCCGAACCCGACCCAGAGATCGTCGATGTTCGAGTTGGCGAAGAGGTCGTAGCGGCCCAGGTGGGCGTGGGCATTCGGGAGGGGAGCCTGCCAGGTCTCGTTCTCGCTGGCATCCCCGGAGGTGCCGCTGGCGTGACTGACTCCGAACCTCGCCCAGTAGGGCACATCGTGCATCTGGAAGAGGTAGTTCCCCTGCAGCACCCAGAAGTTCGCATCGAGCCGGTCACCGTCCCGGCGGCCATCCGCGACGGCGTACTCGAGGGAGAGGTCGAGCCCGGTCAACGGGAGACTGTCGGGCAGCGCGCCGCTGACCCTCCAGCCGAAGATGCGCTCGTCATCCGAGTTGCTTCGATTGACCACCCAGTAGTAGGCATCGAGGTCGACCCAGGGGATGTCCTCCGTCGTGGCGGCGAAACCCCACAGGATGGTGTCGTCCGCCGCCCCGTCCGCACCGGTCGTGTAGGGGTCGGCGTTCAGCAGCTCGGCGTAGAGGTACTCGGCGTCGACCCCGAAGTCATCGGTGCCGACCGAACCCTTCATCCGGACCCCGTCGAAGGAGCTCCCCCCCGCGTTGTCCCAGTCGTTGTTTCCGAGGATGTATCCATCCCCGTAGGTCGGGACCTCCTGGCGGCCGATCATCAGCGCCACCGGGTCCATCTCTCCGAGCCAGTCGAAGAGGCCGAGGTCCTTCATGTCCGCCATGCTGAAGTAGGCGCGCTGGACCCCGAGATCCGCATCCGCGCTCGTCCCGCCGTCGCCCCCAAGGACCCGGGAGTCCTGAAGCTCGAGTCGAAGCCCGATCCCCGGAGCCACCGCGTAGTCGAGTCCGAGCCGCAGGCGGGAGTAGGTCCCGTCGTCACTCGTCGGATCGCCGCCGCCCGTGTCCACGTAGTTGAAGGGTCCCCGGTACTCGGTCCGAAGCCGGAGATCGGCGTCCCAGCTGAAGCCGTCATCCGCATGGATGGGGGCCGTGGCCAGGAGCAGGCCGCTCAGTCCCGCCAGTCCGAACACGGCCATCAGCCACTTCGAAGCGCCCTCGCCGTTCGATCGCATCGTCGCCTTTCCCCTCGTCTTCGCGCCCGGGATCCCGTGGACCTCGAGCGTGTCTTCGATCTCAGGAGTTCTCATTGTGAAAGGACGGGCGTCCCCCCTCGTCGGAGGCACGCCCGTCCCTGGATCCACGTCACCCTGGGTCAGGGCAATTCCGATTCGGCTCGGGGCTAGTTGCCGCCGAACGGGACCGTCATCTGGACGTAGAAGAAGTCGCCATCCTCGTCCACGAGGAGCGCGTCACCGGGAGAGAACATGCTCCAGCCCGCCTGGAACGCGAGGCTCTCGCCGCAGTCCCAGGTGGTGTAGAGATCGATCTCCGAGCCGATGTCGTCATCCGCACCCGCGGCGGTGTCGACCGCGGTGAAGGTGTGGAAGTCGAGGTTCACGGCGAAGTCGCTGATCTGACCGCGGAGGGTGACGAAGAAGTCCTCGACATTGTTGTTGTTCACAATGTCGTAGTGACCGAGCAGGCCATGATTCCAGTCACCAGCCTGGTTCCAGCCCTCGTCCGCCTCGGACATGCCGATGCCGATGTGGTTCAGCGGCCCCATGTCGAGGCCGTAGCCCGCACGGATCACGGTCAGCTCTCCGTCGGGACCGGAGTCGCCGTCGTTCTCGGTCTCCTGGGACGCGAACTCGATCACGACCTCGAGACCCTCGACCTGGGAGGGCGTGATGCTCGCCCGGAAGCCCATGGTGTCGGAGTCGACATCGTCGATGGTGAGCGCGTCTCCGTCATCCTCGCCGTTGTCGCGGCGGGTGAGGAGGTAGGCGTCCACGCCGACCATGTCGTTGGCCCAACCGAGGGTCAGGTAGTACCAGAGCCCGCCCTGGGCGGCGCCCTGGGCGCCCGCGTCGTACGGGTTGGCGTTGTTCGAGTCGGCCCAGATGAACTCGACGGAGATGTCTCCGAAGCCACCGGCGAGGTGGAAGCCGTCGTAGGAATCGGGACCGGTGTTGCTCCAGTCGTTCGCCGCGAGCACGTAGCCGTCACCATAGGTGGGCACGTTCATGCGGCCGAGGTGGAGGTCCCACTGGCCGGAGCCGAGGAAGCTGAGGTAGCCCATCTTCTGGACGTTGCTCAGCGAGAGGGTCGCGGTGTTCACGTCGACATCAGCGTCGCCGTTCCCATCGTTCCCCCAGGCCCGGGAGTCCTGCAGGCCGACGCTGAACGCGACGTCCTCCGAGACGGCCCAGCCGAAGTTGAGGTGGGTCCGCATGAAGGTGCCGTCGTCACTCGAGTCGCTCGAGTAGTCGAACGGTCCCTTGTACTCGGTGCGCAGACGGACTTCACCGTCGACGCTCATCCCCCCCTGCGCGAGCACGAGTGCACTCGGCGTCAAAACGAGCAGAGCCAAGACGCTACAAAGAATTCCCCTACGCATGATCGCTCTCTCCCTTCCCTGGCCAGCGCCTCCCCACGAGGGAGATCCACGAGCGCAGGTTAGTTCCTCTCCAGTGTTTCTTGCACGCGGCGTATCGGGAGGGGCCCTGCTTTCCCCCGGGCCTCTTCCGACGGCGGATAGGAGAGTCGGATCCGATTTCGCTGTCCAGACCGATTCCGCCCCTCTCCCCATCGAAATCCGCTCCGACCCCGGTCCGAGTGCCCCCGCCCCCAGCGGCCCCGAGGAGCATGCCCTTCGGCCCCCCGAGCCGTGGTGAAGGCGCTCTCCTCGAAAGGTCATCGGGCTGCAAGCCGCGTGGATGCTGACATTCCGGCCGGTGGCATGACGGAACGATGACGACCGAGGCTTCTCTCTCTTCCAGAAATGTACTTTATGAAATGCATGTTACGTTTCGCGGGCGCCGCTCCCGGAGGGGGCCGAAAAAATTTCGGAAATCCGCCTTCCGAGAGTCTCCCGGGGGGGCCCGACCGCCCCTTTCGCGGACCTTTCGCGGCTCTTCACGTACTCGTGCGCCGTGCCTGCGGGGAGCAAGGCCGAGCTCCGCGCGGCAGGAGAAACGCGCCTGAACGGCCTCAAATCGCCGATTCCTGGGGTTCCTTCGGCAGAGGAGGGGTGGACCGCCCCGGACGCGCGCACCGAGCGGCTAGCTCTCCGAGAACGGAGCGGGGCTTCCGAGGGTGGTCAGATAGAGGATCGCGTGGGACTCCGGGAGGCGGAGCAGACGGTTGACGCTGTCGTCGAAGAAGCCGGCGATCCCCGAGACGCCGACCCCCAGATCCACGGCGGCGAGGTTCAGGTACTGCCCGATCACTCCGGCATCCAGGTGCAGGTAGCGGTAGGCCCGATCGCCGTAGGCGTCGATCGCGGCGCGGAGGTCCGCGCTGTGCACCACCACCGCGGCCGCCTCCGAGGCCAGCCCCTGCCCGAGCGCGCAATGCCCGATCTCGCGGTGGAAGTCCCCGCTCCGCACGAGCAGGACCTCATGGGTGTCGGGGAGGTAGCGGTAGACCCCGGGGGTGAGCCCGGGAACCCGCAGGACGATGAGGTGGACCGCGAGCTGCTCCGGAGCCTGCAGGAGACGAACGGGACCGGGGCTCGCGGCTCGATGCCCATGATCGAGGATGCGGGCGAGAGCCTCCCGGGGGACCGTCTCTCCGGTGAAGGCCCGGGTGGAGCGACGCTGGATGACGGTCTCGGAGAACGACCCTCCGAGACCGGGGTGGGTCGGCCCGAGAGGGACGGGGGGCTGGCACTCCTGCTCCTCCTCGGGAGGCCACTCCGGAGCCTCCGGGGCGTAGACCGGCTCATCCCGCTCGATCCGGGAGCTCCGGTGGATCGCGTGCAGGAGGCTCTCCCCCACCGGGACCACGCCGGAGGTCGCAGGCGAGCGACGCACCGGGCCGAGCAGCGCGCCCCCGGCATCGACCGCCGACTCCGGGACGAGCGGCGCGACCACGAGGAGCCCCTCCTCCCGCTCGTCCAGGAAGAGGAGGCGGGAGAGCGCCCCGTCCTCGAAGGCCGGAGTCGGAGCCACGCGCCAACCCTCGGCGCGCGCCGCGAGGCTCAGGTTCCCGAGGACATGCCCGCAGTCGAGGAGAATGCGGCGGTAGGCGCGATCGTGGTAGCGCCAACTCGAGCGCCGGAAGACCCCCGTGAGGAGAATCAGGGCGTCCGCGGCCTCGAACGCCGGGGTCGAGAAGGAGGCCCGGGCGACCTCGTCGAAGAAGGGTCCCTCGAAGACGGGCACGAGCTGGTGGCGATGGACGGCGTAGTCGTAGAGCCCCTCCTCGAGCCCGGAGTCCGGCCCCGGGACGACATACAGCTCCGCCGGGTAGAGGGCCCCGGCGGAGGGAGCCGCGCGGAAGAGGTGGTGCCCTCCCGGGACCTCCTGCACTCCGGTGACCCCATAGGTGTGGAAGAGGACTCGGGAGAGCCGCCCGACGAGCGGCGGGAGGAGGGCCGCGTCGCGCGGCTCCTGATAGGGCGCAGGACCCAGCGGGAACCGCTCGAAGGGGAGATCGGGGACGAGGTCGATCGGCCGCTCGCAGTGGAAGTCCTTGTAGGGGGACGGCTGGGCCTCGAGGTCCGGCGCCGGGGGAAAGGACTGGTCCTCCCGGTACTTCGTCCCCTCGTGGAACTGCTCCGCGACCGACGGCCTTCGGGACATCGTCCCCTCTACACTTCCAGGGACTTCGGGGCCCGGTTCAGGTTCCGGCACCCGTCCGCCGTGACGACGACGATGTCCTCGATCCGGCAACCTCCGAGCCCCGGGTAGTAGAGCCCGGGCTCGACCGTGACCACCATTCCCTCCTCGAGCTCCGGTCCGCCCTTCATCAGCCGCGGGAGCTCATGGATGTCGAGACCGACCCCATGGCCGGTCCCATGGAAGAACCCCACCCAGTCCCCGTCCCTCAGCTCCGTGGGGAAGCTCTCACGCGCGAAGACCTCCTCGACCGCGGCGTGAACCGCGTCCCCCGTCACTCCCGGGGCGATGGCGGCGATCGCGGCCTCCTGCGCCTCCTGGACCGCCGCATGGAGGCGCCGCACCTCCGCCGGCGCCTCGCCCTTGAACACCGTCCGGGTCATGTCCCCCCACATCATCGTGGTCAGATGCCGGGGGAAGATGTCGATGATGATCGTCTCCCCCGCGCGGAGGGGTCCGGAGCCGCAGTCATGGGGATCGCACCCCTGATCTCCCGGCGCGACGATGAACTCCCCCAGAGCCATCTCGCGCTCCAGACAGAAGATCCGCACCATCTGCTTGAGGCGGTCCACATCGAGGGGCTCCCCCTCCAGATGGAGCTCTCCGCCTCGGACCTCCGACTGTCGGATGCGGTCGATGGCGAAGAGCATCGCCTCCTCCGTCACCCGCTGGGCCTCCTCCAGCTGGGAGATCTCCTCCGCGCTCTTGCGCCCCCGCCCCGGGTAGAACGGGTCGGCGGCGCTGATCACGGAGATCCCCGCCTCCCGGAGCTCGTCGGCGATGCGCAGGGGGAAGCGGGCGGGGACACGGACCTCGGCGATCTCGTGCCCCCGAAGGAAGTGGGCCACGACCTCCCCGTAGCGGGCGGGGCGGCCGAGCGCATCCGCCGCCGCGGCTGCGGCCTCGGTCCAGGAGTGGACCTCATCCACCCGGGACTCCTTCCGCCCCCGCCCCAGCTCGAGGTTCGTGAGCAGGAGGTGCGTCCTTCCCCCGATCTCGACGAAGACGAAGGGATCCCCGGCCCGGAAGCCGGAAACCCAGAGAAGGTCGGAATCCCGCTCGCTCGCCTCGATGATGAGGGTGGCCACGGTCGTCTCGCTCATGGGACCTCCACTCGGCGCGCCCGAGACCCGGGCGGCGGGGAGATCCTACTCGATCGCGACGCGCCCCTCCGCCCGTTCGGGGGGAAGGGGGGAAAGGTCGCTCACCGGGAGCGAAGCACGACCATCGTCCGGTCGTCCCGCAGGGGCGCGTGCCCCGTGTACTCGCTGACCGCGGCGAGGATTCCCTGAACGATCTCCCCCGCCGGACGGTCGGCGAAACCCCGGAAGAGCTCGAGCAGGACCGCTTTCCCGAGGATGAAGCCCTGGGGATCGGTGACCTCCCAGACCCCATCGGTGGTGAGGAGGAGCGCGTCCCCCGGAGCGAGGGTCGCGCAGGAACCCGTGTCGTACTCGACCCCCGGGAAGAGCCCGAGAGGAATGCCGGTGGCGGGGAGCTGCTCGATCGTGTCCGCCCCCGCGCGCAGGACGCCGGGCGCATCGTGCCCCGCGTTGACATACTGGATCGTGGGGGAGTCCTCCGACCAGCCGAGGACGAGGAGCGTCATGAACTGGTCCGGGTCGGTGTCCCGGTCGAGTTGATCGTTCAGGTTGCGGACCGCCTCGGCGATGGGAACCCCCCGGGCGAGAGCCTGGCGAAGGCCCGCCCGGGCGGAGGCCATGAGAAGGGCCGCGCCGATCCCGTGGCCCGAGACATCCCCCACGATCAGCGCGAGGCCGTTCGGGGTCTCGACGAAGTCGACGTAGTCCCCCCCCGTCTCATCGCAGGGCTCGGTCCGCCACGCGATCTCGAGGTTCTCCCCGAGGCGGGGGGGCTCCGAGGGGTAGAGGCGCTGCTGGATGTCGCGAGCGAGCGCCATCGACTGCCGCAGGCGCTCCTGCTCGAGGGAGTGGCGGTGGAGGATGGCGTTCTCGATGCTCGTCGCGGCGATGCTGCTGATGGCGAGGAGCACCTCGGAGTCGAGGGAGGAGAAGCCCTGGCAGCCGTTGGAGCTCACGATGTTGATCGCGCCGAGGGTACGCGTCTGGGAGGTGAGGGGGATGCAGAGGTAACCGTCGAGCTGCACATCGACCCCGACGACGCGCAGGTCTCCGGTCTCCCCGGCACAGGAGGCGGAGCGGTAGGCCTCTCCGGTCGCGAGGACGCGCTCGAGGATCGAACCGTCGCCCCCGTCCTCGAAGCGGAGGGCCGTCGCGAGCGGGAGCCCCCACTCCACCGGACACTCGAGCCCGCCGCGCTCATCGGTGAGGACGATCGACCCCACCTGACCTCGGACGATGTAGAGGGCGATCTCCATCAGCTTCGTGAGGAGCACCTCCGCGTCGAGGGACCCGCCGATCTTGCCGATCTCGCCGATCGCCGCCAGCTTGGCCTCGCTCGTCTCGAGGCGCTCCTCGGCCTCGAGGCGGCTCCGCAGCCGGCTCCAGCCATGTCCGATCGTCCTCCGCAGCGCGTCGACGACGAGCGTGCTCGACCCGTGCCCCGAATCCCCATGGAGGAGGAGGAGAGCCTCGGAGCCGGTCCCGAGCGGCCAGACCGCGCCGACCGGGAGTCGCGTACCCTCGACGGTGACCGGAGGCAGCTCGCCCCCGAAGGCGACGCCACGAAGCTGGGAGAGGGTCGCTCCGTCGAGTCGGGGAGGGTCGAGGCGATCCGCGAGGCCGGGGAGCTCGGTCGAGTGGAGGACCGCGCCCTCGGAGGCGGAGGCCCCGCTCGGGCCGGCGGGGGCGATCCACGTGAAGCCGGGATGGCCCGTGAGCTCCGGCAGCAACTCCTCCAGCCGACGGAAGAAGATCCCCGGTGCGTCGGCGCCGTGGAGCAGGCAGCTGATCTCCAGGAGTCGGGGCAGGTCCGGGACCTGCGGGGGTGTCGATGCGCGCATCGCCGGGGCCGCCTGTCGAGGTGGGGGTCTGCACGACTCCGGACGAGCGCGAAGCCGAATTTCTGACGGAACCCCCCGACTTCGAGGTCGCGCCGGGTCCCCCCTAGGATAGCATCGCCCCCCGATCGGAGCCGATCGCGGCGAGGAGGCTCCGAGGAGCGTTGAATCGGTTCAAGGCGCCTCGGAGACGGTCCGATCCATCGGTACGGGGGGTCTGCCGCGACGGCAGCGCCTCACCCGACGCCGACAGGTTCCGGGGTGTCGCGTCGCCCCGAGCGAGGTGGAAGTCCTTGGCCAGAAACGACCTGACCCGTCCGATCGGAGCCTCCCTGTCGGTGCTCACCGACGGGGCGGGACCCTCCGTGGTCCGGGTCTCCGCCTGCACCCGTCCCTGCGGAGAGTCGGGAGGCGACTTCTACGACCTCCTTCCCTTCGACGAGGAGCACCTCGGTGTCTTCATCGGTGATGTCTCCGGTCACGGTCCCCACGTGGGCGCCATCGGGGAGATCACGCGGGACCTGATGCGGCAGCAGGCCCGTCGCTTCGGAGCCGGCGCGCCGGCCTCCATGCTGATCAGCCTGAATCAGTCGCTCTTCTCGCACCTCCCCCGGAACATCTTCGTGACGGCGATCTTCGGGATCCTCCACCGCCCCAGTGGCGCCTTCCGAATGGTGCGGGCGGGTCACAGTCGGCCCTTCCTCGTTCGCGACGGAGAGGTCCGTGAGATCGACACCGATGGCATCGCCCTGGGGCTCGACAACGGCGAGCTCTTCCGAGAGAGCCTCGAGACGGAGCGGATCGTCTTCCGCGAGGGGACGCGCCTGTTCCTCTACACCGATGGGCTCGTCGAGGCGGAGGATCCCTCCGGCGGAGAGTTCGGCCTCGATCGGCTCCGAGCCTCGCTGCAGAGCCATGACGCGGTGCTCGGCGAGGAGGCCTTCCTCGCCGGCGTCCTGGGCGACTGGCGCGCCCACCTCTCCGGCCTCGGCCCCGAAGACGATGTGACCGTCATCGGGCTCCATCGGGCTCTCTGACCGCCGCCTCTGATCGCCCCCTCCGATCTGGCCACCCGCCCCGCCCGTTCGACGATTCGGGCCCGCCGATTGTAGTCTTCGATGGAGGGGAGCCCGCCGCGTGCGGCGAGGCTGCCTCCCACCGCGCTACGAAGACCGGAGCCCGGGGCGAACCTCGGCGACTCCCCGGCTCGGCTGGAGCTCTCCCTTGCTGCAAGGCGACACCCGGAACCTGCCGCTGACCGGCCTCCTGCAGACCCTCGAAATGGGTCGGGAGGTCGGCGTCCTCACCGTGTTCCACCAGCGGGTGGAGAGGTCCTTCCTCCTCGGGAACCGGAGCATCTCCGTGATCGGGCCCGCCGCAGGTGGACCGTCTCCCCTGCGCCCGCTCCTGGATGGCCTCGGGATCCTGCCCGCGGGAGAGTTCGACAATGTCATCGCGGCGTTCCCGAGCAGCGGCGCCCCCGGCGATGCGCTCCTGCAATCCCATGTCATCACACCGGAGCAGGTCCGCGGCGCGATCCGGGAGCAGCTCCTCGAGTCGACCTACGAGATCTTCGAGTGGTCGGGAGCTCGCTACCGATTCGAGGTCACCGCCGTCCCCGATCAGCGCCTCCTCTTCGGCGATCCGGAGATCACGCGCGCGACCGCGTTCCCGATCCAGAGCGTCCTCATGGAGGTCGCCCGCCGGGAGGACGAGTGGACCCGGATCCGGGAGGCGATCCCGGTCCCCCACCAGATCTACCGAGTCCTGCAGCCGGACGGGCTCGCGGGCTTCACCACCCCCGAGATCCCCGATGCGGATCGCATGCAGGGACTCCTGCGCCTCTTCAACGGAGAGCTCCCGCTCTCCTCCGTCCTGCGGAGCTCCGCGGTCCCCGACTTCTTCATCTTCTCCATCCTGAGGGTGCTCCTCGAGCGTGGCCTGGTTCTCCCGATCCCCGTCGAGGACAAGCGCCTGCTCGCGGAGCGGCTCCGCACCCGCCGGCAGACGGCGAGCGTCGCCGCGGTCTATCGGAGCATCCTCGATGACGATCCCGACGATGACGAGATCCGCCGTCGGCTGATGCGCATCGTCGAGCGAAGCGGCGGGCACGAGCGCGAGCTGGCGGACCACTACGGGATGCTGGCCGCGAGCGCGGCCCGACGCGGGGACGCGGAAGGCCGGAACTCCGCCCTCCTCAGGCAGCTGGAGCTCGCCCCGCGCAGCCTCTCCGTCCGAGAGGGGGCGCTACGTCATCTCGCCGAGGACCAGAGCTCCCGCGACTTCGCGCGCGCTCTCTCCGACTACCTCGAGAAGGCCGGCGGACTGAGTCAGGAGCTTCGCGCTGCGGAGTTCCTCCTCCAACTTGCGGATGAGATCGGGGGCTCCACCTCGCTCCACGAGTCCGCCGGGGATCTCCTCGCTCGACACGGTCGGGGAGAGGAAGCGGTGGAAGCCTGGGAGAGAGCCCTCGAGGAGAGCCGGGAGCCCGATCGCCTCGCGACGCTCCATCGCATCTGCGAGAAGATCCGCCGGGTGGATGCCTCGCGCGCGGACCGCTGGCTGGGGCGGGTCGCCGTCGGCGGAGGTGCGTCCTCCGCCCGCGTCTTCCCCATCGGACGCCTCGTGGCCGCGCTCGGAGTCGCGCTCGTCGGCTTCATCGGCCTGCAGGAGTTCCAGGCCTTCTCCGATCGCGCGGACACGATCGCGCGGGCGGAGGTGGCGCTCCGCAGCGGAGACCGCGCGGAGGCGAGGGAGCAGCTCGACGCCTTCCGGGACGCCCATCCCCTCAGCCTCGCCACGGCGGGGCTCGAGAGGTTCTGGAGCGAGCACGGATCGGGGGTCACCCCCGACACCGGCGAGTCTCTCCCGGCCGAGCCACCGGTCGCCGCACCCTTCCACTTCGAGCGCTTCCTCTCGGAGCTCCGCTCTCTCAAGCGACAGGGAGCCTACGACGAGGCGCTCGCTCATGCCCTCGCGGTCCCGGAGTCGCGCTTCCCCACCGAGGTGCGAGGGAGCCTTCAGGCGGAGCTCGCCGCGCTGGAGGGCTACCTCCGCGGCGCCGCGGACCTCCACTCGAAGGCGGAGACGCTCTCGGAGGCCGGTGATCGAGCGGAGGCGGGACGACTCTACCGCCGACTCGCACGGGAGTTCCCCCACGCGGCAGTGACTCGCGAGGCTCGCGTCCCCCTCGTCCTCGAGGTCCTGCCTCCGGACTGCACGGTGACGGTCGACGGGGAGTCCGTGGACGCGACCGACCCGATCCGCGTGCCCACCGGCGCCCTGATCGAGATCCGGGCTCGCGCCGCAGGCTTCGAGCCGTTCTCCGCGGTCGTCGATCCGCTCTCCGACCCCGTCGTCCCGGTTCACCTTCAGCGGCGGTCCGAGTGGAAGCTCCGCAGCCCCGCTCCGATCGATGCCGAGCCGCTCATCACCGACGCGCTCGTCATCACGGGAGATCGCGACGGCAAGGTGATCGCGCGCCGCCGCGCCGACGGGAGCACCGCCTGGACCTACGAGATCCCCGGAATCGGTGACGTGGTCGGGTCCCTGCGCGTCTGGCAGGACTCCGTCGTCTTCGCCGCGACCGACGGAGCCGTGCACCGGCTCGGGCTCGAGGACGGGCGATGCCGGTATCGGGTCCCGCTCGGGGATGGGGGGCTCCCACGCGGCGCCTGCAGCCCCATCACCCCCAACGGTCGAACCGCCGTGGCCACGAGTGCTTCCCGGGTGCACTGGATCGATGTCCGCTCCGGGCGCACCGTCTGGGAGGCTCGCCTCCCCTTCGATCGCGGTCACTCCCCGGTCGTCGAGGAGGAGCGGATCCTCGTCTCGAGTGACTCCGGAGGGGTCGCCTGCCTCCGCGGCAGCGACGGCACCCCGCTCTGGGACCGACGCTTCGAGGTCGGCCTCGCCACACCGGGTCGCAGCCACGACGGCGCCTGGATCGTGGGAACCCGTGATCGCCGCCTCATCGCCCTGGAGGTCGCGACCGGCCTGGAGATCTGGGAGCTGCCCCTCGCGGCGGAGCCGACGGGAGCGGTCTCTCTCGTCGAATCCGGAGGCTGCGTCACGACGAGCCGCGGTGACCTGCACTTCTTCCACCCCGCGGACGGGAGACAGCTCTGGACCACGGCAGGACGGGCGGGATTCCGCTCCGCCCCCGTGATTCGAGGGGACGAGGTGATCACGGTGGACGAAGGCGGGACCATCCTCGTGCAGGGGCTCGCTCGCGGAGAGCCGCGCTGGAGCCATCGCCTCGGTGCAGCGCCGGAGAGCCCCCTGACCGCCTCGCACGGCGCCGTGGTGGTCGTGGACGAGGAGTCGACCCTCCATGTCCTGCCGCTGGTCCTGCCCCTGGTCCGCCCCCCCGCCGCGGCAGCCCCCGCCGGCTCCTGATCCCCCCATTTGGCGGGGGATGAAATCGCATCGTATTCTTCAGCGTGCAGGTCCGTCCGCGCCTCGGATGGCTCCCTTCGGAGCCCCGGATGGACCCTCGCGAAGGGAGTCCCCAGCGTGGGCCTGTTCTCGAAACTGCTACGACGCGGCGCCTCGGATGCGCCGGCCCTCGGGCTCGACCTCCTCCGGGAGCGGGACCCGAAGCCGCTCCTGAGGGTCTGCCGCCAGCTCCTCGCGGCGGGCCGATGCGACCGCGCCCTGACCCTCCTGAGGGCGGGCGTCCTGCGCTTCCCCGAAGACCCCGAGGTCGGCGCGCTCCAGCGCGAGGCGGAGCGCGTCTCCGCCCTGCCGCAGCTCGACCGGGCACGGGAGGCGCTCGCGAAGGAGCCCTGCTCCGCGAATCACGCCCGCCTCAGCCAGATCCTCCGCCGCCTCGGCGATGAGGAGAGCGCGATCGAGCAGGGCCGCTCCGCCATCGCCTGCGATGCGCGCGCGCCGTTCGGGTACCGGGCCATCGGTCGGGTGCACCTCGACCGGTTCCGCGCGGCCGACAACACCATCGACGGGATGAACGCGCTTCGCTACTACTCGAAGGCGTGCAGCCTCCAGCCGAATCAGGCCGCCACGCTCCTGGCGCTGGCCGAGATCTTCGTGCTCCTGGAGGCGCCGGAGGCCGCGCGCCGCTTCCTCGCTCCGATCACGAAGACGATGCCGGGCGACCCCCGCGTCGAGATGCTGGAGCGCCGCTGCGTCTCGCTCCCCCCCGAGGCCACCTCCAATGTCGAGGACCTCTTCCTCCTCCATGAGCGACGCCGCCGAGGCCCGCTCCACGAAGCGGCGCACGAGAGTGACGTCTGCCCCACCGCCGTGGGGGCCGCGCAGGTGGATGAGCTCATGGACGGGATCGAGGGGACGCGCGAGGTCCGGCTGCTCGACCGGGAGCGCCGGGAGCTCTGCGGCCGAGGGCCCTCGCCGCGGACGGAGGAGGAGCTCGACGCGCTCGGCCTCCTCGCCGAGTCGGTCCGCTCCTGCTCCTCGCGGATGGGGATCGGCACCTTCGAGCGGCTCGCGCTACGAGGTGACGAGTGCCTCGTGGTCCTCGAGGCGCTGCCCAGGGAGAGCACGATCTGCTACTTCGGTTCCAGACCCTCCCGGCAGGATGAGGTCGAGCAGGCGTTCGAACGCGTGCGCTCGGGGCTGACCGCGACGAGCGAGGTGACGGGATGAAGGACCTGCTGAAGAACCTGAACGAGCTCCCCTGCGTGCAGGGGAGCATGCTGATCACGAGCGACGGCATCATGATCGCCGCGGAGCTGCAGCCCGGCCTCGACCAGGACGCGGTCGCCGCGTTGAGCTCGTCGATGCTGATGACGCTGAAGCGGAGCATGGCGCCGTTCTCGCCGGTCCTGCCGGAGGAGACGATCCTGACCGCGAGCGAGGGGAAGCTGATCTTCCTCTCCGTCGGGAACGCCTGCCTCGTCGCCGTGACCCGCCGGAACCTGAAGCTTGAATCCGAGCTCGTGGAGATTCGGAGCATCGCCCGTAAGATCCGCCAGCGCTGCGAGCTCTCGGTCTGAAGATGCGGCGCAGCCCGCCACGACGGCGGCTCGCCGATTGAAACGCACCCAGGAGGGAGTGACTCCGGAGCCGCGGAGAGATCCGCGATCGGAGGTGAGGAAACGATGGTACAGATCAACTTCTCGCTCAAGGAAGTCAACTGCAAGGTCGTCTACTACGGCCCCGGTCTGAGCGGCAAGACCACGAACCTCGAGGTCGTCCACGGCAAGGCCCCCCAGGGGAGCGTCGGGGACCTGACCTCGATCGCGACCGAAGGGGACCGGACGCTCTTCTTCGACTTCCTGCCCCTGAACCTCGGTCAGGTCGCGGGCATGAAGACGAAGTTCCAGATCTACACGGTCCCCGGCCAGGTCTACTACAACTCGACCCGGAAGCTCGTCCTCCAGGGGGCGGACGGCGTGGTCTTCGTGGCCGACTCGAAGCGCGGCAAGATGGCCGAGAACATCGAGAGCCTCGAGAACCTCATCGAGAACCTCCGAGAGTACGGCATGAGTCCGGAGACGACCCCCATCGTCCTCCAGTACAACAAGCGGGACCTCCCCGAGGTTCACACCGTCGAGGAGATGGATGCCGAGCTGAACCGCTGGGGCTGCCCGACCTTCGAGGCCGTGGCCCGGGACGGTCAGGGAGTCTTCCCGACCCTGAAGCACCTCGCGGGAATGGTCCTCGAGTCCCTCAACCGGCAGCACAGTGGTGCCTCGGGCGCGGAGCGCGCTCCGATGGCGGCTCCCGCCGCCGCGGCCCCGACGCCCGTCGCCGCGGGGACGACCCTCGCGACCGGTTCCGGCGCACCGGCGACCGCCACCGCGGTGGCGAGCCCGGCGACCTCGACGGCGACGGCCACCGCGACGATGGCCTCCGCCCGCCCCTCCACCGGACAGGCCCGGCCCATGCCCGGCCCCTCCGCGGTCGGGGGCGTCGCCCGGCGCCCCGTGGCGCAGGGCGCGATCCCCGTCGCCCGCAACAAGAAAAAATCCAGGGGAATGCTCTGGGTGATGCTCGGCTTCGTCACCCTTGTCGGAGTCGGAGCATACCTCCAGCTCACCGGTCAGCTCTCGAAGCTCATCGGTCAGTGATCGTCGAACCCGGAGTCTCACAAGGAAGCGTGGAGGCAATACGTGGTCAGTGACAGTGATCATCTCAGGGAGAAGCGCATCGTCTTCTACGAGGAGGACGTCGAGCGCATCAACGAGGTCCTGAACGAGTTCCTCAAGCTCTCGGACTCGAAATGCAACATCCTCATCGACAAGGAAGGCCACATGGTCACGACCGCGGGCTCGACCGGAGACATCGATCTCCAGTCGGTCTCCGCTCTCGTGGCGGGGAGCTACGCGGCGACCCGCGAGATGGCCCGACTCCTCGGAGAGGACGAGTTCTCGGTCCTCTTCCACCAGGGACGCAAGGACAGCATCCAGCTGACCCTGGTGGGTGACCGGACCCTGCTCGCCACCGTCTTCGACGAGAGGACCACCATCGGCATGGTCCGCCTCTACGCGAAGGAGGCGAGCGAGAAGCTCGAGGAGATCTTCACCTCGATCTCCGAGCGCGCTCCCCGGGAGGGAGAGAACCTCGACCAGAGCTTCGGCGAGGATGCGAAGGGCGCCCTCGACTTCTTCTTCGTCGACTGAGCGACCCCGAATGCGATCGAGGAAGGGGCCCGACCAGCTTCGCTGGTCGGGCCCCTTCTCCATCCCGGGGGATCAGCCCCCTCCCCTGCGGTCGAGGGCATCCCGTATGTCCACGAGGAGGTTGCGCGAGTCGAGCCGCTGGTCCCCCTGCTCCGCGAGAGACCAGAGGAGCTCCGCGAGGGACTTGAAGAGGATGAAGGTCGCGCAGCCGAGGAAGAGGGCGCCCAGCACGAGCAGCGCCATGACGCCATCGGTGAGCTGCCCCTCGCGCCAGAAGTGGATGGAGAGCCCCACCCCGGCGAGGGCGATGCCGAGGAGCAGATAGCCGCCGAGGAGAAGGAGACGACCCGCGCCGCGGAGGCGACGCTGTCGACTCGGAGCTCCGGGCAGGAAGTTCCGCGCGTCGCCCGGCGCAGGGGCGGGCGCTCCCCCCTCCCCCTCGATCAGGGCGATCCGATCCTCCTGCTCCCGGCGCCAGCGCTCCTGCTCCAGCGCCTCCTCACGCTGTCGCTCGCGTCGTCGCTCTCTCCCCGATCGGGTCGGTCCGCTGCCGGCCATCGCCCCTCCTTCCAACCCGGTCCCTCCACCCCGCGCAGGGGCGCGCGCCTCCACGCGCACGGCCCCGATGGGGATCGGAGCGAGCGAGCGGGATGTGAGACCGGCCCGCGAGGGAGCTCCCCCGCGGGCCGGCTTCATTTCTTCGAAATCTCCACGATCAGTCGCGGAAGACGCTCGGGCCGATCGCTCCGCGCGCGCGGGAAGCCGAGCGCTGGATCTCGACCTCGGAGGACTGGCTGCCCTCCTCGATCACGGCCTTCACGGCCGGCGAGACGTTTCCGTCGCGGTGGATCTGGCCGAGGGTCTTGAACGCGGCCGCGCGCAGCTGCACCGAGTTCGCGTCGCCCTGCTGGCAGATCTGGACCAGCGCGGCGCTCGCTCCGTCGATGCCGAGGCTGGCGATCGCGCGGCAGGTCGGCAGACGCACCGAGTCGGACGGGTGCTTCAGGGCCTGGACCAGCGCGTCGGACGCGGCGCCCAGGTTGAAGGCGGTCTCCCGCGCGGAGAGGTAGCGGAGCGCCTCCGCCGCGTTCGCGGCGAGCGCCTCGTCCCGCTCCCGCCACTCGTCGGAGAGCATGCCGGAGAGGAGATCGTCACGCATGCGGAGCGGGTCGATCCCGCGGCTCACCACCCAGATGCCGTCCTCGGCATCCCCGTAGGTCGCCTCGTTCTCGGCGAAGGATCCCTCGTCGGACATGACGATGATCGGCGTGGTCTTGGTGATGTAGTGCTTGCGGAGACGACGGATCAGCTCGGCGGTCGGCATGTCGGTCAGGCCGGGTGCGACGACGATCAGGTCCTTCGGGAAGCTGGTCGCGCGGTCGAGGGCCCCGATCGCGGAGTTGTCGTTGAAGCTGTCGATGTGGGCGTTCTCGAGGAGCCCGGAGACGAGCATCGCGTCACGGTCGTTCGGGAACACGGTGAGCGCGACCCGACGGCCCGCGCTGTTGATCGCGACGGCGAGCTCGTCGACCACCCGGTCCGCTCCGGCAAAGCCGGCGCGCGGGTTCATGAAGGCGAGGTACTCCGCCGCGGCGAAGCGCACGCCACGATCGTCGAAGCCGAGGGCGCGGGAGAGGACCGGCGGGACCGCCTGCGCCCGAGTGCCGTCGACGAGGAAGGAGCGAAGCGCCCCGAGGAGCTCGATCGCGACGAGCGGACGGTCCTGATCGAGGGCGAGGCCGGTCGCGGCCAGGAGGGTCCCCTCCGGCAGCATGTACGCCTCGCTCTTCACCATCTCCATGGCCCCCTCGCGGGCGCGCAGCTCCGCGACCGCCGACTCGGAGACCTCGCCGGCCTCGGACTTGCCGGTCATGGCGGCGAGCACGTCCCGCCACTCGGCGAAGCGCGCGAGGTTGTTGCAGGCCTTGAGGCGCTGCGCCATGCCGTCGGCACCGGCGTCGAGGGAGAGCGCGTCCTCGATCAGCTGCGCCGCGCGCAGCTCGTTGAGGGCCCAACCGTCGACCTCGGTCCACGAGAGCGCACCGTCCGTCATCGTCCAGATGACGGGGTCGTGGTAGGTGCGGTTCATGTAGTTGGAGTCGTTGTAGAAGCGGCTCGCCTCCGCGGTGAGCGCGTCATAGGCGGACATGCCGGCCGGTGCCCCGAGGGACTGGGCCGCCTCGCGGGCCGCCTGGCGGACCACCGAGTCGCCGTGGGTCTCCGCCACCTGCAGGAGGGACGGGATCCCGGCCTTGTGGCCGATCTGCTCGAGGGCGCCGATCGCGGCCTGGACCTGACGGATCTCACCGGAGTGCAGCGCGCGGCAGAGCGGGAGGACCGCGTCGGCATCGATCCGCACGGTGGCGAGGATCGCCTTCACGCGGGTCGGCTGGTCCGCCTCCGCCGCGCGGGCCATCAGGCCGGGGAGGAGGTAGACGCCGTGGGTGTTGACGGCGGAGACCTCCGCCTTGGTCTGGGCCAGGCGATCGGTGGCTCCGAAGTAGGCGGCGAGGGCGGCGTCGATCCGGGCGGGATCACGCAGGCGCTCCTTCACGACGGTCGAGGTCAGGTTCATGAGGGTGGAGACCTGACTCGCGAGGCTCGCGTTGCCGGCATCGAGCGCGGCGATGAGCTGCGCGTAGCCGACCTTCTCCACCCACTCGAACGCCTCGGAGCTCGTGACGTCGAGCATCAGCGCCTTCTCGAACTTCTGCTGGGCGCCGTTGAGGTCGTTCTTGCTGAAGAGTGAGTAGCCCTCGTCGAGCAGACGCTCCACATCGGGACGAATCTGGGCCGAGAGATCGACCCCGGCTCCGAGCACGACACTCAGGACCAGGGCGGCGAGGAGTCCTCGCATCGGGGTTCCCGCGATCCGCTTCATACCTACATCCCTTTCCGGGCTGCTTCGCCCGCCTACTCCGCCGGTTCGAACGGAGCGGCCCGCTGGCCGCCCTTCGTCCCAACCGCTCGAGTACCTTCCCGGGAATTCCCGGGACTCCCCGTCCTCGACCGTTGGGTACCGATGCCTCGGTGCCCCCCCCGGCGAAAGCTTCCGACGGCGACCCGGCTTCCCGGGACCGCCGCGGCGGGTCGATTTTCTCAAACACTTCGGAGGCGCGCCCCGCCCATCGGCAAGGAGCGCGGCCTCCCTTCGGCCCGCCCTCGGGGCGCGGCCATCTCAGGTCGACGATTCGGGCGCGCTCGCCGGTCGCAGGTCCCCGACTCTTCGGCGGTGGTCTCGCCGGGGGACGCCTCCCTCCGCGCTCCCGGAGGGCACGACAGGAAGCTCGCGACTGAAGCTCGGGGAGCGTCGCTCCCCCAGAAAGACGGGCGCACAGCGGTAAGGTCTCCGGATCTCCCAGCGACCCTGACTCTTCGATCCCATCGGCCCGGCCCGATCGGGAGGGCTCCCAAGGTGCGCACGCTCCCCGGGGAACCGGGCTGCGAAACACTCACGGGGGAGAACTCACTCCGATCGGGAGCCGATCGAGTTCGCCGGAACAACGATCGCGATCCTGTCCGCGAGTCCAGGTCACCCGAGGCGAAACCGGTGAGGCCGGTGCCGAATCGGCACATCGCCACACCTCGCGGGAGCCGAGTCCCGTCGTCGCACCCCACCCAAAGGTGACCGGATCACTGTCGGTTCGCTGGGAACCAACGTAACATACGACCGTCGAGACGGTTGTTCCGGAGAGGGCGATTATATCAGGGCGAAGGGATGCGTCAACACGCCCGAGCGTCCCCGCTGGCCCTGAAATGGCCTCCGGAGGCCATTCCCGCCCTCCCGCCGATCCGCGGGGAAGGTCCCCCCGCGCCGCGATCCGCCGGGAAACCCCCCTTCGGAGGGAGGAGAGTCAGGATGCCGCCTCCAAGGGTGCACCTCCACATCGACGCGCGGCGTGGGATCGCGGGGGACATGCTCCTCGCCGCCCTCCTCGACCTCGGAGTCCCCTCGGAGCGGGTCTTCGGCCCCCTCTCCCCCCTCCCTCCGCACTCCGTCGAGGTCTCCGAGTGCCTGCGCCGCGGGATCCGGGTCCGACAGCTCCGGGTCCGGGGGCGGGAAGACTCCCCCCCGCACCGGGGTTGGCGGGAGATCGAGGCGCTGATTCTCCGCCTGGACCTCCCCCAGCGCGCCCGGGAGACGGCGCTCGCGTGCTTCGACCGGATCGCGACGGCGGAGGCCTCCGTCCACGGGATCCCCAAGGAGAAGGTCCACTTCCACGAGATCGGGGCGATCGACAGCCTCGTCGACATCCTGGGGGTCTGCCTCGCCGTGACCCATCTGGATCCGGTCGGGATCACCGTCTCCTCCCTTCCTCTCGGCTCCGGAACGGTGCGGACCGCCCACGGCATCCTCCCCGTGCCCGCTCCGGCGACCCTGCGGCTCCTCCAGGGAGTCCCCACCCACCCCTTCCCGGTGGAGCGGGAGGTGACGACCCCGACCGGCGCGGCGCTGGCGGCGGTCCTCGCCGATCGATTCGGGGATCCTCCTCCGGGGACGATCCTCGCCGACGGAACCGGCGCGGGGCAGCGGGAGGCGGCCCCGGATGAGCCGCCGAACCTGCTCCGTGTCTGGACCTCGGTCCCTTCGGTCGAGAGCGCCGGGCTCGAGGAGGTGACCCTGCTCGAGACGAACCTCGACACGGTGCCGGGGGAGGATGCGGGGGACTACATCAGTGCGCTGCTCCGGGAGGGCGCCCTCGACGCCTGGATGACGCCGATTCTCGGGAAGAAAGGCCGCCCCGGCCTCGTCCTCTCCGCCCTCGCCCCGGACACGGGAGTGGAGCACCTCCGCCGGCGGATCTTCCGACTCACCGGGACTCTCGGGGTCCGGCAGCGGCGCTGCGAGCGTGCGGTGCTCCCGCGGGAGGTCGTCGAGCTCCCCTACGAGGGGGGCGTCCTCCGAGTGAAGCGCGGCTGGCACGAGGGGGAGCTCCTGTGGGAGCGACCCGAGCATGAGGACCTCGCCCGCATCGCCCGGGAGACCGGAGAGACCCTCCGCGAGGTGCGCAGCCGGGTGGAGCGCCATCTGGCCGCGCGGCGGGAGGAGGGAGAACCTCCCCCACCTCCGTCCGGAGCCTCCTCATGAGCGGAGGCGGAGAGGCGTTGAATCGTCGCGCGACCCCCTCGTTCGGAGAGAGGGGCCCCTCCGCGACCCCCTCGACAGACGGCGCGGAGAGCGCGCTGGAAGAGGAGCGGCGCCTCTCCGACGAGGAGGACCAGCGCTCGATCGCCCTGTTCCTCGCGGGGGACTCCCGAGGCTTCGAGGAGCTCTACCGCAAGTACCGGGAGCGCTTCTTCGGGCTCCTCCTGCGGACCCTCCGCGATCGCGAGGACGCGCTGGAGGCCACTCAGGAGGTCTTCGTGAAGATCCACCGCGGCCTCGGGAGCTACGACCCGAAGGCGCGGTTCTTCACCTGGGCCTACCGGGTCCTGATGAACCACGCGATCGACCGGATCCGTCGACGGAAGGTGCGCAAGGAGCAGCTCTTCGACGAGACCTTCACCGAGCCGCGCGCCGATCAGCGGAACCAGCACGAGCGCTTCGAGGCGGCGGGCGCCGCCATCGAGGCGGAGGAGGTCCGGGAGCGGATCACCGCCGCCGTCGCAGGCCTGAGCGAGAACCATCGAGAGGTCTTCGTGCTCTTCTCCTACGAGGGGCTCGGCTACGGGGAGATCGCCGAGACCCTCGGCATACCTCTGGGGACGGTGATGTCCCGCCTCTATCACGCGCGGAGGAAGATCCGCGAGCAGCTGCCATCGGACTGGGATCCGGGGGGACCGGAGCGCCGACGGGAGACATCCCGCCGGGGAGCCGTCGAAGAGACCGAGAGCGAGGAGCGCGATGTCTGACCCCCGACCCTCGACCCCCGAGGAGATCCGTCTCCTCCTCGCCCGGAGCGAGGAGGAGGACCTGGAGCCCGCCGAGGCGGAGCGTCTCGCCCGGGCCCTCGCCGCCGATCCCCTCCTCTCGGAGGAGCTGCTCGCGCCGCTCCCGGGTGAGGAGCACCTCGGCGCGCTCGCCGTGGAGCCGCCCGGTGAGCTGGAGTGGGCCCGGGTCGATCGGGGCATCGAGGAGGCGCTCCGCGCTCCGACGAGCGCCGCTCCGCCCCGGGGCTCCCTCGCCCCCGGCTTCCTGCTCGCGGCCGCGGTCGTGCTCTGCGCCCTGGTGGTCCGCCTGATCCTGACGGAGGGGCTCGCCCCCCCGCAGCCCTCACCGGTGGTGGAGGTCCTCGACTTGCGAGAGGATGCCGAATCCCTCATTCTCTTCCCGGAAGGGGACGAGGACGGCGGAGTGATCATCTTCGTCACCTCCACCTGAGGCCGGCGCCTGAAAGGGCCATCCCATGAAGACCACGCAGACGACCTCCCGCCCCGGCACGACCCTCGGCGCCGGGCTGCTCCTCGCGGCCCTCTGCCTCGGCCTCCTCCCTGTGAGCCCGGCGGCAGGGGCGGAGCAGGACGGTGCCCGAAAGGTCACCCTGCACACCGCCGTGGGTCGGCAATCGGCGAAGGAGAGCATCCCCGAGAAGCTCAAGGAGTACCGCAAGAGCCTCCTCCGGATCGCGAACGACTTCACTCTCCTCGGAACGAAGACCGAGACGCTCGTCCCGAAGAAGGAGAAGTCCTTCGCCCTGCCGAAGAAGCTGGGAACCGCGAAGATCTCCTGGAACGGCAAGACCGCGACCTTGAAGGTCGAGAAGGACGGCAAGGTTCTCGCCGAGCTGAAGACGAACCGCTTCCCGGCCTACCTCGTCGACGACTCCCTCAAGGTGAAGGGGGAGCAGGTGGTCCTCATCATCGATACGGTGAAGCCGGAGTGATCCTCGCCCTCTCCGGGAGCGAGAGACCGGCCTGAGCGGTCCCCTCCCCGCTCGGGTCCGGCTCGAGCCTCCCGCCGACGATCTCCCCCCCCGCCAGCCTCCACCAGCGCGCTGCACCTTCCCGGAACACGGCCTCCTCTCCCACCCCATGAGAAGCAGGCGGGGGGCTCAACCCTCCCCCCCTCGGCGGCCGATACAGAGGCATGGACCCATACCGACTCGGTCTGCTCGGCCATGGGACGGTCGGCCGCGGGGTCGTCGACCTCCTCCATCGCACCTCGGAAGAGTGCGGACGGAGGACGGGACGCCACCTCGAGGTCACCGCCATCGCCGTCGGCGACCCCACCAGACCTCGTGCGCTCCCCGAGGGGTGCGCTGCCCGGATCACCGGCGATCCCCTCGAGATCTGCCGCGATCCCGCCATCGATCTCGTCGTCGAGCTCGTGGGGGGGATCGATGCACCCCGCGAGTGGATCCGCGCCGCGCTCGAGGCCGGCAAGGATGTCGTCACCGCGAACAAGGCGGTCCTCGCGACCCACGGAGAGGAGCTCTTCGAGCTCGCCCGGGACCACGACTGCCGCCTCCTCTTCGAGGCCTCGGTCGCCGCGGCGATCCCGGTGATCCAGGTCCTCCAGCACGGCCTCCCGGCCGGGCCGATCGACCGACTCCTCGGAATCCTGAACGGGACCTCCAATCGGATCCTCGGCCGCCTCGAGGGGGGGATGCCCTTCACGGAGGCGCTCGCGGAGGCCCAGCGCGACGGCTTTGCCGAGGCTGACCCCACCCTGGACCTCTCCGGGTGGGATGCCGGGCACAAGCTCGCGCTCCTCACGCGGCTCGTCCTCGGCACCTCGGTGCCCCTCGACGCCCTGAAGGTGGAGGGCATCGAGCGGATCGAGCCGATCGACCTCGCGTTCGGAGCCCGCCATCACTGGTGCCTCAAGTCCATCGCCGAGCTCCGCCGGAGGCCGGAGGGGATCTCCCTCCGCGTCGCCCCCACCTGGATCGCCGACAACAGCGAGCTCGCCGCCGTCCACGACGAGTACAACGCCGTCCTGCTCGAGGCGGAGACCTTCGGGACCCTCGTTCTCCAGGGGAAGGGCGCCGGCGGTCTGCCCACGGCGGGCAGCGTCGTCGCGGACATCCTCCGCGCCGCCCGCGGCGAGGGGCGAACCCCCGCGACCCCGCGCCAGGAGCTCCGCATCCTCGAGCCCGGGAGCAGCCCGTCCCGACACTACGTGCGGTTCCGCGCGAAGGACCGCCCCGGAGTGCTCGCCCGCATCGCGGGCGCCCTCGCGGAGGAGGGGGTGAGCATCGCCTCGGTCGAGCAGCCCGAGCCGGTCGATCCCTCCGCGGTCCCCGTCCACCTCATCACCCACCCCGTCCCCACGACGGTGCTCGACGCGGCCCTCTCGAGACTGGGGCCGAACGGGATCCTCTCCGAGGACCCCCTCCGCATTCGGATCGACGCTCTGCCCTCTCCCCTCCCGTCGACCCGGGTCGACGAGGGACCGGGGGCCACGAAGGGAGCGACCCCGTGCCCGGCCTGATCGAACGCTATCGAGAGTGGCTCCCCGTCGACGAGTCGACCCCGGTCGTCTCGCTGGAGGAGGGATCCACCCCGCTGATCCCCGCTCCCCGCCTCGCCGAGAGGCTCGGCGGTGGGCGCCGTGTCTTCATCAAGTTCGAGGGGCTGAACCCGACCGGCTCCTTCAAGGACCGCGGCATGACCCTCGCCGTCACGAAGGCCCTCGAAGGAGGGAACTGCGGCGTGATCTGCGCCTCGACCGGAAACACCTCCGCGAGCGCGGCCGCGTATGCGGGGAGGGCGGGGCTCAAGTGCTGGGTCGTCCTCCCGGCCGGGAAGGTCGCGGCGGGGAAGCTCGCGCAGGCCCTCATGCACGGCGCCGACGTCATCGCGCTCGACGGGAACTTCGATGAAGCGCTCCAGCTCGTCGTGAAGATGGCGGAGCAGGATGGCATCGCGCTCGTGAACTCCCTGAACCCCTACCGGATCGAGGGTCAGAAGACGAAGGCCTTCGAGATCTGCGACGAGCTGGGCGGACCGCCCGACCTTCACATCCTCCCCGTCGGCAACGCGGGGAACATCACGGCCACCTGGCGCGGCTACCGCGAGTACCACGAGGCGGGGCGGATCCCCCGTCGCCCCCGCATGGCGGGCTACCAGGCGGCGGGCGCCGCCCCGATCGTCCTCGGGCACCCCGTCGAGAAGCCGGAGACGATCGCCACCGCGATCCGGATCGGCAACCCGGCGAGCTGGAAGGGTGCGACCGACGCGATCGAGACCTCCGGAGGCTGGATCGACTCCGTGACCGACGAGGAGATCCTCGCGGCCTACCGCCTCGTCGCCGCCACGGAGGGGGTCTTCTGCGAGCCGGCGAGCGCCGCCTCGATCGCGGGACTCCTGAAGAGCCTGGAGGAGGGGCGCGACCTGGTCCCCGAGGGTGGGACGATCGTCTGCAGCCTGACCGGACACGGGCTCAAGGACCCGGACCGGGCGGTGGACGGTCTCGAGCTGCCGGCACCGATCCCGGCCACCGAGGGCGCCGTGCGCGAGCGGATGGGCCTCGGATGAAGCGGACGATCATCTCCCCGGCGAGCACCTCGAACCTGGGGCCCGGCTTCGATGCCCTCGGTCTCGGGGTCGGCTGGGGGATAGAGGTCTCCATCGAGGCCGAGGCACCCGCCGGCTTCTCCGTCCAGCTCGAGGGCGAGGGGCGGAAGATCCTCCCCGCCGATGGTCGGAACATGATCCTCAAGGTCGCCCGCGAGATCGCGGGGGATGCGACGGATCGGGCCGCGTGGCGGATCACGAGTCGGATCCCCGTCGCCCGCGGGCTCGGCTCCTCCGCCGCCGCCCGCTGCGCGGGTCTGGCGGCGGGCTACCTGCTCCGCGACGGTGCCCTGCCCCCGCGCCATGTCGTCTTCGAAGACGCCTCCCGGCACGAGAACCACCCGGACAACGCGAGCGCCTGCGTCTTCGGAGGATTGAGGGTCTGCTCCCGGAATGGGTCGGAGTGGCTCTCGTGGCCGAGCCCGATCCTCGACTCCGAGCTCCAGCTGCTCCTCGTGATCCCCGAAGTCCCGGTCGAGACCGCTCAGGCGCGGGCGATCCTGCCGACCAGCTACACCCGCGCGGCCACCGTCCGCAATCTCCAGAGCATGAGCGTGCTCCTCTCCGGGCTCGCCCGCGGTGACTGGGAAGCGGTCCGCGCCGGCTGCCGGGATCAGTTGCATGAGCCCTACCGGCTCCCCCTCGTCCCCGGGCTCTCGGGGGCGCTCGACTCCCTTCGCGAGGATGAGTCCCTCGGGGGAGCGTGGCTCTCCGGCGCGGGACCGACCCTCGCGGCCTTCCTCCCCGCGGAGGGAGCGCGCAGCGACTCCGGGGAGGCCGCGGTCGCCTGCCTCTCGGCGGCGGGGATCGGGGCCGCCATCCACCGGGTCCCGATCGATCTCTCGGGACTGCGGATCGAGGAGGACCAATGAGCAACTCGATCTCCACCGCAACGATCTGGGTGATGAAGTTCGGGGGGACCAGCGTGGCCACCCCCGACCTCATGAAGAACGCCGTGAAGCGGATCGCCGCGCGCCGCGCCGAGGGGCACCGCGTCGTCGTGGTCGTGTCGGCGATGGGCAAGACCACCGACCGACTCCTCGAGCTCGCCTCCGCCCTCTCCCCCAGCCCCCCTCGCCGGGAGCTGGATGTCCTGATGTCCGCGGGGGAGGTCCAGTCGATGGCGCTCCTCTCCATCGCCCTCGAGGCCGAGGGGATCCCCGCCATCTCCTTCTCCGGGCGCCAGGGGGGGATCCGAACCGATGACCGCTACTCCCAGGCCCGCATCGTCTCGATCGATCCTTCGCGGATCCACCGGGAGCTCGAGCAGGACCGCGTCGTCGTGGTCGCCGGGTTCCAGGGGGAGAACGAGCGGCAGGATGTGACGACCCTGGGCCGGGGAGGCTCCGACACCAGCGCCGTCGCCATCGCCGCCGCCCTCGGCGCGCGCGGCTGCGAGATCCTGACCGATGTTGATGGGGTCTACACCGCCGACCCGCGAGTCGTCCCGAACGCCCGTCGCATCGAGCGCCTCTCCTCGGACGAAATGCTCGAGATGGCCACCCTCGGCGCGCGCGTCCTGCACGGGCGCTCCGTCGAGCTGGCCCGTCGCTTCGATGTCCCCCTCGTCGTCGCTTCCTCGACCCGGAACGCACCGGGCACCCGGATCGAACCCCCTGCGGAGGAGCAGAAGATGGAACAGGTCGTCGTGCGCGCGATCACCGATGATCCCGCGGTCCACAAGGTCTCCCTCGTGCACGTCCCGGACCAGCCCGGCGTCGCCGCCAAGGTCTTCGAGGTCCTCGGCGCGGCGAACATCGCCGTCCGCCTGATCGTGCAGGCGCAGAGCTACGAGCGGCACAACGACATCACCCTGCTGCTCCCCGCGGATGCCGCCCTCGATGAGGGTCTCCTTCAGCAGGTGGTCGCCGCGGTCGGTGGAGAGTCCTGGGTCCTCGACGAGGATGTGGCGCTGCTGAGCGTCGTCGGGGAGGGGATCGCCCGCGAGCCGGGGATCGCCGCGACGATCTTCCGGACCCTCGCGGCGGAGGGGATCAACATCGATGTGATCTCCACCTCCAACCTCGTGATCAGCTGCGTGGTCCCCGAGAGCTCCCTCGCCCCGGCGGCCCGCGCCCTCCACGCGGCCCTCGTCGAGACGGAGTGACCGGTGATCGCGAGACTGGACCCGCTCCCGGCGTTCGATCTGAACGACTGGCTGACCAGCGTGCTGATCGACAGCTGCGATCTCTTCGGGGATCCGACCCAGCTGCTCGCCCAGCTCCGGGCGGAGCGAATGGCCCGGACGCACGAGAAGATCGAATCCCTCGCGCGTGAAATCGTGAGCGCGGGGATCGAGCGCGGCTGGCTCTCCCTGGTCGAGCTGAAGCTCGGCCCCGACACGCACCCCTCGGAGGACGCCCTCGCCGGGGCGGAGGAGGTCCGGGTCCTCTCCCCGTCCGAGGCGTTCATCGCCCTCGAGTCCGGCTCCCTCTGGGTCGGGACAGGCCGCAAGGACGCGCGCGTGCTCGCGCTCTCCTGCACCCGGGAGGGCGAGCGACATCTCGACTCCCTCGACGCCTGCTACGACTGAGGCAATGGAACGAAGGACGGCCGGGACTCGTTCGAGTCCCGGCCGTCCTCCTTCTTCACACGACTCTCGCCCGCCCTACTCCAGCTCGTCGAGGGCGTCCTGGATCGTGGCGAGGTTCCGGGGCTCTCCGGTGCTCTCCTGGATCTCGCAGAAGGCGACCTTCCCCTCCCGATCGACGATCACGGTCGCCCGGTGGCTGATGAACGGGACCTTCGGATGCACGAGGCCGTACTGCCCGGTGACCTCGAGCATCGGGTCCGCGAGGAGGTCGTGGGTGATTCCACGCTCGGCGGCGAAGGCCTTGTGGGACCAGACCGAGTCACGGCTGATCCCGACGACCACCGTGTCCGCGTCGACATCGAGGGCGCTGTCGACGCTCAGGGAGCAGAGCTCGCCTTCGCAGGTCGGGCTCCAATCGAGGGGATACCAGAGGAGGATCACCTTCTTGCCGCGGTTCGCGGAGAGGGTCCAGTCCTGATCCGCCTGGTTCTTCAGCGTGAAGTCGGGCGCGTCCGCGCCGATCTCGATGGTCATGAGGCCTCCAATCGGGGGGAGCGGGACTCCGCTGCGGAGTCCGCGGGGGTCGATCGCGGGATCTTACGACAACCCGGGCTTCGCACAACGAAGCCCCGGGAGATTCGACCGATCCGGCCCCGCGGAGTCCCGAAGACAGGAAGTGGAGGTATGCGGGGTTGTCGGTGCGACGGTTCACCGCGATACTCGGAGGAGTGATCCGTCATCGCAATCGCCGGAAATACGATCAGGGAGCCACCATGCGCCCCATCCTCGCCGTCCTCCTCCTCGCGACCCTGTCCGCCTCCTCCCCCACCCTCGCCGGCTCGGTCGAGGCCTACTTCCAGCGGGGAGACTCCAACCTCGACGGGGCCCTCAACATCGCGGATCCCGTGGCGACCCTGGAGTACCTCTTCGCCGCCGGGACTCCCCTGGAGTGCCTCGACGCCGCGGACACCAATGACGACGGGCAGCTGAACATCGCGGACGCCGTCTACACGCTCAACTATCTCTTCACCCCGACGAGCCCGGCTCCTCCCGATCCGTTCGGGACGATGGGGAACGACCCCACGACCGATGCCCTGTCCTGCACCACCGTCGACTGTCAGGACCCCGCGATCGTCGTCGCGGGTCTCTCCGTCATTCAGGGGACCGTGCCCCTCCCCGGCGCGATCCCCGCGCAGACGATCTCCCAGAGCGGGGTGACGGTCGAGGTCCAGCAGGCGGACGCGGAGCTCACCGTCGACTCGGTGACCTATGACCCGATCACGCACACCTTCGCGGTGCTGGGGACCGCCGGGGCCCCCGCCGTGCCGGTGACGATCAGCGCGCTGTTCATCAACGTGAGCTGCAATGTCGCGATCACCTCGACCTGGAGCCTCACCGGAGCCCTCGACGCCGTCCCCGTCGCGGATGGAGCCTCGGAGATCGTCGGCGTCACGCCGGGGTCGATCGTCGTCTCGGTCGACAACATCGACATCGACTTCTCGCAGTGCGGCGGCCTCGGGGCGATCTCGGGGATCCTGAACACCATCTTCGTCGACGCGATCCAGGGGACCATCGGCACCATCACCGATCAGATCGCGCTCCAGGTCACCGACGCCTTCGACCAGCTCCTCGGCGCCGCCCCGCTCATCGTCTGCGACTGAGCGCGACACCCGGGGCCGAGGTCCGCGATCTCCTTGCCGCGTTGAGCGATCCGCCGGACACTCCCCTCTCCACGGGCCCCCCGTCGAGAGGACTCCCCATGCCATCCGGCTCCCCCCACCGTTCGTCGTGGTTGCTCCGCATCCTCCTCCTCGCCCTCATCCTCCCCGCGACAGACCCCGCGCTCGGCGCTCTCCGGGGCGCCCCCGCGGATGACGCCCATCTCACCGACGAGCTCCCGGCCGCCGTCGCGCGGATCTTCCCCGGTCTGGTTCGGATCCGGGCGGTGATGGAGGAGCCGGGCCCCGGACGCATCGTCCGGCTCCAGGGCTCCGGCTCCGGCATCATCATCAGCCGCGAGGGCCATGTGATCACGAACCACCACGTGGCGGGGAACGCGACCTACCTCGTCTGCGATCTCCCCGACCGCCGGGACCTCCCGGCGCGCCTCATCGGCACCGACCCCCTCGCCGACATCGCCGTCGTGCAGATCGACCTCGCGGCGGCGGGACTCGACCCCCGAGACCTCTCGGTCGCGCCGTGGGGAGACTCGGACGCCCTGGGGATCGGCACGGAGGTGTTCGCGATGGGCTCCCCCGCCGCGATCAGCCAGTCGGTGACCCGGGGAATCATCGCCAACCCGCGCATGACCGATGCCATCCGGATGCCGATGCTCGACGGCGAGGATGTCGGGTCGATCGTGCGCTGGCTCGTTCACGACGCCACGATCTTCGGAGGCAACTCGGGGGGCCCTCTCGTCAATGCCCGCGGAGAGATCATCGGGATCAACGAGATCGGCTTCGCCAACCTCGCGGGCGCGATCCCGGGGAACCTCGCCCGCTCGGTGGCGGAGGAGATCATCGCCGACGGAGAAGTCGCCCGCTCCTGGCTCGGCCTCTCGATCCAGCCCCGCCTCGACCGGGAGCCCACCGACGGCGCGCCCGCCGGACGGGGAGCGCTCGTCGCGAGCATCCGCACCGATGGCCCCGCCGACCGAGCGGGGATCCGGGTCGGAGACCTCCTCCTCGAGGCGGATGGCCGCGAGATCGACTGCGGAGAGGTCGAGGAGCTCCCGATCGCCAACGGCATCCTCTTCGACCTCCCGATCGGATCCCCCATCGAGGTGCGATTGCTCCGGGACGACACCGAGCTCCGCCTCGACCTGACCGCCGAGCTGCGCGGGAAGGCGCGGGCGCCGATCGAGGAACTGCGGGACTGGGGAGTCACCTACTCGAACCCGACCCGGGCGCTCCGCTTCACCCACGACCTACCCTCCCGCCCCGGGATCATCATCCTCGGCGTCCGACAGGGCAGCCCGGCGGACTCCGCCACCCCCCCGCTGCAACCGGGCGACCTCATCGTCCGGGTGGGCGAGCGTGAGATCGGCGATGCGGGAGAGTTCGCGAGCGCCTCCGCCGAGATCCTCGCCGGGGAGGAGGACGCGACGCTGCTCGGCGTCCGACGGGGCCCGGACGACCTCCTCGTCTGGATCGAGGGCCGACAGGAGGCGCCGCCCGCCCCTTCTGCGCGGGTCCGACGCGCAGTGCTCCCCCTCTCCATCCAGCCCGTGACCGGCGCCCTGGCCGAGGCCCTCGGCCTCGAGGATGGGCTGACCGCCGTGCGCATCACCTCGATCCCCGATGACGCACCGGAGGCGGTGGCCGAGCTGAGGGTCGGCGATCTCCTGCTGGAGATCGGGGGGAAGAGGGTCCAGGTGAGGAACCGCTCCGACCGCGCCGCGCTCCAACGGCTCGTCCGCAATCTGGCCACGGGAGAGCCGGTGGAGGTGCTCGTGATCCGGGATGGTGCACCCACCACGGTGCGCGCCACGCCCGTCCCCCCGCCCGAGACGGTGGACCTCGCGGAGCGCACGGAGATCGAGGACCTCGGCTTCTCGGTCCGGAGCCTCGTGGGGAACGAAGGATCCCACCGCCTCGCGAAGACCGGGGCGGTCGCGATCGAGAAGGTCGAGGCGGGAGGCTGGGCCGACATCGGAGGGCTTCGCGTGGGGGACCTGATCGTCTCCGTCGACCGACAACCGACCCGGGACCTCACGAACTTCTCGACTCTGCTGGACGGGCGGATCACCGCCCGGGCATCCTCGATCGTGCTCCTCGTCCTTCGGGACGAGGCGAGCCGCTTCATCGTGCTGGAGCCGAACTGGGAGGACTGACCCCGACGAGGCTCGAGCCGCCCCCCCGCAACCACCCTGACCTTGACGAAACCCTGGAAGGAACCTCCCATGCAAAGAGCCCTGCCGACGATCCTGATCGCGCTCTCCGTCCTCCTCTTCATGCCGGGCCTCGGAGCCCAGACCGACCTGGCCTCTCAGGGGCGGAAGATCCACGCGGACAACTCCGGCGCGGTCGTCTCCGTCGCCGGCTCCCTCACCATCGACTTCGGGATGGGGCAGCAGGAGATGCCGATCGCGCTCCTCGGCACCGTCGTCGATGCCAGCGGGCTGATCCTGACCTCCATGACCTCGATCAACCCCATCGGCGACGGGGAGGTGACGATGGAGCCCCAGCCCGGCATGGAGCTGCAGCTCACCGCCAAGGTGGGTGACCTCTGGATCGACCTGCAGGGCGGGAGGCGGATCTCCCTCGAGACGGTGCTGCTCGACCCCCTTCATGACATTGCCCTCCTGCGCCCCAAGGCGGAGGAGGATCGGTCCGAGCTCGGGACCCGGGCCGTGAAGGCGAAGCCCTGCGCCGAGCTTCCCGGACTCCTCACGCCGGTCGTCGTCCTCGGGCGGACGGACGAGGCCTCGAATCGGGTCCCCACCGCGCGCATCGACCATGTCAACGCACGGATCGAGACGCCGCGCGAGTGCATCCTGCTCCCCGCCGAGGTGGGGGCGCCGGTCTTCCTCGCCGACGGCACGCTGGTCGGGGTCGTCACCACCCTCGCCTCCGGTGAGGAGCTCGACCCGATGCAGATGATGATGGGCGGCATCGGAGGTGCCGGCGCGACGGTCGTGAACCCCTGGAGCGTCGTGAAGCCGATCATCGATCAGGCGAAGCAGCGGGGGGCGGACTCGAAGGAGACCCCCGAGGAGGGGTGATCCTCCGCCGAGGGGGCCTCTCGACGCGGTGACCTCGCGGCGTAAGAGCCCGAAGCGCGCGCGCGGACGGAATGAGAAGAGAGGAGGCCGGTCCCGCGAGCGCGGGGCCGGCCTCCTCTCGTTCGCGCCTTTCCGGAAGCCGGGTCGCGCCTAGGAGCTGTAGGCCTCGATCGGGGGGCAGAGGCAGACGAGGTTCCGGTCTCCGAACGCCTGGTCGATCCGGGCCACCGCGGGCCAGAACTTGTTCTGGCGGCACCACTCCGTCGGGAACGCGCCGCGCTCCCGGGAGTAGGGGCGGCTCCACTCGTCGGAGAGCAGGGCGGCCTGGGTGTGCGGGGCGTTGTGCAGAGGGTTGTCGTCCTTGGGGAAGTGCCCCTCCTCGACCTCGACGATCTCCGCGTGGATGCTCCGCATGGCATCACAGAAGCGGTCGAGCTCCTCCTTCGACTCGCTCTCGGTCGGCTCGACCATGAGCGTCCCCGCCACGGGCCAGGACATCGTCGGCGCGTGGAACCCGTAGTCCATCAGCCGCTTCGCGATGTCATCCACGCTCACGCCGGCCTTCTTGAAGCCGCGCGTGTCGAGGATGCACTCGTGGGCCACCCGTCCCTGCTCTCCCCGATAGAGGACCGGGAAGAGGTCGCCGATCCGCTCCGCGATGTAGTTCGCGTTCAGGATCGCGAACTCCGTCGAGCGGGTCAGTCCCTCCCCGCCGGTCATCGCGATGTACGCGTAGCTGATCGGGAGGATCATCGGGCTCCCGTAGGGCGCGGCGGAGATGGCTCCGATCGCGTTCTCCCCCCCGGTGCTCACGACGCTGTGACCCGGGAGGAAGGGGGCGAGGTGCTTCTTCACGCCGATGGGTCCCATGCCGGGGCCGCCTCCCCCGTGGGGGATGCAGAAGGTCTTGTGGAGGTTCAGGTGGCAGACATCCGCGCCGAACTCGGCCGGACGGACGAGGCCCACCATGGCGTTCATGTTCGCGCCGTCGAGATAGACCTGCCCTCCCGCGGCGTGGACCATGTCGCAGATCCGATGGATCGTGGTCTCGAACACCCCGTGGGTCGAGGGGTAGGTGACCATCAGGGCCGAGAGCGCGGCGCCGTGCTCCTCGATCTTCTCCTCGAGGTCCGCGAGGTCGATGTTCCCCTCGTCGTCACAGTCGATGACGACGACATCCATCCCTGCCATCTTCGCGCTCGCGGGATTCGTCCCGTGGGCGGACTTCGGGATGAAGCACAAATTCCGATGGGTCTCCCCGCGACCGTGCTGGTAGGCCCGGATCACCATCAGCCCCGCGTACTCGCCCTGGCTCCCCGCGTTCGGCTGGAGGGAGATGGCGTCGAAGCCGGTGATCTCCGCGAGCCAGCGGGAGAGTCGCTCGAAGAGGACCCGGTATCCCTCGGTCTGCTCCTTCGGCGCGAAGGGGTGCATCTGGGAGAAGCCGCGGAAGAGAATCGGGATCATCTCCGCCGCTGCGTTCAGCTTCATGGTGCAGGACCCGAGGGGGATCATCGCGGTGTCGAGGGCGAGGTCCCGGTTGGCCAGCTGGCGCAGGTATCGCATCAGCTCCGTCTCGCAGCGGTAGCGCTGGAAGACCGGGTGCTCGAGGTAGGAGGAGGTCCGTCCGAGGGCGCCGGGGTAGGCGTCCTCGACCCCGGCGAGCAGGGCGTCGAGGTCGAGCTTGCGCGGATCCCCCCCGAAGACCTCGAAGAGGTCCGCGAGGTCCGCGTCGGTCACGGTCTCGTCGAGGGAGATCCCAAGGGCCCCGTCACCGTAGTCGCGCAGGTTGATCGAGCGCTGTCGCGCGTTCGAGAGGATCTCCGCGCTCCCGGCTCCGCTGGGGACGACCCGCACCGTGTCGAAGATCGGGTGGTCGGCCACCTGGTGCCCGAGGGAGCGGAGCGCCGCCCGCAGCGATTCGGCCTGGGAGCGGACCCTGAGCGCGATCCGGCGAACTCCGTCCGGGCCGTGGTAGACCGCGTAGGTCCCGGCGGCCACGGCGAGGAGGACCTGGGCGGTGCAGATGTTCGAGGTCGCCCGGTCCCGACGGATGTGCTGCTCGCGGGTCTGGAGAGAGAGACGAAGAGCCGGACGGCCTTCGGCATCCTTCGAGACCCCGACGAGCCTCCCGGGGAGCATCCGCTTGTAGTCGTCCTTGGTCGCCATGTAGGCGGCGTGCGGTCCTCCGAAGCCGAGCGGCACCCCGAAGCGCTGGGTCGAGCCGACCGCGACATCGGCGCCGAACTCGGCGGGCGGGCGGAGGAGCGCGAGAGAGAGCGGGTCCGCCGCGACGACCACGAGGGCGCCGGCCTCGTGGGCCCGGGTGCAGAACTGCTCGTAGTCGTGCACGCAGCCATCGGTGTCCGGGTACTGCAGCAGCGCGCCGAAGCAGGCGGAGGGGAAGGTGAAGTCGAGGTGGTCCCCCACCCGGACCTCGATGCCGAGGGGAAGGGCCCGCGCCTTGACGACCTCGATCGTCTGCGGGTGGCACTTCTCCGAGACGAAGAAGAGATCGCCACCGTTGTCGCTCTTCTCGAGGACACGGTGACAGAGGGTCATCGCCTCGGCGGCGGCGGTGGCCTCATCGAGGAGGGACGCGTTCGCCACGGGGAAGCCGGTCAGGTCGGAGACCATCGTCTGGAAGTTGAGCAGCGCTTCGAGGCGCCCCTGACTGATCTCGGGCTGGTAGGGGGTGTAGGCCGTGTACCACCCCGGCATCTCGAAGAGGTTCCGCTGAATCGCGGGGGGCGTGATCGTGCCGTGGTACCCCATGCCGAGGTAGCTGCGGAAGACCTGGTTGCGCTCGGAGAGCGCGCGCAGGTCCTCGAGCGCCTCGTGCTCCCCGAGGGGATGGTCGAGCGCGAGGGGGCGGTCGGTCCGCAGCGAGGCGGGCACGGCCTGGTCGATCAGCTCCTTCATGGAGGAGACCCCGATCGCCGCGAGCATCTGTTCGACCTGCTCGTCGCGCGGGCCGATGTGACGATCGATGAACTGGTCCCGGAGGTTCAGGGACTCGCGGAGCGAAGGACTGGCGTCGGCTCGGTTCGACATCGGAACTCCTGGCTCGAAGGGAGCGGATCGCGCCGGCGACCCGACCTGTCGTAGTGGGGGTGCCCGCGCCCCTCTTCAGGCGAGGAGACGACGGAGCGCGAGCGGGTCCGGAGCGGACCGCGTCGTAGGGTCAGGTTACCGCCCGGGGGGGGGCGCGGCAATCCGACCGGAGGCAATCCTGCTGCGCCGGAAGCCCCGCGCGACGGCGGTCTGGGTGGAATCGACCGACCCCAGTCGGTCTAATGCGACGACTCCGACACGAAGGGCGCATCAACCCATGGTAAACACGACACACAGCCTCCCCGCCCCCACCAACGAGCCGATCCGCGAGTACCGCCCGGGAACCGACGAGACGGCGAGACTGCAGGAGAGGATCGACGCCCTCTCCAACGAGTGTCCGGAGATCCCCTGCATCGTCTCCGGCCGCGAGCTCACCACGGGGAGGATCCGTGAGGTGCGCTGCCCCCACGACCATGGCAAGGTCCTCGCCCGCTATCATGAGGCGACCCCCGAGGTGATCGACGCGGCGGTCGAGGGCGCCCGGGTCGCCTGGCGGGAGTGGTCGGAGACCCCGATCGCAACCCGGGTCGCGATCTTCGAGCGCGCGGCAGAGCTCCTCGCGGGCCCCTGGCGCGACACGCTGAACGCCTCGACGATGCTGAACCAGTCGAAGACCTGCTTTCAGGCCGAGATCGATGCGGCCTGCGAGCTCATCGACTTCTGGAAGTTCAACAACCACTTCGCGCTGAACGAGATCCACCCCACCCAGCCGATCAGCCCGCCCGGAGTCTGGAACTCGGTCGACTACCGACCGCTCGAGGGATTCGTTTACGCCGTCACTCCATTCAACTTCACGAGCATCGCGGGCAACCTCCCCGGCGCGCCGGCCCTGATGGGGAACGTCTCGATCTGGAAGCCCTCCGACTCCGCGGTCCTCTCGAACCATCACGTGATGAAGCTGCTCGAGGAGGCGGGGCTCCCGCCGGGGGTGATCCAGTTCGTCCCGGGGCCCGCGGAGGAGGTGACGACGCAGCTCCTCGCTCAGCCGGACTTCGCCGGTCTGCACTTCACCGGCTCCACCGCGGTCTTCCGCGAGCTGTGGCGTCGCATCGCGGAGGGGCTCCCCCACTACCGCAGCTACCCGCGGATCGTCGGCGAGACCGGGGGGAAGGACTTCATCTTCGTCCACCCCAGCGCGGATCCGACGGTCGTCGCGGTCGCCGCCCTGCGCGGGGCGTTCGAGTACCAGGGGCAGAAGTGCTCCGCCGCGAGCCGGATGTACGTGCCGCGCTCGCTCTGGCCCGAGATCCGGGACCAGCTGGTCGCCCGGATGGAGTCGCTCCGGATGGGCGACCCCCGCGACTTCGGGAACTTCATGGCGGCGGTCATCCACGAGCAGAGCTTCGAGCGGATCACCGCGGCGATCGGGGAGGCCCGCGCCTCCTCCGCGGCGGAGGTGGTCCAGGGCGGCGGCGCGGACCGCGAGACGGGATGGTTCGTCGAGCCGACCCTGATCGAGTGCACCGACCCCCGCTTCACCACGATGGAGGTCGAACTCTTCGGTCCCGTCCTCTCCACCTTCGTGTACGACGACGAGGACATCGACGCGACCCTCGCCCTTTGCGACGGGACGAGCCCCTACGCGCTCACCGGGGCGATCTTCTCTTCCGACCGGGTCGAGGCGGATCGCCTCGCGAAGACGCTGCGGCACGCGGCGGGGAACTTCTACGTGAACGACAAGCCGACCGGAGCGGTGGTCGGCCAGCAGCCGTTCGGGGGCGGGCGCGCCTCGGGGACCGATGACAAGGCGGGGAGCGCCCTGAACCTCCTGCGCTGGGTCGCTCCTCGGACGATCAAGGAGACCTTCCTGCCTCCGTCCGATCACCGCTACCCCCACATGGGCTGAGCCCCGCGGTGCTCGGTCACGACCCGTGGACCATCGCGTTCGCCGCCGGGCTCCTCCTCTACGTGGGGCTGCGCCACCACCACGAGGGGCGCGTCCGAAGGGCGGTCGCCGGGAGCACCAGCCCGGTCCGCGCCTTCGATGGGGTCGAGGGGCTCCTCCTCGCGATCGTCATGACCGGCTGCCTCCTCCTCCCCGTGCTCTTCCTCCTGACGCCGTGGCTCCAACCGCCGTGGCTCCAACGGTTCGATGACGCGGCGCTCGGCTTCTCCCGCCCCGCGGCAGTCCCGGCGACGGGCCTGGTCCTGCTCGTCCTCTCTCTCCGGCTCTTCCATCGCTCCCACGCCGACCTCGGTCGCCAGTGGTCGATCACCCTCGAGATCCGGGATCAGCACCGCCTCGTCCGTGAGGGCGTGTATCGGCGGGTGCGCCATCCGATGTACGCGGCGGTCTGGGGGTTCGCGCTCGCTCAGGCCCTCATCCTGCCGAACCTGCTCGCCGGGCTCGCCGGACCGCTCTCCTTCGCCCCCCTCTACCTCGTGCGGACGCCGAGGGAGGAGGCGCTGATGAGGCGGTGGTTCGGGGAGGAGTACGAGAGGTACTGCGCGGAGACCGGGAGACTGCTGCCGCGCCGACGCAGGAGGGGAGCGGGGGGACGGAGCTAGACCGCGATCCCCCGACGGACGAGGTCCTGAAGGCGGACGAGCCCGCGGGGACGGTCGTCCCCGTCGACGATCACGAGAGCCGTGATCTCCTGGTCCTTCATCATTCGGAGCGCCTCGACGGCGAGGGTCTCCGCCGGGACCACCGAGCGCCCCACCGGCGTCTCCGCATCCCCGCGGCGGCTCGCCGCGATCGCCTCCGCTGCGGTCAGCTCGAGCGGGTTCGCCCCGCGGGCGACGAGGCGCCGGAGATCCCCATCGGTGAAGACTCCCCGGAAACCGCCGCTCTCATCGACGATGCACGCCATGCCGAGCCCCTTCCCCGTCACCTCGAGGAGGAGGTCGGAGAAGCGGACCGACTCCGCCACCACGGGGAGCTCGTCCCCCTGGTGCATCAGGTCATGGCACCGCAGGAGGAGCCGGCGGCCGAGACTCCCCTCCGGGTGGTAGCGCGCGAACTCATCCGCGGTGAAGCCCCGCCGCTCGAGGAGGCTCATCGCGAGAGCATCCGCGATGGAGAGCTGCAGGATCGCGCTCGTCGTGGGGGCGAGGGAGAGCGGCCCGGCCTCCTCGAAGGCCGGGATCCTGAGGAAGACATCGGAGAGCTCCGCGAGGGGAGAGCCCGGATCCTCGCCGATGGAGATCACCCCCCGACCGAGGCGACGGAAGTGGCCGACGAAGCGGATCAGCTCGTCGGTACGCCCCGTCTTCGAGAGGGTCAGGAGGAGGTCCCCCTCGCGGACGACCCCGAGGTCGCCGTGGAGCGCGTCCGTGGGGTGAAGGAAGCTCGCCGGGGTCCCCGTGCTGGCGAGAGTGCCGGCCACCTTCTGCCCGATGGCACCGCTCTTCCCGACCCCGGAGACGATGAGGCGCCCCTCGAGGGAGGCGATCCTGTCGACCGCCTCGAGGAAGGAGCCGTCGATGGAGTCGGCGAGGGCGGAGAGCGCCGCCGCCTCCTTCTCGATCACTTCTCGGGCCAGGTCGATCCGGTCCACGGCTCTCCTCCGCTCCACTCGGGCTTCCGGGGCGAACCCGGGATCGAAGCATGGTGCCAGCCCCCCCCCGGGCGCTCAACACCCCGGCCCACAATCCCCCGCTCGTCGCCGGATCGGGCCGAATCGGGCCGAATCCCCCCCCTCCCCGGTCAAGCCCCCTCCGCATCGAGCCGATGAGGAGGATGCGGAGAACCCGCGAGGAGGGAGCCCCATGAGCGCCACCCAGCCGACCGATCGCACGGAGCCCGGTCCCACCCGGTCCGACTTCACCGACCTCTCCCCTGGCCCCCGGGACCCGAGCGGAGGGATCTGGAGCGTCGTGGACGTCGAGGTGCCCGCCGGGGTCGAGAGCGTGAGCGGGCTCCCCGGGCGCTCGAGCCGGTCAGAGCCGGACCTCGCGGAGCCCCCTCGCCCGCCCCGATTCCCCACGCGCCACGCCGTCGGCATCGGTCGCACCTTCGCCGTCATCCTCGTCGTCGTCGGTCTCCTCTTCCTCTGGGAGGAGGAGGCGGGGGGTCAGGATGGCCAGAAGAGCGCGGGGCAGGTGGCGGAGGCGGACGAGCCGGCGATCGGAACCGGCGAGCTCGAGCGCTGGGTCGAATCGCGCCGGACCTCCGCGCCGACCGGCGAGGCGCCGGGCGCGGAAACACCGGGCGTGGAAGCACCGGGCGTGGAAGCACCGGGCGCAGAATCTCCGGGCGAGACGACGAGGTTGCGCGTCTCGCCGGAGCCGACCGAGGGCTCGGCCGCCTCGAGGATCCCCTCACCGAGCAGCGAGCCCCCGGCCGAACTCCGCCCCGAGTCCCGAACCGCCTCCGTCCCCCTGACCCCGACCTCCCCGACGGTTCCGGGTCTGGAGGGACCGTCGCTCCGCCCGGAGGAAACGATCCGCGCGCCGGTCTCCGAGATCGCCGCGATCGATCTCCTGTGGGAGGACGGGTTCGATCTTCTCCTCTCTCTCCAGCAGGAGTTCGACGACCTCCGCCCCTGCGAGCCGGAGCGGCTCACCAC